>Ga0209426_1000439_pt1 | contig 44257 bp, 41 predicted proteins | sample Deesub1362B_J571_FD_187697 | JGI IMG/M metagenome (GOLD analysis project Ga0209426, IMG submission 187697) | Deep oceanic, basalt-hosted subsurface ecosystem from Juan de Fuca Ridge flank, Pacific Ocean, CORK Borehole 1362B_J2.571 (SPAdes)... ...
CCAAGATCGTCGACTGGTACATGGACGGCAAGATCCAGATCGACCCGATGATCACCCACGTCCTGCCGCTGGACCGCATCAACGAGGCCTTCGACCTGATGCACAAGGGCGAAAGCATCCGGACGGTCATCGAATTCTAGAAAACGGGACGTTGGGGCGGCCCGGTCTCGGGGCGCTCCAAAGGTCCGATGTGTCGAGGGCGATCAAGCCCCGGACGAGCGGATGCGAGACATCCTGGAGGAACGCTGAAATGACCAAGGTTCTCATCCACCCACTGGTCGATGACGGAGTAAAGCCCGGCTCGGCGGATTTCGCCGGCGGGACGCTGACCTGCCTCTGCGCCGACAGGCCCGTGACGGTCGCCGTGGCCAGCCAGGTGGCGCACAACCATGCTTGCGGCTGCACCAAGTGCTGGAAGCCGGCCGGAGCGGACTTCTCGGTCGTCGCCGTGGCGCCGACCAGCACGGTCACCGTGACGGCCAACGGCGACAAGCTGGCCGTTGTCGATCCCAGCGCGGTGATCCAGCGTCACGCCTGCAAGGTCTGCGGCGTTCACATGCATGGCCCGGTCGAGAAGGAAGGCCATCCCTTCTTCGGCCTGACGTTCGTCCACCCGGAACGCTTCGTCGAGGACGGCGCGGCCGAGCCCGGTTTCGCGGCGTTTGTGTCGTCCGTGATCGAGGGCGGGGTTCACCCCGATAAGATGGCCGGCGTGCGCGCCCGTCTCCGGGAGCTGGGCCTGGAGCCCTATGACTGCCTGAACCCGCCGCTGATGGACTACATCGCCACCCACGTGGCGAAAGCCTCCGGCGTGCTGCCGGCCTAGGGCTTCAGCCTGAAATCGGCATCGATTTCAGGCGTCAAAAAGGCTCTAAATCAAATGTTTAGAGCGTGGGATAAGCTGAAACGGGCTCCCACTTTCAGCCTCACGCTCTAGGCGCGCTGATTTTCTCGCATCGAAGCTTGGCGACATGCGTGTCGCCAAGCGTTTCTCGACGGCCCCGCCGATCTCGGCGGTCGGCGCCTTTGATTTGTCCGTGAACCAGCAGGTCGGAATTTCCCTTACATGAGCAGCGTCGAAACCCTCGCCACCCACCGCGTCCATGGCGGAACCCTGCGGTACTGCAAGCACGACAGCGCCAGCACCGGCACGCCCATGAAGTTCACGGTGTGGACGCCGGACGGCGAGGGCCCTTTCCCCTATCTCGTCTGGCTGTCGGGCCTGACCTGCACCGAGGACAATTTCACGGTGAAGTCGGGCGTCTACCAACACGCCGCCCGGCACGGGATCGCGATCGTCGCGCCCGACACCAGCCCGCGCGGGGAGGGCGTCGCCGACGATCCGGCCTATGACCTGGGGCAGGGCGCGGGCTTCTATGTCGACGCCACGCAGGCTCCGTGGGCGCCGCATTTCAAGATGTATTCCTATGTGACCAAGGACCTGCTGGAGGCCGTCGACGGCGCCTTCCCGCTCGATGGCGCGCGTCGCGGAATCTTCGGCCACTCGATGGGCGGGCACGGGGCCCTGACCCTCGCGCTGCGCAACCCGGACCTCTTCAAGTCGGTCAGCGCCTTCGCCCCGATCGTCTCGCCGCTGAACTGCCCGTGGGGCGACAAGGCGATGAGCGCCTATCTGGGCCCGGACCGCGCGGCCTGGCGGGCCCACGACGCCTGCGCCCTGATCGAGGACGGCCAGGGGACCGCCTTCGACGACATCCTGATCGACCAGGGCCTGGCCGACACCTTCCTGGAAAACCAGCTGAAGCCCGAACTGATCGAAGCCGCCGCCGCCAAGGCCGGCCGCAAGGTCACGGTCCGCCGTCAGCAAGGCTACGACCACAGCTACTTCTTCATGACCACTTTCATCGGAGACCACGTGGCCTGGCACGCGGGCAAGGGCTTGAAGGCCTAGGGGCGGCGGACCTTGGCGCGACCGAGCCGTTCGACGGCCAAGACGCGGACCAGAACCGCGATAGGATGGGAATGCGAAATCAAGACGTCCGGCTATCGCCTGAAGGCTCCCCCTTCGGCGTAACGCGTTTTTCTGGGCTGTCCTCCCGAACCCCGCGACTGATCGATGGCCTCGGTCGGGCGGTGACCTATCTGCGCGTCTCGATCACGGACCGCTGCGACCTGCGCTGCACCTACTGCATGGCCGAACACATGACCTTCCTGCCGAGGTCGGAGGTTCTGGACATCGAGGAGCTGGATCGGGTCGCCTCGACCTTCATCGATCTGGGCGTGCGCAAGCTGCGGCTCACGGGCGGCGAGCCGCTGGTGAGGCGCGGCGCCATGGACCTGGTCGAGCGCCTCTCGCGACATCTGTCCAGCGGCGATCTGGACGAACTGACCCTGACGACGAACGGCACCCAGTTGGCTCGTTTCGCGTCAGACCTGGCCCGCTTCGGCGTCAAGAGGATCAACGTGTCCCTGGATACGCTAAGGCCAGACCTCTTTCGGCGACTGACGCGCGGCGGCGACCTTTCCAAGGTGCTGGCGGGCGTCGACGCGGCCTTGGCCTGTGGCCTGCGGGTGAAGATCAACACCGTGGCGCTCAAGCGCGACAACGCCGAGGAGCTGCCGCGTCTGATCCAGTGGGCTCATGGCCTGGGCGCGGACATCACGCTGATCGAGGCCATGCCGCTGGGCGAGGTGGACGTCAGCCGCGTGGATCAGCATCTGTCCTTGAGAGATGTGCGAGACAATCTCGCGTCCTTCTGGACCCTGACGGATCTGGATTACGCCACGGGCGGTCCCGCGCACTATGTTCGGGTCGAGGAAACCGGCGGCCGACTGGGTCTGATCACGCCGCTCAGCCACAATTTCTGCGGGGACTGCAACCGCGTGCGCCTGACGTGCACGGGCGTCCTGCACACGTGCCTGGGCCGGGAAGACGCAAGCGACCTCAGGGCGGTGCTGCGAACGAGCGAGGGCGATCGGGCGCTGCGCGAGGCGATCCTCGAGGCCATCGGCGCCAAGGCTCTGGGTCACGCGTTCCAGATCGCCGACCGAAAGCCCGCCCTCGCGCGGCACATGTCCGTGACGGGCGGCTGACGCACTCTTCACGCACACCTCCGCGCCGCCAGGGTGCGACATTCTCACGCTTTGAGAGCGGTCTGAAATCGAACTACCAAATAGCGTCGTTATGTGGAGTACCCGATGCCTCTGGACATCCCGCCGCCCGTCGACGCGGTGGTCGTGACAGCCGCGCGTTTACCGGCGCCGCTCGCGGACGCGGCGTTCTCGATCGCGCGGGTTGATGGCGAAGATCTGGCCAGGGCGTCCCGCGTTGACGAAGCGATCACCGCCACGCCCGGCGTGTCGCTGTTCCGGCGCACCTCCAGTCTCTCGGCCAATCCCACGACCCAGGGCGTCAGCCTGCGTGGCATCGCGCCGTCTGGCGCCGGTCGCGCGCTGGTCTTGCTGGACGGCGTTCCTCTAAACGATCCGTTCGGCGGCTGGGTGATCTGGTCGCAGCTGGCCCCGTCCGCCGTTTCGGGCGCCGATATCGTCCGGGGCGCGGGCGCGGGGCCCTATGGCGCGGGGGCGCTCACCGGCGTCATCAGCCTCCGCGAACGCGACGCCGGCGGGGCGTTCGAACTGGCGCGGGCGCAACGCGGCGAGGTCGATGCTTCTGGCGACGGCGTGGTCAAGCTGGGTCAGGCCCAGGTGTATGGCGCGCTGTCTTTTCAGGACTCCGATGGTTACACGCCGGTGCGAGGCCCCGCTCGGGGCGCGGCCGACACCAAGACCTCCCTGACGACAAGAAGCGCTTCCGTGCGCGTCGACGCGCCCACCGGGCTGGGAACCCTGTCGGTCCGCGCCAGCACGTTCGACGACAAGCGCGGCGCGGGTTTGGCTGGGGCCAACGCCAACGCTTCGGGCGATATTCTAAGCGCCACACTGGCCCGGGTTCCGCGAGGCCGTCGTCCGGGCTGGCGGCTGCAGCTCTGGCGTAAGACCAGCGATCTTTTCAACAGCTCGGTGGCGGTGGCCGCCAATCGCGCCTCGACGACGCCCGCCAACAGCCAGGACAGGACGCCGGCCGTCGGCGAGGGCGCCAATCTGGCTATCCGACTTCAGTCCGGCGCTCTGCAATGGGAAGTCGGGGCTGACGCGCGACGCAACAAGGGCGAGGAGCGCGAGCGGTTTCGCTATCTGAATGGCGCGTACAACAGTCAGCGCACGGCGGGCGGCGAGACCTCCGTGGCCGGGGTCTATGTCGACGGCGCCTGGCAGGCGGGAACCTGGCTCGTGGCCGGCGGGTTGCGCGCCGATCACTGGGAGAGCCGAGGCGGCTACCGCGTCGAGCGGTCGCTGATCACCGGCGCGCTTCTCCTCAACGAGACGCCCGCCGATCGGCAAGGCGACTTGATGAGTTTCCGTCTGGGCGCGCGCAAGACGCTGGAGGGCGGCGCGACCTTGCGGGCCGCCGCCTACAGCGGATTTCGGCCTCCGACCCTCAACGAACTCCACCGGCCCTTTCGGGTCGGCAACGATGTGACCGAGTCCAATCCAAGCCTGAAGCCCGAGGCGCTGAAGGGCCTTGAACTCGGCTTTGGGCGCGACGGCGCGACGGGCCGAGGCGAGGTGACGGTGTTCTGGAACCGCGTCGAGGACGCGATCGCCAATGTCACGATCGGCGTTGGACCGGGGACCTTCCCCCGCGCGGGCTTCATTCCCGCCGGCGGGGTCCTGCGCCAGCGCCTCAACATATCGGCCATCGAGGCTGTCGGGGTGGAGGGGCAAGCTCGGCGCGAAGTGGCCGGCGTTGTCTTGAGGGCGGCTTTCGCGGTCACCGACGCTCGGGTTGTGGGCGCTGGCCTGGCGCCTCAGCTGGAAGGAAAGCGTCCGGCGCAGGCGCCGATCTGGAGCGCCACGGCGGGCCTTACCGCGCCGCTCGCCGCCAAGCTCTCCTTGGACCTGGACGTTACCTACGAAGGCAAACGGTTCGAGGACGATCTCAATAGCAGGATCCTGTCGCCCGCCGCCAAGATCGACGCCCGCCTGGAATGGCGGCCCACGCCTCATGCGCGGATCTATCTAGCGGCCGATAATTTGTTGGATAAGAATGTCGAGGTTTCGCGCACGGTGGATGGCATAGCTGGCCTCGACGCGCCGCGAACCGTACGAATGGGAATCGGATACTCATATTAGGGAGGTATGCGGGGCTCGAATTCACTAAAGATTGAAAATATAAAGCATACCATTATTTCGATTTGAAATTTATATTAATTTTGTAATTTTTATCTGATCCAAAGTTTGAATTTTTTTCACATTGTATTTACCTTGTGCATTGTTTCTAGAAGATACATCCTACATGAATATAAATTCATAGTTGTGAGCGCTTGATTCGCGCAATCCATGGTGCGCGAAGCTAGCTTTAGGGTCTCCTTTACTCTTTTAGAAATTTAGACTTTTCCGTCTTTATTCTTGTCTGCGGCAAAATGCCACCGAAGGGGGGTATTGTGGTTGCGGGCCACGGCGTTACGACTGAGGTGAAGTAAAGCTGTACTGGCGTAGATCAGAAAAAACCGATCTAGGGAAACGCTCATGAGAAACGGAACCTTTTCACGTCTGGCCTTGGCCCTGGCGTTTTCAGCCGCCACTGCATCCGCCGCGTTCGCGAATGACGAGCTTCAGGCGCTGCAAAAAGACGCCAACCAGTGGGTGATGCCGCTGGGGAACTATTCAGGCACGCGCTACAGCGAGCTGGCTCAAATCAACAAGGACAACGTCAAGGACCTGCGCGTCGCCTGGAGCTTCTCCACAGGCGTGCTGCGCGGGCACGAGGGCGGCCCGCTCGTCATCGGCAATATGATGTACGTGCACTCGCCGTTCCCGAACAAGGTCTTCGCGCTCGACCTCTCTCGTAACGGCGCCATCGCCTGGAGTTACGAGCCCAAGCAGGACAACAAGACGATCGCGGTGATGTGCTGCGACACCGTCAATCGCGGCGTCGCCTACGCCGATGGCAAGATCTTCCTTCATCAAGCCGACACGACCCTGGTGGCGCTCGACGCCAAGACCGGCGCTGTCGTCTGGTCGGTGAAGAACGGCGATCCCAACAAGGGCGAGACCGGCACCGCCGCGCCGTTCGTCGTCGGCGACAAGGTTCTGATCGGCAACAGCGGCGGCGAGTTCGGCGTCCGCGGCCACATGACGGCCTACGACCTCAAGACCGGCAAGCTGATCTGGCGCGCCTATTCGTCGGGCCCCGACGCCGACACCCTGATCGATCCGGTCAAGACCACGTCGATGGGCAAGCCGGTCGGCAAGGACTCCGGCATGGCCGGCTGGAAGGGCGACCAGTGGAAGCTCGGCGGCGGCACGACCTGGGGCTGGACCAGCTATGACCCCAAGACCAACCTGATCTACTACGGTTCGGGCAACCCCGGCGCCTGGAACCCGGTGCAACGCCCCGGCGACAACCGCTGGTCGATGTCGATCTTCGCGCGCGACGCCAACACCGGCAGGGCCAAGTGGATCTATCAAATGACGCCCCACGACGAGTGGGACTACGACGGCGTCAACGAAATGATCCTGGTCGACAAGCCCATCAAGGGCAAGACGCGCAACCTCCTGGTCCACTTCGACCGCAATGGTTTCGCCTACACGCTTGATCGCGTGACCGGCGAGCTGATCAGCGGCGAGAAGTTCGATCCCGCCGTCAATTGGGCCTCGTCCATCGACATCAAGACCGGTCTGCCGCAACGCGTCGCCAAGTACTCGACCGAGGGGAATGGCGAAGATGTGGTCACCGAGGGCGTCTGCCCCGCCGCGCTTGGCTCGAAGGACCAACAACCGGCCGCCTATAGCCCAAAGACCGGCCTGTTCTACATCCCCGGCAACCATGTCTGCATGAACTACGAGCCGACCAAGGTCGCCTACGTGGCGGGGTCGCCCTATGTGGGCGCCAACCTGACCATGTTCCCGCCGAAGGGCGAGACGAACCTCGGTCGTTTCGCGGCCTTCGACGCCGAAAGCAACAAGGTCGTCTGGGAGGCCAAGGAGCCCTTCTCGGTGTGGAGCGGCGCCCTGGCCACGGCCGGCGACATCGTCTTCTACGGCACCATGGAAGGTTATCTGAAGGCGGTCGACGCCAAGACCGGCAAGGAACTTTACAAGTTCAAGACGCCGTCGGGCATCATCGGCAACATCAACACCTATACCTATAACGGCAAGCAGTACGTGGCGGTGCTTTCGGGCGTCGGCGGCTGGGCGGCGATCGGCATGGCCGCGGGCCTGTCGGGCGACCAGGAAGGTCTGGGCGCGGTCGGCGCTTACCGCAGCTTGTCCCAATACACCAACCTGGGCGGCGCCTTGACGGTGTTCGAACTGCCCTAGGTCTCGACCCTTGCCCCGCGTGTCGCGGCTGGCGACGCGCGGGGTCTTCGCGATCCTTGAGAGGTCGCCGTTTGCTTGGTTCTTGTGAAGTTGGGGAGCGTCATGAAGCCTTTTCTGAAGTTGACGGCTAGCGCGGCGACGGCGCTGATTTTCTTGTCGGGAGCCAATCCAAGTTTCGCGCGCGCGCCGCAGGCCGCGGCGACGGCCGACGCGGCGGCGCAGAGCGCGCCCACGGCGTCATGGCCGGAGTTCAGCGGTTACAAGCGGTATCACGGCAACTGTTCGGTGTGTCACGGCTTCGACGGCCTCGGCGGCACCTTCGCGCCGAACCTGACGAAATCCCTCAAGACGCTCGACCACGACGCCTTCATGGAGGTCCTGGTCAACGGCCGTCAGAACGGAAATCTCGCGATGCCCGCGTTCGGCGCCGACCCGAACGTGATGTGTTTCGCCGAAGACATTTACACCTATCTGAAGGCTCGCTCCGACGACAAGCTCGGTCGGGGTCGGCCTTCGCCGCAACCCAAGAAGCCGGCGGATGTCGCCGCGGCGGAAAACGCCTGCTTGGGCCTGTAGCCGTGCCCAAGGTCTCTCGCTTCGCGGCGCTCGGGCTGCTGCTGATGCTGACGACGCCGTCGTTGGCCTCGGCGGCGGATCGGGTCGAGGCGCTCGATCGCACGGCCTTGCGCGTCTGCGCCAGCCCGGGATCCAAGCCGTTCGCCAGCGAAGACGGCGACGGCGTGGAGAACAAGATCGCGGCGCTGTTCGCCAAGGACCTGGGCGTCGAGGTCCAGTACACTTGGTTCCCCAGCGGGATCGGCTTCTATCGCCGGACCCTGAACGCGCGGCGCTGCGACATCGTCATGGGCGCCGCCGTCGGCCTCGAGACCGCCCAGTCGACCATTCCCTACTATCGTTCGAGCTATGTCGTGGTGACGCGGTCGTCCGATAACATCGCGGCGTCCGACCTCAGCGACGCGGCCCTGCGCGGCAAGCGCGTCGGCGTGCAGTCCCTGACGCCGGGCGCCGACCTCGTCCTGGCGGCGGGGCTGATGGATGCCGCTCGCGTCTACGACCTCGTCGTCGATGAGCGCCTGGATTCGGTCGGCGAGCGCATGATCAAGGATCTGGCCGACAAGAAGATCGACGCCGTCGTGATCTGGGGTCCGATCGGGGGGTATTTCGCGGGTCTACGCCCCGGGCAATTCCGCGTGACACAGCTGGCGGCGCGTCCTGGACAGCCGCCCCTCGTCTTTGACATCGGGATGTCCGTGCGCTTCGGCGAGCCGAAATGGAAGCGTCGCGTGGAGCAGTTCATCCGCGCGAACCGCGAACCCATCACCCAGATCCTGACCAGCTACAACTTTCCGCTGCTGCCGATCCCGGAGACCAAGCCATGATCTGGCCCCTCATGATCGCCGCCATCGCCGTCGCGGCGCCCGTCGCCAAGCCTCTTCAAGGCAATGGCTATCCGACCGAGGTGTCGGCCGACTACGTCCTGGGCTGCATGGCCGCCAATGGGCAGACGCAGGATATGTTGCGGCGTTGCGCCTGCAGCATCGACACGATCGCGGCGGTCGTGCCGTTCGAGACCTACGAACAGGCCGAGACGATCCTGCGCATGCGCCAGGCCACGGGCCAGGCCGCCAGCCTCTTTCGAGAAACGCCCGCGCTGAAGGACGTGGTCGATCGTCTGCGCGCGGCGCAGGTCGAGGCCGACTTCCGATGCTTTTGAAATCTCGGGCATCCCGCCCATTCTCAATCCTGGAGCGAAGTGAGACCATGAAATTCACGACCGCGATCTTTGGCCTCGCGTCGGCGCGCAAGCTGGGCGTTATCGCGTTGGCGGGCCTGGCGTCAGGTCTTCTGGGCGCGGAAACCGCGGCGGCTCAAGCGGCCGGGGATCCGGTCCAGGGCAAGGCGACGTTCGCCCGCTGCGGCATCTGCCACACCGTCGAGGTCGGCAAGAACAAGATCGGGCCAAGTCTGGCGGGCGTAGTCGGGCGCAAGGCGGGAACGCTCGCCGGCTACAACTACTCCACCGCGATGGCCGGCAGCGGCGTCACGTGGACGCCCGCCGTTCTCGATAAATATCTGACCAAGCCGCAAGATGTCGTCCCGGGCACCAAGATGATCTTCCCGGGCCTGCCCTCGGCGGCCGATCGCGCCAATATCATCGCCTATCTCAAGAAGCCGGACGCCGTGAAATGAGGCCTATCGGTTTCGTCGCCGCCGGGCTTTTGTTGATGGCGGGGCCCGCTTGGGCCCAGTCTTCCGCCTCGACCGATGCGGGATGGCCCTGTGACGTCGAGCCGAAGGCCAAGCTTGAGCTGTCCGATTACTGGAAGCAGCCGGTCGCGTCGGAGGCCTGGCGATCGAACGCCGAGGTCGCGTCGCTGGTCTCGGACGTCGCGCCGCGACGGGTCGCGCAGGACGAGGCCGTCGCGCGGCTTTCCGCCCTCGCGACGCGTCCGGCGGCGTTCCGCGGGCTGGTCGCCGCGGGCTTGGTGGAGACGATCGACGCCGAACGGCATTCGATCATCGTGGGCATAAAGCGTTTCAACGCTCGGCAGGCCCTGCTGGCGACGCGCATCGAAAGCAGCTACGCCCAGCTGGAAGCGCCGAAGGGCGCGCCGGTCGAGGCCAGCAAGGCGGCGCTCGAGGAGCAGGCCGAATGGGACACGCGAATCTTCGAGGATCGGCAGAAGATGCTGCCGGTCATTTGTCGGCAACCCGCCGTCCTCGAGGCTCGCCTTGGCGACTTGATCAGTGCTTTGAAATCCACGCCCAAGCCCTGAAAACGGGGCGGCGTCATGGGGAGGGGCTTGGAAATGCGTAAGATCTTGATCAGCGCTCTGGCTTTGCTGTCGGCCTACGGCTGCGGCTCGAAGCCGTCGTCGCCAGCGGCGCCCGCCTATCTGATCTATGTCACCAACGAGCGTTCGGGCGACGTCAGCATCATCGATCCCGACACCCGGCGCGAAGTCGGCCGGATGGCCATCGGCAAGCGCCCGCGCGGTCTGGTTATAAGCCCCGACAAGCGCTTCCTCTATGTCGCGGTGAGCGGCTCGCCGATCGGTGGGCCTGGCGTCGACGAGTCCGCCTTGCCGCCCCCCGACAAGGCGGCCGATGGGATCGTGGTCATCAATCTGGCCAGTCGTCAGGTCGTCAAGACCCTGCGTGGCGTCTCCGATCCCGAGCAGATCGCGATCAGCCCGGACGGCGAACGCCTGTATGTCGCGAGCGAGGATTCCGGCAAGCTGCTGGTGATTTCGCGCGGCGGCGAGATCCTGTCCGAGATCGCCGTGGGCGGCGAGCCCGAAGGCCTCTCGGTCTCGCCCAAGGGCGACACGATCTTGGCGACGTCCGAGGAGGAGCATACGGTCTCGATCCTTCGCGGGCAGCCCTTGGCGGCCGTGGCGCGGGTCGAGGTCGGCGCGCGGCCGCGCAACGCGGTCTTCGTGAACGATACAAAGGCGGTCGTGCCCGGCGAAAACGACGCCTCTCTGAGCGTGGTGGATCTCGCGGCGGCCAAGCGCCTTCGGACGATCGCCTTGCCCAAGTCCGATCGGCCGATGGGCGTGGTCAAGTGGGACGATCACAGCATTCTGGTCACCACCGGGCGCGGCGGTCGGCTGGTTCGGGTCGACCTGGACGCTTCCGGGGAGCCTGTCGTGGCGTCCGCCGCCGTGGGGCCTCGGCCCTGGGGCTTGGCGGTTTCGCCCGACCGGAAGCTGGCGGTCACCGCCAATGGATCCTCGAATGACATAACGCTGGTGGACCCCGTCACCTTCAAGGTGCTGGGCCATATCGCGGTCGGGAAGGGGCCTTGGGGTGTCGCGGCGGGCTAGGGCGACGACCATGGCGGCCGCTGAGCCGCCCCGGCGGTTCTCGGCGACCGTCGACTCGGAGCCGCTGCGCGTGAGAGCTGGCGAGACGGCGCGCGCTCCGCGTCGCCTGGCCGAGGAAACCGCGATCGCGATCGTTCACAACGCCTCGACCTACGCCGTGATGATGGCGACCCCTGACGATGTCGAGGATTTCGCGATCGGCTTTAGCCTGACCGAAGGCGTGATCTCGTCGCCGGCCGATGTGGAGCGGCTCGAGGTGGTCGAGACCGCTTTCGGCCTTGAGGCTCGCCTATGGCTCCCCCCTGAACTTCAGAGCCTTCTGACGGCGCGCCGACGTCGGCTGGCAGGCCCGACGGGCTGCGGTTTATGCGGAATTGAAAGCCTCGAGGAGGCCATGCGGCCGCCGAGGCTCGCGCCGACGGGCGATCTTTCCGTCACCGCCGACGACCTTATCGCCGCCATGACGGGGCTCGCGCGGGCTCAGGCGCTGGGCGCGGCGACCCGGGCCGCTCACGCCGCGGCCCTGTGGCGACCCGCCGGCGGCCTGGTCGCCGTGCGTGAGGATGTCGGGCGCCATAACGCCTTGGACAAGCTCGCGGGGGCCTTGGCGCGCGCTGGGGAGACGGCCGAGGGGGTTGTCCTGCTGACCAGCCGGGTCTCGGTGGAGATGGTCCAGAAGGCCGCCGCCATGGGCGCCAATTTCATCGCGGCCGTTTCCGCGCCCACGGCCTTGGCCGTTCGCATGGCCGAGGCGGCCGGCATAACCCTGGCGGCCGTCGTGCGCGAGGACGGCTTCGAGGTCTTCTCCCATCCGCGACGGATTGTCGCGAGTTCCCCGTCCTGGCCTCCAGGCATACTCGAACACTCATCGATCCTAGAAGAAGAGCAGCGGGCTGAACGATGACCGAAGAGCAAAAGGCCGCGAAGTCGCAAACGTCTTCCGTGGAAGGGGTCGGGGAGTACGACCAGGCCGCGGGCGGCTGGGGCGCGCTGGCCAGCGTCGCCAGCGTCCTCAATCGGCAGGAGGTGGTCCTGGCCGGGGCGAAAACCCTCCTCCGCGCCAACCAGCCCGAGGGCTTCGACTGTCCAGGGTGCGCTTGGCCCGATCCAAAGCACACGTCGTCCTTCGAGTTCTGCGAGAACGGGGCCAAGGCCGTCGCCTGGGAGTCGACGCCCAAGCGCGTGACGCCGGACTTCTTCGCCCAGCACACCGTTTCCGAGCTGCGGACGTGGAGCGATCACGCGCTGGAGGATTTCGGCCGGCTGACCCACCCGATGGTCTACGACGCCGCGACCGACAAATATGTGCCGATCGACTGGGCGACCGCGTTCGCGCGCATCGGCGAGAATTTGCGCGCGCTCGATGATCCCAACAAGGCCGAGTTCTATGCGTCGGGCCGCGCCTCCAACGAGGCGGCTTTCCTGTTCCAGCTGATGGGGCGGGCCTTTGGGACCAACAATTTCCCCGACTGCTCGAACATGTGCCACGAGCCGACGAGCGTCGCCTTGCCGCCGGTGATCGGCATGGGCAAGGGCTCGGTCAGTCTCGACGATTTCCAGACTTGCGACGCCATTTTCAGTTTCGGTCATAACCCCGGCACCAACCACCCGCGGATGATGAGCACCCTGCGGGAGGCGGCGCGGCGCGGCTGCAAGATCGTCGTGTTCAATCCCTTCAAGGAGCGGGCGCTGGAGCGGTTCACCTCGCCGCAGAGCGTGGTGGAGATGACGACGGGCGGATCGACGCCCATCGCCTCCCACTACTACCAGGTTGGCGTTGGGGGCGATGGCGCGGCCCTTCAGGGGATCATGAAGGCGCTGCTGGAAGCCGACCGCGCGGATATCGCCGGCGGCGGCCCGGGCTTCCTGGATCGCGATTTCATAGCCGAGCACACGCTTGGCTTCGACGCCTTGCGCGCGCACCTGGAAGCCCTGGAGTGGTCGGAGATCGAAGCCGTCTCGGCCCTGACGCGAGCCAGGCTTGAAGAGGCCGCGCTGATCTATCGGCGGGCGAAATCGGTGATCGTCTGCTACGGCATGGGGATCACGCAGCATCGCAGCAGTTCCAGCGTGATCCAGCAGATCGCGAATCTTCTGCTGATGCGCGGCAACATCGGGCGCCCCGGGGCCGGCATTTGTCCCGTGCGCGGCCATTCCAACGTCCAAGGCGCCAGAACGGTCGGCGTGGCCGAGAAGCCGTCGGAGGCGCTGCTGGCGTCGATGGATCGCGTCTTTGGGCTAAAATCGCCGCGCGCTCATGGCCATACGGTGGTCGAGATGATCGCGGCCGCCCGGAGCGGCGCCGTCAAGGCGCTGATCAGCCTGGGCGGCAATCTGGCCGCCGCGGCCCCGGATCCGGAAGTCACGCACGCGGCGCTTCAGAAGCTTGATCTGACCGTCAACATCGCCACCAAGCTCAACAGAAGCCACCTGCTTTTCGGTCGCGAGAGCTTTCTGCTGCCCTGCCTGGGGCGCACCGAGTCGGACGTCCAGGCCACGGGCGTTCAAGCCGTCACGGTCGAGGATTCCATGGCGATGGTGCACGCCTCCCGCGGCACGAACACGCCGGCGTCGGAGCATCTCATGTCGGAGCCGGCCATCGTCGCCGGCATCGCCAAGGCCGCCCTGGGTGATCATCCGGTCGCTTGGGAGTGGTGCGTCGCCGACTACAGCCGGATCCGGGACTTGATCGAGGCGGTCTTCCCGGTCGACTTCGCTAACTATAACGCCAGGGTTCTCCAGCCGGGCGGCTTCCGTCTGCCTCTGCCGCACGCCGAGCGGAACTGGAAGACCGCGTCGGGCAAGGCGCACTTCGCCGCCTTCAAGGCCGACGGCGAGGACCCCCGGCGCGGCGACACGTCTGTGCTTCTCCTGAGCTCTATCCGCAGTCACGATCAATATAATACGACGATATATGGAAATAGTGATCGATATCGCGGCGTCTTTTCGCGTCGAGATGTCGTCTTCATGTCTCCCGAAGACCAGAATGCGTTGGGCCTGAAGCAGGGTGACCAGGTTGATATAGTTGCTGCGTTCACGCCGGAGGATGGCGTTGAGCGCTGCGTTTCTGGATTTACAGTGGTTTCGAAAGATATCCCGGCGGGATCCATTGCCGCTTACTATCCCGAGGTCAATCGGGTCATCGTCCTAGAGGACCGAGATCAATTCAGTGGAACACCGGCCTATAAGTCGGCGCCAGTCCGTATCCGGAAGTCTCTATAGGTCTGTAAAAATAAACAGATTTTCGGATTTTTGGTCTTACCGGTTGGTGTGAGTCTATCTTACAATCCTGGATGCCTGGCCGGTCCATATTACTCAAAGTGGGCTCGAATTTCCCGGTGTGGCAATCTGACACTCTCCTCTTAACTGCTCTATTAACCACTATACATAAAACTGAGCCTTCAAATCGCGATTGGATCTCTTTGAGCGAAGGCTCGGGGTGAAAAGCTCTGTGGGGGGACGCATGTCGAGAACGGTCGGCCGAAAGGACAAGGGCTCTTCCTTTTCAGGAGTTGTGTCCGGGGCCGTCATGGCGCTCGGCGTCGGCGTGTGTGTTCTGGTCCCCCTAGTCGCCCGGAAACTCGGGTTCGGCGAACCCTATGGCCTGGCCGCGGCGGCGATCGCCACGGCCGCGCTGCTGGTCGTCGCGCGGCGGTTCTCGACGGGCGTCGTGGGCGGCAACGCGTCTTTGGACAAGATCGCGGCGACCCTGATCGAGACCGCTGAAAAAGCGACCGAAGCCGAAATGCTGACCTTGGCGCAGCACAGCCTGGATAAGAACCTGCAGATTCTTCAGACCGCCCTGCGCGAGTGCGGTGAAGCCCGGGTGGTCAATGGCGTCCTGTACTATGGTCAGCGCCGGATCAATGACGACGTCGAGATCGTCGATTCCGTTCGGCAGAGCGCCGGCGGCACGGCGACCGTTTTCCTGGGCGATCTTCGGATCGCCACGAACGTCCTGAAGCCAGACGGGTCTCGCGCGGTGGGCACGCGCCTCACGGCCGAGAAGGTCATCGAGACCGTGCTGAAGCAAGGCAAGGTGTTTCGCGGCGAAGCGGAAATCCTGGGCGAGGCCTATTACACGATCTACGAGCCTATTCTGAGCGACGGGAAAGTGGTCGGCATTCTCTATGTCGGGGTTCGCAAGGCCGAATTCGCGGCTCAGCACGGGGACGACCTGGGTTCGGCCGGCGCCGCCGAAGCGGTGAATCGCGCCCTGCTGGCGCTCCAGCGCTCCGCCAAGACCCAAGCCGACACGGCGCGCGACGCCATCGTGCAGCGCCAGGAGGCCGAGGATCTGCGTCGCCAGCAAGAGGCGCGGCGCCAGGCGGTCGCGGCTGAACAGCGCCTCGTCGTGGAAGGTCTCTCGGCGGCCCTCGAGCGCTTGGCGCGAGGCGACCTGTCGATGCCGATCAAGGCCATCTTTCCGGCGGAATATGAAAAGCTGCGCAGCGACTACAACACCACCTTGGAGAGCCTGCGTAATCTGATCGCCGAGATATCGGGCGGCGTCGGAAGCCTCAGCGAAGGCGCGCGCGACATCAGCAGCGCGGCGGATCAGCTGGCCCATCGCACCGAGCAGCAGGCGGCGAGCCTGGAACAGACCGCGGCGGCGCTGAACGAGATCACCAACACCGTTCGCGCCACGTCGGCGGGCGCGGGTCAGGCCAAGACGGCGGTGGATATCGCTCATGGCGATGTCGAGCGCAGCGGGCAAACCATGATCGAAGCCGTGAACGCCATGGGGCGCATCGAAGCCTCGGCGCGCCAGATGGAACTGATCATCGCCACGATCGACGAGATCGCGTTCCAGACGAACCTTCTCGCGCTGAACGCCGGCGTCGAGGCGGCGCGCGCCGGGGAGTCCGGACGGGGCTTCGCCGTGGTCGCCCAGGAAGTGCGCGCGCTGGCCCAGCGGTCGGCGGGCGCGGCTCGGGAAATCAAGGGTCTGATTTCCAGCTCGAGCCAGCAGGTCTCGCTGGGCGCCGATCTGGTCAATGAAACCGGCGCGGCGCTGGGTAAGGTCGTCGATCAGGTCCGCGAGGTCTCTCGCTTGGTGTCCGAGATCGCCCGGTCGGCCGTTGAGCAGACCAGTGGGTTGGACGAGGTGAATATCGCGGTTAATCAGATGGACCGGTTCACGCAGCAGAACGCCGCGATGGTCGAAGAGAGCACCGCGGCGAGCCACTCCATTCGCGCCGAGGCCAGCCGTCTCATGAGCAAGGTCTCGGTCTTCAAGCTATCCGAGGATCATGAGATCGCGTCTTCGGAGGCGGCCTAGAGCCTTATCCGCTCGAATGGAATCATTCGAGCGGAAAAATAAGGCTCTAAATCAAACATTTAGAGCGTGATAACCGCCGAAACCGCTCACACTTTCGGCTATCACGCTCTAGGCCCTTTCCGATGTTCTAAACCTCTGAAGGTTAGGCCTATTTGTCTGGTTTCGATGGCCCATTGAAACCAGACTCACCTCAGCAGAAAGTCCGCGACCGAGTTGACGTCCGTCGCGCAGTGGCCGCCATACAGGGGCGTCCATTCGGTCTCGACGCCGTGCTCGCGGGCCGCGCGGGCCAGTCGCTCGGTTCCCTCGAAATTGCCGTAGGCGTCGTAGAGGCCGCAGGACAGGTAGAGCTTGGGATAGCGCGGCGTGGCTTGGTCGATCAGCGCCAGCGGGGACACGCGACGCCATTCGACCTCGTCGGCGATATAGGTCCGCGCGAGGGTTCGCACGCCGAACGCGATCTTCGGGTTCGCGCCGGTGCGGCGCAGGGCGGCGGCCAGGGTCGACAGGCTGGCGAACGGCGAGTCGACATAGACGCCCGGGCAAAGCGCCGCGACCTTGGCGAACTCGGAAGGGTGCGAAAGCCCGGCCACGAGCACATTCAGTCCGCCCATCGACTCGCCCAGCAGCATTCGCCGCCGGGGCTGGCCGATCCGGGCTTCGATGGCGGGCAACCGGCGCATCATGTCGTCCAGCAGGCCGCTGTCGGCCTTGCCGCCCTTCGGGGTCAGCAGCCAGGTGGGGCCGTAGGATAGGGTGACGACCGTCGGCGCCGTCGCGCCCTGGGCCTGCCAGCGCGCCTGGAGCATGGCGGTGAAATAGGTGTCGTCGTTCCAGACGCCTTCGTCCAGGCCGCGCCCGTGCAGGTGATAGACGATGTCGCCGTTCACGCCGCCGACCGCTCGGTAGACGCAATAGCGCAGCGGGCCGTCGACGCCGCACGTCTTGGCGGCCGGCTGGAAGACGACCTTCTGGTCGCCGCGCGTCCGGGTCAGTTCGGTCCAGCCGAACCAGAGCAGGGCGACGACCGCGAGCGCGGACAGCAGGTAGCGAGCCCGCTTTTCGAGGCGAGGTGCTTTCACGAGTTAGTCCTTTCGGGGGAGGGGGAAGACGCGGGGCCGCGATCCGCGCGGATTTCGCGGTTGAATCGTGCTCGGCGGGGACCCTGGCTTTGGGGCCTTAAGAGGCCGACAGGCGCGGGTGGAGATTGGTCGGCGTCGGCTCGTCGACGGCGGCGTTGATGTCCGCCCCCGCGGGCCAGGGGACCTTGGGCGGCAGCATGGCCAGGCTCAGCAGATAGCCGATGATCGCGCTGCCGCCGTAGCCGATGACGGGGGTGGGGTAGGGACCGATGGCGGCGGCGGCCAAGGTCGAGCCCCAGACGGCGCCGAACGCCCCATAGGCGGCCTGCGCTCGGCCATCGCGTAGGCCGCCCAGCAGGCCTGGGGTCAGGAGCAGGCCCGTCGCGCCCAGCACTGTCAGCCCCAGCAGCGGATGGAGCTCGAACGCCGACGTCAGAACATCGTCGACGAACGGCGTCGCGGGCAGGGCCTCGGCGCGAGTCATCGCGACGTCGAAACCCGCCACGCCGCCCAGCAGGGCGATCAGGCCGAGCCGGTCGGGGCGGAGCGCCAGAGCCGCCGCGAGGCCCGCGCAGAGCGCGCCGGACATGGCGGGGTCGGGCTGCAGCGCCAGCGCGGCGGCGGCCAAGCCCATCGCCAGGGTTCCCGCCGTCGTCCGCGATCGGGCGAAGCCGACGATCATCATCGGCAGGATGACGAGGCTGGGCTGCACCGGCAGGCCGCCCAGCCGCAGCCAGCGCGTGGCGCCGCCTAGTCCCTCGCCGTAAGCCGCGACGCCAAACAGCGTCAGGCCCAGCCAGAGCATGACGGACTCCGATCGGGCCCGCTTCGTCGATCGGAGTCTGCCGACGATCGCCAGCGCCGCCAGCCCGACCAGCAGCGCGGCGACATTGATCGCCAGATACCGGCCAGGAGCGCCCGCCGCCGCCAGATAGGCCAGGCCCACGGCTCCGGCGCCGATCGCGCTGAATACGCCGAGGGCGCGGGGCCACAGTCGGGCTCTGTCGAGACCGCCTAGCCGGACCATGGCCTGGTCCTCGCGGTCGCAGCCGCCGACCCAGACCGCGAGTTGCAGAAGCCGGCATCTCACGCCCGCGAGGCCCAGGCCCCAGAGGGTCTCCAGCGCGAAGGCCAGAGCCTCGGCGTCATCATCGATCGCCGCGACCTCGGCCCTGGCCGCGCGCGCCCAGTCCCGATTGGACGCGGGCAGGCTGGCGGCCAGCAGATCGCAAACCAGGACGGCCAGGCGACGCCGCGGCCTCATGATTCCGAGGCCTGGGCGAGAGACGGCAGCGGCGCGGCCTGAACCGGGTTGTCGCGGGCCAGCCGCAGACCCTTGTCCGTCAGCCGATAGGCGTGTCGAGGCGGCTTACCGCCCTCGGCGGGTTGCTGCCACTCGGCTTCGAGATAGCCTTGAGACTCAAGCCGAATGAGAAGCGGGTACAGGGTCCCGGACTTGATTCCCGCGCGACGCGCCAAATCATAGCCGTGGGACCACGCGCCGCCCGCTTCGAGCAGGGCGGCCAACACCGTGCGGGCATGGGTCGAAAGAGATCGCGCGCGAGCCATGAGGCATAAATCTACCTAGGTAGATTTAATGTCAAGCGCCAGGATCCTCCTCGAGCAGCCGGCGGATCACGGCGACCAGCTGCCCTTCCGAAATGGGCTTGAAGAGCACGGCCGACGGATGATCGCCCTCGATCCGCGCCAGGGTGGCCGGCTCCCTCGATCCGGTGATGAAGACGACCTTGGAGCCCACCCGCTCGTGGATCTCCTGGGAGGCGTCGACGCCGTCGCGGTCGCCTTGAAGCCGCATGTCCATCAGCACGATGAAGGGCCGCTGGTCCACGGCCAGGGCGACGGCCTCGTCGGCGGAGGCGGCCGTGCCGCAGACCGTCAGGCCAAGGTCCTCAACATAGACGCAAAGGGTCTGGGCGATGATGAATTCGTCGTCGACGATCAGGACGCGGTCGCGGTGCAGCATGATCACGCCGCGTCCGGGGCTGGGAAGCGCGCTTCCCAAGCGACCCCGTTGTCCTGGACGGCGCGGATGCGTCCGTGAAGCTGGCGCACCAGGCCATTGACGATCGTCAGGCCCAGCGACGGCGTCGGGGTCCCGGTCGCGTCGGAAAACCCGACGCCGTTGTCGGCGATCCGCAACACGACCTCTCCCTCCGCTGGCGCTTCCAAGACGACCCGAACCTCGCCCGCGCCACTGGGGAAGGCGTGCTTCAGGGCGTTGGTGGTCAATTCCGTGACCAGCAGTCCCAGGGGGACGGCGAAGTCAAGATCAACGTTCAGGGGCGCCGCGTCGATGCGCAGCGCGATGCTCTCCGGAGCGCCTTTCTGCAGATGGGCGACGAGATCCCGCAGAAACGCGCCGACATCGAAGGTCTTCAGATTGGCCGATCCCATCAGTTGGTGATGCACGAGGCCGATCGCATAGACACGCTTGCGCAGGCCTTCGATCGCCGCCAGGGCCGCCGGATCGGCCAGCTTGCGCGACTGCAGCAGCAAAAGGCCGTCGACGACCTGAAGATTGTTCTTCACCCGATGATAGACCTCGCGCAGCAGCAGGTCGCGCTGGGCGAGGGCGGCGGTGCGGTCGGCGACCAGTTGCTCGAGCTTTTCGTTGGCGCTCTCCAGCGCCTTCAGGCTTTGGAGCATGGTCTGTCGCGCGGCGACCAGCTCCAGCTCGTAAGCCCGTCGTTCCGGCGCGGCGAACAGCACCCCGCGCCGCGTGTCGCCGTCGGCGGAAACGGTCAGGAGCACCGGGCGCGGCCGTCCGTCGGTGTGGGCGAGCTCCAGTAAAATCTCCTGGACCGATCCAGCGCCGACCAGCGCGTGTTCGGCCTTCAGCGCGTAGATCAACTGAGACGATCGGGTGAGCAGGTCGCGGAAGAATCGTCCGGCCAGATCGCTCGGCGCCCGGCCCGTCATCGCGGTCATGGCCGGATTGACTAGGCGCAGGATCATGTCGCGATCCGCCTCGAAAAGTCCCACCGGCGCCGTCAGCGCCAGGGATTCTCCGTCGCCTGGGCTCAAGCCTGCGTCTCCGCCAGGAAGCGCGCGATGGCCTCGGCCACGATGTCCGGCGCGCTGAGGTGCGGATAGTGGCCGCGCGTCGCCATGATCTCTAGGCGCGCGTTCGGGATGCCGTCGGCGAGAAAGCGCGCGGCGGCCAGAGGAACCACCATGTCGGCGCTGGCCTGCAGCACAAGGGTGGGAACCCGGCAAGCGCCCAAGGCCGAGCGGTGGTCGGACATGAAAGTGGCTCGGGCGAAGCCGCGCGTGATCTCGGGATTGGAGCGGCTGAAGCTGTAGACCAGCTCCTGGATCAGGCCCGGCTGCTCGGGCTGGTCCATCACCTGCGGCGCCAGGGTCCGCGCCCAGCCCTGGAAGTCCAGGGCCATCAGGTCCAGCAGCTGCTCGACGTCGCCGCGCTCGAAGCCGCCCTCGTAGTCGCCGTCGTTCAGGTAGCGCGACGAGGCGCCGATCATGATCAGGCGGCCGATGCGATCGGTGCGCAGGCTGGCCAGCAGCGCGATCATGCCGGAGACCGAATGGGCGACCATCGTGGCGTTGCGCAGATCGAGCGCCTCCAGGATGTCCGCGAGGTCGTCGGCGTAGCCCTCCAGGGTCGCGTAGCGCGCGGGGTCATAGTGCGCCAGGTTCGAGGCGCCGCTGCCCATGTGATCGTAGAGGACGACCCGCCGAGCCGGCGGCAAACGGGGCGTCAGCGCGCCCCAGATCGTCTGGTCGGTCCCGAAGCCGTGCAGGAGCACGAGGGCGGGATCGCCGGCCCCATTCACGAAGCGCGGCATGGGCCTCGAGCAGGGCGTTCTTCTGGTCGAAGCTCTGAACAGGACGTCCGTCCGGCTGCGGCAAAGCGCCTCTCCCCACGTGTGAGTCCGTCAACGCGCCACATCCTATAGGAGAGCACCGACGCCTTTCGGCGCCAAGCCTGGATGCGCTTGGCGCTGAGATCTCTCGGACAGGACCGCTTTTACAATCGCGACAAGCGGACCGGATCGCCGGCGGCGTCGGGAGCAACTTGCCGCGATTCGCGCGACGGCGTTCGGCGGCCGAACGCGCGTAAGGCTATTTACGCTGGCCCGCGGGGCAGGCCGCGGCGGATGCGTCCACACGCGGGGTCGCCGCCGCCAGCACCACGAAAAGCACGGTGAACGCCACCGCCGCGAAGCAGGCCGGGCAGTGGCCAGCCAGGGACCAGCCGTCCGTCCGCGAACTGCAGATCGGACCCGCCATCAATCGCGGAACCGCCTGACCGACCGCGATCGCCCAACTGACCAGCGCCGTCGCGCCGACGGCGGGGGTGAGAACGCGCGCGATCGCTTGAGACCTAGCCAACATGGAATGCTCCTGAACCGATCAACAGGATCGCTCCAGATCGCAACCCCGGCTTTGATGCGCATCAAAGCCGGGCCATCGGGGACGTGAGACGCAGGGCGCAAGGTTCGCCGCACGGAGTCCGCATGTCCGCCCCGTCCAAAGTCAACGCAAGTCCCCCAGCGGGGTCGAGCGTTCTTCTCATCATCTCAGTCTTGGGAGCGTTTCTGGCGATTTTAGGCGCCGGGCTGACGCATGACCCGATTTTCAGGCTCCAAGCCGAGACCATCTCCCTGGCCGGCGTTCTCGCCGCTTTCGCCCTGGCCTCCGGCCTCTCGGGCGGAAAGCTGCGGGATCAGCCCGACCGCTATTCCGACAACGTCATCAAGGCGGGTGTGATCGCCACGATGTTCTGGGCGGCGGCCGGCCTTCTCGTCGGCGTCGTGATCGCGGCCCAACTGTCCTGGCCGAGGATCTTCTACTTCCCCGAGGCGGGATGGCTGAACTTCGGCCGGCTGCGTCCGCTGCATACCTCGGCCGTGATCTTCGCCTTCGGGGGCAACGCCCTGATCGCGACGTCGTTCTGGGTCGTCCAACGCACCTGCAAGGCGCGTCTGGCCGGCGGCATCACGCCGTGGTTCGTGTTCTGGGGCTATCAGCTGTTCATCGTGCTGGCCGCGACCGGCTATCTGATGGGCGCGACCCAGGGCAAGGAATACGCCGAGCCCGAATGGTACACCGACCTGTGGCTGACGATCGTCTGGGTGGCCTATCTGCTGGTCTTCTTGGGCACGATCTGGAAGCGCAAGGAACCCCACATCTATGTGGCCAACTGGTTCTACCTGGCCTTCATCGTCACCATCGCCGTGCTGCACCTGGTCAACAACGCCGCCGTTCCGGTCGGCCTGCTGAACCACAAGTCCTACGGCGTGATGTCTGGCGTCCAGGACGCCCTGACCCAGTGGTGGTACGGCCACAACGCGGTGGGCTTCTTCCTGACCGCCGGCTTCCTGGCCATGATGTACTACTTCGTGCCCAAGCGCGCCGAGCGTCCGGTCTACAGCTATCGCCTGTCGATCGTGCACTTCTGGGCCCTGATCTTCATCTACATCTGGGCCGGTCCGCACCACCTCCACTACACGGCCCTGCCGCAGTGGGCGCAGACCCTGGGCATGACCTTCTCGATCATGCTGTGGATGCCCTCCTGGGGCGGCATGATCAACGGCCTGATGACGCTGTCGGGCGCGTGGGACAAGCTGCGCACCGACCCCGTGATCCGCATGATGGTCGTCTCGATCGCCTTCTACGGCATGTCGACCTTCGAAGGTCCGGTGATGTCGATCCGCGCGGTCAACGCGCTCAGCCACTACACCGACTGGACCATCGGTCACGTGCACTCCGGCGCTCTGGGCTGGGTCGGTTTCATCAGCTTCGGCGCGGTCTACTGCCTGGTGCCGTGGCTCTGGAAGAAGAAGGCCATGTACTCGACCAAGATGATCGAGTGGCACTTCTGGATCGCGACCACCGGCATCCTGCTCTACATCGCCGCGATGTGGGTGTCGGGCATCATGGAAGGCCTGATGTGGCGCGAATACACGCCGCAAGGGTTCCTGGCCTACAGCTTCATCGAGACGGTTTCGGCCAAGCACATCGAGAACGTCATCCGGACGGTTGGCGGCCTGATGTACCTGACCGGCGCCCTGATCATGATCGTCAACGTCTGGAAGACGATCGCGACCCCGTCTCCCGAAGCATCCGGGGCCGATCTGGCCGCCGAGCTGGCCGACGACGCGTCGACCGCCCCCGCAACCGCGATCGCCTGAGGTTCCGATGTCTCTCTGGAAACAACACGCCAAGCTCGAGCGGCATTCGCTGCTGCTCCTCGTCGGCATCCTCCTCGTGGTCTCGATCGGCGGCCTCGTGGAAATCGCCCCGCTGTTCTGGCTTCAGGGCACGATCGAGAAGGTGGAGGGGGTTCGTCCCTACACCCCGCTCGAACAGGCCGGCCGCGACATCTATGTCCGCGAAGGCTGCTATCTCTGCCACTCGCAGATGATCCGCCCGCTGCGTGACGAGGTCGAGCGCTACGGCCACTACAGCCTGGCCGCCGAGAGCATGTACGACCACCCGTTCCAATGGGGCTCCAAGCGCACGGGTCCCGACCTGGCGCGCGTGGGCGGCAAGTACTCCGACAGCTGGCACCGCGACCACCTGACCGATCCGCGCTCGGTGGTGCCGGAGTCGGTGATGCCGCCCTACAAGTTCCTGGCCGAAAAGGAGCTGGACTACAGCGACATCGTCGATCGGATGAAGGCGCTCCACACCGTGGGCGTGCCCTACACCGCCGACATGATCGCCAACGCCAAGAAGGATCTCGAGGCCCAGGCCGATCCGTTCTCCACCGACGCGGTGGGCCTGCGCGCCCGCTATGGCGCCAAGGTCGTCAACCGCGACTTCGACGGTAATCCCGACAAGATCACCGAAATGGACGCCCTGATCGCGTACCTGCAAATGCTGGGCACCATGGTCGATTTCAAGTCGTACAAGGCCCAGGCTCCGGAGAACCAAAGATGAGCGGCCTCAGCTACGAAACCGTGGCGCGCTTCGCGCAGCAAGGCGGGCTGATCTACTTCGGCCTGATCTTCCTGGCGGGCGTCCTCTACGCCCTGAAGCCTTCCAAGAAGGCTGAATTCCAACACGCCGCGCGCATTCCGCTCGACGACGAGGAGCTGGTCTGATGGCTGACCAACGCGAAACCGACCACGCTACGGGCGTTGAAACCACCGGCCACAGCTGGGACGGGATCAAGGAGCTGGACAACCCGCTGCCCCGCTGGTGGCTGTGGGTCTGGTACGGGACGATCGCCTTCGCGATCGTCTACTGGATCCTGATGCCAGCGTGGCCGGGCCTGCACGGCTACACCAAGGGCCTGCTGCACAAGTCCGACCGGGCCGAGGTCACCAAGGAGCTCAAGGCGCTCGATATCAAGCGCGGCGAAGGCGCGGCTCAGCTGCGCACCGCCAGCCTGGAGCAGATCGAGAAGGATCCCAAGCTCAACGCCTACGCCCAGCAGGTCGGCCAGTCCGTCTTCGGTGACAACTGCGCCACCTGTCACGGCATCGGCGGCACCGGCGGCAAGGGTTATCCCAACCTGCGCGACGACGTCTGGCTGTGGGGCGGCAAGCTGGAGGACATCCAGTACACGATCACCCACGGCGTTCGCACCGGCGTCGAGGGCGCGCGGATGTCCCAAATGCCCGCCTTCGGTCGCGACGAACTGCTCAAGCCTGACCAGATCGACGACCTGACCGAGTACGTCGTGCACCTGTCGAAGCGGCCGGCCGACGCCGCCGCCGTGGCCCGGGCCCAGCCTCTGTTCGAGGCCCAGTGCTCGGCATGTCACGGCCTGGACGGCAAGGGCAATCAGCAAGTCGGCGCGCCGAACCTGACCGACTCCGACTGGCTGTACGGCGCGGATCGCGCGTCCATCCGCGGACAGATCTTCGCCGGCAACGGCGGGGTGATGCCCACCTGGGGCGGCCGCCTGAGCCCTGAAACCATCAAGGCCCTGGCCGTCTACGTCCACTCCAACGCGGGCGGTCAATAAGCCCGATGGTTCGAGTTATCGATAATACGCGTCCAAGATCCGACGCCCGGACGGCGGTTTCGGCCGCCGCCCGGGCGAAGGGGAAGGGCGAGGCCAACGGTCATCTCTACAAGCCTCGCCAGCCCATCTATCCCAAGCTGGTCCATGGCAAGTGGCGGGCCATCAAATGGGCGCTGCTGATCGCCGCCCTGGCGGTCTACTACGTCACCCCGTGGATCCGCTGGCATCGCCCCGAGGGCTTCCCTCAGCAAGCCGCGCTGGTCGACTTCACCGGCCGGCGTTTCTATTTCTTCGACATCCAGCTGTGGCCGCAGGAGGTCTATATCTTCACCGGCCTGCTGGTGATGGCGGCCCTGGCGCTGTTCCTGGTGACGGCGCTGTTTGGCCGGCTCTGGTGCGGCTATGCCTGCCCGCAGACCGTGTGGACCGATCTCTACATCGTGGTCGAGCGCCTGTTCGAGGGCGACCGCAACGCCCGGATGCGCCTGGACGCCGCGCCGCTGTCCTTCAACAAGATCTGGCGCAAGACCGGCAAGCACCTGGTCTGGCTGGGCATAGCCTTCGGCACCGGCGGCGCGTGGATCTTTTATTTCCATGACGCGCCGACCCTGATCCGGACCTTCTGGACCGGCGACGCGCCGATGACGGCCTATGTGTCGTGCCTGCTTCTGACCTGCACCACCTACATCTTCGCCGGCTGGATGCGCGAGCAGGTCTGCACCTACATGTGCCCGTGGCCGCGTATCCAGGGCGCCATGCTGGACGACCATTCGCTTCAGGTGACCTATCTGGCCTATCGCGGCGAGACCCGCGGGCCGCACAAGAAGGGGCAGAGCTGGGAGGGCCGCGGCGATTGCATCGACTGCAATCAGTGCGTGGTGGCCTGCCCGATGGGCATCGACATCCGCGACGGCTCGCAACTGGAATGCATCAACTGCGGCCTCTGCGTCGACGCCTGCGACGAGATGATGGTCAAGGTCGGTCGGCCGACCGGTCTGATCGCCTATGACTCCGAGGAGGCGGTGTGCGCGCGGACCAAGGGCGAAAAGGCTGTCTACAAGCCGATCCGCTCGCGGACCATCTATTACGCCCTGGCCATGTCCGTGGTCGGCGGCCTGACGCTGTGGTCGCTGATCGACCGGCCCAAGGCCGACCTCGGCGTCATTCGCGACCGCAATCCGATTTTCGTGCGGATGCATGATGGGGCGGTGAGGGATGGCTATACGCTCAAGATCGCCAACCGCACCTATGTCCAGCAGCGCTACGACGTTTCGTTCGAGGGCGTGCAGGGCGCGCGTTTGAGTCAGCCCGGCGCCGCCGGCGAGCATGTCAGCATCGTCGTCCCGCCCGACCAGGTCGTCCCGGTGCGCGTGTTCGTCACCGCGCCCAAGGACGCCGAGCTGGAGCCCAGCGTTCCCGCACGCTTCGTCATTCGCGCGGGCGATATCCGCGCCGAGGCCAAGACCGTCTTCCTCTCAGGAGCCGCGAACCCACAATGACCGCCGCCGTCTCTTCCGTGGCCAAGCCCGGGCCTGAAAAGGGCCGCATCACGGGATGGCATGTCCTGATCGCCGTCGTGCTGTTCTTCGGCGTGGTGATCGGGGTCGACACCGTGTTCATGGTGAAGGCCTACAGCACCTTCTCGGGCGAGGTCGCCTCCAACCCCTACGAGGCGGGCCTGGCCTTCAACAAGACCTTGGATCAGCGCCGCCGCGAAACGGCGCTGGGCTGGAAGACGGGCGTCAGCACGGCGGGCGGCCAAAGCGTGGTCGTCACGGTCGAGGACCGCGCTGGCAAGCCCCTGGATCATCTGTCGGTGACCGGCGTGCTGGAGCGTCCCGCCACCGAGACCGGACGTCAGGTTCTGAACTTCCGCCAGATCGGGCAGGGGCGCTACGAGGCGCCGGCGCGTCTTGACGGGGCCTGGGACCTGCGCGGCGCGGCCCGCAATTCGGGCGATATGGTCGAGATCGAGACGAGGCTGGTGACGCCATGAGCCAGGGCCTGGCGCTGCATCGCGATCTCGAGGCCTTTGTTCAGCGCGACGACGCGGGACGCGGCCGGCTGGAGTTGCTGGTCACCGGCGCGCGCTGCGCCGGCTGTATCGGCAAGATCGAGAAGGCGGTGCGCGCCATGCCGGGCGTCAGCGCCGCGCGCCTGAACCTGACCACGGGCAAGCTGGCCGTGGACCTGGAGCCGGGCAAGGCCGATCCCGAGCGCGTGGTCGAGACCGTCGAGGGGCTGGGCTATCGCGCCTGCCTGTTCGATCCGGCCGAGGCCGGCGCGGCCCAGGACCGCGAAGGCAAGGAACTGGCGATCGCCCTGGGAGTCGCCGGCTTCGGGGCCGGCAACGTCATGATGTTCACGGTGCCGGCGTGGGCCGGGCTGTTTGGCCAGGAGCTGAACGCCTCGACGCTGACGTTGATGTACTGGATGGCCGCCATCGTCGCGACGCCGTGCGCGCTGTTCGCCGGCCGGCCGTTCTTCCGCTCGGCCTGGGCGTCGCTGAAGCGCGGCAAGGCGAACATGGATGTGCCGATCTCGATCGGCGTCATCCTCACGCTGATCGTCAGCTTCTCCGAGACCATGCTGGGCGGCAAGCACGCCTATTTCGACGCGGCGGTGACCCTGCTGTTCCTGCTGCTGATCGGTCGCTATCTGGACCATCGGCTCCGGGCCAGCGCCCGCTCCGCCGCGCGCGATCTTCTGGCGCTGCAGGCGCCGGTGGCGCTGCGCCTGGTCGACGGCGTCGAACAGGGCGTTCCCGTGGCCGAGGTCAAGGTCGGCGACCGCCTGGTGGTCGCGCCCGGCGAACGCGTTCCGGTCGACGGGGTGGTCGAGGCCGGCCGCTCCGAACTGGACAACGCCCTGATCTCCGGCGAGACCGCGCTGGTCCCGGTCGCCGAGGGCGCGCGTCTTCACGCGGGCGCGCTGAACCTGTCGGGCCGTCTGGTGATGGCCGCCACGGCGCGCAGCGAGGACTCGACCCTGGCCGCGATCGCCCGCCTGATGGAGGCCGGCGCCCAGGCTCGCTCGTCCTATGTGCGCCTGGCCGACAAGGCGGCGGCGCTCTATGTGCCCGTCGTCCATACGGCCGCGGCCTTGACCTTCGTCGGCGGCTGGGTCCTGGGCCTGGGCGTCCGCGAGGCGCTGCTGCGCGCGGCCGCCGTGCTGATCGTCACCTGCCCCTGCGCCCTGGGCCTGGCCGTGCCGGCCGTTCAGATCGCCGCCAGCAGCCGCCTTTTCCGCAAGGGCGTGCTGGTCAAGTCCGGCGCGGCGCTGGAGCGCCTGGCCGAGGCCGACCACGTGGTCTTCGACAAGACGGGGGTGCTGACCGAGGGAAAGCCCGCCCTGATCGGCGCGCCCGACCAACTCGTCGCCTTGGCCGCCCCGCTGGCGCGCGCCTCGCGCCATCCGCTGGCCCGCGCCTTGAGCGCGGCGGCGGGGGCGGGACCGGTGGCCGTCGACTGCGTGGAGACCGCCGGCCAGGGCGTCGAGGGCGTCATCGACGGGCGTCGGGCGCGCCTGGGCCGCGCGGCGTTCGTCGGCGTCCGCGGCGGCGACGCGCGGGAGACCGAACTGTGGTTCGGCTTCGAGGGCGACCTGAAGATCCGCTTCGTCTTCGAGGACCGCCGCCGCGCCGACGCCGCCGAGACGATCGCGCGCCTGCGTCGGCTCGGGATGTCGGTCGAAGTCCTGTCCGGCGACTTGGCCGGGCCCGTCGGCGACGTGGCTGGCGCGCTCGGCGTCAGCGACTGGCGCGCCGGTCTGACGCCGTTCGAGAAGGCCGAGATCGTCGACCGTCTCAAGAGCGAGGGCCGCAAGGTGCTGATGGTGGGGGACGGGCTCAACGACGCCGCCGCCCTGGCCAAGGCGCATGTGTCCATGGCGCCCGGCGCGGCGGTGGACGCGGCGCAGACGGCCGCCGATCTGGTCTTTACCGGAGAAGGCCTGGGCGCGGTCGTCGAGGCCGTCGAGACGGCGCGGGAATCTCGGCGTCGCGCGCTGGAGAATTTCGGCTTCTCCGGCCTCTATAACCTGGTCGCCATTCCGGCGGCGGTGCTGGGGCTGGTCAATCCGTTCGTCGCGGCCCTGGCCATGTCGGGGTCGTCGATCGCGGTGTTGCTGAACGCGGCGCGTCCGCGTCTGGGGAGACGGGCATGAACATCATTCTCATCCTGGCGCCGGCCTCGATCGGTCTGGGCGCGCTGGGCCTGGCCGCGTTTCTCTGGACGATGAACGCGGGCCAGTACGACGACCCCGAGGGCGACGCCGCCCGCATCCTTTACGACCATCTGGACGACAAGCCGCCGGCCGATCCCGAGCGCTGAGAGCGCGATCGGCGCCCGCGGAAACCTCCGATCGGATTGACCAGAGTCAAGGTCTTGGCCCGCGAACGGACACAAGCATGGCGGTCATCGTCAGCAGGCCGCCCATGACCCGCACCGAAATCGATCTGCCCCGCATCCGGCGACTGCCTCTGTTGGACGGCGCTTCGGCCGAAACCTTCGCGCTTCTGACCCGAGAGGCCGCCATCGCCCATCTCGAACCCGGCGGACTCTTGGCGGCGCAGGGCGAGAGCGACGACCAGCTGTACCTTCTGCTGGAGGGCGCCATCTTGCTGGAGGGCGCCTGGAACGGACGCGAGGCCGATCTTGCCCTGCTGCAACCGCCCGCGACCCTGATGTTGGCGTCGGCGGTCCTGAGCGGGCCGAACCTGGTGACCGCGCGGGCGCTGAGTTCCAGCGCGGTGCTGGCGATCCCGGGTCAGGCCGTCCGCCAGGCGCTGGGCCGCGACGCGGGATTCGGCCGCGCGGTGGCGGAGGAGCTTGCCGGCTGCTTCAGCGGCCTGGTCCGAACCTTCAAGAACCACAGGCTGCGCGGGGCGCAGGAACGTCTGGCCAGTTACCTGCTGACCCAGCAGCAGCGGCAGGGCGGCGGCCCGACGCTGCGGTTGCCCTGTCGCAAGCGGCGTCTGGCGTCGCTTTTGGGCATGACGCCCGAGAACCTTTCACGCGCCCTGGCCAGCCTCGTTCCCTATGGCGTGGAAATCGACGGCGTGCAGATCACGCTGAGCGAGCCCCTGGCCCTGGCGCGGCTGGCCGCGCCCGATCCGCTGATCGACAACCACGTCTCATCCGCCGATGGGACCGGACAGGCGGAGCGCGAACGTCGCCGCTTCGTCCGGATGCAACTCAATCCGGCCTGAGCCCTCCCGGCGCGACGGCGACGGGGCGGCGGCTCGATGCCCGACTTCATCGCGGGTGAAGACATCTTAACTTGACCCTCTGAAGCCAAGTCCGCCCTATCGCGCCTCCGTTCCAACTTGAGGTCGTCATGCGTCTGTTCGCATCCGCCGCCGTGCTGTCCCTGATTCTGACAGCGCCAGTCCACGCGCAAAGCGTTTCGCCCGCGTCGACGGCCACCGACGCGACGGCTGTCCAGCCCAAGCCCGTCGCCGTCGAGAAGAAGAAGGACGATGGGATCATCTGCCATCGGGAGACCCCGACCGGCAGCCATTTCCCGGTGAAGGTCTGCACCACGGCCGAGCAGCGCAAGGCCGAACGCAGCAACGTCCAGCGCGCGCAGCAGACGATGCAAGGCGGTTCCAGCCTGGTCCCGCAATAGACCTCGACGTTCCCCGACCGCGTGATAGCGTCGCCGTGCTCAATAGGATGGGGACGGAACACCATGCGTAAGGGGATCGTGGCCAGCGCGCTCGTTTTGGGTCTGGCTCTGGGCTCGGCGGCCAGCGCCGCCCAGGTCGAGGCCGTTAGCGCCGCGCGCCTGCTGGACGTGGCCAGCGGCAAGTATGTCGACAACCCGCTGGTGATCGTCACCGATGGCCGCATCACCAGCATCGGCAAGAAGGGCGACGCCGTTCCGGCGGGCGCGAAGGTCGTGGATCTGCCCGGCGCGACGCTGTTGCCAGGGCTGATCGACATGCACACCCACATCTCGGCCCTGGCCGAGATCGGCGGCTACAACAGCCTGCAGTACAGCGACCGGTTCTGGAGCGTGGTCCAGACCGCCAACGCCAAGAAGACGCTGAACGCCGGCTTCACCACCATCCGCAACGTCGGCTCGGACGCCTTCGACGACGTGGGCCTGCGCGAGGCGATCGACGCGGGCTATGTGGTGGGGCCGCGCATCGTCACCGCCACCTACGCGATCGGCGCGACCGGCGGGCACTGCGACTCGACCTTCTTCCCGCCGTCGATGGACCAGAAGGGTCCCTACAACATCGATAGCCCCGACGAGGCGCGGAAGGCCGTGCGCACGCTCAAGAAGTACGGCGCCCAGGTGATCAAGATCTGCGCGACGGGCGGGGTGTTCTCGCACGGCGACGAGCCGGGCCAGCAGCAGCTGACCTTGGACGAGATGAAGGCCGTCGCCGACGAAGCCCACATGGCCGGCCTGCGCGTCGCCGCCCACGCCCACGGGGCGGCGGGCATCAAGGACGCCATCCGCGCTGGCATCGACACCATCGAGCACGCCAGCCTCGTCGACGACGAGGGCATCAAGCTGGCGATCCAGCACGGGACCTATTTCTCGATGGATATCTACAACACCGACTACACCCAGGCCGAAGGCAAGAAAAACGGCGTGCTGGAGGACAACCTGCGCAAGGACCGCGACATCGGCGAGATCCAGCGCCAGAACTTCAAGAAGGCGCTCAAGGCCGGGGTCAAGATGGTCTTCGGCACCGACGCGGGCGTCTATCCGCACGGCGACAACGCCAAGCAGTTCGCCGTCATGGTCCGTTACGGCGCCACGCCGCTGCAAGCGATTCAGTCGGCGACCATCACCGCCGCCGAGGCTCTGGGCCGTCCCAAGGATGTCGGCCAGGTGGCCGTCGGCCTCTATGGCGACATCATCGCGGTCGGCGGCGATCCGCTGGCCGACGTCACCCTGCTGGAGCACCCGGTGTTCGTGATGAAGGGCGGCCAGGTGGTCCGTCAGCCGTAGGGCGCTATCGTTCCGGTTTCCTTGGCGGACGGGATGGGCTTAATTTCGCCATGATTGAGCGTCGCCGGCGAGATAGCGGCGTGGGGCAAGCAAGGGGTTCGCGTATCATGTTCCAGTCTTCCTGCCGTCGTCGCGCGCTGGCGCTGGCGACTTCGGTGGCCCTCGCCGCCTTTTCGACCAGCTTGGCGTTCGCCGCCGACGGCTATCAGACGCCGCCAGCCCCGATCGCCCAAATCCTCGACTCGGCCCCGACACCCGGCGTCACGCTGAGCCCCGACCGCAAGGTGCTGGCTCAGCTGGGCCGCGAGAACCTGCCCTCGATCGCGGCGGTCTCCGAGCCGATCCTGCGGCTGGCGGGCTACCGTATCAATCCGCGCAACAACGGTCCGATCGAGGCGCGGGCCAACTGGCTGAACGCTCTGTCGTTCGAGGACGTCGCCACCGGCAAGTCGCGCCCCGTGAGCCTGCCGGCCGGCGCGCGCTTCTTCGGACCCAGCTGGTCGCCGGACGGCGGCAAGCTGGCCTTCGTCATGGACGCCAAGACGGGCCTGGAGCTGTGGGTCGCCGATGTGAAGACCGCCACGGCCCGCAAGGTCACCGACCCCGTGGTCAACGCCACCTTCGGCGCCGGCTTCGACTGGCTGCCGGACGGGTCGGGCCTGATGGTCCAGACCATCGTCGACGGGCGCGGCGCCCCGCCGGCCGCCGCCGCGACGCCGACCGGACCCACGATCCAGGAGTCCAAGGGCCGCGCCGCGGCGATCCGCACCTATCAGGATCTGCTCGCCAACGCCCATGACGAGGCCTTATTCGACTACTACTTCACCTCGCAGCTGACGCGGGTGTCGCTGGACGGCAAGACCAGCGCCGTCGGCAAGCCGGGGATCATCTCGGGCGTGTCGATCTCGCCCGACGGCCAATACCTGCTGATCAACCGGCTCAAGCGGCCCTACAGCTATCTGGTGCCGGCCAATCTGTTCCCGACCGAGATCGTGGTCACGACCCTCGACGGCGCGCCGGTGAAAATGGTGGTCGACCGTCCACTGAGCGACAACCTGCCTGCGGCCTTCGACGCGGTCCCGACCGGCCCGAGGTCCGTCAACTGGCGCGACGACGCCCCGGCGACCCTGGTCTGGGCCGAAGCCCAGGACGGCGGCGAGCCGCGCAAGAAGGTCGCCATCCACGATAGCGTCTACACCCTGGCCGCGCCGTTCTCGGCCGCTCCGACCAAGTTGATCGACCTGGACCAACGCTATCGCGGCGTCACCTGGGGCCGTCCGGACTTCGCCCTGGTGCAGAGCCGCTGGTGGCAGACGCGCATGGAAAAGCGCATCGCCATCGATCCCGGCAAGCCCGGAACCGGCCGCCTGCTGCTCGAGCGCAACTATCAGGATCGCTACAATGATCCGGGCGAGGCCCTGGTCCGTCGCGACGCGCGGGGCCAGGCCCTCCTTCACTTCACCCCGGACGGCAAGGCGGTCTTCGTGTACGGCGACGGCGCCTCGGCCAAGGGCGAGTTCCCGTTCATCGGCCGCATGGCTCTGGCCGACGGCAAGGTGAGCAGGCTCTGGCAATCGGGCGCCGCCTATTACGAGCAGCCCATCGCCCTGGCCGACGAGGCCGGCAAGAGCGTGATCACGCGCCGCGAGAGCGCCAAGGATCCGCCCAACTACTACGTCCACGCCCTGGCCGCCGGCGCCAAGGCTCGCGCGCTGACCGCCTTCCCGGACCGCGCGCCGCAGTTCGCGGGCGTGACCAAGCAGACCATCACCTATCAGCGCGCCGACGGCGTGAAGCTGTCGGGCGTGCTCTATCTTCCGGCCGGCTACGACAAGGCCAAGGACGGCCCGCTGCCGCTGTTGATGTGGGCGTATCCCGCCGAGTTCACCGACGCCGCCGTCGCCGGCCAGACGGTGGACGAGGGCAACCGTTTCACCCGACCGGCGGGCATCAGCCATCTCTTCCTGCTGACGCAGGGCTACGCGGTGCTGGACAATCCGGCGTTCCCGATCATCGGGCGGAATGGCGCCGAGCCGAACGACACCTATGTCGAGCAACTGGTCGCCGACGCCCAGGCGGCGGTCGACGCGGTGGTGGCGCTGGGCGTGGCCGACCGCGACCGGATCGCCGTCGGCGGCCACAGCTACGGCGCCTTCATGACCGCCAACCTCCTGGCCCATACGCGGCTCTTCCGCGCCGGCATCGCCCGCTCGGGGGCCTATAACCGCACCCTGACGCCCTTCGGCTTCCAGGCCGAGCAGCGCACCTACTGGGAAGCGACCGACACCTACACGAAGATGAGCCCGTTCACCTACGCCCCGAACATCAAGGACCCGATCCTGCTGATCCACGGCGAGGCGGACGACAACCAGGGCACCTTCCCCATCCAGAGCGAGCGCTTCTACGCCGCCCTGAAAGGCGCGGGCGCGACGGTCCGCTATGTGACTCTGCCCAACGAGCCGCACGGCTATCGGGCGCTGGAATCGACCAAGCATACGCTGTGGGAAATGACCCAGTGGATGGACAAGTACGTGAAGAACGCGCCGAAACGCGACGCCAAGTAAGGCGCCGTGCGTGGAGGGCCCCCGGGAAGCGAGCGCGCCCCGGGGTCATCGCCGCGCCAATATGCCGCGCGGTTTCGGCGGCTTGGTATTGTTCGGCCGGATCGCCCGCCTTCGCCGCTGATGGCAAGGTCGGCGACCGGGAGACACAAGTATGAGTCGCACAACCGCCCATCGGGCCTTTCGGCGGACGATGAATCTGATCGCCGGGGGCAAGCCGCTGGGACTGGCTCTGAAGGCCATCGTCCAGGCGGTCGAAGCCGAGGACCCCGAGATCCTCTGCAGCGTGCTTCTTCTCGACGCCGAACGCCGCAGGCTGACGCTGGGGGCCGCGCCCAGCCTGCCGGACTTTTACAACAGGGCCATCGAAGGCTTGGAGATCGGCCCGTCTGTCGGTTCCTGCGGCACGGCGGCCTATCTGGGGCGGCGGGTGACCGTCGACGACATCCAGTCCAATCCGCTCTGGACCGACTTCCGGGAGCTCGCGGCGGAAGCGGGCCTGGCGGCGTGCTGGTCGGAGCCGATCCGAGCGTTGGACGGCGCCGTGGTCGGCACCTTCGCGATCTACCATCGCCAGATCAGCAAACCGAATAAGGAGGACATCGCCTTCATCGAGGCGGCCGCGCAGCTGGCGGCGATCGCCATCGACCGGCGCCGCGCCGAGGAGGAGCTGGCGGCCAGCGAGGCGCGCGCGCGCCTTTCGGCCCAGCAGGCCATGGAGACAGCGCAGAATCTCTCGAGCTTCTTCGACGTTTCGGCGGACCTGATGTGCATTCGCGACCTGGACGGACGCTTCGTCCAGGTCAATCGCGCCTGGGAGACCCTGTTGGGCCATCCGGTCGAGACCCTGCAAGGGGCGCCCTTGCTCTCGCTGCTGCATCCGGACGACATCGAGACCACGCGCGCCAACATGGACCGCGCCGAGAGCGAAGGCGACGTCAACGGCCTCGTTAACCGCTATCGCCGCGCGGATGGGTCCTACTGTCAGCTGGAATGGCGCGCGCGGCGAAGGGGCGACCTCGTGTTCGGCGTGGCCCGCGACGTCACCGAACGTCGCCGGATCGAGGCCGAGATGGCGGAGGCCCGAGACGCCGCGGAGGCCGCCAACAAGGCCAAGAACGACTTCCTGGCCAATATGAGCCACGAGATCCGCACGCCGCTCAACGGCGTCATCGGCATCGCCGCGGCGCTCGGCGAGACGGCGCTCACCCCGCGGCAGGCCGAGATGGTCGCGCTGATCCAGCGCTCGGGCGAGACCCTGGAGCGGCTGGTCTCCGACATCCTGGACGTCTCGAAGATCGAGGCCGGTCAGATGACCCTCCAGCCGCAGGTCTTCGACCTCGACGCCGTGCTGAACGGCTTGCTGGACGTCACGCGCCTGCGCGCCAAGGAGAAAGGGGTCGGTGTTCGCGTCGAACGTGGGGCGGCCGCCAGCGGCGGCTTCGTTGGCGACAGCGTGAGGATCGGTCAGGTCGTGAGCAACCTGTTGTCGAACGCCGTGAAATTCACCGATCGCGGCGAGGTCGCCGTTCGTATCGACGTCGCCGATCAGGGCGCCGGCCAGGCCTCCCGTCTGTGCGTCGAGGTCGAGGACACCGGGGTCGGCTTCGACGCGGCGAAGGCCGATATGATCTTCCAACGGTTCAGCCAGGCCGACAGCACGATCACGCGGAGGTTCGGCGGATCTGGTCTTGGGCTGTCGATCAGCAAGACCTTGGTCGAAATGATGGGCGGCGAGATCACGGCGCGGTCCAAGCCGGGGGTGGGCAGTCTGTTCCGCGTGGTCTTGCCGCTGAATCGCGCCGAGGTGGTCGGGGGCGAGGACGACCCGACCGAGCCCGGCGTTCAGGCCGAGGGTTTGCGCGTGCTGCTGGCCGAGGATCATCCGATCAATCAGCGCGTGGTTCAGCTGATGCTCGAGCCCTACGGCGCCGCCGTCACCGTGGTGGAGAACGGCGCGCAGGCGGTCGAGGCCGTGTCCGCGCGCCGCTACGATGTGGTGCTGATGGACATGCAGATGCCGGTCATGGACGGCTTGGCGGCCACCCGCGCGATCCGGGCCCAGGAGGCGGGCGGGCGACGCACGCCGATCATCATGCTCAGCGCCAACGCCATGGCCGGCCATCGGCAGGACGCCCTGACGGCCGGCGCGGATCTGCACGTCGCCAAGCCGGTCACCATGGCGGCGCTGCTGGAGGGAATCGGGCAGGTAATCGCGGCCGACCCGCGCCGCGTGGAGTGACCGAGGCGGTTTCCCTTCACCTTTGTCGACCAAGCGCCTAAATCGGGCGGCTCGCGGCCTTGGGTCGCTCGAAACCCTGTTGGACTTGGCCGCGTGATCACCTTCCAGGACGTCTCGAAAACCTACGCCGCCGGCGGTCACGCCGCGCTCAGCGACGTCTCTCTCTCGGTCGCCGCCGGCGAGGTGTTCGGCGTCATCGGCGCGTCGGGGGCGGGCAAGTCGACCCTGATCCGCCTGATCAACGGCTTGGAGACTCCGACCGGCGGCAAGGTCATCGTCGATGGCGACGACGTGGCGGCCCTGGGCGTCGAGGGGCTGCGCGCCCTGCGCCGCCGCGTCGGCATGATCTTCCAGCACTTCAACCTGTTGTCGGGCAAGACGGTGGCCCAGAATGTCGCCTTCCCGCTGAAGCTGGCCGGTCGTCCCGCCGCCGAGGTCAAGGCGCGCACGGCCGAGCTGCTGGATCGGGTCGGGCTCACGGCTCACGCCGACAAGTATCCGGCCCAGCTGTCGGGCGGTCAGAAGCAGCGCGTCGGCATCGCCCGCGCCCTGGCCACCCATCCCAAGGTCCTGCTGTGCGACGAGGCCACCAGCGCGCTCGATCCCGAGACGACCGAGCAGATCCTGGACCTGATCTCGGGCCTGAACCGCGAACTGGGCCTGACCATCGTGCTGATCACCCACGAGATGGATGTGGTCCGCCGCGTCTGCGACCGCGTCGCGGTGCTGGAGGCCGGGCGCGTCGTCGAGACAGGACCGGTCGAGCGGGTCTTCCTGCATCCGGCCAGCGACACCGCCGCGCGCTTCGTGCGCGAAGCCGATGGCGAGGCCGCCGCGGCGCCGGGCGTTGGCGGTCGCCTGGTGCGCCTGACCTTCAAGGGCGAGGCGACCTACAAGCCGGTGCTGGGCGAGGTCGCCCGCGTCACCGGCGTCGACTATTCGATCCTGGGCGGCCGAATCCACCGGCTTCGCGAGACGCCCTATGGCCAGCTGACCCTGGCCCTGACCGGCGGCGACGTCGGCGCGGCGATCGCGCGGTTCCAGGCGGCCGGCGTGCGCGTCGACGACCTGTCGAGCGGGGAGGGCGCGTGATGGAACACATCGACTGGAGCGAGATCGGCCAGGCCACGCTGGACACCCTGGCCATGCTGGGCGGTTCGCTGGTCCTGACCATCGTCCTGGGCCTGCCGCTGGGCGTCATCCTGTTCCTGACCGGCCGAGGACAGATGCTGGAGAACCGGCTGGCCAATGGCGCGCTGTCGTTGCTGGTCAATGTGCTGCGCTCGGTGCCGTTCGTGATCCTGCTGATCGTGATGATCCCGCTGACCGTGGCGCTGGTCGGCACCTCGCTGGGCGTGGCCGGCGCCATTCCGCCTCTGGTCGTCGGCGCGGCGCCGTTCTTCGCCCGCCTTGTCGAGACGGCCCTGCGCGAGGTCGACAAGGGCGTGATCGAGGCCAGCTTCGCCATGGGCGCCAAGCGTCGCCAGGTCGTGCTCGACGCGCTGCTGCCCGAGGCGCTGCCGGGTCTGGTCGCCGCCGGCACGGTGACGGCGGTGGCCCTGGTCTCCTACACGGCCATGGCCGGCGTGGTCGGGGCGGGCGGCCTGGGCGACCTGGCTATCCGTTTCGGCTATCAGCGCTTCCAGACCGACGTCATGGTCGTCACCGTCGTGCTGATGCTGGTGCTGGTCCAGGCGCTGCAGATGATCGGCGACGCGGTGGTGCGCCGCGTTTCGCACCGATGATCGTCCTCCTCCCCCGTGAGACGGGGGAGGTGTCGGCGTAGCCGACGGAGGGGGCGCAGCTCGTCGGAAAGCGCCCCCTCCGGCACGCCGCGTATTCGCGGCGCGCCACCTCCCCCGCCTTGCGGGTGAGGAGGATTGCGGCCAAGAACGCGTCATGACTGAGAATACCGACGACCAAGCCGATCTCCACTGGGATCCCGTCTTCGCCGAGGCGCTGCTGGGCAAGACGCTGCTGATGAACCTGACCTTCCTCGACGACGACGGCGAGGTGGTCGAGCGCCAGCAATTCTTTGGCGTGGTCATCGACGCCACCGAGGACGAAGGCGTCGTTCTGGACCTGATGGGCGAGCATGACGGCGACACCTACACCTTGCCGCCCCAGACCTCGGCCATCCAGCCGGCGGCGGAAGGCGTGACCAGCCTGGCCGGCGACAAGCCCGACTTCGTCGTCAGCTGGATCATCCACGGTCCGCCCGACGTCCCGGAGGCGGCGAACGACGACGAAGGCTGATATGCCCGAGACGGATAGCGATGGCCCGCCGGCTTGGGACGAGAGCCTGGCCGCCTATGCGCCCGGCAAGTACGTCGTTATCGGGATCACCTATCTCGATGCCGCGGGTGAATTTCTTGAGCAGACGCAGATGCACGGGCTCATCCAGAGCGCGGACCCGCGCGATGGCTTCGCCGTGGCCCTGGAGGGCGACCGGGCCGGTGAAGTCTATTGGTTGCCGCCTGATCCTCGCGGCTTCCAGCCCGCCGATCCCGGCGAATACCGCCTGCGCGGCACGGGTGAGGTGATCGTCGATCCGGACCTGCTCTCGACCTGGACGATATACAGGCCCGGCGCGAGGGATGACGCCGCGAAATGACGGGCTGACGAGGCCGCCAGGAAATCTGATTTCCGGCTCGCCGCGTATCAGGGCAAAAGCCTACCCGTCAGATCGCCTTATCGGAGCCTTTCATGGTCGCTCGTCGCGCTTTCCTCGTTCTCGGCCTCGCCGCGATGTCGCTCGCCGCCTGCGGTCCCCGGACGCCGAAGGCTAGCGCGCCCGACACCCTGACGGTGGCGGCGACGGCGATCCCGCACGCGCAGGTGCTTGAGTTCATCAAGCCGAAGCTGGCCGCCGAGGGCCTGAAGATCGAAGTCAAGGTCTTCAACGACTACGTCCAGCCCAACACCCAGGTCGCGGAAAAGCGCATCGACGTCAGCTATTTCGAGACTCTGCCCTATCTCCAGAGCTTCAACCACGACAAGGGAACGAACCTGGTCGCGATCCAGGGCGTGCACGTCGAGCCGATCGGCGCCTATTCGCGTCGGTGGAAGACCATCGGCGAGGTCCCGAACGGCGCGACGGTGGCGATCCCCAACGACGCCAGCACCGAGGGGCGGGCGCTGATCCTGCTGGCCAAGAACGGCGTCCTCACCCTCCGCGACCCTAAGAACGCGCTTTCCAGCCTGAAGGACGTCACCGGCAATCCGAGGAACCTGAAGTTCAAGGAACTGGAGGCGCCGGCCTTGCCGCGCGTGCTGGATCAGGTGGACCTGGCGGTGATCAACACCAACTACGCCCTCGACGCCAAGCTGAACCCCGGCAAGGACGCCCTGATCGTCGAGGACAAGACCAGCCCGTATGTGAACTATCTGGTGGGGCGTCCGGACAACAAGGACGATCCGCGCGTCAAGAAACTGGCCGCGGCTCTGACCTCGCCGGAGGTGAAGGCCTTCATCGAGAAGACATACGGCGGGGCGGTGATCCCGGCGTTCTAGGTTTTGAGTTCCGCCCCCTTAGGGGCGGGATCCGCCTAGTCAGGTCTGAAATTTCACATTACCTATCAGCGCTGGTCGCTGATGGATCGCTCATGGTCTCGCCCTCGTTGAATTCCGCGCGCACGCTGGTGCTGGACGTCGCCAATTCCTCGGGGCTGGAGGATTGGGCGCCGGAGCTGCAGAAGACCAAGGTCTATGAGCGCATCCTGCTGGACCTGATCCTGGGCGAACTCCCGGCCGGGGCGCGCCTGGACGAGCAGTCTCTGGCCGCGCGCTACGACATGGGCTTGGCGGGTGTGCGCGACGCCCTGGGGCGCCTGGCGCTGGAAGGCCTTGTGATCCGCCGCGCCCGCTCGGGCACGATGGTCGCGCCGCTGGATCTGGTGGAGCTGAGACAGGGTTACGAGGCCCGCGTGCTGATCGAGCCGCACTGCGCGTGCCTGGCGGCGCGGAACGCCTCCAAGGCCGAGGCCCAGGCCATGTACGACGTGTTCGCCGAGGGGGAGGCGGCCGCGCGGACATGCGATCTGCCGGCCCTGGTGGCCATGGATCTGCGCTTTCACGCCCTGGTGGCGCGGGCCTCGGGCAATCTGGCCCTGGCCCGCATCCTGATCCCGTTGCAGCACAAGGCCGCCCGCTTCTGGGTTTTCTCGTTCAATGGCGCCACCGAGCAGGAGCTGCTGGACGAGATCGAGGAGCACCGGCAGGTCGCCCGGGTCATCGCCGGCGGCGACGCGGCGGCCTCTCGCGCCGCGATGCTCAAGATCCTGAACGTCCAGCCCGAGGCCCAGACCCGGCCGCACGTCGGGGCCGCTTGAAGCGTTCGCGCCGCCGCTCTTCCGCGCCCACTTAAACCTGACGTCGTCCGGACGTAGCGTCACGTGCGGCTTTCCCGTCACAGAGGCCTCAAAATCTAATCTAAAATGTCAGAAGGCATTTTGACGAAGATCAAGCCGTCACCAGATATCGGCGACGCGACCGCCCGGCTTCCCCGTCCGGGCGGCGCGGGAAAGCCGAAGACATGCCGTCCAAGATCGCCCTGCTGTCCGCCAGTGTGCTGAGCCTCTCGATCGCCACGGCCGCGCGTGCCGAGGATCAGGTCGCCGATCAGGTCGACGCCGTGGTGATCGTTGCGCGCGACAAGGCGGGTCTGTTGGAAAGGCAGCCCAGCCAAACCGTGTTCGGCATCGCCAAGCCGCTGATCGAGACGCCCCGCTCGGCCAGCCTGGTCAGTGACGTGACGCTGGAACGATACGGCGTCCTGACCCTGGACGGCGTCACCAAGGTCTCGCCAGGGACGAACACCGCCAGCTTCTACGGCGTGCCCGGGTCGCTGAACATTCGCGGCACCCTGGCCGAGAACTATTTCCGCGGCTTCAAGCGGGTGGAGAACCGCGGGACCTATTCGACTCCGATCGGCGGGGCCTCGCGCATCGAGATCCTGCGCGGCCCGCCGACCCCGGTCTATGGCGCTGGCAAGGTCGGGGGGCTGGTCAATTTCATCCCTAAGTCCGCCCGCGACGAGGGCCGCCTCCTGGCCGAGCCGGAAGGGGAGGTGAGCGCGACCTTCGGCGACTACAACAAGAAGCTCGTCACCGGTCAGTTCGGCGCGCCCGTGACCCTGGGCCAGGCGCGGGGCGGCGTCTTTGTCTATGGCGAGGCCGAGGACAGCCACAGCTACTACAAGGGCGTCTATCCGCGTCACCAGACGCTGGAGCTGTCGTCCGACTTCGACCTGGGCGGCGGCTGGAGCACGGCCGTCGGCGGCATGGTCTACCACTCGGACGGCGATGTGCAGACGCCTGGCTGGAACCGTCTGACCCAGGACCTGATCGACCACGGCGTCTACATCACGGGCCGGGACACCAGCCTGATCGACGCCGATCACAACGGCCGACTGTCGCCGGGAGAGATCGGCAAGTACCCCTACGCCAGCGCGCTCTATCTGCCGTATTACGGCTTCCCGACGACCGATGCGGCCCACACTCTCGACACGGGCGTCGGCGCGACCAGGCTGGACCGGCGCACGGTCTATATCAGCCCCGCCGACTTCTCTCGGACCAACACCCAGACCCTCTATTTCGACCTGGCCAAGGATCTGGGCGGGGATCGCTCCATCAAGCTGCAGCTATTTCACGACCGCCTTCAGAACCGCCGCTTCGTCAGCTACGGCTATCCGGCCACGACCGACGCCAAGGTCAGCGAGGCGCGCGTGACCTACGCCTTCCCGACCGATCTGGGCGGGGTCCGCGCCAAGACGCTGGTCGGCGGCTCGCATCGCTGGTTCGAAGGCCGGCGACGCGAGAGCTTCAACAGCGGCCTGATCGCCCTGGACCGTCGCGACATCAGCTTCGGTCCGACGCCCACCGACACCATCGACAGCCCTTTCGACAACGATCCCGGCGGTCTCCAGTGGGAAAACGACAACCGCTCGCGCTGGAAGCAGACCGGGGTGTTCGTCACCTCCGACATCGACGTCGGGCGGCTGAACCTGGTTCTGGGCGGCCGCTGGGATCGTTACAGCGTCGAGAGCCAGGACACGGGCATTCTCAGCTATGTCCCGTCGGGCCTGAAAAAGGACCATCGCGACAAGGCGACCTATAGCGCCAGCGCGACCTACAGGCTGCCGATCGGGCTGATGCCCTATGTCAGCTATGCCAAGGCCGCCGCGCTGGAGATGAGCCAGGCGGGCGACGTCGCCCCAAACCTGATCGCCGACGGTTCCTGGCTGTCCAGCTCCGACCTGACCGAGGCCGGCGTGAAGGTCCAGCTGTTGCGCGGGACCCTGATCGGCTCTCTGGCCGCCTATCGCCAGAACCGCACCCAGGTGACCGGCGCGATCTCGCCGCCGACGGTCCAGGGCACGCGCGCCAAGGGCGTCGAGGTCGAGGTTCGCTGGCTGGCCTCCGAGCGTCTGTCGTTCACCTTCGCCGGCAACAGCCAAAGGACCGAGGTGAAGGGGCCGGACACGTCGTTCCAATACATCCCGGCCTATACGGCGGGCGTGCCCGGTCCCCAGGCCTATGGCGGATCCTATGTGGTGTGGAGCTTCGCCAGCCTGCCGGGCCGGAGCGGCGACTACCTCTACACCCTGATCCCCAAGTCCGTGGTCAGCCTCTACGGGACCTACACCAGCAAGGCCCGTGACTGGGGCCAGGTCGGCGCGACCTTGGGCGTCAGCCACACCAGCCGCACGGCGGGCACGGTGCAGAACGCCGTGCATTATCCCGCCTACAGCCTGGTCAATGCGTCGGCATATGTGACGCACGGGTCGTACACGGTGTCGATCAACATCGATAATCTGTTCGACAAGGTCTATTTCACGCCCGACGCCGACACCTACGCCAACCTCGGCGCTCTGCCGGGCAAGGGGCGCGAGTGGCGGGCCACCTTGAGGCGGACGTTCTGATGCGGGCCATGACCGGCTTCATCCTCCCCCGCGCAACGGGGGAGG
>Ga0209426_1000441_pt1 | contig 43980 bp, 42 predicted proteins | sample Deesub1362B_J571_FD_187697 | JGI IMG/M metagenome (GOLD analysis project Ga0209426, IMG submission 187697) | Deep oceanic, basalt-hosted subsurface ecosystem from Juan de Fuca Ridge flank, Pacific Ocean, CORK Borehole 1362B_J2.571 (SPAdes)... ...
CCTCAGAGAACTCCTCATCATCACCTCCCTCTTTAACCTATTCCGATCTCTCTGACCCTCCTCCACCCGCCTCCCATCCCCATCTCCCATCCCACTCCCTCAACTCATCACATTGATTTATGCGACAAAGCAGCAGTAATGATAAAATTTTTAAGCAAGACGATCATTACTTTGAACATTATGAATATCCTTGAAATTCTAGATTTAAACATTTGGGAGATGATTTCAGAAAAGTTCAATCTGTCATCGTTTAAAAAATTTTACATATTTTTCTATACTACCATTTCTATCGCTTTTATCTTAGATTATTATATAATGCAGGTCAGTTTTGCTTTCTTTTCATATACACTCATATTTGCACTATCTTTATTGATTAATGATAAAAAAATACATGATCTAAATAATATAAAATTTTGGGAGTTTCTCGTTGGAGCGGTCATAATGATCTCCTCCTTCACCTTGGTTACGCCTATAAAACATCTGTTCTTTCCAAATACTCGTGATTTTGGAGTTTTTAATGGAGGTATTTTCATTATTGGTTATTTTATAATTTTTTATGGGATAAGAGAATATCGTACAATTTCTCCGTTCATTTTGTTTTATGGAACATTAGTGACACTTAACGGCTTATGGGGTTTTATTATTAATGATTTTGCACAACGAAGCATATCGCCAATATCTTCATTTCTTACATATTCTTTTTTAAAAACACTTGGATATCCTGTGAGTTTGAATCACACAACAATAACAATAATAACCCAGAGCGGCAGAACAATATCGGCTACAATAGCTGGCCCCTGCTCTGGTATTGAAGGAATGACTCTCTCTGCAGTTATGTTAACGGGTCTTCTTATTGGTGCACCAATCAAATATTTATGGAGGGCGATGTTTGTCATAACAGGTGTTATAATAATGTTTTTTGTCAATATATTACGTTTACTTCTAATATTCATAGCAACATATTATTGGGGTTATGATGGGCTAAATCTGACTCATGAATGGTTGGGTAACATACTATTCTTGATGTTTATTCTATCATATTGGCATATTATAGATAAAAAATTCATAAAAAGAAGAATGATTTCTGTAGAGACTTCCCTACAAGGTGAGATTGATGAGTCACAGAAGGCTCATTAGGGGTACAATTTTTACAATCATAGGATTAGCGATGTATGGATCCACTGGCTTTGTCTTTAATGTTGTTGTTGGCAGGTTTTATGGGCCGGATGTTCTGGGTGAGGTGAACACAGCATTATCTACAGCTTTATTACTTTCATATTTTGTATCTACAGGTTTCCCTGGGGCCATTGCAAAATATATAAGTGAATACAGGGGGCGGAATAGGAATAATGTCTCTAATTTAATATTAAAAATATCAATAATGTATAGTACATTAATACTTATGTTTATAACAATTTTAGTAATTATATTCTCCAGAAATATTTCATCTTTACTTAATGTACCATATGGAACATTTATCCTGGCAGCACCTATTATATTTTTCTACGGAATGTATATGGTTTTTAAAATGACTTATTATGGATTTGGGAAGATAGAAAAATATTTCAGAAACGAAATATATTCAGATTCTATATTCTTCATTTCTCTAGGAATAATAGTGTTCACAGATTCAAAATATGGTATTTTCATTCCATTCCTATTGATGTATATCTGTTTTATTTTTTCATCAATTTTATTTTTTCGTAAAAATATATTTTCACCTCGCATGGAGGTCAAGAGTATTAAAAATTTAAAAAAGATGTTTTTTATGTATGTTGGCATATCGTTTATAGGGACATTCAGTTCAATGGCGCGAAAAAATTTATCTTTTATTATCAGTAGTTACTATTTATCTTCGGTTAACGTAGGTTATTTATCTGCAGCCTTTTCGATAAGTACAATCTTCTATCTGTTTCCTAATGCAATATCTAGAGTAATTATGCCGGAATTTTCATATGCTTTTGGTAAAAAAGATATAAATTATCTGGTCAAATTGCTTAATAAAGCGACAGAATATTTGGTAATTTTCAGTACATTATTAATAGCCATCGGAATAATCTTTGCTGATTATTTGATTCAACTTTTTTATTCAGGTGAATATGTTTCGTCTGTAATCATCCTCCAGATACTTCTACTTTCTTTCTGGATTTCCATAGTGGGAAGGCCGGCAATTTCTGTTCTCTCAGGGACTAAATATGTTCACATACCAAATGCTGCAGGTCTTGTGGGTTTGATGGTCAGTTTGGGCGTTTGGATATGTATTATTCCGGTATGGGGTGTAATAGGTACTGTGTTGGGCTACTTTGCCGGTATTTTTATCAATATTGTTTTAATTTTAATATATGCCAAACATTATTATTCATTAAAATGCAATATAATTTTTATGAATTTTTCATTTTTGTTATTTTTATTGATATTGATAATCATAGATAAATATTTATATCTGCCAATAATAATCATAGCATTAATATTATATATATTTTATCATAAAAAATACATTATTGTTTTTTTGAGATCAGCTCTTCCATAACATCATCCATAACAATTTAACTCAAAATCATAATATTATAATTTGTATTAGAATATACTATGTAGTTATTCTCTAAAGCAGTTTTGCAAAATGGTGAATTTATTAATCTTTGTCCATACCATCCTTCCCTGACAAATCCAAATTTGTTGTAAAATATAAAATATGTCACGTTATACTTATCTAATATATTTTTAACACTGGGGTATCTCCCACCCATGATCCTAACATAGTCCAGATAAAATTCTTTCCATTTTTCCTCATTCGAAAACATCTGCTTTGCCATAAAACTATCAAATTTTATTTTAAGTTCTGATCTATTTTCATATAATTTATAAAGGACAATATTGTCCAATACCATATAGTAAATCCCAGGGAGCATAGGCTTGTTGGAATATGCTTGGATTCTAATGCCTCTAGACATAAAATTGGATATGAATACTCCGTTCACATTATATCGTGTCCATATGGCGGTATTGTATGTATCATCTGTCATATAGCGTGGAAGCTGGGAAGGGAGTTTTAATGATGCGTTATTCCATCGTTGGATCAGATATCCAGAAAATATTATAGATGCTATTAAAGAAATTAACAATATGATGATACACACCTTTTTCCAATCGACATTAATTCTGATTTTTTTACAAAATAGTACCAACAAATTAACCGTATAAAAGGCACCATAGGCAATAAAGATCGCGCATATTATTATGAGAAATGGTCGTATATATAATCTATTTATAAGAAATGGCGTCAATACAAGGGCCGATGTTAAAAAGAAATTTTCGATAAGAGATCTGTTTTTTTTGTATATTATATATAATAAACCAATGGGCGCAAATATTGGCAATAAAATCCCAACACCTCCTGATGCAGAGACACCAATATTAAGAAGTATAATAAGAAAGCTATCCCCCTCAAATAATGCTGTGGTTTTATATTCTTCTAAACCAAAACCCGGTATTGTAATAAATTTATCAACTATGAATAGGCTATTTATCAACAATATAAACATACCAACTATTATATATGAAGAGTACTTCTGCACAATAAATGGTATCATTTTTTTGTTTTTCAAAAAAATATATATTCTCAATAATATGTATGCAACTAAGAAAGATAATGAAAAGATAAAAATTCTATGTATTGTTAATAATAGTATTGAACAAATCAAAAACAATACAGTAAATTTTATCCTTAATGCTCTTTTTTCACTTTTAAGCATAATTATTATTAGCAGACTCCAGAAGGGAAGTAACAATATTAGTGCTCCTCTCTCTGTAATGGAAAATATTGTTGGCTCTATTACCTTCGGCGCAAATATAATGCCGACTGTTAAGAATGCCGAGAAGAATGCATTCCTTTTGATTTTTAAACCCAATATAAATGCATTTATGGTACCAATAATAACAATAAGATAATCCAAAATAATTATTGACTGCTCTATATTTAAACCAGTTAAGCTAACAATTTCTGCTAGATAGAATGGGACACCGGAGGTATCCGAATAGGCATAAAAACCAAAAGCAGATAATGGGTGCAGGAATTGTGTCCATTCATGAAATGTGAGGATACTGTTCACCTCTGTGTGATAGTAAAAGGAATCCATACCCCCCTGATGAGACCCATATAGATATGGGTATCTAACAGCAAGAGCTAAAAAAATTATAGATGACAATAACGCATATAAACTTTTAAGTTTAACATTCCTTTCATCCGAGAACTTCATCGTACACCTCCATTATCTTTTTCACGGCATTCTTACTTGTGAATTGTAGTGCATAATTATGAATTTTTCTCCTGTCCCATTCCCGGTCTAGAGATAATATGATCTTTTCATACAATTCTCTGGAGTTCATGGGATCTACCAGATAACCATAATCATCCGATATTATCACTTCAGGGATCCCACCGACTCTAGTTCCTACAAATGGCAAACCGCACCCAAGGGATTCAAACATCACTGTGGGATTTCCTTCGGCGAGACTTGGGAGTACAAAAATATCCGCCGCATTCATCCACATAGGTATTTCCTCGTGCGGCTTCGGACCTGCCATAAGAACGTATTTACTCAAATTCCAATCCTCTATCAACTTTCGCAAAAATTCCCTCTCCGGTCCCTCGCCAATTATTATAGAAAGCATATCATTGCGCTTCTTTACAACATAACGAAGAGCTTCCAGCAAATATTTATGACCCTTAACTTTATATAAATTCCCCACTGTCAGAATGATTTTCTTATTTAAGGGAAGCCCCAATAGCTTTCTACATTCTTCTCTGTCCAGTGGACGAAACAGATTGCTATCATATCCATTCGGTATAGGAACTACAGGTATTTCTACTCCTAATTTCTTAATATACCGAATATTCTTTTTATTTACAGATATTAGATAATCTACATCAGACAATATAGATTTAATAATATCAGTCCATTTTTTGTTCTTAAACGGTAGTTTATATATATCGTAACCATGTGCTGTGACAACAAGCGGTTTGGAGAACACTTTTTTGACGTGGACGCCAACATAACCAGATGGCCATATAAAATGAGAATGAACAAGATCAAATTCTATATTATTTCTTTTTATGTGATTTATCACTTTTCTGCTCTGTGATTTGACATAAAAATTGCGCCTACAAAAGTCCCAGGGCAAATTGGCCGATCTAATGTAATACACTGATACATTATTATAGGAATAATCGCTAGCATACGAATCTCCCACCCACTTAGGATTTATAAATCTCAGATTTCTAAAAATCTTGGGGACGTAGGGTATAAGAGAAATAACCGTTACACTCTTAAGATATTTACTCAATAAATCTACCTGAACCTTAACAAATGACGCACTATAGCTCCTCCTATGTGGATATCTCGGAGATATCACGAGTAAATTACACATATGCCTCACCCTGCATCATACTATTTTTATAGGTATATTTTATCTGATTTGCACCATATTTTTTCAAATATGTCCACACGCACATCTTCTTCCTTAACTTAATTGGATTCTTGTTTAATATTTTTCCGGTATGACGAGAGTGTCATTTTAAAAAATTTAAATAATATAAATCTATTGTTTCTTTTAATCCACCAACTATGGACACTTTAGGCAAGAATCCGGTCGCTTTGCGGAATTTTTCGGATGAATAGACGAGTTCGATAACATCGTCCCACCTCTCCACCTCTATGTTTATCTTCTTACCTTTTTTCTCGAGGATTTTCTGTATCATCTCTGCAATCTTGAGCAACCTGAACTCTCTGTCCCCAATATTGAAAACTTCGTTTTTTATTCCGGACTTCATGGCGAGATGCACGGCCCGCGCACAGTCTCGCACATGGATAAAATTCCTTATGAGACCAGAAGATGAAACTGTTATTTTCCCATGAATCACCGCATCCTTTATCATCCTGTGAATGGCGTATTTTTCCGGCAGAAGCGGTGATGGACCATATAAATTCGATGGGCGCAATATTATATGTGGAATTCCGGACCTCTTCACTATTTTTTCTGCCTGCAGCTTATGTTTTCCGTATATTGTCACAGGGTTTGGCTCTCTATTTTCGTCTATATACCCCCTCATTTCACCGTAGACCGCGCTCGAAGAGGTGAATATGAAGAGCCCTGCGTCTTTTGACGCTTCTGTAACTATTCTGGTTCCATGCACATTTATCTTCTCGGAAAGCGAAGGATTTTTCCTGCATACGTCCACACCTGCAAGACCGGCCAAGTGTATTACCACATCAACATCTGCCGCAGCTTTTCTGACGATCTCTCTATTCGTTACAGATCCGCTGTAGAATTCATAATTGATATCTTTAAATTCGATGGGCATAGGGTCCAGCGCAAGCACTCTAATTTCGTATTCTCTTAATACCCTTATCAGCGCTACTCCCAAGTAGCCCGAGCCACCTGTTATTAGAACTTTCAAACTATGCACCTCACCCTTTTCTCGAACTTTGTATTGTCATATTTAAATTCCGGAACAACCTCTTTTATTTTATTGATTATTGCCGGTATGTCCATGTCATCAACATATTTCCTCAGCGCTTTTATATCCTCTATGTAATTGGGCCATCTCCTGTCCGATAACACCTTGAAGATGTACGGATGCTTTGTGCTCTTTTTCTCCTCGTACGGGTAGTAAAGCTCCTCGTACATCTTCTCACCTGGCCTCAGGCCTATGAATTTTATTTCAATATCCTCGTATGGTTCGAAACCAGCCAGCTTTATCATTCTCTCCGCTATGTCCAGTATTTTTATCTGTTCGCCCATCTCAAGGACATATGTGTGGCCATTTTCCCTGAAAGCAGAACACTGTATAACCAGCCTCGCAGCTTCTGAAATGCTCATAAAAAATCTCTTGATTTCGGGATCCGTGACGGTCACTGGTCCTCCACGCTCTATCTGCTTTCTGAAAAGATTTATAACGCTACCTGCTGAGCCAAGAACGTTCCCAAACCTGACGGATATGCTGTTCACATTCCCCCTAAGGGAATATTCCTTCGCGAGAAGCTCAGCCATTCTTTTTGTCGCACCCATAACGTTGGTCGGGTTGACAGCCTTATCTGTAGATATCAGAACAAACGTCTCAACACCGCTTTCCTCAGATATTCCCAACATATTGTATGTCCCTATAACATTCGTCTCAACAGCCTCCTCTGGGAAAAGCTCCATAAGAGGTACGTGTTTTCTGGCCGCAGCATGATATACAATGTGGGGATTAAATTCGCTGAAGATTCTGGACATTCTTCTCATATTCCGGATATCTGCGATCATAGGTATTACAACTCCCTTCTTCACACCACTCCGAATCTTTGGTTCCCACAGAAGCTCCATCAGAGAATTTTCGTTTACGTCTATCACAAGTATTAGCTCCGTCTCCAGCTCTATAATTGATCTCACGATCTCCGAACCTATCGTCCCGGCCCCGCCGGTTATGGCAACTCTTTTCCCCGATATGAATGATCTTATTTCCTCTATATCCATATGAACTGGCTTTCTTTTTATCAGGTCTTCAAAGGAGACTTTCCTTATCGGGGAGCTCACAACGGCCCTACCACTTATGAAATCATATACACCCGGAACTATATTATAGTCTATCCCTGCCTCCTCGCATAGATTCACTATCCTAGAGAGCTCTTTTCCCGTCGCAGATGGTATCGCAATTATCGCGTGCTCGGCACCGGTCTCCTTCACGACAGTTTTTATTTCATCTATGGGACCAAGAACTGGCACGCCCAGAATTTCCCTGCCCTTTTTAGTGGGGTCGTCGTCAAGTATCCCGACAATGTGATATTTATTTCGGAAACGCGCCTGGATTTCCCTTATAACCCTCTGCCCACCAACTCCGGCCCCTATAATCAATGTTTTCTTTGCCACCGCGGATTTTGGTACTATTGCGGATTTCATCGAATATGCAAATGATAATCCATATTTAAAGTTTGTTTATTACTATTGCGAGGCTGTCAGGGTAAGGATTAAATGAGGGGACATATCCTGTGATTAGGAGCAAAGCCAAGCTGGGAGGGATGGGAGATACTCTCGGCGATAGTAAAATTGATGAGAGAAAATAAACTTTTCGAGCGAGAGAGGAAGAGCGACGAACTGCGAACATTTGGTATTATACTGACATAGATGGGGCTTTCATACAGGAGCGCGGCGAAAGCCTAGGTATGTGGGTAGAGTGAGCCACGAAGCAAAGATAAAGCTTCGTGGGAAGTGGTACTACGTGTAGGCTGCAATAGACATAAACACAAAAGAAATTCTGGCTGTGCAGCCTACAGGTGGGAGGTCCATCTTAGACACTTCATCTTTTTGAAGAAAGTGCCGAAGTACTGCATCAATAAGCACAAGGTGTACGTTGCCGGTGGCCCACCGTATCGGTGGGCTCTGAACAGTCTCGGAATACCATAGTAGCACTTAGAAAGAGAAACGCTATTGAGCAGTGGTTTGGCATCTTCAAGCACAGAATTAAGAGGTTTTACTGGTGTTGGTCAGCAAACACCATGCTCCAAACTATCCTCTCTTATGTGCAGGCATTCGTATCTATTATACAATCTTTTATTAGGAGGGGGTTAAGTTGACATCCTCTACTATTGCACTAGACACGAAATAGAATTCATCGAATGTGACAGGAAACAGGATGTAAGGTTCAGATTGCCTAAGATGGTGAGTGATGCGGTTGATTCTATTCTAAATTATGAATGTAAACTTTGTTTCATACCAATCCTTAGATATGGTGTGTTTGTAAATTCTATTGTTTTTCGTCCATCTACAATAAGCTTTAGGTTGAATTTGTCATAATCTATATTTTTGAATTCATCCCAATCTGCTTGGATTACACAAATATCAGCATTATTGAGTGCTTCCTCCGCGCTCTTTGCATACTCTATCTCGGGGAACAATTTCCTGAAATTTTCCATGGCCTTGGGATCGTAGGCTATGACACTCGCCCCTCTCTTCAGGAGCTCTTGAACCAGTGGTATTGCTCGCGACTCTCTCACATCGTCTGTGTTGGGCTTAAAGGATAAGCCTAAAATGGCAATTTTGGCTCCTTTCAACGGTCCAATTTTCTCCTCAATAAGATCAACATACATTATTGGTTGTCTATCATTTATCTTCAATATTGCCTCCAGTAGCCACGGTTCGTAACCCAGCTCCTTTGCAAGATTTATCAATGCCTTAACATCTTTGGGAAAACAGGAGCCTCCAAAACCAATACCTGCATTAAGGAAGTGCGGTGATATCCTGTGGTCCATCCCGACCCCTTTCATAACTTCGTATACATCTATTCCCAGTTTATGGCAAATATTGGCAATTTCGTTCGCATAAGAGATTTTCATTGCAAGAAGGGCATTGGAAGCATATTTTATCATCTCTGCGGTTTTAATATCTGTTCTTATGATTGGTGCCTTTAAAGGTTTATATAATTCCTCTAAAATATCACCGCTGTGTTTATCGTATTCTCCTATGACTATTCTATCTGGGTGAAATGTATCATAGAGAGCCATCCCCTCACGTAAAAATTCAGGACACATGGCAACTCCAAAATCGTCCCCTACCTTCAGCCCGCTTTTTTCTTCAATGATGGGTATAACTATATTCTCTGTAGTCCCTGGGATCACGGTGCTTTTTACAACAATAATCTGATAGCTAGATAAGTTCTCACCAATTTTTGCACAGGCATTTTTCAAATATGTCAAATCAATACTCCCATCTTCTTTGCTTGGGGTGCCTACACATATAAAGGTGACTTCAACATCACAGAGTTCCATTTTTGTTGTCGCGATCAAATTAATACCGATATGTTTTTTTAGTAATTCATCAACGCCTGGTTCATAAATTGGGGATATTCCTGAATTTATTTTAGAAACTTTTTCCTGATCAATATCTATAGCTCTCACTATATGACCAAATTCAGCCAACATCAGTGCTGTTGTGAGCCCAACATATCCCGTTCCGACAACTGCTATTCTCATAGTGCATAAGATATCCCAAACGTATATATATCATTTTTCTCATCATACTCGCCGATGAAAGCAGTCATTCCGGCGGCGGGGCTTGGCACCAGAATGCTTCCAATAACAAAGTCACAGCCCAAAGAAATGCTTCCAATACTGAACAAACCCGCAATCCACTATGTTGTGGAAGAAGCCGTTAGGTCTGGGTGTGACAGTATTCTAATTATAACCGGAAGAGGCAAAAGGGCTTTAGAGGATTACTTTGATAGGAATCTTGAATTGGAGGAATTTCTCAAGAAACGTGGCAAAGAGAATGAGCTGAAAATGGTCCGTGATATATCTGAAATGGCAGATATAATGTATATCCGGCAAAAAGAGCCATTGGGACTCGGACATGCTGTTCTGATGGCAGAGAAGTATGTGGGTGATGAACCTTTTGTTGTTCTTCTCGGGGATGATATAATAATTAATGATCTCCCCCCCGTTAAGAAACTCATTGAGATCTATGAAAAGCACGGAGACCCTGTGCTGGCCGTGACCGAGATAGCCATTAGAGAATCAGAAAAGTATGGGATAATAAAACCCTCTCCACTCAGCAAACCACCACTCTATCTAATAGACGACCTGATTGAAAAACCAGACCCTTCTGAAGCACCTTCAAATCTTGCAATTGTGGGTCGGTATCTGCTGACACCGGAGATATTCTCATATTTGAAAGAAGTCAAACCGGGTAAAAACGGTGAATACCAACTTACAGATGCACTGCGTCTTTACATATTCACAAAAAGAATGCTGGCATATAAAATAGAGGGAGTTCGTCTTGATATCGGATCTCTTGAATCCTGGCTGGAGGCAAATATTTTCATGGGCCGCAGAACGGGCATCATAAACTGACAATTCTTTTTTCTCTCACGGATATCATTATTTTCTCTATAATCTCCACGGCTTTTTTGCCGACGTACATATTTGCCCTTGGCATACGTTTCTCCTTGATCGACTGTACAAAGTCCAGCAATTCCTCTTTTAGCGGTTCTCTATAAGCGATTCTTTCAATATGTTTTCCTTCGTTTTTTACGACGTTTCCGTCTATGCATGATTCGTATATCACAAGTTCATCAGGTTTTAGATAATCTATCTTTACTGTTGCGTCCTCACCTATGACCACAAGTTCTCTGACTTTGTCGTCTACAGGGTAATTCCAGCTTTCAAATATGTATCCCTGAGATTGTGAAAATTTCATAATTATAAAGGCCTCTTCTTCAATTCCCTCCACGAAACTGGACTTCAAAATTCCAAAGACATCGTGGGGCTCCTCCTCAAGAAGATACGTGTATATGTCCACATCATGAATGGCAAGTGCCAGAAGCACTCCCATGTCTTTTCGTGGGACCCTTAGGGATGTCCTTCTGGTGTGAAGGGAAATTATTTTCCCTAGATCACCGCGTATTATTTTTTTCTTCAATTCTAGTAAAGCCGGGTGATATCTGAAAATGTGTCCCACCATTAGGATTTTATCTTTTTCTTGGGCTATTCTTATCATCTCTTCGCATTCTCTGGAATTCTCAGCCATAGGTTTCTCAACGAAAACGTGCTTATCATTTAACATAGCATTTTTGGCCAGAGGATAATGTGTGGGTGTGGATGAGGATATATCTACAGCATCCACACTTCTGTCCATTATGAGTTTCATAGGGTTTGTCATATATGACAACGAAAAATCCTTGGCAATTGGCCGAACCGCTTCTTGCCGGATGTCACATAGTATAACATCATCTATGATCCCTTCATCTTTAAGAGCTCTCCAAACCTTCGCGTGGTTTCTTCCCCAGTAGCCTGTTCCTATAAGCCCTATCTTCATAATTCTCACCTGAAGAAATCAATAACGTTTTGTCCTATTTCATATGCGTCCTCGTCCTTCAACAGTGGGTGCATAGGAATAGATAAGATTTCCTCAACGATCTTCTCAGTAATGGGCAGATGCCGCGGTGTCACAATTCTTCTCACAGCGGGCTGCATGTGTACAGGTATAGGATAATAGAGACCCGTAGCGATACCTCTTTCCCTGAGATGCTCTCTGAGTTTGTCCCTCTTTTCAGTTCTTATGGTATAAACATACCATGAATGTTTGGCCCACGGTTTTATAGTCGGCACCGTTACCACCCTCTCCAGCATTTCGTTATATATCTTTGCAATCTCATTTCGTCTATTGAGCCACTCCTCTAGGTGTTTCAGCTGTATCCTCCCGATGCCTGCATGCAATTCGCTCATTCTGAAGTTATACCCTAATAACTCATGCTTATATTTCTCCTTACGTCCCTGGTCACGCAGCATCCTTACTCTTTCTGCAAGTTCATCGTTATCTGTGACAACCATCCCTCCATCACCAGCCACGCACATGACCTTTGAGGGGAAAAAGCTGAATGCAGCGGCATCGCCAAATGTACCTACCTTCTGACTGTGATAGAGTGCCCCATGGGATTGGGCACAATCTTCAATAAGATATATGTTATGCTCCTCCGCGATTTCCTTCAGGGGTTTGACGTCCGCCGGATGACCGTATAGATGCACTGCGACAATTGCTTTTGTCCGCGGTGTTATTTTTTTACGAACGTCTTCTGGATCTATAGTGTATGTCTCCTCATCGATGTCAGCAAAAACTGGAACCGCTCCGAGATGCATAGCGGGGGTCACAGTCGCAATGAATGTGTGGGAAGGCGCTATTATCTCATCGCCCTTTCCTATTCCGAGTGCGTCGTATATGAGCCATAGAGCTGTTGTTCCTGAGCTCGTGGTAATTGCATGCTTTGTACCGATGTATCCGGCGAATTCTTCTTCAAATGCTTTGTTTTCTGGACCTTTTATATACCTCTTAGATTTGAGCACATCTATGGCTTTTGCCAGGATCTCATCGTCCACATACATCTCCACCAGATTGTATCTCATCATATTCACCTTCCTCAATAGGAAATCTCGTCTGCGTATTTTAAAAATTTTGCTGGATTTCCCGCCACAACAACGTTATCGGGGACATCCTTTGTAACCACGCTTCCTGCACCTACAAGCGCATTTTTACCTATCCTGATGCCTGGGAGTATTGTGGCGTTTGCCCCTATCTTCGCGTTCTCCTCTACGACCACTCCAACAAGGTTCTCTTTCACCCCTGGGTACCTGGGATATTTTGCATTAGTCAGGACCACTCTGGGCCCTATCCATGCGTTTTTCTTGATAATGCAATATTCTGGGATAAACGCCTGGGAGTGTATTCTAACATTGTCCTCTATTTTCACGTGATGCTCAATCACAGTATTGGTGCCCACACTGACATTATCTCCAATCTGATTAAATTCGCGGATTCTCACACCATGTCCGGTCTGGAAATTTCTACCTATCCTGTTCCCAGCATAAATCGACGTGTGACTCCTTATGATAGAATCATTACCGATTTTTGTTGCGATGTCCCCCTCTTCGTAACCCTTTGGCAATATTCCTATTATCACATAGTCCCCGATAGTGACATTTTCCCCCAGCTGAACATTTCCTATTATCTTATATGTGCACATTCTATCACACTCCTCTGAATCTATCAAAGAGGGTATCCCCATGCTCTTTATAATCCTTATGACTCTGGGGATATCTCTCTATAAAATCTATCATAAATGATGTCACATCAATTTTATCCGAAAGAAGCGTCTGCACGCGTCTCTTCCATTTTTTCTTCATATCTGAAATGTTCTCTATGAAATGGAGTCCCAGTTCGAGCGCTTTATATGGTTCACTGAGTGGTACCAGTAGCTTATACTTTTTAGAGAGTTCAATAAAATTACCCTCTTTGGTATACCTTGTGGACACCAGTATTGATGGAGTTCCAAGGATCGCACTCTCGGCGGCCATCTTGTGACCATCGCCTATGTACATCGATGCGTAATAAAGCGCATCATGAATTCTATGCAGGGGTATCTTTATCATATATTCTTTAAACTCCTGTGGGAGAGTTATTTCTGAGCTTATGAAAACCTTTGCATAGTTTTCGATCTTTTTGATTACCTGGAGCCGTTCTTCCATATTGCGAAAGCCTCTCTGACCTATGTCATGGCTGGCATCCCATGCCGAGAATCTCATTATTACATACGGCTCATCTTTTGATACTCCGAGAAGATCAAATATTGTAGGGTCTGGTCTGAACCATCTTGGGTGGAGATATGCCAGTTCATGGTAGCCGGGATATCTCACATGTTTGTTCTCCGGCAAATCCTTCAAAAAGCATTCTGGTGTCAACACAACATCAGAGAAAGGCACAGTTAATTTCAGTATTATTGTGGCATCTTCGGTATCTGTAAATGTTATGTGATTTTTTCTCAAAATTGAACTTACATGGGCTGAATATGGGGAGGCCACACTTATGAAATTGTCAGGGTTAAATCTTTTACATATCTTTAGAAGCTTTAGGTCATTTCGTATCATCTGTACACTTTTTTTTATCAATCCTCTGGCATTTGGATATAATTCCTCATAATAAAAATTATAAAACTGCATGAGGGGTTTCATCATATTCTCTCTTTCTCTTGTGACAATTTTTACATCATAGTTCCTGTCCATAAAATATTTTATTGCATATTTGAACATGTGTATATGGGCGGGGTGACCCACCTCAAATAACAGTCGCATGGTGAAGTGAATGATTATTACAGGATAAATAATTTACCACTTTTAAGCTGGAAATAGTCCATTATAGTTCTATAAATAACAATATTTCTCCATAATATCATAACAGATATTTTTCAATTATGCTGATATCCTCTTCTGTTAGATCTCTTTTCCATCGGCCTATATTGCTCCTGCTCAAATCTACTGATAACATATTTTTATCAAATGGCAAGTTCAGAAAATCCATCAAATCTTTCAGCACATCTTCAGTTTGAGATACAAATTCTTCAAACTTTATTTCAATAAATCTATCAGGATCGATTTTATTTTTCTCAGCGTTCCATTTTACAAAAATCTCTCTGATTGTAAATACAATTTCTTCCACAGCATTCCCACCCCAATTTTTTGTTCTGTAAGAACTTATAACATCACGGGGGTCTCTATATATGTGAATAATCTTTGCATTAGGTAGCATCTCAGCAATAAAAGATGCATGCAGTATATTGAGAGGGGTATGATCCACCCACACAGTCTTCTTATTTTTCCGTGCAGGGTAACCTAATAGCGCATCAACGAAATCACCGCATATACTCATTAGCTCGTCCCGTTCAAATCTTTTAGTGTTTATGATGGTTGGGTGTGGGGTAAATGAGGGCGTCCCTGTCCAAAAACCATCATATTCAATGTTAATAATTTTATTTATAAAATTATCAACAATTTCAAAATATTTCTTTCTGGGAATTACGTCTCCAAAATATTTTTTTGTGGTGTATCTAATGGGTGATAGACCCAGCTTAGGTAGGATTACATATAATCCTTTTTTAATAGTATGCACTAGTCTTGAACGGTATAATTCTCTCATAAGGTTTTTAAACCTTTTTACTGCAATGTCGCCTCTATATAACGACCAGTCGTCCGTGAGGGATCTTACTAGATCTATGATACCGTCAGGATCAATGATGAATCTCGTTTCAAATGGATATGTATATATATATTTATGTTGACCCAAAACTTTTCCTAGAATGGTTGTGCCGCATCTCCCCGTACCTCCTATGAAGACCTGTTGCATATCCTGCGGTATATATGTTTTGATATTAAGTTTTCTATTTTTTGCGGATATATGCTATAAATAACCTGGTATGATTATAGAAATGATTAGGGTAATTAATGATATAATAATTTGGAAAGTATAGAGGGTAATAACCACACCTCTCTCGGTAGCGAATCCACGAAGCTTCTTTTGGATAAGGATCGCGAGGTGGCATGAGTCGTATATCCTAGAATACGGCATTTCAAGATGATTTTCTGCATCAGGTATGCCAAAAGCCTGAACATCTCCCGCATCATCAATTATTTTAGCACGGATGTATAGCATGAAATCTAGGAAGAATAATGGAAGTAGGCAGATTCCAAAAATCTCCATGTTTCCAAGAATAACTAGGGCGCCGATATATGCCCCAATGGGGTATGTTAGTGAATCACCTGGGAATACCTTTGCTGGATACCAGTTAAAGAATAAAAAGCCTATAAGTGCAAATATGGCTATTAATGCCATATATGAAATCCATAAATTATTGATTAGAAGCGCTTTTATAGCTAATGTTACGAGAATTATTATTGATAATCCTGCTTCCAATCCATTATATCCCGCAAGCATATTGACGGCATTTGAAGTACCTATTATCCCTAATGGAACAAAAATAAATGCATAAACCCAAAGTGGTATACCCATAACCGAAAAAGTGTTATAATTTGGATACATAAGCACAATAGTCATAAAAGGTATTGCAATTACATATGTCAATAGAGGTTTATATCTTTGAGGTATTCCTTTTTTCCATCCTAAGAAATCATCACTAAAACCTATAAAGCCAGCTAGAATGAGGGCTGATATAGTCGCATAGATTTCCACGAGATGCAATGGGAAATCTGCAATAGCGCTCAAAAGAAGATATACTAGTAATCCTATAGTCAATCCCAGTATCGGTGAAAAACCACCCGCTTCAGCAACTTCTGGTTTATCGTATTTATTTATATCTTTTCCTACTAGACCAAATTTCTTTGCTGTTACAATCCAGAGTTGTGTTAAACGATATGAGATTATAAACGCTACTAGGACTGAAACCATAGGGATCAGGAGTTCATTCATAATGGTGTAATATTCCGGGAGTATATATTTCTATCTCATCTTTTTATTGCCACCACCCTGCTGTCGCTCCTCTCCCCGAGAACCTCATAGCCCAGAATTTCGCTCAATTTAATGGCGAAATCCCTTATCTCCGCGTGGGACGGCATGTTCTCTATGGTCATCCGCCTACGCGAGTAGCCCACGAACATGTATGCCTTCGCTTCAATGAAATCCGGCTCGGCCATGGCATCAAGTTTCGCGTACTCCTCCACATGACCCAGATTCCACCCCCTCACCAGCGTGTGCCTTATGACCACCCGCGTTCCCAGGGAGGGCAGCATTTCAAGCGTTCTCATCAACCTCTCCCACCCGTCCGGAATGGAGGGACGGCAAAGTTTCCGGTATATCTCGCGGTTGGGAGCGGCGAGGGTCACGTAGAGCTGCGTCGGTAGCGGGTCCAGCGATTCCAGCGGTTCTGGCATCGTCCCGTTCGTCACGAGGAACGTGGTGAACCCCCTTCGGTGAAACTCCTCTATAAGCTCTCCCAGCCGGGGATACAGCGTCGGCTCACCCGAGAGCGATATGGCCACGTGTCTGGGTTCCCACGCCTCCTCAAATCTCTCCCTCGGAACGCGGGGATTGCCCTTGAACCCGCTTATCAGTTTTCTGTGCAGCCGTATGCTCTCCTCGACGATGAATTTGGGGTCATCTCCCGGCGCGCCGCCTGTGAATCCCTGAAACCGCCAGCAGAAGAGGCACGCCTGGGTGCATGAGTTCACGGAGGGCGTCATCTGAAGGCATCTGTGTGCCTCTATGCCGTAGAACGTTCCCTTGTAGCACGTGCCGCCCTCCACCAGCGCCCTCTTGAGCCAGTGGCAGGGCTTCACGGCGCTGTGCTCTCCGACGAGCCCGTAGCCCTGTTTCTCCAGCACCGCCTTCACACGCGGGTCCATCTCACCCCCAATGGGCACTGGGGCATAAATGTTGAGGTTCCCCGGTCCATTATGGCGACCGCCATATTAATATAGTGGCACCCCTATCTCTTCACCCTCCACGGGTGAGGAACCATGGAAACGCTTGTTCTCGCGGTAGGAGGCAACGCGCTGCTGCGTCCGGGCGACCGCGGCACGGCCGAGGAGCAGTTCAGAAGGGCGAGGGAGACAGCGGAGTCCATATACCCGCTGTTTGAGAGGTATAAGGTGGTGATCACGCACGGCAACGGCCCGCAGGTCGGCGCCATTCTCCTGCAGAACGAGTACTCCAGGGACATCGTCCCGCCCATGCCCCTGGATGTGTGCGGCGCGATGTCGCAGGGCCAGATCGGCTACATGCTGGAGCAGAGTTTCCACGACGTCCTCGTGGAGAGGGGTGTGAATAGAGGCGTCGTGACGATACTCACCCGCGTGGTCGTGGACGAGAGCGACGAGGCGTTCCGCAACCCTACAAAGCCCATAGGGCCGTTTTACACGAAGGAGGAGGCGGAGGTTCTGATGCGGGAGAAGGGCTGGGCCATGATAGAGGATGCCGGAAGGGGCTGGAGGCGTGTGGTTCCGTCGCCCATGCCGCTGGAGATCGTGGAGAGGGATGTCATAAGGAATGTCATAGATGCTGGCTTCATAGCGATAGCAGTCGGAGGCGGTGGAATTCCCGTGGTGAGGAGGAACGGAAATCTGGTTGGCGTGGAGGCGGTCATAGATAAGGATCTGGCCTCCGCCACGCTTGGCCGCGATATACGGGCGGACAAGATGTTCATACTCACATCCGTGCCGCAGGTGTATCTGAACTTCGGCACGCCCGACCAGAGGGGCATAGATGCTATGAGCGTGGAGGAGGCCGAGGCGTACATGCGCGAGGGCCACTTCAGGTCCGGGAGCATGCTGCCGAAAGTTAAGGCGGCCATCCGCTTTCTCAGGGACGGCGGGAAGGAGGTTCTCATAACATCGCCCGAGGCGCTTGTGGATGCGCTGGAGGGCAGAGCTGGAACGTGGATAAGGCCATGAGGATACTGGGCATCCACGACGGACACGACGCGGGCGCCGTTCTGATAGATGGCAAGGCGGTGAAGGCGGTCAGCGAGGAGAGGTTCACCCGCGTCAAACTTCAGAGGGGTTTCCCCCTCCGCTCCGTGGAGTATCTTCTGCATGGTAACGCCGAAGTGGATTACGTGGCAATAGCCGGGCTCTTCCGCAGGAAGAGGCGGCTGGAAAACCTGGACATGCACCTCTCCCACCTCATCGGCGAGGACTGGCGCAGACGCGCGATCTTCGTTGAGCACCACGTCGCCCACGCCGCCTCCGCTTACCTCACCTCCGGCTACGGAGAGGCGGTCGTGCTGAGTCTGGACGCCGCCGGAGACGGCCTTTCCTCATCGCTCTTCGTCGCCCGCGGGCCGGAGATGGTCCGCGTGGGCAGCAGCACGTACATTGATTCGGTGGGCGACTTCTACGCGTCCGTGACGGAACTGCTCGGCTTCACCCCTATGAAGGACGAGGGAAAGGTTATGTCCCTCGCTGCCTACGGAAGGCCCCTCTATGATCTCAGCGCCGCGATGGAGGTGATGTATCCCTCCTTCAGAAACCGTCTGGGCACGGTGGGCAGGGAGGCGACAGAGGTGCTGTCCCGTCTTCTTTCATTCTCCGCGGAGCCGCAGGACGTGGAGGCTATGAAAAGGGGTGAGGTCCTGCGGAGATATGCCGACATAGCCGCGAGCGCCCAGAGACATCTTGAGCGTATGCTGGAAGAGTACGGCCTCCGTCTCAGGAACGAATACGGCCTCCCGCTGGCTTACGCTGGCGGCGTGGCGCAGAACGTCCGTGCGAACTTCGTACTTCTCAGGACGCTGGGCTCTCTCTGGGTGCACCCGCACATGGGTGACGGTGGCCTCGCCATGGGTGCGGCGCTGTATCTGAAGGCGTCCTTTGACGCGCTGGACGGAAAGTGGAGACCGTGGAGGATGCCCCACGTTTATCTCGGCCCCGACCCCGGAGACATCCAGCGTGGGGAGGAAGCTGATCCTGGGATGGTGGCGGAACTGCTCGCGGAGGGCGAGATCGTGGCGGTGTGCCGCGGTCCCATGGAGTACGGTCCGCGCGCGCTGGGAAACAGGTCTATCCTGGCGGATCCACGCGCCCCAGATGTGGTGGGCAGACTCAACGCGATGCTGGACAGGGATGCATTTCAGCCCTTCGCCCCCTCCGTGCTGGAGGGCTATGGCCCCTCATGCTTTCTGGACTACGCGGAGAACAGGTTCATGACGGTTTCCTTCCCCGCGGGAGAGGAGTTCGCCGAGGCGGCGCCGGCCGTCGTCCACGTGGATGGGACGTCTCGTCCTCAGGAGGTGGGCGTGGAGAATCCCTTCTTCCGCGAGGTGATAAGGAGATTCCACCGCGAGACGGGCGTTCCCGCGGTGCTGAACACGTCGCTTAACATCCACGGCGAACCGATAGCCCTCTCCTCGCGGGATGCGCTCATCACCGCGAGGCGAGCCGGCATACGTCACCTGGTGTTGAACGACCGCATGGTTGCACTTTAACTGAGTTAAGATACCATGCCACCCGCCCTGGTATGTACCCGGAAAACTATTTATATGAACGCTCTGATGGGGATTCATGGTCGGAGCCCGCGAAGGGGTCTATGTGGAGGAGCATGAGATTTACATCCCCTCCGTCGCCTTTCCCCTGTGGAAGATAAGAATACGGGAAAGGTGCGGAATTGAGGTGGATGACGAACTCCTTCACATTCTCCTGCGCGCGCGGTACGCGAGGACCACGTGGAAGATAAAGAGGACGGAGAGGAGGGTATTTGAGTACCTGCTCAGCAGGGGTTTCGCAGATGCGTCGGCCGCGAAACTGGCCCGCGTACTGGTCGCCGCGGTAGTGAAGCCGGTATGAGGAAGAGGGAACTGGAGATAGCCCTTGAGGGCCTTGAGAGGGTTCCCTCGCCCGATCGCGGCTCTGAGCAGTATTTTACCCCATCCTCTCTCGCGGCGGAGATTGTCTTCAACGCACACCTTCTGGGAGACGTGGATGGGAAAGTCATGGCGGACTTCGGCTGTGGCAACGGCATCCTCGGCATAGCGGCTCTGATGCTCGGGGCGTCTTTCTGCCACTTTCTGGACATCTCCCCCGCCGCTGCCGAGGTCACGCTGCGCAATCTGCGCCGCCTTGGCCTGCCCGGCCGCGTCCTGCGGTGCGACGTTGAGGAGTTCAACGAGCGCGTGGACACCGTCATACAGAACCCGCCCTTCGGGGCGCAGCGCCGCCACGCCGACCTGCCCTTTCTCAAAAAGGCACTTGAGGTGGCGGACGTGGTATACACCATACACAACGCCGTGACCGAGGAGTTTATAAAACGGAAGGTCATGGAGTTTGGAGCGGAGGTGACTCACCTTTGGAGACGGAAGTTCCCGATACCCCGGATGTACAGCCATCACAGGAAGGAAAGGGTTCTGGTGGAGGTGGTGGTGCTGAGGGCGGAAAGGTCAGGGTAGTCGTGCCCGGCGAGGTCCTCGCGACGGCGGAGGAGTACGTGCCTGGACCCGGTGTGAGGGAGGAAAACGGACGCCTTGTGGCCACGGTTGCGGGAGTTCTGGATGTGAACGATTCTCGCATGGAGATCTCCGTAAGGCGCTTTGCGGAGTGGCCGGAAATACGCGAGGGCAGCGAGGTCTATGGGATCGTCACGGAGGTTATGAACGATTTCGTTCTGGTGACGGTCGTCATGGAGGACGGCCACGAGAGGGAGGTCATAGGCGGCGCGCAGACGGGCATAATACATGTCTCCAAGATATCAAAGGGCTTCGTTAAGAGCCCATCCGATATGTTCAGGGTTGGCGATATAATCAGGGCGAAGGTGATACGTGCCAGGCCCACCCTTCACCTGTCCACGATCGGCAGGCGCTACGGCGTCCTCAGGGCGTACTGCACCAGGTGCCGGACACCGTTACAGTACATACACAGGAACCTCTTCTGCCCCAGGTGCGTGAAAACGGAGCACAGAAAGGTGGCGGAGGACTACGGAAAACCGGCCCTCGGAGGTGGTCTAAGATGAACGGAGACCTCAGGGACGATGTGGCCCGCCTCCGACGGGAACTGGAGACCCTCAGGAAGGAGGTATACGAGTTGAGGGAGATCGTCATAAACCTTCTCAACATGGTGGTCGGCGAGGACGAGGAGGAGTTCTACGACTACACCTGAAAATTTTAAATAATCATAGGCAATGGTGGTAGGAAGGTGATGATGACATGACGATGCCTATGAATCTCCTTGAACAGATGCTGAACAAGAGAATCACGCTTCTGCTCAAGGACAACAGGGAACTGGAAGGCAAACTCGTGGGATACGATGATTACATGAACCTCGTTCTGGAGGACACCGAGGAGAGGACTCCCGAACTGGTCAGGCGGCTGGGCACGGTGGTCCTGCGCGGGAACAACGTGGTTAGAATTTCCCTTAAGTGAGAGGGTTCCCGTATGGATGGGCTCCGTGTGCACTGTCCGGACTGCGGCGCTGAGGTTGATGAGGAGAATCTGAAATGCCCTTCCTGTGAGCGGACATTCACCAAGGAGGAGATTGAGCGCCTCCATGAAGAGGAGATTCTGCAGGGCTGGCTGCTCGGCAACGCCACCGTGATGGAGTGGGAAGAGGAGGCGGAGGAGGGCGACGGCGAGGAGATGGACGCACTCCAGAGGTGGCTGGCGGGAGACGATTCCGCACTCATGCAGTGGCTGGGGGAGGTGGAGTCCGGAGAACGCTCGCTGACGGAGGAGGAACTCCTGGCGGTTCGGGGTGAGCTGGCGAGTCGCACCGAGGAGATAATGCGCAGGGAGGAGGAGGTTGAAAAGCTCAGGCAGGAACTCATAACCCTCCTGGAGAGGGCCACGGAGGGCGAGGTTGACGTCGTGGACATTGTGTCCCGCCAGGAGGAACTCACCCGCCGAATAGCGGCTCTGGAGGCGGAGAACAAGCGTCTGAAGGCGGAACTCTCGCGCATATCCTCCATTGTGGACGTTCTCAAAAAGGCGGTTGGGGACATCCCTGAGGCCGAACTGATGGAGAGGATAGGGGAGGTTCTCGGGGAGAGGGAGCGCCTGAAGAAAGAACTGGAGTCGCTCCGGAAGGCGTACGAGGACCTGAAAGCCGAATTTGAAAAGGGGCTTGAGTCCCTTCCCGAGGATATACGGGATGTGAAAGAGAAGGAAATAGCGCTGAAGGAGAAGGAGATAGAGCTGGAGTCCCTGCGGGAAGAGCTGAGAATGAAGGAGGAGGCGCTGAACGCTCTAAGGAATCAAATAGAGGAGGGGCTTATCGCCGCCGTCCCATCTGAGGGTGGCACCGGCGAGGCGGTGAGCGTTGAGATATCCGATGAGGAGGCACGGCGCCGGATAGAGGAACTGGAGGCGGAGATAGAGCGCCTCAAGGCGGAACTTAAGGAGAAGGACGAGATCATAAAGAAAGGAGGCCTCGTTGACCAGGACACTGCCAAACTGCTGGAGAGGGTCACAGAGCTGGAAGAGGAACTCGTGGAGAAGAACCGTCTCATATCGGAGATGGGCAACGAGTTGAGGATAAAGGAGGACGAACTCAAGCGTCTGCGGGATACGCTCAAGTTCAAGGAGGAGGAGTTAAACGCCCGCGAGCAGGACCTCATGTTCAGGGAGAGAAAACTGCAGGAGGAGATCCGCCGCCTCGAGGCGGCGAAGATGGAGATGGGCGGCCTCAAGGAGGCCCAGCTGAAGGCCAAACTGGAGGAACTCCAGGAGGAGATCAAGAGGAAGGAGGAAGAACTCCGGGTAAAGCTGAAGTACCTGGAGGCAAAGGAGAGAGAGCTCAAGGCAAAGGAGAGAGGCCTCGTGGAGGAGGAACTCTCCCTTATGGAGGAGGAAATCAAACTGGAACTGAAGCAGGAGAAGGTGAAGACCGGTACAAGGCGTCTGGACGACCTCCTGTACGGCGGTTTCCCCATCGGGTCAAACATACTCGTATACGGACCTCCCTACTGCGGCAAGGAGGTCCTCATATATTCCTTCATAGCGGAGGGGCTGAAGAAGGGTGTCCCTGCCATAATAGTGCTCACGGACAAGACCATAGACGATATACGGGAGGATATGAAGTTTGTATTGCCCACGTTTGATCAGTACGAGTTGATGGGGCTTGTGAGGTACGTGGATGCCTACTCCCGCAGCATCGGGGACACGACCACCATAGATGGGGTCAAGTACATAGACAGTCAGACGGACACCGAGGGAATAATGAAGGCGGTGGACGAGATAGCAAAGGAATTGAAGGAGACCGCGCCCTACTACCGTCTCATATTTATCAGCGTCTCCACGCTCCTGGCGTATCTGGATCCCGCAGTTCTCCTCAAATTCCTGCAGCCCTTCACCACGAAGAGGAAGAGGGACCGTGCAGTCTCGCTCTATCTCGTCCACGCGGGCATGCACAGGGAGAGCGACATACAGACGCTCGGCTACACCATGGATGGCACCATAGAGTTCAAGATAGAGAACCAGAAGACCTACCTATGCGTTAAGGGTATAACGGAAGCGCAGAGCAGGAACTGGATAGAGGTCACAGTGAGCAGGTCCGGCGTCCTGCTGGGCTCCTTCACGCTGGGGCACATACGCTGAGCGGAGGAGTAAAATTGATATGCAACCTGTGTAATGGAGTGAACTGACATGGGGATCGAGGCTAAGAAGGTGGCCAACGTCGAATTCACGTTTGATGTTGACAGGAAGATACGGGGCATACGCTTCCTCTGGAAGAAGGGGAAACTTTACCTTTCCATATCCAGCGTGTTTCTCAACTCTGACAACATCTGGTACGAGATTCCCGTGTCGGAAATAGAGGGGCTGGAGATGGACCCCGAGGGCAGGGTATTGACGCTTCATTTCTCAGACGGGCACGTTCATATACACTCAAAGAACGTGGAGAGCTTGATGGCCTTCCGCCACTTCCTTCTGCCGTACGTTATAAACGACGTCAGATGATCGGGTGGCAACTCCTCATGCTCTCGTATATCTTTGTGTAGTACCTGACCTCCCCGTTGATCTTCCTGAACATCTCAAGCGCCTTTTCAAGCATTCTGGATGCGGTTTCCTCCTTGCCTATCTCTTTATACAGGATGCCCATCTCAAGATAAACCTGTGCGGCGTAGAAGACCATGGGGGTGTTGGTGACGAGTTGCTCCGCATATGTGAGGTAGTACTGGGATTGTATCCAGTCCTGCAGTTTCCTGTACAGCATCCCCTCCACGAGGAAAGCGAGTATCAAACCTTCCCTATCTTCCGAGGGGGTGAGGATTCTCTCAGCCGCCTTCAAAAACTTCTCGGCCATGTCGTACTCTTCCATCTTAACCATCAGGGCCGCTTCATTTATGAGCGTCAGCGCAAAATCCTTTCGTCTCTTCAACGCGCTGAAAACGGCCTTAGCCGATTCGTAGTAGGTAATTGCCTTATCGTACTCGCCTATTTCCATGTATATCTCCGCCATGGATGAGATGACCTTGCCTATGTAGTACTCGTTGCGCGAGACGAGAAAGTTTTCGTAGGCCCTCTTTATGAGCGATATGGCGCTGTTGAATCTGCCCATGCGGAAGTTTATCTCTCCGAGGGTATAGTACAGTTTCCCAAGGGTGACCTCGTCTGCCACGGCGTTCATATGCTTCTCCAGTTCCTTTTCGGCGAGGTCTATCCTGCCGGAGAGCACGTAGTGGCGCGCCCGCAGGAGCGCCCTGTGAACGTTGTCGCTTATGGTGTCCAGGATGCGAACGGCTTCCTCTTGCTCCCCTAAGTCCATGAGTATGCCTGCCTTGAGTATGCGCTCGCCCTCGTTCAGCTCGCCCCTGAGCGCCTCCACTCTGTTGATTTCCTCAAGGGCCTTCATGGGTTTACCCGTGTATTTCCATATACGGGCCCTGATCAGGTGCGAGAGAACGCTGTCTTCCTGGGGCAATTCGGAGACCACATATTCCCAGAATTCGTTCTGTCTCTCAATGCCAGAAGTCACGGCGAGAAATGCGTCCTCAACGTCGCCCCCTTTTAGATAGTGAATGGCGGCGTGGAAGTAGTCCCTCAGCGAGAAATAAATGTCCCCTGCGACCTTGTGGTACAGATTACGCGTCTCCTCTTCAATGTCCGCAGTTAGAACGTCACGGATGAGATGTGGTATGTAGTAATATCTCACACCTCTAACAACAACACCCTTTGATATGAGCGATTTGAGAGCGCTCTGGGTTATGCCCATTTCCTCCAGGAATTCCTGCGTTATCGGGCTCTCAAGAAGGGAGAGAACGCCAAGCATGGTCCTCTCTTTCTTTGAAAGTGTTTTCATCAGATAGTCCCTCACAAAGCCGTGCAGGTCTCTCTCTCTGGTTTTTTTACTCCTCCGCATAAGCAGCAGATGAAAGGGATTGCCGCCCGTCTTCCTGTAGAGTTCCTCCGCACGGAGCCGGGATACGCCCATGAGGCGCGTGATGTCCTCAACCGAAAGCCCGCCGAGTTCTATCTTCTTATCGCAGAAATCAACGTCTTCCCGGGACGTCACTATTATCTTATTGCCTCTGCTGACCTCCGCCAGAAATCTGCGCAGCCTCTCAGAGGAGAGGTCATCCACGACGACGGTCTCACCGGAGGTTATGTACTGCGTCAGCAGCGGGGCTGAAAGGTCGGTGTTGCCAGGAACCCATCGGGCGAAAACCCCATATCTCCTGAGGTACTCCTGCACGAGGCGGGACTTCCCTATTCCGGGGGGTCCTATGACAGCAACGGACCTTCCATTGCGTATCGCATGGTGTATCTCCCGTATCTCCTCCTCCCTTCCCAGAAAGTCAGCGTTCGTTGCGCGCTCTCTGTGGTATCCCTCAACGTCTACTATGGGTATGTTGAGCAACTTCGCAATTTCATCGCTCACGAAGACGACATTGGTGCGCGTGCCTATCACTTCCACTATTATCCGGTTGAGTTCCTCTCTGAACGTTTCAACCCCCCACCACTCAACCATCTCATCCAGCATGTCCACTATTATGAGGGTTCCTGAGTTCTTGCGAACTATGTCGGTTATGGCGGAGAACCTCGCTTTTGACACGGGGTTCATCCGGTATATCTTGCCCCTGAAATCCCAGAAGTCCCTCAGTATCTCCCGTGGCAGATTGGTCACCATCACCGCCCTGCGCGTGTCTCTCTCGGTGATGAAGGTCCTCAACTCCGATTTTGGGATGGAGTAAACTGCACCCCTCAGCAGGAAGCGAACCCCGCCCTCGGTGCTGGTGAGCTTGGACACGTACTCCTTTCCCTTTTCCGTGAGCAGGTAGACCTTCCTCCGCCTTTTGACGCCCTTTATGTGTGCCAGACGCTCCTCCACCAACCCCTCTTCCACGAGTTTTCTCAGGTAGAGAGGCACGTGCGTCCTGTATATGCCTATGGAGTACGCGATTCCCTCCTGGCACATTTCAAAGGGCGCGTCAAAGCGGTCGTAGGAATCCGTGTACTTGCTGAGGTGTATGAGTATGGCTTCCCTTATGTAACTTCTCCTCGCCACGTTAGTGGTAAGGTATCCACAATATTTTTATTTTTCTATGCCCGGAAGTGGTTATATAATGGAATTCTTAATTTTTAAGTGTGGTCTTTCAGTTAAAATGCAATATTGTGCGATAATGTATTATATATATTATGTTATTCCCCTCCGTCACCTGAAGAGGGGTGATGAAAGATGGTGGAAGAGGTTAAGTTGTCTACAACAGCGAATGGTGCGAAAATCGCAGGCGGAGGAGGATGTGCAGTGGGGTGCATAGGCGTAGGCATATGCGGTGTAGGGTGCATGATGTGAAAAATCCCCCCTCTTTTATTTTTTGGAGGTTGGTAGATGGGTGATTCAAATCAGATGTATAGTCTTTTTAAAGAGTTATCGTACTATGAGATATACTCTCATGGTGATATCTCTTTTGTATATCACAGTCCCACGGGAACGGTGTGGAAGGTGGATGATTTTTCACTTAACAATTTGATGGAACTCATTTCCAAGGTGGAGAAGAAAAAATATGCGATGGACTCCGGCATCTCATGTAATGCGTCTCCATCAGACAAAGTGGCACTCATAACGTCCACGGAATGCAATATGAAGTGCGCATACTGCTATGCAGGGGGCGGAACATACGATCTACCCTCGTTTAGGATGAGTCCATCCAGCGCTCTGTTTTACCTGGACAGAATCCAAGATATTTTTGGAGACATCAAATGGATTCAGTTCTTTGGCGGCGAGCCACTTATGACGCCTGATACCATTAAACGCGTGGTGGAAACTTACGCTGAAAGAGAGGTTTTGTTCACAATAAATACGAATGGCACGCTTATAACATATGACGTTGCAGAGTATCTGGTGAAATCAATGAATGCCATTTATATAAGCCTTGATGGTCCGCCTCCCGTCCATAACGTGAACAGAAAACTTCTGAATGGGGGGTCCACATTTCATATCGTTCGTAGAGGCGTAGAGAATTTGAAAAAACTGCGGACGGACGGAAAACCCACACTCATTGCGGAGGCGACATATACCCGACAGCATCTGCACTCAGGCCTAACAATTATTGATCTGTGGAAATACTTGGTACATGAGATAGGGTTTGATGATGCGTACATAACTTGGGCGATGTATCCGCCGGCTGATGACTTCACGGAAGACGAATGGGTGAAAATTCGTGAATATATGGATGATTTTACCAGATGGTTGGCTGAGAATGATGTAAAATCTGTGATGCTCGCAGAAGTTTCCGGTTTGCTCGGAGATGTACTTAGGCCACATCCTTGCGGTGCCGGCATATCGTCCTTGTGCATAACCCCTGATGGTTCTGTCTATCCCTGCTACCAACTCATAAATGAGGAGTTCTACATGGGCTGCATTAAAGAGGACGAATTCCCGAACCACAGGTTTTTCAGGGTTTATTCAAGATTGCTCATGAATCTGAAAATTTTCAACAACGGCTGTAGAAAATGCGAGCTGATGTATACATGCGTAGATTGCCTAGGAAGAAGATATGTGTCAAATAGATCCATACAACAGCCAGTAAACCGTGAATGTGAAATCAAGAGGAGTATAATGAAAGCCCTTATTCAAAATGCGATTTGCAGAGCCTTGGTCAGAAGGGGGGAAACGCCATGAACTCCCCCTCCCTGTATGTCTTGGCGTTCGGCTGGCGCATCTCTTCCGGCATAAGGAAATTTCAGATGGGTCTTATGACCTTGATGGCTGTTGGCGCGGTTTTCAACGTCCTCTTTGCGCTCCGTCTACGGGATTTCATAGACAGCCCTGACCCTGTGTTTTTTAATATCTTACTGCTTCTGGCCATGGTATCCATTATAACACTTGTAAATTTCATCTGTGACTGTGGTCTTGAGATATCAAAGAGGAAAATGCAGGTCGTGATGTGGGAGAAAATGTACTCCCGCATACTCTCCGCCAACATGGAGACGTTTGAAAAACGCGCACCGGGAGAATACATGACACAGGTCTTATCCGATTCTGGATACGTGGGGGCCGTAGCGGGGGTGTTCATCCCTGCCATTGCCATAAATGTATTCCGATTTGTATCATATCTCATAGCCCTGTTCTTTCTCAGTCCCGTCCTAACAATGGTGCTACTTCTGATGCTCCCCGTGTTCTATGCTGTCTACAGGAAGCATTCAAAGGAGGTGCTTTCATGGTCTGCTGCGGAGAGGGAAGCATACTCGGATGTGATGGAAAGCCTGCGTGTCAGGATTGAGGGCAGGAACACGATCAAATCGCTGTGTGCAGAGGAGAATGCTCTAACCGCTTTCAGGAGGGACATCACCGCTTGGTACAAACGCATAAAGTCACTTGTTATAGTGGGAAGGAAGTACGCACATATGTATTCCTTCCTATCCTCAATCATACCTTTGATGCTTCTGAGCGCAGGTGTGTATCTGGCGACGGCCGACCCGGCGCTGACACTGGGAACCATAGTAGCCTTTTTCTATCTATCTATGAACGTTCTCGGTCCATTTGCAACGCTAACAACTGACTTAGGTGCAACCTCCCAGACATATCCCATGGTTAGGCGAGTGGAAGAGATCCTCCATATGCCGCCGGAATATGAGGGCACAGAAATCCTTGAGAGAGCCCGGACTATAGAGCTCAGAGATGTGGTGTTCTCATACGGTGACAGGACAGTCTTCATGGGCATATCCCTCGCATTCAGCGAGGGTGAACTGGTGGGGGTGGTCGGAGAGACAGGCTGTGGCAAGAGCACACTTCTCGGTCTTTTGAACGGGTTCCGCCGACCGGACTCTGGGAGCGTTCTAATAAATGATTTTCCGGTGGAGCATTATCGACTGAGGTCCATACGGGACAGAATAGTTCTGGTGACGTCGCGGGATGTGATATTTCCCGGCACCGTTTATGACAACATAACGCTGTGGAAGAAACACCCCGTTGAAGAGGTATTGAGGGTAGCGGAGATTTCCGGTGTTCTCCGGGACTTCCCAAATCTGGATGAAAAAATAGGTCCAGGGGCAAAGGATATATCCGAGGGGCAGAGACAGAGAATATGCCTTGCAAGAGCCCTCCTGAAATCTCCAGATTTCCTGCTACTTGATGAAGCGCTTTCCGGTGTAGATTCGCATCTGGAGACGGAGATCATGGAAAACATCAGAAGAAACTATCCATGGATGGGGTTGATTGTGGTGTCACATCGCCTGTCCACAATCGCCCAAATGGACAGGGTTATCGTGCTGAGGGACGGCAAAGTTCAATGCGATGGCGCGACCAACCGGGTTATGCAGGTATGTGGGGAGTTCCATAGACTTATGGAGAGACAAATGATACCTGCATAATATATTTATTACGCAATATACCTCAACTTCCTCCTTTCCTTCCGTATCTCCTTGAAGATCTCCTCCACCATCTTCTCCGCGTCATCCTCGTTGATACCCACCCGCTTCACGAGGAACCCCTTCACCTCTTCCCTGCTCAGCCCCTTCTCTATCCTCTCCATGACCATCTTTATAATGCGGTCAAAGACGAGTTCCTGAAACTCGCTTCTCAGTTCAAGGCGGTCAACCATCATATAGAGGCCCGTTAGGAGCGCGGTTAGCGCATCGTCAAAGACCTGCTTGTTGAAGGACACGAGGTCTAGGTCCAGCCGTATGGTGATGGTCTCACCGTCTCCCAGAAGGGTGAACTTCATCATATTCGTCTCGTTGTTCAGATGCAGAAGACTCTTGTATATCTTCAGCCGCTTCGCGAGTTCAAAGGAGTCCGTGTCAAAGGCCGTGTCCAGAAATATGTGGACGAAGTGGTCGTTCACCACGATCAGGAGGGGGAACGGAACCTTCGGATGCTCCGCCATTATGTAGTATATGCCCTCTTCCTCCCTCTCCTCCACGTTCCAAGGGAGGTCCACCAGGTCCTCGGAGTCGTCCGAGCCCTCCCGGAGCCATTTTGATATTATCGGCCCCCACCGATTTCCGTTCTGAGGAAGTTCCTCTCCCACGGTATCACCCACTGCCGACATAACAATGGCAAAATCATGAGATAAACTTTTCCATTTCCAAAGGTTTTTGAAGGGGAGGCAAGGTTTAATAAACCACCCCATGATGGGGGTTCCATGTGCCTCGCCTATCCGGGTAAGGTGGTGGAGATCAGCGGCGACACGGGAAAGGTTGATTTCGGTGGAGTTGTGCGGGAGGTCAATTTGAGGTTCGTGGATGTCAGCGTCGGCGACTACGTCATAGTTCACGCCGGCTTTGCCATCCAGGTGCTGGACGAGGAGGAGGCGAGGCGCTCGCTGGAGGCGTGGGAGGAACTCCTCGGAGGTCTGGAGGGTGCATGAACTCTCCATCGTCACGGGCATCATAGACGCCGTCAGGGAGGCCATCAAGGACCGGGACATAGAGGCCGTGGAGGAGGTCGTCGTTGAGATCGGCGAACTGATGTTTCTCTCACCCGACCAGATGCGCTTCGTCTACGAGGCGCTCACGGAGAACACGCCACTTCAGGGCTCACGCCTCACCATAGTTATCAGCAGGGCGCGCATTTCCTGCGAGAAGTGCGGCTATGAAGGCGAGATCACCGTTGAGGAGGACCCCCTCTATCATTATGTTATGCCGATCTTCTCCTGCCCCGAGTGTGGTGGTTCCGTGAGGATCACCGGGGGGCGCGACTGCTACCTCCGCGAGGTGCGCGTGCGCGTTTAGAACGATGCCTTCAGGACCACGATGCCCTCTTCCAGCGTTATCGCTATGGGCAGTTTTCCCGTCACGTGGTTTGTCCCGCGCATCTTCAGAACTTCCAGGTATTTTCTGCGCGCGTCGCTCTCCTCCTCCATCATGAGCAGTATTATGCCGTCAGCCGCGTAGGCCACCTCGGGCGGGTACATCTGTCCGGGCGCCACCTCTCCCGTCAGCACGGTGGTCGCCTGCCAGTTTTTAAGGTCGGTCGTGAGGTCGTAGAGGAACGCCCTGTACTCCTCTCCGAGGAAGTTGCCCACCACGGTTATGGGATCTATTACCACCCTCTGGGGCATGTACTGGGCTATCTTGTCGTCTATGAAACTTATGAGGTCCTCGGCGGATGCCCTCCTGACCATGTGCCCCATGTCCACGTAGTGTATGAGTTTCCCGAAATCCTCCTTACGGAGGAACTGGAATCGGGATGCGAACCTGAGCATCCACTGCGTGGGCTCGCTGAGCGTGGTGAAGTACAGACCCACTTCCCCGTTCTCCGCTCCCTTGCTGAGGAACTGAAGGGCCATCGTGGTCTTTCCCGTTCCCGCTGACCCCGCCACCAGTATGACGGCGGGATAGGGGAAACCCCCTTCAACTAGGTCGTCCAGACCTCTAACACCCGTCGGAATCCTAACCAGATTGTCCAACAACATCACCTCCTGGTATCTCAACATCCTTGAAGAACCAGTCCTTCTCCACCCTCAGGACGAGGTCCGAGTATATGCGGGAGACCTTGAACAGGTGCTCCTGATGATTTGAATCTATTGTGATTATTCCACGAAGCGACCCTATTGCCTTAACCTTCAGGGCGAAATTTCTTATGAAATCCGACACGCGTCTGAAGGTGTTGTAATACATAAGCGTGGAGACGTTGTCTATCAGTATGAAGTCCACAGCACTCAGGTCAATTCTGTCCGCCTCCTCGCCCGTCCAGCTGTATCCCTTGGTGAGCATGTTCTCAAACAGGTCTATCTCAAATGGACCGCGGGTGAAACGCGTTCTCTCCCTTTTCAGCTCCAGACCTGAGTAGTTGAGTATGAGGTCAATGTATATCACGTTTTCCTGCGGTATTTTATGCAGGTCCATGAGGTAGGCCATGTACTGATGCGGCCTGTCCACGGTGACAACTATGCCGCGGTACCCCCTTTCCTGAAGGAGGAGCGCAAGGAGTATCAAATTGAGGCGGGCTATCTGCGTGTAATCGGTGTCAAAGAGATGCATCCCCTTGAGGTCGTCCATCTTCGCGTCCAGGTATCTCATTATCCTGATGTCCTTCTCGTTCATGGCGGCACCTCCCACACGACCTCTCTGCTCTCCTCGCCCTCAAGGCTCACCCTCAGGGTGCCCTTTTCAAAGACCACAGATATGCGGGTGTAGGGGCATACCGCCCCGTCATCCCCCTCCACTATCAGCCCGAGGGCTTTCAACTCGCGAAACTTCTTGTAGCACGTGCTGGGGGAGATAACCCTTCGGAGTGATATATCGGAGCACCTGACGGGTCTGTTGACGGCCTCATCCAGTATCTTAAGGGCCGCCTCGCTGGAGAGCGCTCCCACGATTCTCAGAACGTCCATGGTGTGGCGTATAGAGAAACGATAGCATAAAAAAGTTTCATCTAAAATTCCAGAGGTGTGAATGGGAGGGTCATCTTTAACAATTCCCAGACAGATCACGTCAGTTCCGCCTCTTCCTTTCTATCGCCCCTGAAAACTATTCTGAGTTTCATCTTCCCATCTTCCATGAATATCTGGAATTCGCGCACGGTGCTCCTGTAGAGAGTTATCCATTTGCCTTTCTTCGTCAGTCTCCTGCCAGCCTCTTCCAGGAGTCCGAGTTGGAGCAGGTCCTTTATGCGTCTGTAGGTGACCGCTATGGGAATGCCGAGTTCCCGACTGAGCGTTATGGCATCCTTTGGTATCCCCAGTGTGGCTCTCAGAATGCGCGCCGAATATGGGTCCGATAATTTCTGAGACAGTTCCCATGCCTTTGCGGGGTCTATGGGCATCCGGAGCAACACCTCAGAGGAGCGGAAGCGTTTTCAGCGTGTACCTGTTTTTCCTGACCACCGGGCGCAGGGCGTAGTTCAGCGTGAGCGGCTTCTCGCCCTTCACCACCATTATGCCCTCTATGTTCATGAACACTATTTCCTTGTCAAAGTACATGCCCTCCAGCGCACTCACCATCTTCCGCGGCGCAAGCAGAATCACTATCGCGCCCTTTTTCTTGAGGTGCGTGAAGAGTGAATAGGCCTCCAGATTGAGCATCTCCCTGTAGAGCGTCTTGAGCGTGTCCACGCCAGCGATGAACAGGTAGGGCTCCTTCCTGCCCTGCATGTGGTACTCTATTATGTCGGGCGACAGTTCCCTCACGAGGCTCTGCCCCTCTAAAAATATATCCGGCCGCCCGAAGAAGTCCGCAACAACGATGCCCTCCGGCTCCTCCCCGAGCGATGTCCGCATGGCGTGGAACACGTTGTTCTTGGCCACCATCTGGGAGGGTATGAACAGTATGCCCAGCCCCCTCTTCCACGCCGAGGCCATTATACCGGACATGACCGATATGAGGTATTCGGACTTGGCGTTGTCCTCCACCACGAATAAGTTGATGGAGCCGGGTTCAAAGGGCTCAAACGCCTCGGTTAGACCCTTCGCGCCCCACCCGTACCCCCTCGGCCTGTCGTCCATAACCATGCCCATGCTGAGCGGATCAACCTCTCTCTCATCCACGACAGTGAAGCGCCCGTTCCACAGGGTGTATATCCTTATGGGCTTCCTTATTTCGTATCCCCGCATCTTCTGTATGTATATCTTCCGGAGGATCCCGCCCCGCGTGTACTCCGCGTAGAGCTGCACCACCGCATCGCCCAGATATTCAACGGGGTGCCTCTCATCGCTCTCCATGACGTATATCACGTTCGCCTTCGCCTCCTCCACGAGGTCCTGCTGTATGATACGTGCCAGGTCCGATTCGCTCACCCCGTACAGTTCAGAGAAACCCTCCAGGGAATCTATTATTATGAGCGGTTTCTTGTCCAGGTTTCCCTCCACGAAGTCGTATATGCTCTCCAGTTCGGGGAATATGCTGCCGTATTCCAGCGTGATGCCTTCCTCGTCCACCTCCACGGCGCTCCCCTCTATCCGCCCCTCCAGAGCGTGGAGCCCCCTCCTGCTGAGTCTCCCCCTGCCTCCCTTGCCTTTTTCCCCCTTTCTGTGGAGCATGTCCTCGGCCCACGGGAACTGCGATAGAAGGCTCTCATCGCCCACGCGGGATGTGAAGTACTTCACCGGGTACCTCCTCATCAGCGACTTTCCTATCTCAAGCACGAGCGTGGTCTTTCCGCTACCCGGCGGCCCCTTTATCACCATGGAGTGCCCGCCCGGCGACCTGAAGAATCTCAGGAACTCTTCCGGTACGTTTCCAGCCACGATATCTCCCTCCTTTGCAGCATATCCTCAAGGTCCACCATGGTCTTCTTAAGAATGGACGCCTCCTTCTGGTCAAAGGCGCCAAAATCGGTGAAGAAGAACCCTATCCCGAACTTTTCCATTATGTGACTGCGTATGAACTCTATGTTCCTTATCACGTTGGAGAATGGGTTGTAGATTGTGAGGTATTCCAGACAGTCCATTATTATTATTGGGCTCTCATGGCTCTCTATGAACTTCACTATCCTGTCTGTGAGCATGGTGAGGTTGTGCGGCTTGACCCTCCCCATCCCCACGAGGTCCGTCACCCAGATCCTCTCCCCCACCGGGAGCGAGTTGTCAAACACCTCCGGCCGGAAGCGCGTTATGTGGAGCGCCTCTTGGGCAAAATCCTTCAGATATGTGTTGTACAGGAAGGAGAACTCAACGGACCTGTGGGGCATTATGCGCACGAACTTGCCCCACATCATATGATGGAGCAGTTTTATCCTGCTGTGCCCCTGAAGATACCTCTCCTTGGAGACCTTCAGGAGGTACATCTCAAGGGACAGCATATCAACGAAGTCGTCCCCGGTCCTGACAATGAGCGGCAGATTCATTTCCTTCTTGGGCGAAATCGGGGTGGAGGCGACAACCGTCAGCACAGAGTCCAGGTTGAGTTTCTCCAGCATCTGGGCTATGTCGTCCACGAGCGTGTCCTCCACGAGAAGGACCACCGGCTGGTTGTGCTTGAGCACCTTCTCTATGGACCTCTCCGTGGAGAGCGAGATGGACTCCACGCTGCCTATCCTCAGGTATATCTCATCCTCCTCCCCGACCTTGTGCCCCACCCCCACCATGGTTCTGGCATCTATGCCCTGGGGGTACAGGAGTGACTGTGCGATCTTGAGAAAGGCGGGGTCGCTGTGAATCACCATGACGGACGTTGAGTTCATCTCTTTAAGTATCAATTAAAGATATTATTTAACTTTTTCTGAGACGGCGGGGTTATATGGATTATATACCCTGCGCGGTTTATTTCGGAATCGGACCGAGTTCTCTGAGTTCTTCCACAAACTCCTCAACAACGCGCGCGAACTTCTCGCCCTCCGAGGCGGATATCCACTCCAGCCGCACGCGCTCCGGCTCTATCCCGGCCGCCTTCAGCAACCCCCTGAGGAGCGCGATTCTTCGCCTCGCCTTGAAGTTGCCCGCGCTGTAGTGACAGTCACCCGGGTGACACGCGCCTATGAGCACGCCGTCGGCCCCCTTATCCAGCGCCTCCAGCACGAACAGCGGTTCTATACGTCCGGAGCACATCACGCGCACCGGCAGCACGTTCGGCGGGTATTTCAGCCGCGAGACGCCGGCGAAGTCGGCGCCGGCATAGGCACACCAGTTGCAGAGGAAGGCAACAACGACGGGTTCATATTCCCCGCTCACAGCACACCACCTCCCCCCGCGTTTCGCGAGACCTTCAATATCTCCGCGTAGGAGAAGACGGGCCCGTCTTTGCACACGTAGAGGGGCCCTATGTTGCACCGCCCACACTTCCCTATCCCGCACTTCATCCTGCGCTCCAGAGTTGTGTATATGTCCTCCGGCGGAAAGCCCATATCCGCGAGTGCCTCCATAACGAATTTGATCATTATGGGCGGACCGCATGTGACCGCAACCGTGTTCTCCGGGCTCGGCTTCATCTCCCTCAGAACGTCTGGGACCATCCCCACGAGTCCATCCCATCCCTCCTCCGGCCTGTCTATGGTAAGGTGGAGCGAAACATCATTTCTCTCAGCCCACGCCCTCATTTCCTCGCGATAACAGAGGTCCCGGCTGGACCGCGCACCGTAGAGCACCGTGAGGGAGCCGTACTCCTCTCTGTGGCTCAGCACATAGCCGATGAGCGAGCGCAGGGGTGCGGCTCCGATGCCCCCGCCGATGATCAGGAGATCCCTCCCCCTCCACTCCTCCACGGGGAACGGCCTTCCGTAAGGTCCTCGTATACCCAGCGTCTCTCCCACCTCCGCGCGGTGGAGCGCCGATGTGACCCTGCCGAGTTTCATCACGCTGAACTCTATGTAGCCGTCGCCCTTGGGCGGGGATGAGACGGCAAATATGGCCTCTCCCACGCCCATCACGCTGACCATGACGCACTGCCCCGGGGTGAAGGTGAATGTGCCCCCATCCTTCAGCGACACGCGGAACGTCTTTATAGGCCTCCTTCCCACCGTCTCTACCCTGATCTCCTCAATCCTCGCGAGGCGCGGGAGATAGGGGCTATCCTTCATCGCCTCACCACCTCCGATATGATCTCCTTTATATCCACGTTCACGGGGCAGTGCTCCGCGCATCTGCCGCATCCCACGCATCCAACGAGGCCGAAGAGGTCCACGTACCATCTGAACTTGTGGTATATTCTGTTCTTCACCCTGTGTACTCTCTTCGGGCGGGGGTTGTGTCCACTCGCCTCCAGCGTGTACTCGGGGTACATGCAGGAGTCCCAGACCCTCACACGCCTTCCGGATGTTAGCCCTGCCTCATCCTGAATGTCAAAGCAGTAGCAGGTGGGGCAGAGATATGTGCATATACCGCAACCTATGCACCTGGCTGCTATTTCCTCCCATATGGGGTCATCGCCCATGTCCTCCAGGCGGGCGATGAATCGCTCCACATCCAGCGTCTTCATGGCTCTCTCCGCCTGCCTCCGCCTCTCCTCAATCTCCCCGAGAAGTGCCTCGTCTGCCTTCCGCAACATATCTCTAACGACCTCCAGCGCCTTCCGTCCCCTCTCCGTCACGGCCAGGGCACAGTAGCCACCTGACACCTCTACAAGGAGCACATCCAGCCCGTCCTCATCGAAGGGAGAAGAGCCGAGAGATGTGCAGAAGCACCATCTTTCAGGGGATGTGCAGGCGAACCCCACGAGGAGCGCGTTCTTTCGCCTGAGCGTGTAGTGTATATCCTCCGGAGGCGATGAAAACACGGGGTCCAGCAGTTTGAGTGCCCCCGCCTCGCAGGGGCGGATGCCCACCACCGCTATAGGGCTCTCCGGACGTTGGGCCGGGCTGAGGTGCACCCTCTCCCCGCGCAGGGAGAATTTCAGAAGTACCTCTGTCTGGGGGAGAAAGGCGGCCTTGGGGGATGTGAACGGCCTCTTGCTGAGCTCCACATCTTCATGGTTTTCAACGAACGTAAATGTGAGAGTTCCCCCTCTTCTTGTGGGCGCATAGAGTATAAACCTCTCCCCCAGCTCCCTAATGAATGCGTGAAATGCGTCAGGCTCCATGAACCACCATTCAGCCATGGCCATCACCTACAGTATGAACTCTTCCGGGTCGCGCGGGTCGTACGCCCCCAGCAGGGGCTTCGCCTTCGGGTCCATTCCCGGGATGTAGTTGAACATCCTCTCAACGTCCCTTGCCATCTTACGATTGAGCTCCATGAGAGGCACATCGGCCGGACAGGAGAACTCGCAGGAACCGCATTCAACGCACCTCCCCGTGAGGTGATACGCCCGGATGAGGTGATACAGCGTGTTTTCGGAGACCTCTACGGACCTGTACACCCATTGGGGATCTAGGCATTCCAGCGCACATCCGTCGCAGTAGCACAGCGGGCAGGCGTTGCGACACGCGTAGCACCTTATGCACCGCGAGAAGGCATCCTCCCAGTATTTCGCTCTTTCCTCCGCCGGAAGGGATTCAAGATGCGTGAGCATCTTATCCTCCGCGGGCCTGCCCTCTATGGGCTCGCCGATCAGCACATCGTAGAGGGGCGGTGTGGGATATCTGCACAGCAGACAGGTCTCGTGGAGCACATCATCCCTCGAGAACACCTTCCTGCGTTCACCCTCCACAACGACCCTCTCACCTGCGAGGGTAACCCTCGCCCCCTCCATCGCGAGCACGTCATCCCCAAGTTTACGCGGGTCCACCATCCCCGGACAGGGCACGCCTATTATGTAGACATCATCCCTCGAGATGCCGTTTTCCTGCATCATCTGTATCAGGGCGCGGGCTGTACAGCCCTTCGCCACCACTCCGTACTTACCCCGCAACCCTCCGTTCTCCTTCATCTCGAACTTCAGCCATGTGGCCAGGTTCTGCATGCAGAAGGGGTTGAAGATGAGCATATCCACTTTATCCGGGTCGGATATTGCAACGGGACGTGCCCTGTACCAGACAGAGCCGCGGGCGTATCCTATTACACACCTCACCTCGCCGCGCGCCAGCAGGTCCCTCGCAACCTCCCTCATACGCCCTTCGTCAATCATACGTCTCCACCTTCCTTATGGGGTGCCTCAGGGGACCCAGCTTTCCGACTCTGTCCGCCACCTCCCTTGCCATCTCCGCGAACTTCTCCCCCTCGGCCGCGGAGGCCCACGTGAGCACCACTCTGTCCTCCTCCAGCCCGACGAAACTCAGGAGGTTTCTCAGGAGTGCAATCCGTCTTCTCGCTATGTAGTTGCCGTGCCTGTAATGGCAGTCGCCGGGGTGACAGCCTGCCACCACAACACCATCTGCCCCGTGGCTGAGCGCGTAGAGGACATGGAGGGGATTCACCCTGCCGGAGCACATGACCTTTATGACCCTAAGGTTCGGTGGATATTTGAGGCGGGAAACCCCCGCCAGATCCGCGGCGGCATAGGAACACCAGTTGCAGAGGAACGCGACTATCCGTGGCTCATACTTCTCCCTCACTCACTCACCACCTCCGGAGAGCGCCTTGATTGCCGCGAGAATCTGATCATCCCGGAATCCGCGCGGCTGAATGGCCGATGAGAGGCACGCGGAGGCGCACAGCCCGCAGCCCTTGCACACGGCTTCGTTGATTCTCGCCACCGTTTTCTCCTCCTCCACGAGTTCTATGGCGGAGTAGGGGCAGACCTCCACGCACGTGCCACAGCCGCGGCAGAGTTCCTCGCGCACCTCGGGATAGAGCGGTTCCAGTTCCAGGCGGCGGTGCGAGAGCAGGGCACATGCCCTGGCCGCGGCCCCCGATGCCTGTGCGACTGTGTCGGGTATATCCTTGGGGCCCTGGCACACGCCTGCGAGGAATATTCCGTCCGTGAGGGTTTCCACGGGCCTCAGTTTGGGATGTGCCTCTAAGAAGAAACCGTCGCCGCTCCTTGATATGTTCAGCACGCTGGCCATGCGACCTGCGTCCTCTCTGGGCACGATTGCGGTTGCGAGGACCACGAGGGCCGCCTCCATGTCCGGATGTCCCTCACACTTCACGATGACCTTTTCACCCTTTCTCAGGACTCTTATTTCATCGTCCAGTTCACGTCGTATGTATATTGCGCCCTCGTCCTTTACCCTGTTGTAGAACTCTTCAAATCCCTTTCCGAAGGCGCGCACGTCTGTGTAGTATATGAACACCTCCGCATCTGGTATTTTTTCCTTTATCAGGTGTGCGTGCTTTGCGGTGTACATACAGCAGACGCGTGAGCAGTACTCCCTTCCGCCGCGTTCGCGCGAGCCGACGCACTGAATGAAGACGATGCGCTCCGGAGTTTTTCCGCCGATTGTTATCTTTCCGCCGGTGGGGCCGGATGCGGAGCAGAGCCGTTCAAACTCCAGCCCTGTTATGACACGTTCGCCGTCGTAACCCCATTTCTCATCCTCTGATGGATCGTACATGTCAAAGCCCGTGGCGACCACTATCGCCCCGACCTCCAGCTCCAGATGCGTGTCCTCCTGCGAGTGCACTATGGCATTTGCCTCGCAGTGCCTCTCGCACTCCCTGCAGACGCTGCAGACGGAGCAGTTGAGACATCTCCCCGCCTCTCTGATGGCCGCCTCCTCCGAGTAGGCGAGTTCAACCTCCTGAAATCCGGTTCTCCTGACCACGGGCCTCTTCGGTATGGGTACGCGCCTCTCGCCCACCACGCCCCTGATATGGACCTCTTCAAGGGGAACAACGCGCTCCTCCCGCCTCTCCACGTTGGGAATGGCCCCGCGTAGGAACGCGTCTATGCACTCGGCAGCGTGTATTCCGTCGGCTATGGCCTCAACCACGGTGGCAGGACCCCTAACGGCATCGCCGCCCGCGAACACGCCTTTTCTGCTCGTCTGCAGGTACTCATCCACGAGCACCCTTCCGTTGTTTGTGATCTCTATTCCCCAGTCCTTCAGGAACGATGTGTCTGGCATCTGGCCTATGGACACTATGACAGCATCCGCCTCCATGATGAATTCCGTCCCGGGGATGGGCACGGGGCGCGGTCTGCCGCTCTCGTCCACCTCGCCGAGCCGGTTCTTGATGAACTTCACGCCTCTGACCTTCCCATCGACCACGATTTCCACGGGGCTTATGAGGAACTCAAACTTCACGCCCTCTTCAATCGCCTGCTGAACCTCCTCGTGGCTCGCGGGCATCTCCGACATGGTGCGCCTGTAGCATATCACGACCTCGTCGGCTCCGAGCCGGAAGGCGGTGCGCGCCGAATCTATGGCCGCGCTCCCGCCCCCTATCACCAGAACTCTGCCCCTTATGCCGACCTCCTCTCCCAGATTCACCCTGCGCAGAAAACGGGCTGCGTAGAGCACACCCTCCTGTTCCTCGCCGGGGATGTTGAGTTTCCTGCTCCTGTGGGCCCCCGCGGCCACGAAGACAGCGTCGTATCCTTCCACATCCTCCAACTTCTCTATCCTGACCCCCGTCTTTATCTCCACGCCGAGGTTCTCCACGTGCCGTATCTCCTCCTGCAGGATGTCCTTCGGAAGGCGGTAATCGGGGATGCCCACAGCGAGCATACCTCCGGGCACGGGGAGCGCCTCAAACACCGTGACCTCATGGCCTTTCCGGGCGAGGTGGTAGGCGCATGTCAGCCCCGCGGGGCCCGAGCCCACAATGGCAACTCTCTTTCCGGTTCTCTCGCCGCGCCGCGGGATTTCCACCTCGTCCGCATGCTCTCTAGCCCAGTCCGCCACGGCACGCTTCAGCGCCCTTATGGCCACGGGCTCGTCCAGCTTCCCTCTGTTGCATTCCTCCTCGCAGGGGTGCGGACACACCCTCCCGCAGACTCCCGGGAAGGGCATCCTGTCAATGAGGTGGAGATACGCCTCCCTGAACTTCCCCGCGGATATGAGCGCGACGTAGGCGTGCGGGTTCACACCCGCCGGACACGCCTTTGTGCATGGGGATACACCTCTTTTATCTATGGTGTACTTCAGCGGCACCGCCTGGGGGAAGGGCACGTATATCGCCTTGCGCGTATCCATGAACAGGTTGAACTCGTTTGGCACGCTCACGGGGCAGTGCTGAACGCATTCTCCACACCCCGTGCATTTTTCCCAGTCCACGAATGTGGCCTTCTTTCTCACCTTCACCCTGAAGTTCCCCACGTAGCCGTCTACCTCCTCCACCTCTGCGTATGTGATGAGCTCTATGTTCGGATGCCTCGCGGCATCAACCATCTTCGGCGTGAGTATGCATGCGGAGCAGTCAAGCGTGGGGAATGTCTTGTCCAATTGGGCCATATGGCCCCCTATGGAGGGGGTGCGCTCCACCAGAAAGGTCTTGAAGCCCCTGTCAGCGATGTCCAGCGCTGCCTGGATACCAGCCACGCCACCGCCTATCACGAGGGCCGAGGGTGTCACGCTGATCTCGCGGCGCTCCAGCGGTTCCAGACGCAACGCCTTCGCCACGCCCGCGCGGACGAGGGCTATCGCCTTTTTGGTGGCCGCCTCGCGGTCCTCGTGGACCCAGGAGCAGTGCTCTCGGATATTCACCATTTCCAGGCAGTACTCGTTGAGCCCTGCCTCGCGGAGCGCGGCGCGGAAGGTCGGCTCGTGCATGCGGGGGGAGCACGATGCCACCACGACCCTGTCCAGCCCGTATTCCCTTATGTCTTCCTTTATGAGGTTCTGCCCCGGCTCGGAGCACATGTACTTGTAGTGCCTCGCCACGACCACGTATGGCAGATTCTTCACCGCGTTGACCACCGCTCCGACGTCAACAGTGGCGGATATATTCACACCGCATTCACAGACATAGACGCCCACCCTCATTGGCGCATCGCCTCCACCATGGCGTCTATCTGGGCCAGTATCTGCTCCGCGGTGTAGTGGTGCACCGACATGGCGCCGGAGGGACACGCGGAAGCGCAGGTGCCACAGCCCTTGCAGAGAACATCGTTCACGCTCATAACGCCCTTCTCGGCATCATAATTGAGGGCCGAGTAGGGACACAGTCCCTCGCAGATGCGGCATCCGCTGCATATCTCCTCGTCCACCACAGCGGTCACGGCCTCAACCTCAACCTTTCCTCTCGCCAGCGGGATGGCCGCCTTCTCCGCGGCCCCCGATGCCTGTGCGACGGTATCTGGTATATCCTTGGGGCCCTGGCACGCGCCTGCGAGGAATATTCCGTCTGTGAGGGTTTCCACGGGCCTCAGTTTGGGATGTGCCTCTAAGAAGAAACCGTCACCGCTCCTTGATATGTTCAGCACGCTGGCCATGCGGGCTGCGTCCTCTCTGGGCACGATTGCGGTTGCGAGGACCACGAGGGCCGCCTCCATGTCCGGATGTCCCTCACACTTCACGATGACCTTTTCACCCTTTCTCAGGACTCTTA
>Ga0209426_1000442_pt1 | contig 43905 bp, 50 predicted proteins | sample Deesub1362B_J571_FD_187697 | JGI IMG/M metagenome (GOLD analysis project Ga0209426, IMG submission 187697) | Deep oceanic, basalt-hosted subsurface ecosystem from Juan de Fuca Ridge flank, Pacific Ocean, CORK Borehole 1362B_J2.571 (SPAdes)... ...
CACCCCTGCCCCTCCCCCATCAAGGGGGAGGGATTTACCCAAACTTCTAAGCCCAAACGCCAGCTCGCCCTTGTCGCCCAGTCCGATCACCCGCTCGGCCCAGCCGTCTTTCGTCCGGACGAACTGCCGCGCCGGCAGGCAGTCCAGCAGCTCGTTGGCGACCAGGATCATCGGCGCGCCGGCCGGGACCTCGTCCAGCCGGCCGACCCAGCGCGGCGTGTCACCCAGCCGGGCCTTCTGTTGGGCGCGCAGCGGCGGCGACACCTCCACCAGCCAAAGGTCGGCCGCCGCGAGGAAGTCCGGCGCCACGCGCGCGGCGCGCAGCAGGTCGCTCATCAGCGCGCCGTCGCCGGGACCCATCTCGACCAGGCGGAACGGCGCGGGGCGACCCATGCGGATCCAGGTCTCGATCGCCCACAGGCCGATCAGCTCGCCGAACATCTGGCTGACCAGCGGGGCGGTGATGAAGTCGCCTCCAGCGCCCAGTTCGGGGCGGGTCGCGTAGTAGCCGTCGCGCGGGTCGTGCAGGCAGCGGGTGAAGAACTCGGGAACGCCGATCGGCCCGTCCTGGGCGATCTGGGCCTTCAGGCGATCAAGCAGGCTCATGCGCCCCCGGATCGTCCTCGCCGATGGGCTGGATCGGCGCCTTCAGCGCCTTCCACAGCAGCCAGCCGCCCACCAGCAGCATCGGCGTCGACAGCATCATCCCCATGGTCAGGCCCAGCGGGAAGACGGGCATGCCGATGTCCGGATTGCGCACGTTCTCCAGCGACAGGCGGAAGAGGCCATACGAGATCAGGAAGGCGGCGACGATCGCCCCGCGCCGCTGGAGCCACTTCAGGCGATAGACGCAGAAGGCCAGGATCAGGAACAGCATCAGGCCTTCCAGCCCCGCTTCGTACAGCTGGCTGGGGTGGCGCGGATACGGACCCGCCGGACAGGTCCCGCGATTGGCGGCCTTGATCGTCTCGTTGCAGAAGATCATGCCCCAGGGGACGTCGGTCGTCCGGCCCCACAGCTCGCCGTTGATGAAGTTGGCGATACGGCCGAAGAAGATGCCGATCGGTACGACCGGGGCGACCAGATCGCCCAGCTTCAGCATGTCGATGCCGTTCTTGCGGGAGAACAGCACGATGGCGACGCAGACGCCCAGGAAGCCGCCGTGGAACGACATGCCGCCTTCCCAGATCTTGAAGACGTCAAGGGGGTGGGAGAACAGCCAGGCGCGCTGGTCGCCGTTCATCAGCATGTAGAAGAGAATATAGCCCAGCCGCCCCCCGAGGATGATGCCCAGGGTGATCCACAGCACCAGATCGTCGATCTGGAGGGCGTTGGCGGTCGGCTGGCGGCCGCCCCAGACGCTTTCGGTGCGGGTCAGACGGATGGCGTAGCGCCAGCCCAGCAGAATGCCGGCCACATAGGCCAGGGCGTACCAGCGCAGGGCCAGCGGGCCCCATTGCAGCGCCAGGGGCCCGATGTGGACCACGGGGTCGATGTTCGGGAAGATCACGCTCGGGCTCCGTGCGGACAGATCGTCGCACCTCTATAGCCTTCGGGCTTCGCTTTCATCCCCCGTTTCCCATATAAGAAGGCGCGCCCCTCCTCGGGCATGGACCGGACATGCATAGCCAGAACCCCTTCCTCGACGAATTCGCCAAGCTGACCCAGGCGGCCATGGGCATCGCCCAAACGGCCGGAGAAGAGGCGAAAACCGCGATGCGGGCCCAGGCCGACCGCCTGGCGGCTGAGTTCGACCTGATCCGCCGCGACGATTTCGAGGCGCTCAAGGCCGAGGTCGCGGCGCTGCGCGAAGAGGTCGCGGCGCTGAAGGCGGCCAAGAAGACGCCCGCCAAAAAAACCGCGAGTTCAGGCGAATAGGTGATTCGTCGCTCGCTCCGGACGTGAAGCGGGTTGAGACGAACGCAACGAAGCAGATTAGTGTCCCCGAGGACGTGAGCGATTCAGAGCGGGGGCGCCCCCCGCCGTCGCGGGCGGGGACGTAGGTTTTTCATGGACACCCAACCGGAAGACGACGACGTCCTGATGGCTCTCGACCCCCTAGAGGTGGTCGAACATGTGCTGTCGGCCGAAAATCTCACCTTTGATCGCACCGAGGACGGCGACCTGGCGTTCGCGCTCCGAGGCGACTGGAAGGACTACGAGCTGTGGTTCGCCTGGCGCCCCGAGGCCGACTGCCTGCAGCTGTGCCTGTCGCTGGATCTCCGCGCCCCGAAATCCAAGCGCGCCAACGCCTACGAGCTCCTGGCCCTGATCAACCAGCGCGTCTGGCTAGGCCATTTCGAGGTCTGGACCGAGGATGGCGAGGTGGTGTTCCGCCACGCCCTGGCCCTGCCGGCCGGCGAGCGCCCGACCATGGCCCAGGCCGCCTCGATGATCGACGCGGCGGTGGAAGCCGCCGACCGCTTCTTCCCGGCGTTCGAATTCCTGCTCCAGGGCGCCAAGACCCCGGACCAGGCCATGGCCGCCTGCATGTTCGAGACGGTGGGACAGGCCTGATTTAAGCTGGACTTCCCTTCTCCCCTTGCGGGAGAAGGTGGCCTGCGAAGCAGGTCGGATGAGGGGTTTCTTCGCCTTCGACGCGCGATAGGCTTGATGGACGCCGCTGTGCGACCCCTCATCCGTCGCTTCGCGACACCTTCTCCCGCAAGGGGAGAAGGAGCGGGCTGCGAGAGGTAATCCTTATGACCCCCATTCTCCTTCTCGGCGCGGGCCGCATGGGCGGGGCCCTGGCCGAGGGCTGGCGCGACGCGAACGCCTTCGCCGCCGCCGACCTGATCATCCGTGATCCCAATATCGACGCCGCCGCCTTCGAGGGCGCGCTCGTCAATCCGGCGCCGGAGGCTCTGGGCGCGGCCAAGATCGTGCTGCTGGCCGTGAAGCCGCAGATCTGGCGCGAGGCGGTCAAGGACGTCGTTCCCTATCTCGCCCCGGACGCTATCATCGTCTCGATCGCCGCCGGCGTCCGCGCGGCCGACATCGCCGAGGCGTTCGGCGGCCGGCGCGTGGCGCGGGTGATGCCGACGACGGCGGTGGCGATCGGCCAAGGCACGGCGTCGATCTTCGCCGACGACGCCGACGCGCGAGCGGCGGCCCACGCCCTGTTCGCGCCGGTGGCGGCCGTGGTCGACCTGCCGCGCGAGGACCTGATGCACGCGGCGACGGCCGTCTCGGGCTCGGCGCCGGCCTATCTCTACGCCTTCGTCGAGGCGCTCGAGGCGGCTGGCGCGGGCCAGGGCCTGGACGCCGCCGACAGCGCCCGCCTGGCGCGCGCCACGATCATCGGCGCGGCGGCCCTGATGGCGCGGGGCGGCGAGGAGCCGGCCGAGCTGCGCAAGCAGGTGACGTCGCCCGGCGGCACGACGGCGGCGGCGCTGTCGGTGCTGATGGGCGAGGGCGGGTTTGGCGACCTGCTGCCCAAGGCGCTGGAGGCCGCCGTGACTCGTTCGAAGGAACTGGGCGGCTGACTGTCTTGCTCTCGTCGCTTTCGGCGACCATGTGACTCTCATGACCGCCGCTTCGCCCCTCCGAGACGATATTCTCGACCGCGCCGCCGCCGCCGCCCTGGCCCTGGCGGCCGACCGGCCCTGGCCGGCCATCGCCCTGCGCGACATCGCCGCCAAGGCCGAGGTTCCGTTCGCCGAGCTCTACGCCGCCGCCGATAGCAAGCGCGGCGTGCTGGCTCACCTGGCGGCCCGCTTCGACCGCGCGGCCCTCGGCGTCGACTATGCCGAAAGCACGCCGGTCCACGATCGCCTGTTCGACGCGGCCATGGCGCGCCTGGAGGCGATGGAGCCGCACCGCGCGGCGCTGATCGCCATCGCCAAGGCCGACGGCCCGCTGCTGGCGGCCATCCGGTTCCCCAAGACCGCCCGCGCCATCCTCGAAGCCGCCGGCGTCGAGGCCACCGCCGCGCGCCTGGCGGCGATGACCGCCGTCTGGGCCCGCGCCGTCCAGGTCTGGCGCGACGACGAAGGCGCCCTCAACCGCACCATGGCCGAGCTCGACAAGCGCCTGAAGCAGATGGCCGAGCAGCTCGGCAAGATCGGCGCGGGGTTCTAGATGCTCCCCCGCGACGCGGGGGAGCTGTCACGAAGTGACTGAGGGGGCCTTCACGGCCAAGCCCGACTGGCCCCCTCCGGCCCTCTGGGCCACCTCCCCCCGCGACGCGGGGGAGGATCATCCCGGCAGACGGATCGACGCCCTCAAACCGCCCAGCGCCGACCGCGCCAGCACCAGGTCGCCGCCCAGGCCGCGCGCCATGTCCCGCGCGATGGCCAGGCCCAGGCCCACGCCCTTCTCGTTCTGGTTCCGGCTTTCGTCGAGGCGCGAGAACGGCTTGAAGGCCTCCTCGTAGCGATCCTCGGGGATGCCCGGCCCGTCGTCGTCGACGGCGATCTCGACCCCGCCGGTCAGGCGCGGCGCGACGCTGACCCGAACATGGCGGGCGTGGGCCAGGCCGTTGTCGATCAGGTTGGCCAGCGCCCGGCGGAAGGCCAGCGGTCGCAGTCGCGCCTCCAGCCCCGGCGCGATCTGGGTCTCGATCGCCGCGCCGGCGCGCTCGGCCGAGGCCACCACTCCCTCGACCAGCTCGGCCAGATCGACGACCTGGGCGGCCTCGCCGCCCTCGCCGCGCGCGAAGGCCAGGTACTCGTCGATCATGTGCTCCATCTCGGCCAGATCGCCCTTCATGGCCTCGATCTGCTCGCTGGGTTCCGACAGGGCCATTTCCAGCTTCAACCGGGTCAGCGGCGTGCGCAGGTCGTGGCTGACGCTGGCCAGCAGGGCCGTGCGCTGCTCGATGTGGCGGACGATCCGGGCCTTCATCGCCAGGAAGGCCTGGGCGGCCTGGCGCACCTCGCGCGCGCCATGCGGCTTGAAGTCGTTGTCCTCGCCCCGGCCGAAGGCGTCGGCGGCGTCGGCCAGGCGCTCGATGGCGCGCACCTGGTTGCGGATGAACAGGATCGCCACCGCGGTCAGCAGCAGCGTCGCCACCACCATCCACAGGATGAAGATATGGCCCTGGGTCGCGTAGGCGCGATCACGCAGGGCGTAGATCTGCAAGACCCCGCCCTGAACCTGGACGCGGATGTCGATATAGGCCGTATAGCGGGTCGTATCGAACCAGAACGGGTTGTCGAGCCGGTCCTCCAGCGCGTGCTGCAGCGAGCGGTCCAGCGCCGCGAACAGCGACGGGCGGTGGCCGGTCGGCAGCTTGCGGCCCTTCTGGAAGGCGATCGACAGCGACATCGAGTCCTCGGCCCGCTTGGCCAGCTTCTCGACGGCGGCGGGGCTGGGATCATCCTCGTAGGACTGCACCGCCCAGGCGATGTCGCCGGCCAGCCCCTCCGAAAGCTTCGACGTCACCGCCTGCCAGTGCGCGTCGAAGAACGCCCAGGTCACGGCGATCTGCATCACGGCCACGGGCAGGATGATGATCAGCAGGCTGCGTCCGAACAGCGAGGTCGGCAGCAGACGCTTGATGACGCGGGGGATGTAGAGCCTGGTGCGAAGGCGCATCCGTCAATCCGGCGCCAGCCTGTATCCCACCCCGCGCACGGTCTGCAGATAGCGGGGGTTCTTCGGGTCCGGCTCGATCTTGCGGCGCAGGCGCGTGACCTGCACGTCCACGGCCCGGCCGGTGGCGTCGGCGGTGTCGCGCGCCAGTTCCAGACGGTCGACGGGTTCGTGGGCGGCGCGGGCTAGGCGGCGCAGCAGCGTGACCTCGGCCTCGGTCAGGCGCACGGTCTCGCCGTCGCAGGTCAGTTCGCCGCGCTCGGGCTCGAACGCGCAGCGGCCCAGCGACAGCGCCGCCTTCGGCCCCGTCGGCCGGGCGGTCGAGCGGCGCAGGATCGCCTCGATGCGCAGCAGCAGCTCCTGGGGCTCGAACGGCTTGCCCAGATAGTCGTCGACGCCGCTGGACAGGCCCTCGATGCGATCGGCGGTCTGGTCGCGCGCGGTCAGCATCAGGATCGGCGTGCGGCCGCTCTCGCCGCCCTTGGACCGAAGGCGCTTGGTGAAGGCGTAGCCGTCCTCGCCGGGCATCATCACGTCCAGGACCATCAGGTCGAAATCCAGGGCCTCGAACAGCCGGTCGGCCCCGGCCGCGTTCGAGGCGGCGGTGACGCGGAATCCGGCCCGGCCGAGGAACTCCTTGATCAGCTTGCGCAGGCGATCGTCGTCGTCGACGACCAGGATGTGGCGTTCGCGGCGCTCTTCGGGCGTCATGACACGGTCCGTCGCGCCGCCCCGACGCCCTGGCGGGGACCGGCCAGGGCCGCCAGGATCCGCCGCGCGCCGGCCACGCCGTCGAGGCCGCCGGTGCGATAGGCCCGGGCCAGCAGGGCGCGCAGACGCTCGGCGGTGCGCTGCTCGAACGCCATGCCCTCGGGCGTGAGGCTGGCCGGCCGCCGCCGGCCGTCCAGGTCGCCGGAGAGGCGTTCGACCAGGCCCGCCTTCTCCAGGTCGGCCAGGGTGCGGCTGGCGGCCTGCTTCGACAGGCTGGTCAGCCTGGACAGGTCCTGCACCCCGGTGCCGGGCCGGCGGCGCAGCAGGAACGTCGCTCGCCAGTGCGAGCGGCCCAGGCCTTCGCTCTCCAGCGCCGCGTCGACCGCCGCCCACAGCGAGGCCTCCGCCAGCAGGATCAGCTCCAGGCCGCCGTCGAGTTCCTCCTCGCGGAGGATCAGACGGGGATCGTCCGAACCGGGCTGCAGCGGCGCTATCATCGCGAGGAGTCCATTTTATTTGACGCGTCCGCCCCCGGGGCGTCTAAGGGCCGGGTTCTCAATAAGGAGGTCTTGGGCCGATGTCTCTGGTTCCCTTCGACGATCGTGATGGATGGATCTGGCTGGACGGCCAGTTCGTTCCCTGGCGCGAGGCGAAGGTGCACGTACTCACGCACGGCCTGCACTACGCCTCCTCCGTGTTCGAGGGCGAGCGGATGTACGGCGGCGAGATTTTCAAGCTGACCGAGCATACCGAGCGCCTGTTCAAGTCGGCCGAGATCCTCGACTTCAAGATCCCCTACACGGTGGCCGAGATTGACGAGGCCTGCAAGGCGACCGCGGCCAAGAACGGCCTCACGGATTGCTACGTTCGTCCGATCGCCTGGCGCGGCAGCGAAATGATCGGTGTTTCGGCGCAGCAGACGAAGATCCACGTGGCCATCGCCGTCTGGGACTGGCCCTCGTATTTCGACCCGGCGACCAAGGCCAAGGGCATCCGCCTCACCTGGGCCAAGTACCAGCGTCCGGACCCGAAGACCGCCCCGGTCGCCGCCAAGGCCGCCGGTCTCTACATGATCTGCACCATATCCAAGCACGCCGCCGAGAAGGACGGCTATGCCGACGCGATGATGCTGGACTATCGCGGCTACGTGGCCGAGGCGACCGGCGCCAACGTGTTCTTCGTCAAGGACGGCGTGCTGCACACGCCCAAGCCCGACTGCTTCCTGGACGGCATCACCCGCCGCACGGTGATCGACATCGCCAAGGGCAAGGGGATCGCGGTGGTCGAACGCCACATCCAGAAGGAAGAGCTCTCGGGCTTCACCGAGTGCTTCATCGTCGGCACCGCCGCCGAGGTCACGCCGGTGTCGGAAGTGGGCGAGTTCACCTTCACCCCCGGCAAGCTGTCGCTGGACCTGATGGACACCTACGCGGCCCTGGTGCGCGGCCAGGCGATGGCCGAGGCGTAAGCACGGGCTTATGGGCGGGGGCGTAAGCCGCCCGCCCATGGTCGCGCCGCCCCGCCCGGCGCATCGCTTCTCTCGTTCTCGACACGGGAGAAGTCCTCATGAACCATCACCCCCGCGCGGCCCTCGTCGGCGCCGCCTTGACCTTGTTCCTCGCGACGACGGCCCTGGCCGACGAGGCCAGACCCTCGACAGACAAGCCGCGCCCGCCCGCCGCTCCTTCGTCCCCGGCGGCCAAGGCCAAGCCCGCCGACCAGCCCCAGGCGGCCGGCGCGAGCAAGACGCGCCGTGACGACGATCGCGACCGCGACCGGCGCGACGACGACCATCGCGGGGAAAAGCGTCATGACCGCGACTGAGGCCGAAACCTCGGTCACGGCCGCGCCCCGCCGCTGGGACCCGGTCGTCAAGCTGACCCACTGGACCATCGTCGGGGCCGTCCTGGCCAATGGCTTGATCACCGAGGAAGGGTCGGGAGCCCACGTGTGGGTCGGCTACGCCCTCGCCGCGACCCTGGCCCTGCGCCTGCTCTGGGGCGTGATCGGTCCGCCGGAGGCGCGGTTCTCGGCCTTCCCGCCCAGCCCGGGCCGGGCCCTGGATCATATCCGGGAGATCGCCGAGGGGCGTCGAAGCGAGCACGCCTCGCACAATCCGTTGGGCGCGCTGATGGTCTACGCGATCTGGAGCACGCTGGCCGCCATCGTCGTCACCGGCGTTCTGATGGTCGCCGCGCCCGACAAGCCCCGCGCGGCGACGGACGCTCGTCCCGTCGCCGCCGCGACACTCGACCGGGAGCCCCCCGAACGCGAAGCGACTGGCGAACGCGAAGAGACCGGCGAACGCGACGAGGCCGGCGAGGGTCGCGAAGAGGAAGGTTCCCTGGCCGAAGTCCACGAGGCGGCGGTGAACCTGCTCTACGTCCTGATCGTCCTGCACATCGCCGGCGTGGTCTTCGAGACGCGGCGGAGCGGCCGGCGGATTGTCTTGGCGATGCTTCCGGGGCGGCGCTAAAAGTCCGGCGATGAACAGTCGCCGCCGCGCCCTCGAGCACAGGATCACGATGATCGCGGTCATCGTGATCCTGCAGCTGGCCGCGACCCTTTTCTTTCTCGTGGACTTCGCCGGCGACCTGCGCGCCGACGGACCGGGCGCGCATCTCATCGCCGAGGGCGGCGCGGCCGTGGCGCTCCTCGTCGGCGTGCTCTTCGGGGCGGGCCAGGTGCGCTGGCTGGCGCTGCGCGCCCGTCAGGACGAGGCCGCCGTCGCCGCGTCCAAGGGCGCCCTGGCCGACCTTGTCCGCCTGCGCTTCGCCGAATGGCGGCTGACGGCGGCCGAGGCCGATGTCGCGCTCTTCGCGCTGAAGGGCTGCGACGTCGCCGAGATCGCCGCCCTGCGCGGCGCGGCTCCGGGCACCGTCCGGGCGCAGCTGGCGAGGGTCTACGCCAAGGCGGCCGTCAAATCCCAGTCAGGGCTGATGGCGCTGTTCATCGAGGAACTGGTCGAGACCCGCCCCGGCTGACGCCCTTCTTACGGCGCCTTGACCCCCGCGTCCGCCATGGCCGCCGCGACTTCCGCCCGGGCCATGTCGAGGTCGCGCCGGAAGGTTTCCGAACGGTGCTCGGCCGCGTAGATCACCGCGCCCGACTGCACGCCGGCCTCGGTGGCGCTGTAGCTGTGCGAGCCGCAGACCCAACGGCTGTCGGCATAGTCCCGGCCGCGCGCGTAGAGGGCGTCGGCGCGGTCGGGGATCACCTCGGCCAGGATCATCGCCGCGTGCTCGCCGAAGGTCGAGTGGCCGGACGGATAGTCGGGATTGGCCGCCAGGTGCGCGGTCTTGGCCTCGCAGATCGGGGCGGCGTCCTTGCCGATATAGGGGCGCTTGGTCCCCCAGTGGTCCTTGGCGACGCCGACCACCGAGCGGTCGTCGCCGGCCCGCTCCAGCAGAGCCGTCAGGATCGGGGCGTTCTCCGACGTCAAGCGCAGGCCCAGCACCTCTTCGAAGTGGCCCATGGGCGGACCGTCGGCGTCGTCGATCGCCCGCTTCCAGCGCGGGGTGTCCTTCAGGGCGCGGCTCTCGTCGAAGATCGCCGCGTCGGCCAGGGCGCGCGGCGAGCCGGGCTGGGGCGGGGCGCTGAGAATCCTGGTCAGGTCGGGACGCTTTTCCGCCGGCAGGTAGCCGCGCATCGGCGCGCCGGGCTGGGCCTCGATCGCCAGGTTGTCGCAGGCGGCGGGCTGGCGCACCGGGTTGCAGACGGCCACGTCGCCGCCCGTCAGGCGCACGGTGTAGTTTCCGGGGAAGCGCGGGTCGGGCCAGAGATAGTCGCTCGAGACATACTGCGCCCCGCTGGTCAGGGCGGCCGTGCGCTGGCGCGGATTGTTGTCGCGCGCGGCCCAGGTGCCCTCGTCGGCGCGCGTGCGGACCATGAAGCCGGCCTTGACGGCGGCGGCGATGCGCGCCCGGTCCTTGATCGGGTCGTTCAGCGTCAGATAGGCGGCGGCCGGTGAAGCCTCGTCGGTGTTGACGAACATCGCCCGCCCTTCCAGCGAGGCGCGCTTGCCGCGATAGACCGCGATCTTGTCGGGGTCCTCGTCCAGGGCGAAGAACACCTTGCCGCGCGCCTCGGCCAGCTTGGGCCAGCCGGTCTTCAGCACGCCCTCGCGCAAGGTGGCGGCCTTGCCGCGCACCTGGTCGGGGGTGATCAGCCGGTCCTCGCCGAACACCGAGCGGATCTCGGCGTCCAGCGCGTCGAACAGGGCCTCGGTGAAGCGCAGCGGAACCACGCCGCCGGGCATGGAGGGACCGTCGTCCTTGGCGTTGATCAGGATCATGATCGGCGCATGGTCGCGGTGGGCGTCCGACCAGGCGCGGATCTCGCGCAGGCAGGTCACGAAGGCGACGCACGAGACGCGGAAGTCGACGTCGGGCATGTGCATCGACTTGAAGCCCGGCTTGGCCAGGGCCGCCGCCACGGCCGGCGCCAGGGTCGTTCCGTGGCCGAACACGGTCAGCGGCTTGGCGTAACGCCCGCCCTCGGGGTCGGCCACCACGTCCAGCTCCAGCTGGCGGGCGCCGGCGTCCAGCTGCTGCGTCAGCGGGCGGTGACCGTAATCGATGCTCAGCGCCTCGCGGCCGCGCGCGGCCACCATGGCCGCCATCTCGTCGGCCGGAATCGCCAGCTTGTAGGAATTGTGCGTGCCCACGGCCAGGAGGTCGTTCATCCGCAGGGCGTCCATGCGCTGGCGGACGCAAGCGGCGCTTTCGTCGCTGGCGGGGCAGGGGGCGGCGGCGACCGCCAGGGCGGCGAACAGGGGCAGCATGGGCGAACTCCGAAATCAGAGCGTCGCAGTATCGCCCAGGCGTGACGGTTTGACGTAAGGGGCCACGAAGAAGGCCGCCCAAGTAGCCTTGGACGGCCTTCAAGCTGTCGGACGCCAGACGCCGTTACGCCGCCGCCGCCGCCTCGTCCGCCGGGACCTGGCGGATCAGATAGTCGAAGGCCGACAGCGAGGCCTTCGCGCCTTCGCCCATGGCGATGATGATCTGCTTGTAGGGCGTGGTCGTCGCGTCGCCGGCGGCGAAGACGCCGGGGATCGAGGTTTCGCCGCGATAGTCGACCTCGATCTCGCCGCGCGGGGTCAGGGCGACGCCGCTGTCCTTCAGCCACTCGGTGTTGGGCACCAGGCCGATCTGGACGAAGACGCCTTCCAGGTCCACGCGGTGGACGCTGTCGTGGTTGCGGTCCTTGTAGGAGAGGCCCGAGACCTTGCCGTTCTCGCCGTGGATCTCGGTGGTCATGGCCGAGGTGACGATCTTGACGTTCGGCAGGCTGGCCAGCTTGCGTTGCAGCACGGCGTCGGCGCGCAGCTGGCTGTCGAACTCGATCAGGGTCACGTGGGCCACGATGCCGGCCAGGTCGATGGCCGCCTCGACGCCGCTGTTGCCGCCGCCGATCACCGCCACGCGCTTGCCCTTGAACAGCGGGCCGTCGCAGTGCGGGCAATAGGCCACGCCCTTGTTCTTGTACTCGGCCTCGCCGGGCACGTTGACGTTCCGCCAGCGGGCGCCGGTCGACAGGATCACGGTGCGCGACTTCAGGCTGGCGCCGTTCTCGAGCTTGACCTCGATCAGCCCGCCGGCGGTTTTGGCCGGGACCAGGCCGACGGCCTTCTGCAGGTTCATGATGTCGACGTCGTAGTCCTTGACGTGCTGTTCCAGCGCCGAGGCCATTTTCGGGCCTTCGGTGTGGGGCACCGAGATGAAGTTCTCGATATCCATGGTGTCCAGCACCTGGCCGCCGAAGCGCTCGGCCGCGACACCCGTGCGGATGCCTTTGCGGGCGGCGTAGACCGCCGCCGCGGCGCCGGCCGGGCCGCCGCCGATCACCAGCACGTCGAAGGCGTCCTTGGCCTTGATCTTGTCGGCCATGCGGTCGGCGGCGCCGACGTCCAGCTTGGCCAGGATCTGCTCGACGTCCATGCGGCCCTGGCCGAAGGGCTGGCCGTTCAGCAGGATGGTCGGCACGGCCATGACTTCGCGGGCCTCGACCTCGGCCTTGAACAGGGCGCCGTCGATGGCGACGTGGCGGATGCGCGGGTTGAGCGCGCTCATCGTGTTCAGGGCCTGCACCACGTCGGGGCAGTTCTGGCACGACTGCGAGAAATAGGTCTCGAAGCGATAGTCGCCGTCCAGCGCCTTGATGCGCTCGATCACCTCGGCGTCGAGGCGCGGCGGGTGGCCGCCGACGTGTAGCAGGGCCAGCACCAGCGAGGTAAACTCGTGGCCCAGCGGCAGGCCGGCGAAGCGCACATCGGCGTCATTGGCGGCGCGGGTGATGGCGAACGAAGGCTTGCGGGCGTCGTCGCCGGTCAGGTTCAGGCTGACCTTGTCCGAGGTGGCGACGATGTCTTCCAGCAGCGCCTTCATCTCGGCCGAACCGGCCGAGTCGTCCAGCGTGGCGACCAGTTCGATCGGCTGGCGCAGGTTCTGCAGATAGGTGCTCAGTTGGGTCTTCAGACCGGCGTCCAGCATGAGGGGCTCCCTGGGAGGCTGGGGGAGTGAAAGGAACGTTCGATTGTCGGGGGGAGGGCGATCGAACGCGGCGAACGATCGGAAGGGGATGCGCCGCCGCCCTCCGAAGAGCGGCGGCGCGGGATCGTTCAGGTCTTAGATCTTGCCGACGAGGTCGAGCGAGGGGGCGAGGGTCTTCTCACCCTCTTCCCACTTGGCCGGGCAGACTTCGCCCGGGTGCGAGGCCACGTACTGGGCGGCCTTGACCTTGCGGATCAGCTCGGCGGCGTTGCGGCCGATGCCTTCGGCGGTCACTTCCATGAACTGGATCACGCCTTGCGGGTCGACCAGGAAGGTGCCGCGGTCGGCCAGGCCGATGCCCGGGCGCATGATCTCGAAGTTGTTGGTCACTTGGCCCGACGGATCGCCGATCATCGTGTACTTGATCTTGCCGATGGCCGGCGAGCTGTCGTGCCAGGCCTTGTGCGAGAAGTGCGTGTCGGTCGACACGGCGTAGATCTCGACGCCCAGCTTCTGGAACGTGTCGTAGTTGTCGGCCAGGTCTTCCAGTTCCGTCGGGCAGACGAAGGTGAAGTCGGCCGGATAGAAGAAGAAGACCGACCACTTGCCCTTGGTGTCCGCTTCGCTGACCGTGACGAACTTGCCGTCCTTGTAGGCCTGGGCGGTGAAGGGTTTGATCTCGGTGTTGATCAGCGACATGAGACGCTCCGTTGGAAAAGGATGCGCCCTTTTAGCGCGGCGCTTTTCAATTGATCAAATTGATAAATCTTCTCGCGGGAATAGATTGAATCTATTCAACCAAGAATGAGAAACGGGAGTATGGCTGCGGGGGTCTCCTAGGCGGCCTTTAGGCGACACTATCGAATTTCGAGTATGATGGCGCGCGGAGGCGGCGCGGAAGCCCGTCATAAAAACTTGTGGGAATAATCCGGCGGGCCTCAGCTCGAGATCTTGGCTTCCAGTTCGTTGAGACGCGTGCGGGTCGCCGCCAGGTCCGGACCGAAGCGGGCCGGGTCGGCGGCGGCGAGGCGGCCGGCGATGTCATAGCTTTCGCGGTAAAGGTCCAGGGCGCGCATCCGGTGGCCGCGATCCTCGCGCAGGTCCGCCAGGCGCTCCAAATTCACCGACAGGGCGCGCTGGGCGTTCGGATCGCCGGCCTCGCGGCCGCCGCGCGCGCGGCGCAGAGCCAAGGCCTCCTCGAAGGCGGCCAGGGCGGCGTCCAGGCGGCCCTCGGCTTCGGCGACGTCGCCCACCCCCGACAGCGCGCCGGCCAGCAGTTCCGAGGCCTCGTCGGAGGGGCGGTCATGACAGACCTGGCGGGCGTGGCCGACGGCGGCTTCATAGGCCTCGGCGGCGCTGTCCAGATTGCCCTGGCCGCGCGCGAAGTCCCCGAGATCGCGATGCAGGATCGCCAGCTCCTCGTCGGTGCGGGCGAGGGACTTCATGGCGTTCAGGGCGCGCGCCGCCTCGGCCCAGGACTCCGAGCGGCTCAGCGAGACCAGGCGCGCGCGCTGCTCGGCGAAGGTCAGGGCGCGCGGCGGCTGGGGCGGCGGCGCGGCGGTCTCCATGATCGGCGCGGTCACGGGGACTGGAGGCACGGGCGCGGGTTCGGGCGGGGCGGTCTTGGTCTGAGGTTCCGGTTCCAGGTCCAGGCCGAGCGCCATGGGCGCGCGCCTCGGCTTCTTGGGTTCGCGGCGCGGCGACAGGGCGGCGACGATGAGCGCCCCGCCCACGATCGCCGCCGCCACGCCGGCGTTGGTCCGATATGGCTCGAGCGGTCCGAGATCGAGATGCGCGGCCCAGTTCCCAAGCGAGCCCCAGCCCGCCACCACGTATCCCGAACTCGCCAGGATCAGCCCCAAGATGATCCCAACCAGTCGCGCCAGCATCACGTCCCCCCAGACGTACCCAAGAATGGGCGCCGCTCCCCCACCGGAGCATTCCCACCGCCAGACCGCGCAGCTGATCTCAGACCCGACGCGCCGTCGAGCCGTCTCAACCGACGGGGGAAGCGCTCAAGTCATCTGATGGCTCGGCGGGCGCCGGACGGGCCGGGCGCCCTTAAACCAACCACGCGCGCGGACGTGGATAAGCCTCGCCGCGCGTCAGATAGTAGATGCCCAGAATGCAGCGCGTCACGCACCAGAGGCCGACCGCGCCCATGATGGTTCCGCCGAGCACCATCAGCGGAATGCCGATCAGCACGATCGACAGCGGGATCCCGATCAGCAGGATCGCCATCCCCAGCAGGAACCAGGCGATCGCCATCCAGAAGGTGCGGATGGCGAAGGTGAAATGGCTCTCGTTGATCGGTCCGGCCGTGTCACGGTTCACATAGGCGACGATCAGGCCGGCGATGAAGGTCAGGCCGTTGGTGAAGCCCAGCAGGTAGAGGCCATAGACGATGGCGGGGAGAACCTTTTCCTCCTCGGCGGCGCCGGGGGGCGGGCCGGACGGTTGTTCGGCGGCGAGATCGGTCATGGCTTACAGCATCCAGTTCTTGGGCGTGGGATAGGGCTGGCCCTTCAGCAGGTTGGAAAGGCCGACGATGGCCCGGACGATGATCCACAGACCGACGGCGACGAACAGCACGACGCCGACGCCCACCGGGGTCAGGATGGCGGCGATCGTCCAGAACAGCAGCGACAGCCAGAAGGTGCGGATCTGGAACTGGTAGTGGCTGGCCAGCCAGTCCGGGGCGTCCTTGCGGCTGATATAGGCCAGGATCACCGCGACCACGTGGCTGACGCCCGTCACCGGTCCGGCGATCAGCAGCACGTAGATGATCAGGGGCAGGGTCTTGTCGTCCTGCAGTCGCGGCGGAACGGCGGGGTCGGCGATGGGGTCGGTCACTTCTGAGCCTTGGAAGAACGACGTTTCTCGATCGTCGCGCTGAACGGCCCGGGATGCAAATGAAGCCCGCGTCATGAAGGCGAAGTCATCGGCGCGGCGAGCCGATAGCGAAGAAGAAGATTACCAAAGAGTCATGGTTTGTGTTTCGTCCGGGGCCGGGGGAGGACCGTAGAAGTCATCGACAGCGCGCCGTCGACACCCCCGAGCCAAGGCTCACCCCAAAGCATGAGGTCCTGACTATGACGCGTTCGATTCTGGGCGGCGCCGCCGCTCTGGCGCTCGCCGCCACCACCTTCGCCGCGCCCGCCCTGGCCGGCGACCACGCCCCCAACATCGTCGGCGTCGCCGCCGGCAACGCCGATTTCTCGACCCTGGTCACGGCCGTCAAGGCCGCCGGCCTGGTCGACACCCTGTCGGCGCCGGGTCCTTACACCGTGTTCGCCCCGACCAACGCCGCCTTCGCCAAGCTGCCGGCCGGCACGGTCGAGACCCTGGTGAAGCCGGAGAACAAGGCGACCCTGACCAAGATTCTCACCTGCCACGTGGTGGCCGGCAAGGTCGTGGCCAAGGATCTCGTCGTGGCCATCAAGGCGCACGGCGGCGCCTACACGATCAAGACCGTCGGCGGTTGCGAGTTCAAGGCCGCGGTCAAGGCCGGCAAGGTCGTGATCACCGACGAGAAGGGCGGCCAGAGCACCGTCGCCGCCACGGACGTCGCCGCCAGCAATGGCGTCATTCACGTCATCGACTCGGTGCTGATGCCGCGCTGATCGCGCGCGCGCTCCAACCTTTACCCGCGCCCCTCGCGCCCCGGCCGCTTCGGCGGTCGGGGTTTTCTCGATCAAGGCAGCAGGTCGCTGGGCGGATCGCGCGGATCGAAGGGCTGGCCTCGGCTCAACCATGGCAAGGCGGCCAGGATCAGGAACAGCGCGAAGCTCATCCTCGCGGCCATGTCGATCCCGACCGCGGCCATGCCGGCGGTCAGCGAGAACAGCAGCGTGGCGATCGCGCCGAACGCCATCAGACCCATCACCCACGTGAGGGCCGTCCGCGCCTCGAACCGCGCCAGGCCGAACCGGGCGCGAGGAGCGAGGTCCGCCCCCACCGCCGCGATCGCCCGGGCCAGGATCGAGAAGCTGGCGAGCCGGTCCTCGAACCGGCCGGGGCCCAGATAGCTTTGCGAGACGATCACCAAGCGCCGCCGCCCGAAGGTGACCAACAGGCTGCGCCGCCGCCCGCCGCCCGCTTCGGCGGCGAGGCTGTAGCGGGTCAGGCTGGACAGCGGGAAGCGGCGGCTTCGCGGGCCACGGGTCTCCACCAGCGTCCCGGCCTCCAGGGTCCAGACCGTCTCGGGCTGGAACGGGGCGAGCCGGGCGGCGTGACGGATCTCCAAGCCCTAGCTCCGGACGGCGGTGATCTCGACGCCGGCGGCGGCCGCGTGCGGGGCCAGGGCCAGAGGCTTTTCGACCCGCACCCGGGCGCGGGTCACGCGGTGGTCGAAGAAGCAGGCCTGGGCCAGGCGCTCGGCGAAGGTCTCGACCAGGTCGACATGGCCCTCGGCGGCGATGGCGCGGGCGGCCTCGCCGATCATCTCGTAGTTCACCGTGTCGGGCAGGCGCTCGCAGTGGCTGGCGGCCACGTCCAGCTCGACATCGACGAGCAGCGGCTGGGCGCGGCCATGCTCATGGTCATAGACGCCGATCTGGGCGTCGACCTTCAGGCCGCGCACGAAGACCTTGGTGACGATGACGCGGGCCAGGTCTTGCGCGGGAGCGGTGTCGGGGAGGGGCGAAGCGGCCAAATCTGGCCTCCTACGGAGCAACGATGTCAGGCGTGCGCCAGCCCAGATGCTGGCCGCCGTCCACGGCGATCATCTGGCCCGTGACCGACGTCGCGTCAATCAGATAGCGCAGGGCGGCCGCGACCTCGTCGGGCGTGGCGCGGCGTTGCAACAGGGTGCCGGCCGCCTCGGCCTCGAACTCGCCGGGGGCCTGATGTACCGACGGCAGGGTCGGTCCCGGTCCGATGGCGTTGACCCGCGCGCGCGGCGCCAGCGCCTGTGCCAGGGTCTGGGTGGCCCACCACAGGCCCGCCTTGCTGAGCGTGTAGCTGAAGAACTGCGGATTGGGCCGCCAGACGCGCTGGTCGATGATGTTGACGACCAGGCCTTCCCGGTCGTGCGGCAGGGCGGCGGCGAAGGCTTCCGCCAGCACGATCGGCGCGCGCAGATTGGTCTCGAAGTGGAGGTCCCAGGTCTGGCGCGACAGGCTGCCGACGCGGTCGTCCTGGAAGGCCGAGGCGCTGTTGACCAGCAGGGTGACGGGGCCGAGCGCCTGGCCGGCCTGGTCGATCAGGCGCCGGACCTCGGCCTCGACCGACAGATCGGCGCGCGCGGCCGCCGCGCGGCGGCCCAGGGCGCGAACGGCCGCGATGGTTTCCTCGGCCTCCTCGGCCGGGCCGCGATGATGGACGGCGACGTCGTAGCCGGCGCGGGCGGCTTCCAGCGCCAGGGCCTGGCCGATCCGGCGACCCGCGCCGGTGACCAGGGCCGCGCCGCGTCCCGCCGGACCCCGCGGGGCGCTCATTAGTCGATGCGGCCGAACTCGACGGCGTTCAGGCCCATGATGATGAGCAGGAAAATGGCGATGACACCGATCGCGAGCATGGCGCGGCTCCGGATGAAAGAAAACAGCGGTCAAGCCGGCTTTAAAGGTCGAGACCGCTGACCGCAAGGCCGGTAAGCTGTACAGAGCTGGGCCATGACCTGGCGTCGCCGCATCGAACCCTTCGCCCGCCCGCTGATCTACGCCGTCTTTCGGATGAGGCGGGGGCTGACCCTGGGCGTGCGGGCGGTGGTCACGGACGAGGCCGGCAAGGTCCTGCTGGTCGAGCACACCTATCTGAAGGGCTGGTACCTGCCCGGCGGCGGGGTCGAGCGCGGCGAGACGGCCGAGACCGCCGTCGTTCGCGAGCTGCGGGAGGAGGCCGGGGTCCGGGCGCTTTCGCGGCCGCGCCTGGTGTCGGCCCATAGCAACGAGGCGCTGCATCCGGGCGACCACGTGCTGCTCTACCGCGTCGACGCCTGGGAGCCCTGCGCCTCCGACGCGGCAGGCGAGATCCAGGCGGTGGGGTGGTTCGCGCCCGACGCCCTGCCCGAGTCGACCACGCCCGCCACCCGCCGGCGGATCGCCGAGGCGCTGGCGGGACAAGAACCGGACGTGATGTGGTAGGGGCCTGGGAAACCGTCCGGCTACGCCTCTTAACGCGCGCTAACGCTTCCTCGAACAGGGGCGAAACGAATCATGACCGAATCGGCGACGTTCTCCGATTCAGTGTTTGTTCCCTACCAGCTATTGTAGCTTAAAGCGGATTAACCACAAATCGGTTTCACGCGGCCAAGCGTCGCGGCGTCACTTGCCGCTGGCGGGGTCCGGGGCGGGGCAGTCGGCCGACAGGCGCTTGGCGGTCATGGTTCCGGCCACCGGCATCCCGCTGATCGTCTTGATGTGGATATCCATCTTGAAGCTCTCGGGCGTGTAGGAGCCCTCGGCGGTGACCGGAGAGACGCGGTCCTTCTTGTCGGTCCACGAGCCCTGCAGCTGGATCTTGCCGTTCGAGACGACATTGGTCGTGTAGTCGCAGCGATATTTGCGGGTGCAGATCCCGCGCGAGAACTGCTCGGCGTCGGCGGGCTTCAGGCACTTGGTCTCGCTGCTGACCGGAATGATGCCGACCTTGTAGTCGTACTCCCAGTAGCCGGGCAGAATCGTCGCCTTCGCGGGGGCGCGCGCGGGGGTCTGGGCCAGGCTGAAGCCGGCGAGGGCGACGCCGGCGGCGAGCGCCAGGGCGGAGGCGGCGAGGGCGGTGGAACGCATACGAAAGGTCTCCTTCTGCGGCCCTATATATAGAGCGGCACATGAACCGTGCTTGAAGGCGAGGTTGGGGCGATGGTTCCTTCGCCGCGTCGGACTCCAGCCTTGACTCGACGGCGAGCCTTCGCCTATATCGCCCGCTCTCGCGCGGCGGACCTCGTCCGGACCGCGTGTCCGAATTCATATGTAGCGGGCCAGGCTCCTTAAACGGAGCGGGGCTTCGCCCAAGCCCAGGGTAACCACCATGTCGCGCCGTTGCGAACTTACCGGTATCGGTCCGATGGTCGGCCACAATGTGAGCCACTCGAACATCAAGACCAAGCGCCGCTTCCTGCCGGCTCTGTCGCCCGCCACGCTCCAGTCGGAAGCGCTGGGCCAGACCTTCAAGCTGCGCATCAGCAACGCGGCGCTGCGCACGCTCGACTTCAAGGGCGGCCTGGACACCTTCCTGCTGGGCGCCAAGGACGAGCAGCTGTCGCCGCGCGCCCTGAAGATCAAGGCCCAGGTGAAGGCCAAGGTGAAGGCCGCCGCCCAAGCCGCCTAAGGCTTACCGGCTTCCAAGGCCGAGAATTTCGAAAGCCCGCCGGGAGCGCTCCCGGCGGGTTTTTCGCGTCAGGGGCCGACGTCGCCATCCCGCCAACGGACATTCAGCCCGCCACCCACCGCGACGCGACCGCGCTTCGCGACGGCGGGGCGGCGCCATGAGCGGACATCGATGCCCGTCCGAGGATACGACCTTTAGATCGCCTTTCACTTGGAGGGGGCTAACGGCGGTATCGATAATAAGCTCACGTGATGGCCATAAAACGTGTCCTCTTTGTCTGCAGCCAAAACAAGCTTCGCAGCCCTACCGCTGAACAGGTGTTCTCGACGTGGCCAGGCATCGAGGTGTCGTCAGCCGGGCTCAACAATGATGCGGAAGAGCCGCTGACATCGGAGATCGTTCGCGACGCTGACTTCATCTTTGTGATGGAGAAGGCGCACCGCAACCGGCTGTCGAAGCGCTTCAAAGCCGACATCGGCCAAGCGCGAGTGATCTGCCTGGATATTCCCGACGATTATGACTTCATGGATCCCGAACTCGTGAAGCTGCTGACAGCCCGCGTTCCGCCGCATTTGCCACGTTAGTGGAGGCTAGGCTGCTCAGCGCAATCAGCAGACTACGGTCCCCGCCAGAAGTAGGACATCTGAGCCCTTTACCCACCCTGCCCCGTCGCGACTGCAGATTGCAACCTGAGCCGGAGTACCCACTGGTTGCCGACTAGCGCCGATTGCGCAAGTGATCTAAGCGATTATGGACGAAGGCTGGGACACCGCAGGCTAGCGGCAAGGCGAAGATGACGACAACATTCAAGCGCATCGCACTCCGGAACTGGCGACAGTTTGCCCACGTGTCAATAGATGTTCACCCCCGCCTAACAATTATAACGGGCTCGAACGGTGCCGGGAAAAGCACAATCCTAAATGTTTTCTCCCAACACTTCGGATTTTCTCGTCCTTTCCTAGCAACGCCTAAGAGGGGAAAAGGCGGGCAGATCACCTACGACCTGGGATATTATTCGTCTAGCTCTCAGATATTCGATGATGAGGTAGACGATAGCGAAGAAGACGAGTGGAGTGAGCTTTTCCGCCCGACACACGATCCCGAAGAGGCTCCTCCAGCGCCACCTCCGCCTGGAAGTTTCGTCACGATTGGCGACATTGAATATGGCAATGGAACGCGATCAGAGATCGGTTACCACGATCATCAGGCCAATATATTTGGCCTCTCGCTTCAAAATCAACAACATGTGCCCGGTGTTTATGTATCATCACACCGGACAAACGCGGCTTACCAGCCGATTCAGGGGCTCTCCCTGAATGCAATGGCGCTGAGCCAAGCATACGCGACTTACTTCAATGAATTGAACGCGCGCAACAGCGGCGGACATACCCCCTACTCGCCCGTCTACCGTATGAAGGAAGCGCTGATCGCAATGGCGGCTTTCGGCGAGGGCAATTCACACCTTGAGTCAAACAAAGAACTTCTTGAAGCATTTAATGGATTTGTCGCAATTCTTCGTAAGGTTCTGCCTAAAGAATTGGGCTTCCAGAGCCTTTCCGTACGGCTGCCAGACATTGTCATCAAGACGAGAGCTGGCGAATTCATCATAGACTCTTCATCTGGCGGCCTAAACGCTGTTATCGAGATAGCTTGGCAGGTATATCTTTATTCACTTACTAACGACGAATTTGTCGCGACGATTGATGAGCCGGAAAACCACCTACATCCGTCAATGCAACGTTCGATACTCGCAAATATCGTTTCCGCTTTCCCTAAAGTCCAATTTATTGTTGCAACGCACAGCCCTTTCATCGTCTCAGCCGTCGAGGATTCCTTCGTCTACGCACTGAAGTATACTGGTGCTCAGGGGCCCAACGGCTTTCCGCGGAATGGATTGCGTCGAGTTAGATCTGTTCGCCTAGATCAAACAAGCAAAGCTGGTACAGCTAGCGAGATCCTCCGGGAGGTGCTTGGTGTAAGCGTCACCATCCCTGACTGGGCGCAGCAGAAGCTCGATCGGATTGTGGACAAGTACGAGCACGCTGAAGTGACGCCTATTACTCTGAAGGATCTTCGGGGAGATCTAATCAAGGCCGGTTTCTCTGAGTTCTACCCTGAAGCCCTGGCTCGATTGGTGGAAAACAAGTGATCAAGCTTACAAAGGTCGCGGAACCGGACGTGCTCAAAAAGAATGGCGCTGCCTGGCTCAAAGTCATTGAAGATCGATTGGTGGCCGGACAGAAGCCTACGGAAAGTGAAAAAGGGCGATATCGCCACGACGAAATAAAGGCCGCCTTGCGGCTGGAGACGCATGGCAAATGCGCTTATTGCGAAAGCCGGTTGCTCCACATCGCTTTCGGCGATGTGGAGCACGTTGTTCCAAAATCAAGCGATATTAAGCAGACATTCCGCTGGGAAAACCTGACGCTTGCTTGTGATGTTTGCAACACAGCTAAAGGCACATCCGAGAACATCGCAGACCCCTACACTGAGGACCCGCAAGGAATGTTCAAGTTTATTGGTCCAATGATCTTCCCGGTTTCGAATAATGACAAGGCGGTCAATACCGAGCGAAAATTGAAACTGAACCGGAAAGAACTACTTGAGCGACGCAGTGAACGGTTAAAGGCGATATCCGACCAGCTTTTGCTCATCGCCCGCGTTCAGGATCCGGACTTAAAAAATACCCTAAAGTTGGATTTAGAGCACGCTGAGACGCGGGCCGATACAGAATTTGCCGCCTTCGCGAGATCCTTCATATCCGTGATGCTGCCCAGCACTACATAGAACAACCTCAACATTCTGCCCGATCTGGAAATCCTGGGGAGATCTGGCTCTCAGCCACTGAACTTTGAAAATGTTGAGCGGAACTTGCGACGTAGCATTCGATCAGGCCTTGGAAAGGTGCTCTATGGGTCGACACCCTTCCAGCAAAGGTAGCGCTTTTTTTCGCTAGTGCAGCCGGGCGCTGCCATTTCCTCGAAGAGTTGGGCTTTCACGGTGCCGCTCGACGCCCTGCTCGCCCCGTCTCGGCCTCCAGCAAGCGGACCTTCCCGAGTCAAAGATCTCCCCCAAAGTCCCCCTCACCGCAAAAAAGCAAAACCCGCCGCGACCTGTGCCGCGGCGGGTTTTGAACGCTTGGTACTTTGGGTCCGGCTTAGCGGGCCGAGATGGCGCCCGAATTGGCCGTGTTGTAGGCGGTCAGGGCCGGGTTGTTGATCTTGGCGACCGCGTCGTTGACCGAGGCGCGGATGCAGGCCGGGTACAGGTAGCCGGCCAGGGCTTCGCCACGAACGTCGTGCCAGCAGACCGACGAGGCGGCCTTGACGATTTCGGCGTGGACTTCGGCGGCCGACTTGCCGGCGACCTTGACGCGCATTTCAGCGGCCGAAGCCGGGGCGGCGACGGTCAGGGCGAGGGCCGAGGCGGCCATGGCGATGGTGCGGATCATTTCGATGCTCCGAAAGGGGGTTGTGAGCAACCACCTCCAGACGCGTTCCTCTGACGATCCGGCCAAGGTCTGAACGCCCGCCTGCGTCGTCGTCATCGGCTATAGCGACGTTTGTGTGACTGATCAACGATTATGTTGCGCTGCACCCTAAATGGGGGCGGTCGCGCCAAGCGCGCGCGAAAAGCCGTCATCGGCGGCGCCAAGCCGATCAAACCGGCGGCAAAAAGCCCTCGGGCGCGAGTCCCGAGGGCTCTGGCCTTCGCGGTTTTGAGCGACCTTAGCGCGACGAGACGCGCATGAGATAGGTGGCGCGGCCCTGGGCCTTGTCATAGGCGACCAGATCGCGGCTGTGGGCGCGGCGGACCGCGTCGCGGGTGACTTCGCGCACGCAGTAGGCGGCGAAATCGGTCGGAACGGCGGGGCCGTCGGCCAGATCCTGCTGGCACAGCTGCTTGGCGGCTTGGACGATGTCGGCGTGGACGGCCGGGGTCGAGCGACCGGCGACCTTGACGGCGATCTCGGCGGCGCTGGCCGAGGTGGCGGCGGTCGTGGCCATCAGGGCCGAGATGGCGATAACGAGCAGACGGATCATGTGGGTAGTCCCGGAAAGGAGGTTGGGTTCAACCGCCTCCCGGCGCGTTCCTCTGACGGCCCCCGGGTCTCGCCTCGTCGTCCGTCGCCGTCAGAGATGCATGACAACGTTGTCTGCTGCAAGTGCGAAAGCGCCACTTCGGCGAAAAATGTTAGCGGTAACATATCGTTGCCAACGAAACCAATTCGGGGCGGCCTCGCACCCCGCCGGCCCCCGCGCGCTCGGCCCTTGAAATAGGGTCGCCAGCACGCGAGACTTTCCCGACGGCCTTATTGGAAACCGAGATGAGCTCTTCTGGACCGACGTTCGCGCGGCGCGCCTTGCTGGCCGGATCCGCGGCGCTGACCGTCGGCGGCGGGGCGACAGCGGCCCGCGCCCGTCCGCCAGCCCGGTGCTTGGACGAGGATGCCGCCTGGATCCCGTCGGACGACTTGGTTCAGGAGCTTCCGCGCTTCATGCGCATCGCCGGGGTCCCGGGCGTCGCCATCGCGGTCATCGATCGCGGAAAGCTCGCCTGGAGTCGCGGCTTTGGCGTGAAAAACGTTCTCACCCGCGGCCCGGTGCGGGAGGACACGCTGTTTGAAGCCGCGTCCATGACCAAGCCGGTCTTCGCCTATGTCGTGATGCGGCTGGTCGATGAGAAGCGCCTGGACCTCGACACGCCGCTCGTCGCGTACCGCCGGCCCGGGTATCTGGGGGATGACCCGAATCTGGAACGGATCACGGTCCGGCACGTGCTGGCGCATTCGACCGGCTTGCCCAACTGGGCCACCGGACCGCTCGTCACGAGCAAGGCGCCGGGAACAAGCTACACCTATTCGGGCGAAGCCTTCGTCTGGCTCCAGTTGGTCGTCGAGTCGATCATGGGCATGGGCCTTGGCGACGTGATGCAGGCCAAGCTGTTCGAGCCGGCCGGCATGTCTCACAGCGGCTTCGGCTGGGACGAACGGATCGCCAGGTCGGCGGTCTTTGGCCATTCCGAGCCTCCGGAGGGCGAGGAGACGCTTCCGCCCCAGCCCACGCGCGAGCTGGGCGACCGGCTGCTTGGGGTCGCTTCGCGGTGGCGCAAGCCGATCGCGTCATGGACCTACGAAGAGTCGATCGCGGCGATGCGCGAGATCGACCCAAAGACGGCGCCGTCGACGCACGATCTGCTGGTCAATTCGGCCGGCGGGCTCCTGACGACCGCGTCCGACTACGCGAAGTTCATGCGGCTGATGATCGACCGGCCGACTCGGGCGGACTGGGAGATCAGCGATGCGTCCCGGCGAGCGATGCTCACCCCTCTGCTCGACATTCGCGGGCGCGATATTTCGCGCGGACTGGGTTGGGAACTCGAACAATCCTCGGCGGGCCCGCTGTTCCAGCACAGCGGCAGCAACTACGGGATCTTCAAGACGCTGGGCGTCGGCGACGCCCGCCGCGGACGCGCGATCGTCGTCTTCACCAACGCCGCGAACGGCAATGCGCTCGCGGCCCGGATCGTTCGGGAGGCGACGGGGATCGACCGGCTGAAGTCCCTGATCTAGCCGGCTTATCCTCGTCCCCTCGCGGCGGGAACGACGCGCCCCTCGGGCAGGGCCGATGCGCCCCTAGCGATGTCCGCGCTTCTTCTTGGCCGGCTTGGGCGGAAGCGGCGGCGGGCTTGGCGGGGCGACCCAGTCGAAGGCCAGCAGCAGGGTGCGCTGGTTGTTTCCCACCGCCTGATCGTCCGAAACCAGATAGAGCCGCGTCCCGCCCGACGGGGAGCGGGTCAGGGCCACGCCCTCGAAATTGTCGCGGATCAGCGACCCTTCCAGATGCAGGGCGGCGGTGATGCGCTGCTGGGCGGCCGGCTTGGTGGGGTCGGAGATGAAGCGGACGATCGCGCGCCAGCCCCGGATCGGGTCATAGCCGCGATGCAGGGTGGCGACCGCGCCGCCCCCGAAGGCGGCGAAGCCCGTCAGGCCCCAGGTGAAGTCCGGGCCCGACTGCGGCGGCGCGGACTGGCAGGCGCCGGCCAGGTGGCACAGCCAGACCTCGCCCTCCTCGCCGCCCACCAGATAGGCGTCCGGACCGGCGGCCGGATAGGCCGTCAGGGCCTCCATGCCCTCGTTGTCGGGAAAGACGGTGGCGGGTTTGGGAACCGGGCGGGGCGTGCCCCAGCTTCCGTCGGCCTGGGTCGGATAGAGCCAGATGCGGTGGTTGCGCTCGAAACTGACCAGACGATCGCCATTGGGCAGGATGGCCAGGCCTTCGGCGTCGGTCTGCGTCTTGCCGCCCTGGATCGGCTGGCCGTCTAGGCCTTTCAGCGGCCACAGCTTGCCGTCGGTCAGGCCGGTCAGGCGGCCATTGGCGTCCAGCTGAAGCTTGGCCTCGAAGACGTCGCCCTCGTCGGTGATCGCCGTCAGCTGGCCGTCGCCGCCGATGGCCAGGTCCGACAGGCCGTGCAGCCGGCTGGTGCTCGTGCTGGTCAGCACCAGGCCGCCGGCGTAGGTGAAGCCGCCGTCGACGGTGACGCGGGCGGGGTTGGAGGCGTCCAGCGGCGCGGGCGTGGCGGTGACGCTGATCTCCGGCCCGGCCTTGACCGGCGCGGGCGGCGTCTGGACCACCGGCGGCGGGCGCTTGGGCGTGCACTGGGTCGCGAAGCCGGACAGGCCGCCGATCAGCGCGAAGACCAGCGCCGAGCGCGGTCCGATCACGCCGGAACCTTGCCGGACTTGGCCGGCTTGCCCGTTTGAGACGTCTGGGGCGTCACGACGGGCGGCGGGGCCAGCAGGCCGCGCGTTCGGGCGATCTGGCGCGGTTCTTCCTCGAACAGGGCCGCCAGCTGCTCGACCAGCACCCCGCCCAGCTGCTCGACGTCGACGATGGTGACGGCGCGGCGGTAGTAGCGGGTGACGTCGTGGCCGATGCCGATGGCGATCAGCTCCACGGGGCTCTTGCCCTCGATTTCAGCGATGACCTGGCGCAAGTGACGCTCCAGATAGTGGCCGGAATTGACGCTCAGGGTGGAGTCGTCCACCGGGGCGCCATCCGAGATCACCATCAGAATGCGGCGCTGTTCGGGCCGGGCGATGATCCGCTGGTGCGCCCACATCAGGGCTTCGCCGTCGATGTTTTCCTTCAGCAGGCCTTCGCGCATCATCAGGCCCAGGTTCTTGCGAGCCCGGCGCCAGGGCGCGTCGGCGGCCTTGTAGATGATGTGGCGCAGGTCGTTCAGCCGGCCCGGGGCGGGGGGCTTGCCGGCCTTGATCCATTCGTCGCGGCTGGTCCCGCCCTTCCAGGCCCGGGTGGTGAAGCCCAGGACCTCGGTCTTGACCCCGCAGCGCTCCAGCGTGCGGGCCAGGATGTCGGCGCAGATCGCCGCCACCATGATCGGCCGCCCGCGCATCGAGCCGGAATTGTCGATCAGCAGGGTCACGACCGTGTCGCGGAATTCCTGGTCTTCTTCCTGCTTGAACGAGAGGGGCGCGGTCGGGTCGATGATCACCCGCGTCAGGCGGGCGACGTCCAGCATCCCTTCCTCGAGGTCGAAGGTCCAGGCGCGGTTCTGCTGGGCCAGGAGGCGGCGCTGCAGCTTGTTGGCCAGCCGCGAGACGACGCTGGAGAGGGCGGTCAGCTGCTGGTCCAGATAGGCCCGCAGCCGCGTCAGCTCCTCCGCGTCGCACAGGTCCTCGGCGTCGACGACCTCGTCGTGGGCCGTGGTGAAGATCTTGTACTGCGGCTCGCCGCCCTGCGACTGGCCGCTGTCGGGACGGGCCGGCTTGGCGCCGTCGCCCATCTCGGGCTGCTCGTCGGACTCGTCGGGCTCGCCGTCCTGGTCCGACTGGACCATCTCCTCGTCGCCGGCCTCGGTCTCGCGGTCCGAGGCCTCGCTTTCCTGGGGCTGGGAGCCCTCCGGCTGCTCGCCTTCGCCCTCGCCCTGATCCTCGTCGGCGTTCTCGGTCGGGCTTTCGTCCTCGTTACCGTCGTCCTCGTCGGCGCTCTCGGTAGCGTCCGACATCTCCTCGCCCAGGTCGAGGTCGCGCAGGATGTCGCGGGTCACGCGGGCGAAGGCGGCCTGATCGTCGATCGAGGCGGCCAGACGGTCCAGGTCCTTGCCGGCCCGGGCCTCGATGTCGCTTCGCAGGATATCGACCAGCGCCTTGGCGCCGTCCGGCGGGGCGTCGCCGGTCAGGCGCTCGCGAACCAGCAGGCCCAGGATCTCGGCCATCGGGGCGGACTGGCGGTCGGTGGCGACGGCGCGGGTCAGGCCCTGCTTTTCCAGCCGCGCCTCGAGGGCGGCCGTCAGGTTGGCGCGGACGCCGCCCAGGGCGTTGGCGCCGATGGCCTCCAGCCGGGCCTGCTCGATCGACTCGAACGCCGCCTGGCCGTCGGGCGAGGCCGGACGGGCGCGGGCGTGGGCCATCGGGTCGTGGTGGGCCAGGCGCAGGGCCATCTGGTCGGCCAGACCCCGGATGCGGGCGGCCTCCTTCGAATTGAGGTCGCGCGGCGGGTGAGGCAGCACGGCGCGGTTGCCCAGAAGCTGCGGGCCGTCCCCCGAGAACACGACCTCCAGGTCTGGCGTCTCGGCGAGCGAGCGCGCGGCGTGCGCCAGCGCGCGCTTGAAGGGTTCGGTCGGGCTTTCGGGCTTGGACGCCATGGCTTCCGAGTTAGCGGCCCGCGCGGGCGAAAACAAGGAACGGCGTGCGCGGAAGGAACGTTGATTTTCCGACGGCGCCGCTAGGGCGCCGCCTTTGGGATTTTCCGCCGGCGCCGCTCACGCGCCTTCGAGAGGAAACGAAAATGCTGAAATGGGCCATCATTCTCGCCATCGTCGCCCTGATCGCCGGGGCGCTGGGCTTTACCGGCGTCGCGGGCGCGGCCGCCGGCGTCGCCAAGATCCTGTTCTTCCTGTTCCTGATCGGCTTCGTGATCATGCTCGTGCTGGGAACCACGGTGTTCAAGGCCGTGACCGGTCCGAAGTAGGTCCGACCGACTTCCTCCCCCGCGGTGCGGGGGAGGTGGTCCAGAGGACCGGAGGGGGCGAGCTCGGCATATGTCCAGTTAGCCCCTCGGCCGCTTCGCGACATCTCCCCCGCGATGCGGGGGAGCATCCCGCGCGCGCTCACTTCGCCGCGTATGCCGCCGCCTGCCGATCGACGAGCGCCACCAGATCCCCCATCTCCAGGTTCACGTCGATCAGGTGCAGGCCCCAGTCCTTGAGCACCGCGCCGCCCACGACGACGTCGCCCGTGATCTCGTCGGTGCGCGGGTCGGCGGGATCGGCGTTCACCTTGACCGACAGATAGGTGAAGCCGCGCTCGCTGGCGCAGCGGGCGGACAGCAGACCCGGCAGGGCGACGAACGGCGTCGTCACCGTCACGCCCGTGGCGAACGGCTTGGGCGCCTGGCCCGAGACCGCGCCGAAGCCCTTGGCGCTCAGATACGACCGAAGCGGAACCTCCTCGGTGGAGGCCTTGCCCGCCAAGAGGGCGGCGGGGTTCACGCAGCCGGCCGCATGGCCCTGCGCGTCGGTCACGCCAAACCGGCTGTTGGCCGGCGGCGGGCTGGTCTCGCGGAACGAGACATAGGTGACGATGCAGCCGGCCTGGTCGGCCTTGGCGCACAAGGGGATCGAGCCGTACTTGCCATCGACGACCGGCGTGGTCATGCCCAGGATCAGGGCCGAGATCATCCGCTTCTGGGCTGGCTTGCCGTCGATCTCCTGCTTCAGCAGGGTCTGCAGCACCCGTGAACCCTGGCTGTGGCCGATCAGGACCACGCCCCTTGCCTTACCATCGGGCCCCTTGTTCTCGTGGGTCAGATACCAGGTCCAGGCGTCGCGCACGTCGCCATAGGCCAGGGCGCCGTCGCCGGGCGAGGGCTGGCCCATCATCACCGCGCGCAGGGCCGCCAGGGTCACCTGGCGGTACATCGGCGCGAAGACCCGACACTTGCTGGTAAAGCGCGCCAGCTGCTGCTCGACCACCATGCGCTCCGAGGCGGTGACGGTCATGTCGCTGTTGCCGGTCGGCTGGGCCGAGACCGTCGGATAGACGTAGAAGCAGTCATAGGCCGGCGCGGCGGCGGGCTTGAACGTCTCGGTCGCCGTCTTGCCGTCGGCCTGGACGATGGTCGTGGTCTGGTCGACGGCGCAGGCGTCCTGGCGGCCCGGCCAGCAAAGCCAGTTCTCGGTCTTGCCGTAGTCGTTGGGCGCGGGCGCGGGCGCGGCGGCGGGCGTCTGGGCCAGGGCTCCGCTTCCCGCGGTCAAGGCCGCCGCCAGGGTCCAGGCGAGCCACGTCGTCTTCATCGGTTCCTCCCTGGCGTTCAAACGTCCGTTTCGAGCGAGCATGTCCAAAACAGACGCGATCGCCAAGGGGCTTTGGCGCGGAGGTTGCGAAACACCGCCCAATCGTTCCGCTCTGGGACAGTGAAGCTTTGCGACGGAGTGGTCGATGACGCTCAAGACCCTGCTCCTTGTCGGCGCCGCGACGGCGCTGGCGAGTGTTTCGGTGATCCAACCGGCCTTGGCCGACGGCTTTCCCGGCGCGCCGGTTCGTCACGCGCCTGTCCCGAAACGGCACGCGCCCAAGCCGCGGGTCAGGATCGTCTATGTCGACCGCCCGGTCGTCGTGGAAAAGAAGGTCACGGTCTATGTGGACCGCCCGGTGACCGTCGAGAAGGTCGTCGAGAAGCCGGTGATCGTCGAGCGGCCCGTCGTGGTCGAAAAGCGCGTGGACGTGCCGGTCGAGCGGATCGTGGAAAAGCCGGTCTATATCGACCGTCCCGTCGATCGGATCGTTGAAAAGCGCGTCGAGGTCCCGGTCGAACGCATCGTCCAGGTTCCGGTGGAGAAGATCGTCGAGAGGCCGGTCTATATCGATCGGCCCGTGGACCGGATCATCGAAAAGCCCGTCGAGCGGATCGTCCGGGTTCCGGTCGAAAAGATCGTCGAGAAGCCGATCTATATCGATCGTCGCGTCTATGTGGATCGCCCGCCGCCGCCTCGGTGGTCCTGCGATTGCGGCCCGGAGACCCGCGAGGAAAGCCGCGAGCGCTCATCCTACGAGGAGAGCCACGAAAGCGTGTCCTATAGCGGTGGATACGCCGTGTCGCGCTACGGGGTCGGGGGCGGCTGGAATCCCACGGCCGCCGGATCCAGCGGCTGGGGTTACGCCGTCGAGCCGCCGCCCCTGCCGATGGGCTATGTCGGCCGGCCGTCGGGCGGACGTGGCGGCGGCTATGTTGGCGGCTACGCGGGCGGGTATGTCGGCGGCTCCGTGTCGGGCTCGGCCTCGGCGAGCGCGTCGGCGTCCTCGTCCGTCTCGGCGTCGTCATCGGTCCATGTCGGCGGCGGCCAAAGCGGCGGCTGCGGCGGGTGCGGGGGCAGCCGGTACTAGAGGGCTAACCAGCGGCGGGGGTGCTTGTCGCCCAGGGCGCGGGCCTCGCCTGGTTTGAGGCCCAGCTCGCGCATCCGGTAGGCGACGATCTCGCGCAGGGCCTCGACGGGCTCCTGGCCGGCCACCGGACTGGACGCCACGGGGCCGGCGTTCATCGCCAGATCCACGGCGGCCCATTCGGCCTGGGCGCGATCGGCCTTGCCGACGGCGAAGTAGTGGCGGACAGGCGCGCGCTCGCCCGCGATCTCTACCATCACGCCGATGACCCAGCCTTGAACGATCATGTCGGCGTCGGGGCGCTGGCGGAACATGAGGCGCATGTAGCGCCGGCTGGCCTTCGCCGAAAGGGGCCTTAGCCGATCAGCTGGAACGCCGCCTGGCTGACCAGGCCCAGAACCAGCCAGGCCGACAGCCCGGCCACGACCACCACCGTCTTGGACATCCGCCGCCTGCGATGGGCGGGAAGGAAACGCACGAACGACATACACGCCTCCATGCCTGGAACCTTGAGCGGCAGGTTAACGCCGCCGGAGGTCTTTGGATGCGTGGCCATTCGCCCGTCACGGGAAGTTGAGGGCGCCGTGACGCGCCGTGTTCGGAACAAAGAAAAAGGGCGGAGCCTCGCGGCCCCGCCCTTCATTCAGCGCCTAGGGCGACTTTATGGACTTCTTAGAAGTCCATGTCGCCACTCTGGATCGGCTAGGCCGATCCAGATCTCTTTGGCAGATAGGCGACTTTATGGACTTCTTAGAAGTCCATGTCGCCCATGCCGCCGGGCATGCCGCCCGGAGCGGCGCCGGCCGAAGCCTTCTTCGGGGCTTCGACGATGGCGGCTTCCGTGGTGATCAGCAGGCCGGCCACCGAGGCGGCGTTCTGCAGAGCCGTGCGGACGACCTTGGCCGGGTCGATGACGCCGTCGGCGACCAGGTCGACATATTGCTCGGTCTGGGCGTTGAAGCCGAACGAGCTCGAGGCGTTTTCCAGGATCTTGCCGACCACGATCGAGCCTTCGACGCCGGCGTTCTCGGCGATCTGGCGGATCGGCGATTGCAGGGCGCGACGGACGATGGCGATGCCAGCGGTCTGGTCGTCGTTGTCGCCGGTGACGCCGGCCAGGGCCTTGGAGGCCTTCAGCAGGGCCGTGCCGCCGCCCGGGACGATGCCTTCATCGGCGGCCGCGCGGGTCGCGTTCAGGGCGTCGTCGACGCGGTCCTTCTTTTCCTTCACCTCGACTTCGGTCGAGCCGCCGACGCGGATGACCGCGACGCCGCCGGCCAGCTTGGCCAGACGCTCTTGCAGCTTTTCCTTGTCGTAGTCCGAGGTGGTGTCGTCGATCTGCTTCTTGATCTGCGAGATGCGGGCTTCGATGGCTTCCTTCTCACCGACGCCGTCCACGATCGTGGTGTCGTCCTTGGTGATCGAGACCTTCTTGGCGCGGCCCAGCATGTCGAGCGAGACGTTCTCGAGCTTGATGCCCAGGTCTTCGCTGACGACTTGAGCGCCGGTCAGGATGGCGATGTCTTCCAGCATGGCCTTGCGGCGGTCGCCGAAGCCCGGAGCCTTGACGGCGGCGACGCGCAGGCCGCCACGCAGCTTGTTGACGACCAGCGTGGCCAGGGCCTCGCCTTCGACGTCCTCGGCGATGATCACCAGCGGACGGCCCGACTGGACGACGGCTTCCAGCACCGGCAGCAGCGGCTGCAGCGACGACAGCTTCTTTTCGAACAGGAGGATCAGCGGCTCTTCCAGCTGAACTTCCATCTTGTCGGCGTTGGTGATGAAGTACGGCGACAGGTAGCCGCGGTCGAACTGCATGCCTTCGACGACGTCGAGTTCGGTCTCGGCGGTCTTGGCTTCCTCGACGGTGATGACGCCTTCGTTGCCGACCTTGTCCATCGCCTTGGCGATCATCTCGCCGACTTCCTTGTCGCCGTTGGCCGAGATGGTGCCGACCTGAGCGATTTCAGCGTTGGTCGTGACCTTCTTCGACGAGGCCTTGATGTCCTCGACGGCGATGGCGACGGCCTTGTCGATGCCGCGCTTCAGGTCCATCGGGTTCATGCCGGCGGCGACCGACTTCAGGCCTTCTTGCACGATGGCTTGAGCGAGCACGGTGGCGGTGGTGGTGCCGTCGCCGGCCTTGTCGTTGGTCTTGCTGGCGACTTCACGGATCATCTGAGCGCCGAGGTTCTCGAACTTGTCGGCCAGTTCGATTTCCTTGGCGACCGAGACGCCGTCCTTGGTCGTGCGCGGCGCGCCGAACGACTTTTCGATGACGACGTTGCGGCCCTTCGGACCCAGGGTGACCTTCACCGCGTTGGCGAGGACGTTGACGCCGCGCAGCATCTTGTCGCGCGCGTCGGAGGAGAAATAGACGTCTTTGGCGGCCATTTTAGGTGCCTTTCTGAAAAGAGGTTAGGGGAAGAAAGCGCTCGGGAGCGGGAGGCTTAGGCCTCGACCACGCCCAGGACGTCGCTTTCCTTCATGATCAGCAGGTCCTGACCGTCGACCTTCACTTCGGTGCCCGACCACTTGCCGAACAGGATGCGGTCGCCAGCCTTGACGTCCAGGGCGACGATATCGCCCTTGTCGTTGCGCGCGCCGGGGCCGACGGCGACGACTTCGCCTTCTTGCGGCTTTTCCTTGGCGGTGTCGGGGATGATGATCCCGCCCTTGGTCTTGGTTTCTTCTTCGACGCGCTTCACGAGGACGCGGTCGCCCAGGGGACGAAACTTCATTGTGGTTCTCCGTCGGAACGGTTTCTGTAAAGGCTGCGCTGGACCGGGGAGCGGGCTGTTAGCAGTCGCTCCCATCGAGTGCCAACGTCGGGCGTGAGTTAAGTAGGGCCTCGACGGGAGTCAAGGACGGCGCCCGCGAACTTTTTTTGGCGCGGTTAACGCGGGAGGGCTTCGATGTACGACCACATGGGTCTGGGCGTGACGGATTACCAGCGATCCACGGCCTTTTATGACGCCGTCCTGGCGCCGCTGGGCATTCGCCAGCTCTATGTCGCGCCCAAGGAATTCACCGGCGGCGTCGACGTGGTCGGCTATGGCGTCCAGCGGCCGATGTTCTGGATTTCGGGCGCGGATCCGACCCGCGGCAAGCTGCACATCGCCTTCGCGGCGGAAACCCGCGCCCAGGTCGACGCCTTCCACGCGGCGGCGCTGAAAGCCGGCGGAAAAGACAATGGTCCGCCAGGACTTCGCCCGCATTACGATAAGGACTATTACGGCGCGTTCGTTCTGGATCCGGACGGTTTCAACGTCGAGGCCGTCTGCCGCGCGACGGAGTGAAGGGGAGCCCCCTAGGCATGTCGAACTATGTCCTGTCGCTGTTCCTGGCGGTCCTGGCCTGCGTTATTGGCGGAACCCTGGGCGGGATGATCCTGGCGCGGCCGCAGATCATGCTGGAGCTGGCGGGACTGGCCGACGAGGACACGCCCAAGCCGCCGCTGTTCGCCGAGGGGCGCGCCCTGGGCGGCGTGCTGATCGCCAGCCACGGGGTGACGGCGCTCTATCTCGGCTATCAGCCCCGGATCGGCGCGGCCATGGCCCTGGTGCTGGCCATCGCCTGGCTGGGCGCGGCGGCGGGCCGGGCCGCCTCCCTGGCCCTGGACGGCGCGGAGGCGCGGTTCAATCTGGGCTCGATCGTCTTCAACGCCCTGATCGGCCTGACCCTGACCCTGCCGTCGTTCCAGGTCGGCCGGATCATCGTGCGCGGGATGAACCTCGTTTAAAGCGCCCCCTCGTGGGCGAGCAGCCAGCGCTTGCGCGCGATCCCGCCGCCATAGCCGGTCAGCGCGCCGTTCAGGCCGATCACCCGATGGCAGGGGACGACGATGCCGAGCGGATTGGCGCCATTGGCGTGGCCTGCGGCGCGGACGGCGGCCGGCCGGCCGACGCGGCGGGCGAGTTCCGAATAGGTGATCGTCTGGCCCGAGGGGATCTGGGTCAGCGCCGTCCACACCGCTTGCTGGAAGGCCGTGCCGTTGGTCGCCCAGGGTAGGGTGTTCAGCGCGGCGAACGCGCCGGCGAAATAGGCCGACAGGGCCTCGCGGATCGCGATGGGCGCCGCGCCCGGCTCAGGACGCAGCGGGCCGTAGTGGATCTTCAGCAGGCGATCGAGGCGATGCGCGTGGTCATCGAAATCCAGCGCCCGCAACGCGCCCGTCTCGTCGGTGACGATCAGCAGTTCGCCGATCGGCGAGGGCGCGCGGTCGAGGACGAGGCGGGCGGGACGACTCATGCGGCGATGGTCGCGCGAGCGGATCAGGTTGTCCGCCCGGAATTTGCGGCTTCAACCCGCCGACTTCCCCGGCGAATGCCGGGGCCCAGATCGAACCCGAGAGTCTCTCGGGCCGATCTCAGGCGGAAGGCGCATCATCCCAAATCGCTCGGGATGAACCTGGGCCCCGGCGTTCGCCGGGGAGGTCGGGGTCTCTCTTACCGGATCCCCGGCACGTGCAGGGCCGCGTCGCGCTCGGCCTTCTGCTTGTAGGCCAGGTCGCCGTGCTTGGACATTTCCATGCGGGCGATGGTGCGGCAGTGCACCTCGTCCGGACCGTCGGCCAGGCGCAGGGTGCGGATGCCGGCATAGGCCTTGGCCAGGCCGTAGTCGGTGGTCACGCCGCCGCCGCCGTGGGCCTGGATGGCGTCGTCGATGATCTTCAGGGCCAGACGCGGCGCGGCGACCTTGATCATCGCGATTTCCAGCCGGGCCGACTTGTTGCCGGCCTTGTCCATCATGTCGGCGGCCTTCAGGCACAGCAGGCGGCACATCTCGATGTCGATGCGAGCCTCGGCGATGCGCTGCTCCCAGACCGAGTGGTCGGAGATGTACTTGCCGAACGCCTTCCGGGTCATCAGGCGCTGGACCATCTTTTCCAGCGCGACTTCCGCGGTGCCGATGGTGCGCATGCAGTGGTGGATGCGGCCCGGACCCAGGCGCCCCTGGGCGATCTCGAAGCCGCGGCCCTCGCCCAGCAGCAGGGCGTCCTCGATCGGCACGCGCACGTCCTTCAGGATCACCTCGGCGTGGCCGTGCGGGGCGTCGTCATAGCCGAACACCGGCAGCATCCGGACGATCTCGATGCCCGGCGCGTCCAGCGGCACCAGCACCTGGCTCTGCTGGCTGTGGGTCGAGGCGGTCGGATCGGTCTTGCCCATCACGATCGCCACCTTGCAGCGCGGGTCGCCCACGCCCGAGCTCCACCACTTGCGGCCGTTGATCACATAGTGGTCGCCGTCGCGCTCGATGCGGGTCTCGATATTGGTGGCGTCGGAGCTGGCCACCGCCGGCTCGGTCATCAGGAAGGCCGAGCGGATCTCGCCGTTCATCAGCGGACGCAGCCACTTTTCCTTCTGCGCCCGGGTGCCGTAGCGCATCAGCACTTCCATGTTGCCGGTGTCGGGCGCCGAGCAGTTGAAGACCTCCGAGGCGAAGCCGACCTTGCCCATCTGTTCGGCGATCAGGCTGTATTCCAGGTTGGTCAGCTGCTCGCCTTCGAACTCGAAGGTGTCGTCGACGTGATGCTGGCCGCTGTGCGGCGGCATGAAGAAGTTCCACAGGCCGGCGGCCTTGGCCTTCTTCTTCAGCTCCTCGACCACCTGGACCACCTTCCAGCGTTCGGCGCCCAGCACGTTCATCTCGGCCTCGTAGGCCGGGACGGCCGGATAGACGTGCTCGTCCATGAACGCCGTCACGCGATCCAGGAAGGCGCGTTGCTTGGGGGAGATGTCGAAATCCATGGCCGTTCCCTCTTCCCGCTCTCTCGTGTCAAACAGTTGTTTGAAGCTTTTGTAGACCGCCCTGACCGGCGCGGCAAGCGCCATGCGCCCGATCGTCGCGCCGAACGCGCCGAACCGGGTTGTCATGTCGGCGCGCCTGGCCGAAAAGACCCCCATGCTGAACCTGACCGCCGATACGCTCGAGGGCCGCTACGTCCGGCTCGAACCCGTCACCGTCGACCATCGCGACGAACTGAAGGGGGCCATCGACTGCGATCCCGACAGCTGGGAGATCATGTCGGTCAACGGCTGCGGCGAGGGCTTCGAGGACTTCTGGGGCGCGCTGCAAGGCGAGACCCAGCGGGGCGAACGCATTGGCTACGCCATCCGCCGACTGTCGGACGGCAAGGTGGTCGGCACCTCCAGCTACCTCAATATCCGCAGGCTGCACGGGGGGTTGGAGATCGGCTCCACCTTCCTGAACCCCGACGCGCGGTCGGGTCCGGTGAACCCCGAGAGCAAGCGCCTGATGCTGTCCCACGCCTTCGACAAGGCCGGGGCCATCCGCGTCGAGCTGGTGACCGACGTGCGCAACGCGCGCAGCCAGGCCGCCATCGAGAAGCTGGGCGCCAGCAAGGAAGGCGTGCTGCGCAATCACAAGATCACCTGGACCGGCCACGTGCGCGACACCGCCGTCTTCTCGATCACCGACTACGACTGGCCGGCGATCCGTGAACGGCTGGAGTTCCGCCTCGCCGAAACCTTCGTCTGACGACCTGGCGAAATAAAACGCCGTTCTCTCGACGGTCGTAAGACTTCCAAAAGCATCAGGCGCTAGCGTCGGTCCCCATGACGGCCATCGCATGCCTGCGTATCCTGTTCACGGACGGAGAAAGCCGTCCCGGAGAAGTGCCCAAGCACAAGGCGCAGGGCGTCGCGGACGCGTTCCTGAAAGCCCGCTGGCGCAAGCCGCGCAAGTGCGGGGCCGTGGCGCCCCTGGCCTTCGTCGTCGCCGACACGCGCGTCGACCAGCTGGATCCCACCGAGCTGCAGGCCCTGGCCGCCGAGCTCGAAAAGGTGCTGTTCCCCGGCCGCCCGATCGGCACGATCGCTCTGATGAGCTTCGAGGGCGACGAGCAGGCGGTCCTGAAATTCGCCAGCCTGTCGGAGAAGGAGCTGATGGGCCTGATGGCGGGCGAGGGCTATGGCGGCGACGCCGGCCGCGTCCACGTCGTCCGCGCCGACTCCGTTCACCCGCTGCCCTGCACGCGCGAGGAAGCCAAGGCCCAGGCCGCCGAGAAGGCCGCCGCCGCCCAGCCCCCCGCCACCGATCCGCCCCCCGCCGCCAAGCCCGCTCCGCCGAAGACCGCGGCGCGGATCGAGAGCCCGCCGCCGGCCGCCGAGACCGGCTGGTGGGGCGTCCAGGACCTGGCCCAGGGCGTTTTCGTCGGCTCGGCCATCGGCCTGCGCGCCGACCTGATCGGCCCGGTCCCCGAGGACGACGCCAAGCTGCTCAAGCGCGACCTGATCTGCCTGACCGACGCCCAGGCCGCGTTGAAGACCGCCGCGTTCGGCGAGATCCATGTGCCGTTCAGCTTCTGGAACCTGACCACGCCGTCCTCGCAGGACGCCTATCGCGGCCGCCTGTCGCGCTACCCGCTGGACCAGCGCCCGCGCCTGTGCGCCACGGTGTACGGCACGCCGCGCGAGGCCTCGATCGGTATGCTGCAGCAGGCCCGCGCCTTCCTGAAGGGCGGCTTCGCCCTGATGGATGTCCGGATCACCGACCCGACCTTCCCGATCCAGAGCCTGTCGCCCGATCTCGTCGACAGCATCACCCTGGTGCTGTCGGGCGAGACCGAGCAGGCGCGGCTGAAGCAGATCCTCAAGTTCGTCGAGCGCAAGGCCGGCTACGTCGCCAAGGGCGTCCGCCAGGCCGTGGCCAATGTGACCTCGGCCGTCGAGCTGGAGGCCTGCAAGGTCGCCGGCGTCGCCCGCGTCCAGGGTCCGATCGTCACCGACCTGCTGGACAAGCCCGTGGACGGCCCCGAGGCGGCCGAGCAGGCCAAGAACGCGGCTTGACGGGGCGCCGTTTCGCGGGCGCTTGACCCTCACCCTACGTGAGCCCTGAGTGATCGCCCCATCGAGAGGGAAGGTCACTTGAGCGTCTACACGGTCAAACAGATGGCGAGGCTGTCCGGCGTCTCGGTGCGCGCGCTGCACCATTACGACGCCATCGGCCTGCTGCGCCCCCGCGCCGTGGGGGCCAACGGCTATCGCTACTACGACCGCGAGGACCTGCTGCGTCTGCAGCAGATCCTGTTCCACCGCGCCCTGGAAACGCCGTTGAAGGACATCCAGGCCGTGCTGGACGATCCGGGCTTCGACCTCGCCGCCGCCCTGCGCGCCCACCGGGTTCGCCTGGCGTCGGAGGCCGAGCGCTACGCCCGGTTGGTGGACGTTGTCGACCGCACCCTCGCCGACCTCGAAGGAGAGCAAGCGATGGACGACAAGCAGATGTTCGATGGGTTCACACCGGAGAAGCAGGCCCAGCACGAGGCGTGGCTGATCGAGCGCTATGGCGACGACCGGGCCGGGCAGGTCATCGCCGGCGCCAAGGCGCACATGGCGACAATGACCAAGGGCGACTTCGCCGCGCTTCAGGCCGGGGCGGCGACGTTGGAGGCCGACATGGCCAAGGCGTTGAGTCAGGGCCTGCCCGCTGACAGCGACGCCGTGGGCGCGATTATGGGGCGCTGGTGGGCCTGGATCGCCAAGGGCTGGAATCGTGAGCCGACCGCGGAAGCCTTCGCGGGCCTGGGCCGGGTCTATCTGGAGCACCCCGACTTCACGGCGCGCTACGAGGCGATCGCGCCGGGGCTGACGGAATACCTGGCCGAGGCGATGCGGGTGTTCACGGAGAGGCGGTAGAGATCCTCCCTCGCATCGCGGGGCGTCTTCTACCGCCGCCCGAACAGCTTCTCGATATCGGCCAGCTTCAGTTCCACATAGGTCGGGCGGCCGTGGTTGCATTGGCCGGAGTGGGGGGTGGCCTCCATTTCGCGGAGCAGGGCGTTCATCTCGGCGCCGTTCAGCCGGCGGCCGGCGCGGACGCTGCCGTGGCAGGCCATGGTCGAGCAGACCTCCTCCAGCCGCTCCTTCAGGGCCAGGGCCGCGCCGTTCTCGGCTAGGTCGTCGGCGATGTCGCGGACCAGGGCGGCGGCGTCCGTCTTGCCCAGCAGGGCGGGTGTCTCGCGCACCAGCACCGCGCCGGGGCCGAAGCTTTCGATGACGAGGCCGAGGCTCGCCAGCTCCTCGGCGCGGGCGACCACGCGCTCGGCCTCGGCGGGGTCGAGGTCGACGACCTCGGGCAGCAGCAGGGTCTGGCGCGCCACTCCGCCGTCGGCCATCTCGCGCTTCATGCGCTCGTAGACCAGGCGTTCGTGGGCGGCGTGCTGGTCGACGATGACCATGCCGTCGCGGGTCTGGGCGACGATGTAGGTCTCGTGCACCTGGGCTCGCGCCGCGCCGAGGGGATAGTCGATCGGGTCGAAGGGCGCGCTGGCGACTAGATAGTCCGTAGTCGGATGAGTGTCGAAGCCGCCCGCGCCATAGGCCTCGCGCACGACCTCGGCCAGCTCGCCGCCATAGGAGGGCTCGACCCTGGCCGACACTTCGCTTAGCCCCGGCAAGTCCATCGGCCTCTGCGTCGGCGGGGTCCAGCCGCCCTCGCGCCAGGCCGAGAAGCCCGCTGGCGAAGGACCCGGCGGGTAGCCCGGGAACGGGCTCTGCTGGGCGCGGATGCTGTCCAGGGCCTGGGCCGCGACGGTGGTCGAGGCGCGGTGACCCGCGCCGGCCAGGGCGTGGCGCAGGGCCCCGACGATCAGGCCGCGCACCAGGGCCGGGTCGCGGAAGCGCACCTCGGCCTTGGCCGGGTGGACGTTGATGTCGACCTCGGTCGGGTCCAGCGTGACGTAGAGCGCCGCCGTCGGGTGGCGGTCCCGGGCCAGGAAGTCGGCATAGGCCGCGCGCAAGGCGCCTTGCAGCAGCCGGTCGCGCACCGGCCTGCCGTTGACGAACAGGTACTGGTGGGCGGCGTTGCCCCGGTTGTAGGTCGGCAGCCCCGCGAAGCCCGCCAGCCGCACGCCGTCGCGCGTCTGGTCGATCTCGATGGCGTTGTCCTGGAAGTCGCGGCCCAGCACGGCGGCGAGGCGGGCCAGGCGTCCCTGAGGCCCCGGATGCTCGGCCGGCAGGCGCAGGATCCGCCGCCCGTCGATGTCCAGCGAGAAGGTGATGGCCTCGTGGGCCATGGCCTGGCGCTTGATCTCCTCGGTGATCGCCAGGGCCTCCGCGCGCTCGGACTTCATGAACTTCAGGCGGGCCGGTGTGGCGTAGAACAGGTCGCGGACCTCGATCCGCGCGCCGTGCGGGCCCGGGAAGGCGGCGGGGGCGACGTCGCCCACGCTGCCGCCCTCGACTAGGATCGAGAAGGCGTCGGCCCGGCCTCGGGCGCGCGAGCTGATCGACAGCCGCGCCACCGAACCGATCGACGGCAGGGCCTCGCCCCGGAAGCCCATGGTGTGGATGCGCAGAAGGTCCCACAGCCCGTCCTCGTCCGGGGCCAGCTTGGAGGTGGCGTGGCGCTCGATGGCCACCGGCAGTTCCTCGGCCGTGAGGCCGCAGCCGTCGTCGGCGACCAGGATGCGGGTCAGGCCGCCGCCGTGGGCCTCGACCTCGATCCGCGTGGCGCCGGCGTCGATGGCGTTGTCGACCAGCTCCTTGATCGCGCTGGCCGGCCGCTCGACCACCTCGCCGGCGGCGATGCGGTTGACGGTCTCGGGCGGCAGGCGGCGGATGGTCATCAAGCGGACTTTCGGGCGGAGCGCGCCGGCGGGACGAGCGCCACCATTGCCACTCCTTAATTTGACCGGCCGGACGGCGGTCGGCCAAGCAAGGACGGTCGACATATTTAGCGCGATTCCGCCGCCGTTCGAGGAACGGCGTGCTGGACCGCCTGCGGGCCAAGGGCTTCACCGTAACCGCGCCTGAATAAGGTCAAGCTTCCGCCATGGCGGCGCGCCACGGTTGAGCCGAAACAACGGGAGGCTGAATGCGCGCGTTTCTGACAGGCTTGATGCTGGCGGGGATCACCGTCGGGGCCCAAGCCCAGGCCCAGACGATCGACGACCCTCAGGCCAATGTGGTCGAAGCCCTGGTGGTCAGCGCCAAGCTGCCCGGCCCGGCGTGGTGGCGGGTCTCGGACGGCGACACCACGATCTATGTGATGGGCCTGCCGTCCATGCTGCCCAAGGGCCAGGCCTGGGACAAGACGGTGCTGGAGCGCCGCCTCGACGGCGCCTTCGCCCTGCTGACGCCGCCCGTCTGGCAGGCCGGGCTGACCGACATCCCCGCCATGCTGCGGCTGCGGGGCAGCCTGAAGGACGACGGCGCCTGGACCGCGCGGGCCCCGGCCCTGGCGGCGCGGACCCAGCACGCCTGGACCGCCGTCGACAAGAACGACGACGGCTGGCGCAAGTGGAAGCCGCTGTTCGTCGCCCTGCAACTGAACGGCAAGGCCAACAAGCAGGCCCAGCTGCAGATGTCCGAGCCGGACCGGACCATCGAGAAGCTGGCCCGCGAGCGGCGGGTCAAGGCGCGGCCGGCGGCGGTCCATAAGGCCATGCCGATGCTGAAGTCCCTGGTGCGCGAGAACAGCGAGGCGGCGGGGCTGACCTGTCTGTCCGAGACCCTCGACGCGGTCGAGGCCGGCTCCGCGCCAGCCCGGGCGGCGGCCGACGCCTGGGCGCAGGGCCGCGTGAAAGAGGCCCTGGCCGCTCCGCGCAGCGCCGAGCGCTGCGAGTTGCTGCTGCCGGGCGTCTCCGATCTGAAGCGCCAGCTGGTCGACGACGAGGTCGGAGGGCTGACCGACCTTCTGAAGACGCCCGGCCACGCCGTGGCGATCTTCCCGCTGCGGGCCCTGGTCGCCGAGGGCGGGGTGCTGGACAAGCTGCGGGCGAGGGGGATCACGGTGCGCACGCCGGGGGACGGGTAGGGGCGCTTCCGTCGCGAGGCCGAGGACAACCTGTTGAGCATCCACAGCTAGAGCGTGATAGCCGAAAGTGTGAGCGGTTTCGGCGGTTATCACGCTCTAAATGTTTGATTTAGAGCCTGTCGCGCCAGGGGCGCGGGGTGGTCGTCGGGCCAAGCTCAGCCCTTGCGCACGATCCGCGCGGCGGCGGCGTGGAAGCCGGCCTCGGCCTCGGCGGAGTCGGCGACGGCCGCGTGGCGGTCGCGGGCGACGCCCATGTTGCTGGCGGCGTAGCTCTCCGAGACCTTGCGGGCCTCCTGGGCGCGCAGGGCGGCGTTGGAGGCGGCGGTCTCGTGCCACTGGGCCAGGGCCTCGGGCGTCAGGTCGCCGGCCGCGTCGGGATGCGGCGCCACCTCGCCGAAGCCGATGGCCACGAAGCCGTGGATCACCCCGCCATAATCCTCTTCCGACAGCAGGAAGGTGATCTGCCGCTCCTCGACCTGGCCGGTGTAGTCCTGGGTGTCGGGCTCGAACTCGCGCAGCACCAGGATATCGCCGACCTTGAAGTCGCGGTCGTTGCGACGGATCTCGAAGCGCTTTTGGCCCGACCGCACGGCGGCGAAATATTTGGGCCAGGTCTTCAGGTCGTGGCGGTTCATGGCGGGCGGACTTTGTTCTTGAAAAGCGGAGCGGGCGGTTCTGGCGGCGGAACCCTAGCGCACGGTTAATGGC
>Ga0209426_1000443_pt1 | contig 43894 bp, 68 predicted proteins | sample Deesub1362B_J571_FD_187697 | JGI IMG/M metagenome (GOLD analysis project Ga0209426, IMG submission 187697) | Deep oceanic, basalt-hosted subsurface ecosystem from Juan de Fuca Ridge flank, Pacific Ocean, CORK Borehole 1362B_J2.571 (SPAdes)... ...
ACGAATCTGCAATAGTCGACGGCAACTTCGCGGATCTGTTCATCCGTCAGCGCTCCACCTTGCGGCTGCGGGGCGGCACGACGATTCCAGTCGCGTTCGATCTTCTCCGCGAGCCAATCGAACCCGTAGTGAATTGCTGCATGCGTCAATTTAACTCGGCAGTCCTTGCACTTCACTGTGATCTTGCGGCTCTTTGTGTAGGCATTACCCTGCGGGCGCAGCGTCGCTTCACCGCCGCAAAACGGGCACGGCATCAGACTATTCCCCGCATCTCCTGCGGTGATTGGCGAGCTATTCGCCGCATTGGTGGTGTCGGTCATCACAGTTCCCCGTTCTTGAATTGTTCGATCGCACCTGCCATCGGTCCGAATCGGACCCAGCGCAGCAGAGGCCAGTGGGGGTGCTTCAGGGCGTCCTGGCAGAGCTCGCGCAGCGCGCGCTCCAGCGACAGGATTCGCGCGGCGTGCGCGACGTTGGTATCCCGGGCGTTGGCGAGAAGAGACTGCGACTCGGCTAACTGCCGGCGGAGCTCCGCGTTCTCGCGCTTGAGGCGGGTGGAGTCGAGTGCGAGATCCATCATGTCTTCCTTGACGGTCGGCTTCGCACGACTCACTGTCACTCCGAGTGGCCATGTCATTGTTCGGACTCCTTGTTTTGGGTGATAGGGCGGCGGTATGCCTTGGTCAGGCCAAAGTCGACGGCGTGGCCGCGGCTGCGGATGACTTTCGCCATGCGTGCTCTGGCGACATGGCTGGCGGTTGCCTGCCTGACTAGGCCGAAGTAGCTGTTGACTGCTGCGAATACATCGCGCGACGGCATTTCCGCCAGCCGGCGAGTTCCGACATTGAGCGTGCGCGGGCGGGTGTGGCGTGCCCATGGCCGAATCACCTGGCCGACGAAATCAATGCCGCGCGGTACCGGCTGTAGGATCGTCTTCGACGGATTGAGCCTGGCGCCAAGTCGGCGCGGCAGGAACGCCTCAATTTGGGCATGGGCGGTACTCAGCCACTGCGGCGATTCGTGGAGGATCACGAAGTCATCGACATAGCGGATATAGTGCCGCGCGCCGATGCGATGCTTGACGTGCTGGTCGAGCACATCAAGGTAGACATTGGCAAAAAACTGGCTACTGAGGTTGCCGATCGGCAGCCCGCGATGTGCCGGCTGGTTGAGCAGGCTCTTGTGCGGCGGCACGAGTGCCATCAGGGCTGACGGTGCTTGCATGATGACGTCCGGGCGCGGGTCGTGCATCAACACGAGATCCGTGAGCGCCATCCACCATGGTTCGGTGACGCGCTCGGCCAACTCCTTGCGCAGGACAGTCTTGTCGATGCTGACGAAGAAGTTGGCGAGGTCGCATTTCAGGTACCACGCCGGCCGGGACCAGTTCTGCGTGATGCTGCGCACCTTCGCCTCCAGGCGCTGGGCAGCATAGAGCGTGCCGCGCCCGGGAATGCATGCGCAGCTATCCGCGATGAACGAAGCGTAGAAGCGCGGCGCAATGCGGTTGTACAGGAGGTGGTGGACCACGCGATCGCGGAAGTCTGCAGCCCAGACTTCGCGCGGCTTGGGTCGGGTCACGACGAAGCAGATGGAGCGGCCAGGACGATAGCTGCCGTCCATCAACTCGTCGTACAGTTCGCGCAAGTTGCGCTCGAGCTGCTGCTCGAACACGAGCGCACTGTGTGTGTTGCGTTTCCGGCGGCGGCAGTCGAAATATGCCGTCACCAGGTCCTCGAAGGAAGCACGATCCGCACCGCTTTGATCTGCGGACGGCCCGAGCACGAAACTCGTTGTTCTTGTGGTTGTTGTTCTGGTTGCCATTGCCGAAGTTCTGGTTCCACGCGTTGTTGGAGTTGCTCTCGGACTGCGTCTGTTCGTGCTATCTACGTCGCCTCGCCGAAGGCGTCATGCCGATCAGCGGGGAAACTGCGCCGGACCAGACCTGGTGACTCCCAGCGGTATCCGTGATGCGCCTGGCGGTGGCCTTGTGAGCCAGCGGCACGACCAGATAAAAATCGCACGGGCGAGACGGCCTTAACCGTCAGGCAACAGGCGACGATGCGGACTTCTTCCTCCAGCCATTAGCCTGCTTACCGATGCTCGTCGTAATCGAAACGGCCTTGGCGTACTGCGGCCGCGCGATTAGGCGCTTGTCGACACAAAGGCGCAGTAGCAACTCGACCACCTGCAGGCGCTCGACCAAGTCGAGCAGTGGCTGCGACTTGTCGCGGTACACATTCCCGCGGCAGATCAACACCGTGATCTCCACGATCTCGTCGCGGATCTTCCCGCCCAGCGAGACCTTGAAGTCGCGCGGCATGCTGCGGGTGATTTCCGTGACCACATCGAGGAGGTCGTACGCCGCCTTATAGATGGGGAGGTCGGTATGCAGAGCCATGGCTAAATGACTGAATGATCAAAGAGGCAATCTGCGGACGGCCCGAGCACGAAACTCGCTGTGCTTGCGGTTGTAGTCCTGGAAGCCATCGCCGAAGCCCTGGAGCCACGCGTAGCTGGAGTAGCTCTCGGACTGCTCACCAGACCAGTACCAGGCGCTTTGGAACTCTTCTCGCAGGTTGGCGAACAGGAGAGACTGCTCACGCCGTGTCGGCAGCTCGCCGCCAGCCGATGCAGCCCATTCCTTGGCCTGCTCCCACGTCTTGCCCTCTGCCTCACCAGGAAGGAGGATCAGGTGGTATCCGGGCTCGCCTTCCTTGCCGAGTATCAGGCCGGCGTAGCGCTCACCAGTGCGCAATTGGCCGAGGGCGATCGGCTGCGGCAGTGCTTCTGCTGCACCATTGATCACGCGCGCCAACCAGGCGTCGACCACGGCAGCCTTGGAAATGGTGACCAGTGCGCCGGCTACCTCGACGGATACGGACTCTGCGACTTGCGTCATTGCTTGCTCCATGAATTTGCAAAGGGGCGGCCGCTGCGCGGCCAAATGAATGAATTACTGAACCTTCATCCTGCGGACGGCCCGAGCACGAAACTCGAAGTCCTTGAGGTAGTTGTACTGGTAGCCATTGCCGAAGCCCTGGAACCACGCGTCGTTGGAGTAGCTCTCGGACTGCGTCGAAGTCCAGTACCAGGACTCGTCGTCGAAGGCCTCCGCGCCATCGGATTGGAAGGCAACCACCGGCGTCTGGGTCGGCGTATCTGCGGTGTACGGGTAGCCGGCAGGGACGCTGCTCGGGTTATCGCCAGCGCGATAGACGTAGTTCTCTTCGGTCGTGGGTTTCAGGTTGCGATACACGACTTCGAGCTCGTCGCGGGCCGGCAGGTACCAGTCGTTGAAACCATTGACGTTCAGGCCGGACGCCCAAACCGCCAGAGCGACGCCGGCGCGCACCATTGCCGCCGTGTTTGCCCTCCCATCGAAGAAGCTGCGCGCGTCATCGATGCGCTGGGTGCTCGTGTGCCAAGGCGCGTCGTCGTGCTCGCCACCGTCCTTGGGCGCTACGACCAAGATGTACAGGCCATCGGCCTGGCGGATCTGGCCAGCATAGAAGCCGCCGCCCACCACATCGCCGGCCTTCAGGGCGTTCGCGTCAGCTTGGCTGATCGTCGAACCCACTGCGATTCCTTCGTTCTGAGTCACTGCGTTCATGGCTTTCCTTTCGGGTTGAGAGGTACTACACGGAATAGGGTGGGCAGCTGCGGCCAATCCACCAACCAGATGGAGGCTGCTCGTCGCGCGCTGTTTTTCGGGACTCGGCGTTGTCCCGCCGCAGCCGCCCGTTGAAAGGGAGGGGTACTCGCTGCACCGCTGGCTGTCTGCCGTCCCAGCACTGCCACCAGCGGCATCCGCTTTCCCCCGTTGATCGTTACGCCGCTTCCTTCATCTCGGGCGGGTCTTCGTAGTCCAGGCTCATGTGCACTTCCTGACCGAGCAGCGAGAGCAGCTTCGCCGTGGTGGTCTCGTCGGGATGCGCTTGCACGCGGAAGTTGACGAAGACGGTGCCGCCTTCCTGAAAATCGAAGGCCAGCTTGTTGACCTTCGACTCGTCGAGCACGATGTCGTAGGCCTCGGTGACGCCGTTGTGGATCACCAGGCGCTGGAGCTCCCACGAGCCATCCCACTTCACCGTGCCGAGCGCCGGGTTCTTCAGGTTCGGCAGGTAGCCGGCGTCGGTGACCAGGTCGCCCTGTACGCCTTCGTCCTTGTGGTAGAAGCTGGCCTTCAGGGTCGGCGAGAAGAGCGACAGCACGTCGTTGGACAGGCGCGCCTGCAGTTTCAGGTCGACGCCCAGCACGTTGTCGTCGCCGTGCTTCTCGTTGCGGGTGTTGATGTGGAGGATCTTGACCAGTTCGGTATCGAGTTCGAGCATTGTTGGCTCCGGAAGTTAGGAAGGGTCAGGCAACGGAGAAATCCATTTCGCAGAGCCAGCCGACAACCTGCTCTTCGGTGGCTTCGAAATGACTGACCAGCGCGGCGACGATCTCGGCGTCGGTCGGACGGCTGGGGACGGCGGGGCGGCGAGCGGGTGCCTGGCGTTCTACGGGAACGACACGCGCAGCCTGGGCGGGTGCTGGGGCAGGTGCGGGCGCGGGTGCCGGCGTGGCGGCTGCCTGTGCTGCGCGCTCTGCGGCCTGCTGCTCAGCCTTCTCGGCAGCGGCTTTCTCCGCTGCTTCGCGCTCCAGGCGGGCTGCCTCTTCGCGGCGGATGCGCTCACGCTGCTCTTCCTCTTTGCGCAGATCTTCGGCCTTGTGCTTGTCGATGCGGCTCGACACCACCAGGCGCAGGTCATCCATCTGCTTCGTGGACAGGCCAACGCGGTCGGCGAACAGGAACTCATAGCCTTCGATCGCCCGGTCGAGGAACAGCACGTTCGCGCGGATGCGCTTCGCAGACGCATCGGCCTCGATCTTGGCGTTGGCCAGCATCGTGTCGACGGCATCCTGAATGCTCGCGACCGAGCGCTTGCCCTTGGCCGCGCCAACGAAGTCGGGCATGCCGAGATCCACCCAGGCGCCCCCGGTCTCGTTCTTGAGCTCGGCCACGTGGTTGCTGTAGGCCTGTCGGCCGCCGCGGATGATGGCTTCCTTCACCTCGGTCTTGCGCTGCGTTACCAGCTTGTCCAGGTCCAGCCGCACGCGGCGGGCCTCGGCGCTGATATCGTCGATCGTGCGGAACAGCTCGTCGATGCTGGCCGTCTGCGACAGCGCGTGCTGTTTGGCGGCGGCCAGCTTGCTTTCCACCTCACCGCACCACTTGACGGTCTTCTCGGCATCCGCGAAGTCCTGATCGGTGGACAGGTTGCGATTGATGCCCTGGAACACGGCGATGGCGTGTTCGCGGAACTCGCGCAGGTTGCTGGCCGTGACTTGGCCGCGCACCTCGACGAACAGGGCCGGCAGCGTTTCCGGCGTGCGGCCGACGGGCTTCACTTCCTGCTCGCGCGGCTCATACTCGGCCACGTCCTTGTCGAACTGGGCCCAGCCGGCGCGGATGCGGTCGAACCATTTCGGGTCCGGCGAGACATCGGTCCAGACAAAGCGATCGCGCGTACCGTCCGACACAACGAAGCGCACACGCTCGGCGCCGGTGACCATCAGGATCTGCTGGCACTGCGGCATGTGGCTGTCCGGGACGTTGCCGTTCTCTACCGCCAGCGCCAGATCTTCGTTCCACTGCTTGTGCTCGAACGCGATGTCGCCGGCCATAGTCAGGCCGTCGCACGATGCCGATTCCTTGCCCAGCGAGCACGTGACCGGATACAGCTCTTCGCCGAGGTCTTCCTCGACCAGCGGGCGGGCCATAGCTTCCAGTTCGTGACCACGGTCCAGAATCCGCTCCTGCACGAAGTCACTGAACTCCTTCGGCATGGCCGTCTTCTTGATGTGCAGAAGCTCGTTTCGCTTCATGTACGGCGACAGGCCGAGCATGGCCGCCGCCTCGCTGGCGCCGTGGTAGTCGAAGCGGAAGGCTTCCCACTCGGGAGAGCCCTGCAGCAGGGTATGGACGATGTGGTCAGTCATTCTCGTGGCTCCAAGAGTCGATCGTGTTCTTCTGGGCTTCGGTCATCAGCACGCCCTTGGATTCGACGGTCGCGATGATCTGTGCGGGGGTCTTCTTCTTGCCGAGAATCAGGTCGCGCCACTTGGCTTTGTTCTCGTCGAAGCGTTCTTGCGGGTAGGTGGAGGCGGCGGAACCGTCGTTTCCTTGTCGCTCCTGGCGCGGCTGACTGCCGCCGGCTGGTGCGTCGTCGCTGCCGCCTGCGCCGTCATCGTCCATGCCCTTGGTCGACATGCCGGTCACGGCCAGCAGGGTGTAGCGCTGCAGGTAGGTAATCGTCGACGCGGTCTGCTGGATGACGTTCTTCTTGCCTGAGTTGTCCGGCGGCCCAGACATCACTACTTTCTCGGAGTGGCCGTCCTTGTGCGTGACGACGCATTCCACAGTGATCAGGCCGTTGCCCTGCAGGATGTTCCAGGCGAAGCTCAGGCCGTGCTTGGCCATGGCCGGGCCCACGGCATCGGTGACGTCCGACAGTTCGGCGTGCGAGTAGCCCACAAAGTCGCCGTCCTTCGTCCGATAGCCGACTTCCTTGCTGCGACGGATCGTGATGGGCTCGGTCTTGAACGCGGCCATAGCGCCCACGTAGGCCTGGCGCGCAGCCATGGCCATGCCGCGCTCGCGCAGATCCAGAAGCTTGCCGATGTACTCGGGATCGGCGCCTTTCTCCACCGCGATCAGGAGCAGGGTGTCGGGGGTGACCGGTCCGGAGTGGGCGAGTGCGCCAGACTGGCGAGTGGCCGGCAGCGCTGCGGCGCGCAGCGGGGCGGTATCGACGTCGATAACGTCTTCGACGACAGCGGTGGACATGATGTGGATCTCCTGGTGGTGGACGGGGGTCAGGCGGCCGGCGCTGCGTCGACCTTCACGTACGGGTACTTCTTGTCGTACGGCTTGATGTGCTTGCCGAAGTGCGAGCCGATCGACTCGGCCGTCTTGAACGCGGCGAACTCTTCGGCGGTGAAGTTGCCGTAGTGGTACAGGCTGGTGGCCTCGCCCTTGTAGTTCTTGAAGCGGATGGCCAGCGTGTTCGTCTCGGCGTCATGGCCGATGCTGTGGATCTGCGACGACTCGACTTGCTGCAGGGCGATCGCGGGTGCGGTGGTTTCCATGGTGGTCTCCAGGTGGGAAAGGTCAGAACAGGGCGCCGGCGCGGATGGCAACGGCGACGTACCAGATGACGGGCGCAGCAATGCAGAAGCCGGCCGCGCAGGCGTACTCGATCGAGCGCTTGCGCTTCGCGATGGCCAGCAGCTGATTCGAGTCCGGGTCGTAGTTCATGCGAGCACCTGTGCGACGGAGTAGACGAGGCAGTAGCCCAGCGCCACCAGCGCGGCGCGCGTGAGCCAGCGGTTGTTACGGTTGATCGCAGCGCGGCTCATTGCGACACCATCGAGATCAGCGTGGCGCTCAGCACCACCAGCGGCGGAGCGACGCAGATCAGCAGGGCGATGTAGAAGAAATCGCGGTTCATTGCGCGGCCCCATAGAAGGTTGCAGCTAGGTCAGCGTCATCCAGTGCCGACATGCGGTAGATGCAGGCCTGGCCGCAGACCGCGTGATTCTTTTCGATCTGCAGCACGCTGCCGAAGTCGTCGACCACGTCGAAGACCATGGGATAGCTGCTGTCGCCGTAGTGGTGGAGGATCACGGCCGTCCTCGTTCAATCGACGGTGTAATAGCGCAGCGTCGTCACCCACTCGTTGCCGTCGAGGCGCGACGTGGAGACGGCGGGCGAGCGGTACGCGTCGATGCCGCTGGCGCGCCGTTGCGCGGCCTGCTGCACGGCTTCACGGTTCAGGCCGCGGTACTCGATCTCGTGCGTCGAATCGCAGCGGATGACGCGGCTGCGCACGCCTGCCGGCAACTGCGGCGGGGCGATGCCGCGCAGGGCGGTCTGGAAAATAGGGTGCAGGTTGCTCATGACCGGCTCCTTGTGAGTGGAGTTGTGGTCAGGCGGACATCAGCTCGGCAGCAAGCTTGGCGGCGCCGATGACGCGGCAGGCTTGCTCAGCAGCACGAGCTGCAGCTGCTGCGGCAGCGCGCTTGCCCTGTTCGACCAGGTCGCGAGCCTCTGCAGCCGAGATCTTGCTGATGCCGTTGTGGGGGACGAAAGAGTAGAACTGCTCGCCGCGCACCAGGACATAGGCGTCCGGGGCGAAATCACCCGGGGTAGCGACCTTGGCGACGACCGTTAGGCCGCTCAGGAAGCCAACCTTCACCTGCTGGCCGACCTGCCATGCTTGCTTGCTCTTCGTGATCATCTTGCACTCCATCGGCTGGTTGATGGACCCAATTAAACACTATGTTTAGACGAATGTCAAACACGGTGTTTAGTTTGCGTGATCATGACGAAACAACATGTGTAGTTTCTGGGCAACAAAAAGCCCACCGCGAAGGTGGGCTAATGCCGGAGCGGGAGGAAGTTACGAGCGAGTACTGCGCCTATATGGCTTTAGCTGGCCGTTCATGGCATCGATCATAACTGCTGAAATAACGGCGTTTCCGGGGTTGCGCACCGTTTCGGATTTGATGGTTTGCCCGTTGATGGCGATCTTCGATTTGATGAACTCGCATGGCGACTTGCAAGAGAACGTGTCGGTAGCCCCATTGCCGACAGCCATCACGACCGTGTGTGAACCGTCTTTAACGCCCAAGTAGCGCACCATAATCAGGGCTGAAGCCGCCTTGCCGGCCTTACGTTCATCCTCACTGAGGCTCGGTTCATAGCCGTATTCGCCATCCTCTTCCAAGGAGTAGAGGTGGGCCGGCCTGGACGGCGGCGCAGGCACCGCGACTGCATCTTTGCTAGCCGACTGTGGCGAGGATTGCAGCTGCTTTGGCTCTTCGCCCTTCCCGCATGCTGCCAAGACCGCGACAGTAAAAACGCACAACAGCTTTTTCATTTTTGACCCCACCCCATACCCCGCGAAGATCGCAGGGAGTTAGAACCGCGTCTTGATCTTCTTCCGCCTTACTGGATGCGCAACGTAGTACATCCACGTGATCTCATCCGGCTTAAAAAACAGCGTTCCAGGTTCGCCATACGACCCCAATTGAAGGCCATCAGCACGCCGAACTAGCAGTCTCTTGAGGAGGGTCTCGCCGGTCTTCAGGCGCACTAGAACATCGTCACCTAGATCCACTTCCGTGCCTGGCTCGACGAAAGCGAAATCGCCTGGGTTATAAACGGGAGCCATTGACGTGCCGATGATCGGCGTAAGGAAGGCGTGCGGATCGTCCGTCGCCAGCACTGCGTATTCTTCAGTTGCGCCCACCAGGTAACCGCCGTCAGTCCAAATCCTCTCAGGAAGGCCGCCATTGGCCCGCCCCACGACATACACAGGACGCGCGGGGGAGCTGCCTACCGGGATATTCGGGTCGGGCAGCCGCGACACATTGTAAGCAGGCGCTCCAGAGCTCTCGTTAAGTTTTTCTTCAATCTGACTTGAGCCGGATTTTTGCTTGACAGCCTCCATAGGCGGAATGCCTGTCTGCAGCCAAGTAGCGCTGCATCCAATCTCAGCTTGGGCCTTAAGCATTCCGCCCTGGGAAATGCCTCTTCGTTCCCAGTTATTGACGGTCTGCTGCGACTGATTGAGTGCTCGCGCCACATCGGTAGGCGTTTCTAGCCCCTTAAGTGTCTTCGCTGCCTCATAGAGGCGAACCATGGTTTCGTGCATGGCGCGGATGTTCTCACGAGTAAACGTTCTGTTGATAAACGTGGCGTTTGACTTCCAATTAAACATCATGTTTAATAAGGCCATGAACGCGAAACCGACCGCCGTCCACGCTGACTGGCAACTCATCGAGAGCCTTGGGGGTCCAGCCCAAGTCGCAAAGCTGCTGGGTTACGACCTCAAGCGGGGCGGGATCCAGCGAGTCCACAACTGGAGGGTAAGAGGAGTTCCGCCCTCCGTAAAGCTCGCTCACCCGTCTCTTTTCCTGAAAGAACTTACCCATAGCCAGGACGCCAGCGACGACGCTCAGCCGCCAGTCGGCACATCGAGTCGCGGGGCAAAGAAGAAGATTCGAAAGTAGGTATCGCATTACGCGGGGCCGTGGGCATCGGGTTGATGCCTTCTTTTTTAGGCGAGGCGCAAGTGTCCATTCAACTATCAAGTGATGCCACTCAACTGGAAATTCCTCTGATGTGCCTTATGGAACGTCCTCAATCGGTTGATCAGGAAATTGTGGCGGCCATCGGCGATGAGTCGTCGCTAATTCGCAAAGCCATTGAACTGAGCCGGTACAAGTTCATGGAAAAGACCTATGCCGGCTACCTGGGCCTCTCTCCGTCTCAGTTCAGCAAGATCAAGAACGGGAAGGATGGTTCCGGGAAAGTGTGGCATCTGCCGATCACTGCGATCGCGCGGTTCGAATGTTTGGTGGGGCACACGCTTCTGACCCAGTGGATCGCGTACCAGCGTGACCTGATGTTCTGCGATGACCTGCGCGAGTTGCACGAAGCGGAGCGAAAGGCTGCAGAGCTGAGGGCACGCATCTTGGGGAAGGCAGCGGCTTGATCCGCGAGTGCCCGTCAAAGGCACCACGGACGTAGTAACGAAAGCATTTACCGGAAATCCCGGGGGAATCATGGAACAGCTCACTGGCCCACAGCGGGCCAAGACGCGCGGCACTCGCCGGCGCGCTCTCAATACCGCGCCGCTGACCACCGAAGCCCGCCAGCACGCCCACATCGACGAGCTTTGCCACCGCATGACTGTCGCTGAATCGCGCGCCGTGCGCGTACAGCTGTGCGCCGAACTGAAGCAGGCGATCGCTGAATACCTGAAGACGGCGGGGGGCTCGCGGTAATGGCTGGTGACTGGATCAAGATGCGGACCGACCTCTTCACGCATCCGAAAGTTGTCCGCATTTCGTCCGCATTGAAAGCGGACAGATTTAGGACAGTTGGCGGACTGATGTCCGTTTGGTGTCTGTTCGATGCGCACTCAACTGACGGGCAACTCGAAGGTTACAGCTTGGCGACGGTCGACGATCTGATCGGCTGGCAAGGCTTCGCTACTGCGATGCAGACGGTTGGTTGGCTGGAAGATTGCCCGGGAGGCCTTGTCCTGCCTGAGTTTGACAAGCACAACGGCCAGTCAGCGAAACGTCGAGCACAGGATAGTGACCGCAAACGAGCCGGACGTTTGTCCGCATCAGAAGCGGACAAAAACGGGACTAGAGGAGAGGAGAGAAGAGAAGAGTCTTCTTCTACTACTCCTAACGGAGTAGTTGTCGACAGCGACCCCGCTGACGACTTCACGCTGGGCGACGCGGTGCAGTCGAAGTCGAAGGCTGCTCGTCCTGAATGCCCGCATCAGGAAATCATCGCGCTCTACCACGAGATCCTGCCGATGTGTCCGTCCATCCGTGACTGGACGCCCAGCAGGCAGCAGGCACTGCGTGGCCGATGGAATGAGGACCCGAAGCGCCAGAACCTCGAGTACTGGCGGACCTTCTTCACGTACGTCTCGCAATCCAAGTTCCTCACCGGTCGGGCTAAGACCCAGGAAGGCCGCAAGCCCTTCCTTGTCAGCCTCGACTGGATCGTCAAGGCCGAGAACTTCACCAAGATCCGCGAAGAGCGGTACCACAACGAGGATGCCGCATGAACGCGATCGATGATTTTCCACAGGCCCGGGCGCTTTACAGCGTCGAGGCCGAGCAGGCCGTGCTGGGCGGCCTGCTGCTCGACAACGATGCAATCGACCGCCTGAACGGGCTGGAAGCCGCGCACTTCTACCGCGACGATCACCGGCTGATCTTCTCTGCGGTGATCCGCCTGGTCTCGGCGAACAAGCCGGCCGATGTGATCACGGTCTTCGAAATGCTCCAGTCCAATGCACAGGCAGAACGTGCCGGGGGCCTGCAGTACCTGAACGCCGTCGCGCAGAGCACGCCGAGCGCTGCGAACGTCAGCCGCTACGCCGAGATCGTGCGCGACCGCGCGCTGCTCCGGGAGACCGCTACAGCTGCGCGCAAGGTACTCGAGCTCGTTGAGACGCCGAGCCCGATGAAGGGCGCAGAAGTCGTCGACAAGGCGCAGTCGCTGCTCGCCCAACTGGCGTCGGTCGGCGTGCGCAGCGAGCCGAAGATGATCGCCGAGCTGCTGGTGCCGGTTGTCGAGCAGGTCGACGAGCGCTATCACAGCCGGATTGAACCCGGCATTTCGACCGGCATTGATGCCCTTGACCGTGCACTGAACGGCGGTCTCCATGACGGCAACCTGGTGATCGTGGCCGGCCGCCCGTCGATGGGCAAGACAGCGCTGACCACCGACCTCGGGCTGAACATCGCACACGCCGGTCGCAGCGTGCTGCTGGATTCGATGGAGATGTCCGATTCCGAGATCGTTGCCCGCGCGCTGGCCAATCGCGGCGGCATCAACCTGTCGGCGCTGCTGTCTGGGCGCCTGCAGGACGCGGACTGGCCGCGCCTGACTTGGGCAGTCCAGAACCTGGGCGGCATGCGTTTCGCCATCGATGACACGCCGGCCATGTCGCTGCTCGATGTTAAGACCAAAGCCAAGGCGCACAAGCGCAAGCATGGCCTCGACGTGCTGATCGTCGACTACCTTGGCCTGATGTCTGGCGGCGAGGAAAAGATGCGCACGCAGCAGATCGGCGCGTACTCGCGCGGCCTGAAGTCGCTGGCCAAGGAGCTGGGGATCCCCGTCGTCGCGCTCGCGCAGCTCAGCCGGAAGAACGAAGAGCGCTCTGACCGGAAGCCGATTCTGTCCGACCTGCGCGACTCGGGCGATATCGAGCAGGACGCGGACGTGGTGATGTTCGTGCACCGCCCGGAGATGTACGACCCGAACAACTCGGACCTGAAGGGTTACGCCGAGGTTCTGATCCGTAAGAACCGGAATGGCGCGCTTTGCGACGTGCCGTTGCTCTACAAGGGGCCGGTCACGAAGTTCGATGAATGGACTGGGCCGCTGCCGATGCTGAGTCACGGCCCGGCCGTCCGCAAACGCGGCATCGCTGCGGAACTGTGAGGCATCCATGACCGACCTGTTCGAAGAGATCGTCGCTTCCGATATTTCGACCTCAAATGAGGCGCCGAAAACGGACATCGCGCTCGCAGAAGTAGGTACGCCCACCTGCAATCTGAACATTCTGGCCATCGACATCGGCACCACTACGGGCTGGGCGCTGGGCCTGCGCGACGGGAAGCTGCACAGCGGCAGCGAGTCGTTTGCGCCCAAGCGCCTCGACGGTCCCGGCCAGCGCTGGCTCAAGTTCGCAGCGTGGCTCGGTGAGCGCGCGCGCCAGGCCGGCGAGATCCATGCCGTGTACTACGAGCTGGTGCTCCGGCACACCGCGGTGCAGGCCGCGCACGTGTACGGCGGCTTCGAGGCGCACCTGCAGGCGTGGGCCGATCGCAACCGCATCCGTTTGGTCGGCGTGCCGGTGCCCGTCATCAAGAAGTCGGCGACGGGGAAGGGCAACGCCAACAAGGACGCCATGGTGGCAGCCATGCGCCAGCGCGGCCACCGCGTCGTCGACGACAACCATGCCGATGCGCTGGCGCTGCTCGAGTACGCGCAGCGGGAGGAAAGCTGATGGGCATCCTCGAACAACCGCAATCCCTGCAGCAGGTCCTGCGTGGCGTCTTTCTCCGCGGCGAGAAGGTCGTCGCCACGCGTTTCGCCACCCAATACGGCTTCACGCGGCAGGGCGTCAGCGAAGGCCTCAAGGCGATGCGCAAGCGCGGACTGATCCAGCCGCGCGAGCTCGAGCGCGCTTCCGCCGGCACGGCTCCCATCGAATGGTCGTGCGTCGACCTGGCCGCCATGCAGGCCTACCAGCCGAAGGTGCAGACGCACAACCCGATGGTGGCTCGGCGCCGGCCAACCGGCCCCTTCGCGGCGCTGCTGGAAGTCTGGGGTATCCGGCCGGCGGACATCCGTCTGCCGACCATGCGGCACGTGATGATCACCAACGACCCAGCGGAGGCCGCGTGATGGATGCAGGAAAGCTGAATTTCAACTCACAAGGGAGCAACCATGAATCTGGCCTTTGAGCACGTGGTGATCATCTGCATCGCCGTCTTTATCGCCGGCACGTGCTTCGGCGTGCTGCTCATGAGCCTGGTGCAGATGGACCGCGACGAGCGGCTTCCGAAGATCGAAGAGCTGCGCACTGTGCCGGCACCGGAAGGAGACTGAAATGCGAAGTGACTGGAATGGGTACTGCATTCGCTGCGGCGGCTTTGGCCACCGCTCGTCGAGCTGCATGCGCTGGAATGGCGTCCGTCTGGCGAGGCCGGTATGAGCGACAAGCGCATCTTCATCCTGTCCCACCGGCAGGCGCGCGCTGGCGCCGAGCTGGCGATTCGCGGAGCTCCCGACGGCTATGTCGTCACCATCTGCGAGCCGACCCGGACGCTCGACCAGAACGCGAAGCTGTGGCCGATGCTGTCGGACGTCTCGAAGCAGGTCGAATGGCACGGCCAGAAGCTGACCACCGACGAATGGAAGGACGTCTTCACCGCCGCGCTGCGCCGGCAGAAGGCCGTGCCTGGTCTCGATGGAGGATTCGTTGTCTGCGGCCAGTCCACCAGCAAGATGGGCAAGCGCGAGTTCGCCCAGCTGATCGAGCTGATCTATGCCTTCGGTGCCGAGCGGGATGTGCGGTGGAGTGAGCCGGTGCCTGAATGGCTCACGCAAGCAGCAGAGGTGGCTGCATGACACAGCCACGCAGAACACATTTCGGCGCGCGACTGAAGCAGGCCAGGCTGAAGAGGCGGCTCGCCGTTCGCCAACTCGGCGAGCGATCTGGGATCGATTATCGGTCGATCTACAAGTACGAAGACGAGAAGATCTCGCCCAACATCGAGGCCGCCGCCGCGCTCGCCCTAGCTCTCCATTGCTCGCTCGACTGGCTGTGCGGTCTGGGCGAAGAGCCCGGCGACGCCGCGGTACAACGCGCAGGTTGTAAAGCGGATATACAGCCTATCGATTGTGCGGAGGCCGCGTGATCAGCCGGTTCGGTCTCGCTAACGTCGCCAACGCGACCGTCACCACGCTTCTTAGCTGTGGGATCAATGAGCGCAGGCTTTCGTGGGGATACGTGCTCACCTGCGCGGCGCTGTTTGGCATCTGCTGGAACGTTTTCAGGTGCGACGACCTATGACGCTGCCTGCGTACATGTATCGCGACCCCGCCGAGGTCTACGAGCAGAACGAGGCCCGCAGCTGCAAGGGCTGCGTCTACGAGAAGTCCGCCAGGCTGATGGGCACGGTGCACACGGTCTGCACGAAGCTGCTGCCGAACGGCAAGCGAAGGAATCACGGCAAGCGTTGCCAGTTTTTCGGGGAAAAGGAATGAAGGTATCGGAATTGGAGGGCTATCTCCTGAACTACTGGGTAGCGCGCGCTGATGGCCTACGCTGCGAGATCCGCAAGCGCCAGCCATGCGAGACGATGCACGCGTACATCTTCATCGACACGGCCGTACACACGGGATACCCGCGCATCTACTCGGCATCGACCTACTGGAATGAGGGTGGCGAGATCATCGAGCGGGAGAGGATTGGCTTGATGCCGGCAGTGGAGGGCGGCGTGGCGTTTTGGATTGCTGCCCATCCGGACTATAGCGATCCCGTCCGGGGAAGTACGGCGCTGATCGCCGCAATGCGCGCCTATGTCGCCAGCAAGTTCGGAAACGAGGTCACGGAGGCCGCCCATGGATAAGCCGCTGTTCGCAGATGTCTCCCACGCCCTGCATGTGTCCTACCTGGTGCTGTCGATGCCGCCACGGCAGAAGGCGCCATTCCGCAACATGTTGATCCAGCTGCTCGAGGCAATTGACGAACCAACGGCCGCGCAGGAGAAGTGGCTGGCCGAGCTGCGCGGGCCGCAGGGAGACTTCGACCCTGACCGGTTGAGCATGGATGAATATCGCGCCCAGTACGCGATGATCACGGACGCGGCGAAGACGCGCCTGCCCACCCCGGAATACGCAGCGGTGCTGGCCCGCTATGGCCACGGCGAGGAAAAGCTGGCCGGCTGCAAGCGCCTGGCGCTGTATGCCCGGCGCGCGTGCGGGATGACTGCGCTGGCGCTGCTGCTCGACCTGGTGATCCGCCACTACCTGCCGAAGGAACAGCGCGAGGACTACACGCTGCGCGCGATCGCCGAGAAGCGCAAGGTCACGAAGGACAAGGTATTCCGCGCGGCGAAGTGGATGGAGGCAAATTTCCGGTCGCTGGAGCTCATGGCCCTGCAGCGCCTTGAACCGTCTTTCGTGGCGCACGGTCTCGTTCCGGACCGTACAGCATGCGAAGAGGCGGCAGGCGTTGCCACATAAGGGCTGGCGGCGAAAATCTCCTTGCCTTTTTGCGACAAGCGTTGTATGTTTCACCCAGACTCGCCGCAAGAGTCCCCAAAAGCCCGCCCGGTTCGCGCCGCGCGGGCTTTTTCCATTGGAGCCCGCCATGTTCTGGATCACCTACTGGTTCCTGCTGTGGGGTGTCTCGGCACGTGCCTGCTGGCCCAACAACGATGGCTAAGGCAACCATGGCAAACACCTACAACTCCACCATCTCCCGCTGGTCGCGCATTAGCACCGCGCTGCGCCTGTTCGCCGTGTCGATCGCCACTGCGGTGACCGACTTTGCCCGCTACGTCGTGCGCCATGTCGTCGGCTGGGTGCGTCGCGCCGCCGGTCGCCCGTATCTGGCTCTGGCCGAGCGTGAGCCGCTGGCCGGCCTGAACGCCCGCGAGTCGTTCCACCTGCGCGCCGCCAAGCGTGGCCGCCCGACGGTGATGCCGCGCTGGCGCATGTGCGCATCGGTTTAAGCCTTTCAGCAGTACCTGGCTCCTACGGGAGCCTTCTCAGCCAAGCGGGCAGCGCCGACGAGGTCGGATGATCGGGTTCCGTGCGAGCCAACGACTCGCCCGCTTGGCTGAGGGAATGCGCAGGCTGATGCGCCAGGGAGCATACGCACCTCAAACGCTCCGTCATTCCGAGGTGCATGCCGGAGATCAGCGCCGGCCCCCAATTCTTTGGCGGTGTAGCTCAGACGGTAGAGCGATGGGCTCATAACCCATAGGTCGGTGGTTCGAGTCCACCTGCCGCAACCAGTGTCTCCATCCACACTCCCTGTGGACTTTGCCCGCCCAGTGCGGGCTTTCTTCTTCTGGGATCTTGGCTCTGTCGAGATCACCCCCGGCCGGCGGTGGGGCAAAACACCGGCAGCCGCCGACGTAACGTAAGCCAGTCTCCTCCCTGCTCTGCGGTGCAGGTCCTCGATGGCGACGGGCGGCGGCAACACCCCTCTCTGGATCGAATATGGGCCGCAAGTCGAAATTAAGCGATGCCCAGTGGGAGGACATAGGCAAGCGCCTCGCTTCCGGCGAATCCACATCGGCGCTCGCCAAAGAGTTCGGGGTAAGCAAGTCGGTCATTTCCACACGGTTTTCAAAACGTACGGAAACGATAAAAGCCGTTGCTAATCAACTGTTTGAGGCCGAATCGGCTTTTGACAAGCTCGGCATTTCTGAACAGATTTCCGCCCGTTCGCTTGCGGATGAGCTGAAAGCCGTGTCTGCCCATCTGGCAGGTGCTGCCAAGTTCGGTGCAATGACCGCGCATCGGCTCGCCGGTATTGCCCACGGCCAGGTGCACGGCATCGATGACGCTCAGCCAGAGAAGTCGATGGAAGCTCTGCAGCGCATTGGCGTCCTGACCAAGATGGCGAATGCCTCCAGCGAGATCGGGCTGAATCTGCTCCGGGCGAACAAGGATGCCATCGACAAGATGAACAAGCCGGAGACTGACAGCGCGCAGTTGCTCAAGGACATCGCCGAACACCTGCCTGACTGATGACTCTCAGCCTCCAGACAAAGCGAGAGCTTGAGCGCTGGTACAAGCTGATCGATCACCCGGTCCAGACGGATCTGATCCACGCGGTGGCAAACGGCGTCCGGTTCCCGGTGGTTCCTGCTGGCCGCCGCTCTGGCAAGACCGAGCGCGCCAAGCGTTTCGTGGCCAAGATGGCCATGAAGAACCCGGGCGAGATGTACTTCATTGCTGCGCCGACGCGCGACCAGGTGAAGAAGATCTACTGGGCCGACATGAAGCGGCTCTGCCTGACCAGCCTGTGCAGCAAGCCGCCGTCAGAGACCGAGCTGACGATCTTCATGGATAACGGCACGCAGGTGCAGTTGATCGGGCTGGACCGCCCCGAGCGTATCGAGGGCGTGTTCTGGTCGGGCGGCGTGATCGATGAGATCGCGGATATCCGCTCGGAAGCGTGGGAAGCTAACATCCGCCCCGCGCTCGATACGTTCAACCCGTCTCGTCCTGGATATCGGGCGTGGTGCTGGCTCATCGGTGTGCCTGATGGCCTGAACCACTATTACGAGATGGCGCAGTACGCGGAGACTGCGAACGATCCTGACTGGAAGGTTTTCCACTGGAAGAGCTCGGAGATCCTGCCGGCCGAGACCATCACCGCGGCAAAGCGGCAGATGTCGGCAAAGCAGTACAAGCAGGAATACGAGGCCAGCTTCGAGACCGCCTCGGGGCGGATCTATGAGGACTACAGCAAGGACAACTACACGCTGGAGACGATCCAGCCGCACGAGCAGCTTCTCTGGTACCACGATTTCAACTTCACGCCGCTGTCGTCTGGCATTGGTGTGCGGCGTGCTGACTCGCTGTATCTGCTGGAGGAGATCATCCTCACGTCGGCGGTGGCGCGCCAATCTGCGCTTGAGTTCGTCGAGCGCTACAAAGAGCACCAGAACCGGAACGTGGTGATCTACGGCGATCCGGCGGGCAAGGCTGGCGAGAAGCATGGCCACGCCTCGGACTACACCGAGATGGAGAAGATCCTCCGCGAGCACGGCTGGAAGTTCACGCGCAAGGTGAAGCCTGCCGCGCCGGCGATCAAGGACCGGCAGAACGCCGTGCGCGCCAAGATCAAGAACGCCTCCGGCCAGGTCTCGCTGTACGTGAACGCCAAGCAGGCGCCGTACACGCACAAGGGCCTGGCGACGACGCAGCTCAAGGAAGGCTCGACGTTTCTGGAAGAAGAAACGGACTACCAGCACATCACGACCGCGATCGGCTACATGGTCGATGTCGAGTTCCCGGCTCTGAGGCCGACGCCGACACACACAACGCACCTGCCACACATGGGCCGCTGATATGCCTGACTTCAAGACCCTGCAGGCCACATACCAGCAGGACAAAGACTATCCGGAGCGCACGTTCCGACTGACTGCGCTGGCCCGCGTTCTCGATGGCACGCTGTACGACGAGCTGAAGCACCCGTTCAGCGAAGAGAAGAACGGCGCCGGCGAGTACGTGCCGCTGGCTGACCGCCGCCCGTCGGCCCGCACGCGGATCTGCCGCACCGTGGTGAATGACTCCGTGTCGCTGCTGTTCTCCGAGGGCCATTTCCCGGCCGTCGAGTGCGCCGACGAGGCCACGCGCGACGCGCTGACGAAGATCGCCAAGGAGACGCAGCTCAACCAGGTGATGATCGACGCGGCCACGACTGGCTCGGTTGGATCGGCCGCGGTGCTGCTGCGCGTGCTCAACGGCCGCGTGTTCTTCTCGGTGATGGCGACGGCCTATCTGACGCCGGAATGGCAGGCGGATGCGCCTGACACGCTGGCCAAGGTCACCGAGCGCTACAAGGTGCGCGGCAGCACGCTGAAGGACGCCGGCTATCCCATCGCGGATGGCGACATCAGTACGGACTTCTGGTTCCAGCGCGTCTGGGATGCCAGCGCCGAGACCTGGTACCAGCCGCAGACGCTGAAGGACGCCAGCGACGGCAAAGAGCCTCTCGTCGACGCCCAACGGACCACCTCACACGGCCTCGGGTTCGTGCCCATCGCCTGGGTGCGCAACCTGCCCGGTGGCGACACGACGGACGGCTGCGCGACGTTCCCGGTCGAGGCGATCGACACGCAGATCGAGGCCGATTACCTGCTCAGCCAGGGCGGTCGCGGCCTGAAGTACCAGTCCGACCCGACGCTGCACGTCAAGGAGCCGGCGTTCAGTGACGAGGGCAACGCCAAGGTGGTGAAGGGCGCAGCGAATGCCATCGTCACCAGCACCGAAGGCGACGCCAAGCTGCTGGAGATCAGCGGCGACGCGGCCAAGGCGGTGATGGACTGGGTCCGCGGCCTGCGCGAACTGGCGCTGGAAGGCGCCGGCGGCAACCGGGCGAACGCGGACAAGCTGTCTGCCGCCCAGTCTGGCCGGGCCATGGAGCTGATGAACCAGTCCCTGATCTGGCTGGCCGACAAGCTGCGCATCAGCTACGGCGAGGGCGCGCTGCTGTCGCTGCTGGACATGGTGGTGCGGGCGTCGCAGAAATACCCGCTCAAGGACAAGAAGGGCCGCGAGATCGGCGAGCTGAACGCGACGGAAGACATCTCCCTGCGCTGGCCGCAGTGGTACGCGCCGACCTACGCCGACAAGTCGACGCAGGCGACCACGCTTGACGTGCTGCGCGGCGCTGGCCTGCTGTCGCGCGAGACCGCGGTGAAGTCGATCGCGCCGAGCTACGACATTGCCGACCCGGCCGACGAGATCCGCCAGATCGAATCCGATCCGCCGCCGCCGAACAGCGTGGCCGCGAAGCCGGACAAGTCGCCGCTTTCGAAAGCCGATGATTAACCGCCGGGCCTGGTGCCCGGCGATCTGTAACCCCCGCCCTGATGGCGGGCTTTGACTTCTGGAGGCCTGATGGCTGACCTGCCGCAAGACATTCACTTGGGGAATGTCGCTCCCGCGATTTGCCACAAGCTCAGCGTTGCTGGCTGTGTGGTGCTGACGCTCAACCACGATGGAACCATTGGCATGGCTGGCCACGGTGTCAACCACGCCAAGGCCAACGAGCTGCTGTCCGTCGGCATCCACATGAACCTCACGCAGATGGAGAACGCCATTGCCGCTGGTGCGGCTGGCGAGGAAGCTCAGGAACAAGAGCTCCGTCTGCGCAGCCAGCGTAAGGAGGCCGCATGAAGGGGCGCGCACTGAGCCATCTGATGCGCGGCCTGATGAGCCGCTACATGGCCCCGGACCCTGAACCGAGCGGCGGCGGTGGCGGCGGCGGTGGCAACCCTCCGGCGCCCGCACCGGCCCCAGCGCCGCGTGAGCCCGAGACGTTCTCGAAGGAGTACGTCCGCGAGCTGCGCGGCGAGAACGCTGGCTACCGGCTGAAGTACCAGGAATCCGAGGCCAAGGCCAAGACCGCCGAGGAAAATGCCGCCAAGGCCGCAAAGGACGCCGACGACAGGGTCGCGGCCGCCAATAGTGCCGCCGACCAGCGCGTCATCCGCGCCGAGCTGAAGGCCGCCGCCCTGAAGGCTGGCATGGTCGATCTCGACGGCCTGAAGCTGGCCGACCTGTCGGGCGTGAAGCTCAACGCGGAAACCGGCGAGGTCGAAGGCGCCGAAGCGCTGATGGAAGCGCTCAAGAAGTCAAAGCCATACCTGTTCGGTGCCACCGGCACCAGCACGCCTGGCAACCCGCCCTCGCCGAAGACTCCCGAGGCCAAGAAGGCCACGGAGATGACCGACGAGGAATACCAACAAGCCAAGGCCGCGCTCCTTCGGGGTGGCCGCCGCTAAGCAGTAACGCAGTGCCTCGCGCTTCGGCGCGGGGAAGCTCACCGGGGCCAGACGCCCATGGAGCTGACAACTCAACGTCAACCTTCATGGAGTCTGCCTCATGGGCATTCAGAACTTCCCGGCCTCCCTGCAGCCGATCATCCAGCAGAACTTCCTGCAACGTGAGTTTCAGGATGGCATCCAATCGATCCTCGGCTTCCGTGAGATCGCCCGCCGCGAGCCTTTCCCGAACAAGATTGGTGAAACCGTCACCAAGACCCGTCCGGGCCTGAAGGCGCCCGTCACCACCCCCATCACGCCGTCGACGAACACCAACCTCGACAACGGCATGACCCCGTCCACCTGGACTGTCGAGCAGTACACGTTGTCGATCAACATGTACGGCGACACCATCGACCTGAACACGGTCACTGCCGGTGTCGGCATCGCCAGTCAGTTCCTCCAGAACGCCAAGACCAACGGCGTCCAGTCAGCCCAATCGCTTGACCGTCTGGCCCGCAATGCGCTGTTCAATGCCTACATGGGCGGCAACACGCGCGTGCGCACCACGCTGGGCGCGCCGGCAGCTACCATCAGCGTCGACGACGTCCGTGGCTTCCAGCAGGTGTTCGTGAACGGCCAGCTGACCGCTGTGTCCGGCACCAACACCATGCAGGTCACGGTGGGATCGAACGTCTACACCCTGAACGGTGTGGCTGTCGACGGTTCGAACGTCTCGACCGCGCCTGGCGGCATTTCCGGTACGCTGACCTTCTCGGGTAACGTGACCGTCGCCGACGGCACGGCCGGCAACACCGTGACCGCCTACAACGGCGGCGCTGGTGTCGCTCCGTTCATCCTGCGCCCGAACGGCCGCGGTAACACCTCGGCCATTGTCGGTACCGACCTGCTCACCATGGGCAGCGTGCTGGATGGCGTGGCCTACCTGCGCCGCAACGGTGTGCCGACGGTCAACGGCATGTACAACTTCTACCTCGACCCGGTCTCGGCCCGGCAGTTCTTCGCCGACCCCGACTTCAAGCAGCTCTTCCAAGGCGCCACTGCGGCTGCCAAGGAGTTCCGCATGGGTCGCGTGGTTGAGCTGGTCGACGTGCGCTGCATCCCAACCACCGAGGCCTACGTGCAGGCGCTGGGCGGCGTGACCGTGCGTCGCCCGATCCTGGTTGGCGCTGAAGCGCTCGTCGAAGGTGACTTCGAGAACATGGGCAAGGAAGAAACGCCCAACGACAACGCCGTCATCGACATCGTCGACGACATCGTGCACGTCACTCGCGAGCCGCTGGACCGCCTGCAGCAGATCATCGCCCAGTCGTGGTACTGGATCGGCGGCTTCACGGCTCCGACCGACCAGACCGTCAACACCAACATCGTCCCGACCGCCAGCGCGTCGTACTACAAGCGCGCCGTCGTGTTCGAGCACGCCGGCTGATCGTTGCTGGTAACGGCGAGGGCTTCGGCCCTCGTCCCCTGGAGGTCATGATGTCCGATTCCTACGGCAACCCAAATTCCATCCCGCACGCGGTCGGCAACGGCCAGTTGCAGGAACTGACCCCCGCGCAGCTCAGCACGAAGTACGGCGCTGGCAACATCAAGACGCCGACGGCGAACTTCAACATCCCCTACAAGGGCACGCACCTGGTTGGCTACAAGGGCGTCCCCATCGTGTGTGATGCCGCGCTGCTGGCTGCCCTGACCGCCGCCGGAGCTCCGGTGTCCTGACATGGCGAAACTGAAAGACGAACAGTCGGCGCTGCCGTCTTCCATCCTGCTCGATGAGTCGATCGGCTGGATGGAGAACGGCATCCTGCGCCAATTCCACGAAGGGCAGCACGTCACCAATCGGGCTGATATCGCTGCCCTGATTCAGCACGGCGCGCAATACCTGGAGCTGAAATGAGCGATGGCGTCTACACCCGCCAAGGCAAGGGCTCGTACCTGAACATCGCCGCCGCGACGGTGGTGGCCACGGTGCCTAAGGACTTCGCGCTCGGCCAATGCCGCCTTGTACGCGTCCAGGTGCTGGTGGCTGGCTCGGCCGGCGGCGCGGCCTATGACTCGGCGAGCCTGACCGGCAACAGCGCGGCCAACCAAGTTGGCGCGTGGCCGAATACGGTCGGCTCGTATCTGATCGACATGCCCTGCCTGGCTGGCATTTGCATCGTTCCCGGTGCTGGCCAGACGGTGGCGGTTTCCTACGACTGAGGTGAGAAATGGACCAGAACACTGAACTGAACCAGCAGGGCGGCGAAGGCGCCGGCGTCCCAACCAAGCAGCCCGACGCCGCGCCGAAGAAGATGATCCTGCAGGCGCTGTACGGCTTCTACGACGACGCCGGCCGGCTCTGGCAGTGGGTGGAAGGGCAGATCGTCGACGATGTCGAGCACATCAAGATGCTCGTCGAGCGCAAGGCTCCGGCCGTGGAGCACAAGGAAGACTGACCATGGCATTCACTACCGCCGAGAAGGTCGATATCCGCCGGCACTGCGGTTACCCGATGTACGGCGGTACGCCATCGTCATTCCAGTCCTACCGCTTCTTCACCGCCTACGGCACCCTCGAATACCGCATGAACAACATGCTGGCCGAGGAAGAGGCGGTGGTGCGCACGACGTACCTGGCCAACCTGACCACGCTGGAGACTGCCATCCCCGCCGCTGGCACGAATCTGGACACGGATCAGGCGGCGGTCTGGACGCACAACAAGAACGAGGTGCGCGATCGCGCGACGCTGTTCAACAAGTGGCGCCGTGATCTTTGCTCCTTCATCGGCGTGCCGCCCGGGCCCGGCCTCGGCGGTGGTGAAGGATCGGTTCAGCTGGTGGTGTAAATGGACGGCACAACGCTCAACTCCCGCGTATGGGCCGGCTACGCCAAGGCGGCCAAGTACATCGGCACGACCTACCAGCATTACCGGCCAAACGGTCCGAACTCGCCGCTCGCCGCCGGCAATCGCCTGGCCGACATGCCGGTCAGCCTGAACGCCGAGGATCCGCGCTTCGCGCGCCCGAACGTGTATGGCAAGGCGACCTGGTATGCGGTCGCGGACGGCGCGCAGTTGCAGGTCGGCGACTACATCGTCGGCGTCGAGGGCACGCTATTCGTCGCAGCGCTGCAGCAGTTGCTTCCGATCTTCATGGTCGACTGCAACCGCACCGTGTCGCTCCTGCGGCCGGCACAGCAGTCTGGTGTCGGCGCTCAGGGATATGGCGGGGACACCACGGCCACCGAGTTGCCGCTGATGACTGGCTGGCCGGCGAGCGTCCTTCAGGGCACCAAGGGCGAGCGCAACGATGTGGGCCTGCCGGGCGACGTGAAAACACCGTGGTGGATCGTTCTTCTGCCGCAATGGGCTGGCGTGACGCTCCGGACGTCCGACATCATCACCGACGATCTTGGCCGTCGCTACGTGATCTCCAGCGCTGAGCTGACCGATCTGGGATGGCGCCTGACTGCAATGCAAGCGCAAACGTGACAGGAGACGCAATGTCGAGCGGCAGATACAAGATCATCAGCGACGGCACTGCGACGGGCACGCATCTGTTCGATCCGGACGGCAAGGACATCACGCGTCATTGCACTTCCATCGAATGGAAGGTCGAGGCCGATGGCTTTGGCATTGCCACTGTGAAGTACAGCTTCGTCGATGTGAACGTCGAGGCTGTGTTGGAAGTCGAGGTCGGTGAGGATGGCTGATCTTTCCGACGTCTCCGATGCGCTGGTCGCGCTGATCGCGAGCACACTTTATCCGAACGGTACCGGGGGCGGCCAGAACTCGGTGGCGGGCTTGCCGTGCCGCATCTATGCCGGGTGGCCTACGCCCGCGCAGCTCGACGCGGATCTGGCCGCAGGCACCGCGCACGTGACGGTGTTCAACCGGCCGGAAGCCAAGAACACGACGCGCTACCAGACGGTCCCGCAAGAACAGACCACCACGCCGCCCGCGCTGACGCTGACCATCAATGGCCGCACGGTCACGGTCGGCGGCGCCGTGGCTGCGGGCGTGAACACGGCTGTCATCGTCGGTACGAAGGGGTATGTCTACCAGACGCTCGGTACCGACACGCTGAACAGCGTCGCCACGACGTTGGCCGGGTTGATCAACGCCGACTTCCCAGGCACCACGGCCACCGGCGCGGTCATTACGCTGCCATCCGCTGGCCCTGCGATCACCGCGGCGCGCGTGGGCGGCTCTGGCCAGCAGGTCACGGAAGTGGGGCGGATCGAGCAGAGCTTCCAGATCACGATCTGGGCGAACACGCCGGCCAACCGCAAAGCGATCGCGAGCCTCGTGGCTCCGACGCTCATGAACTCGCGTTTCATCACGCTGGCGGACGGCTCAGCTGCGCGCCTGATCGTCAAGCGGCAGTGTGATGACGACATGCGCCAGAAGGCGGTGCTGTATCGCCGCGACATTGTGGCGACGATCGAGTACGCGGAGACCCTGACAACCACCTCGACGGCTGTGGTCGACATCGTCGAGAACATTTCTGTCGGCGTGAACGGATACAACGGCACGACGAACAGCCAGCTGTACCCGAACACCACCACGACCAATATCTGAGGACTCCATGGACTTCCATCTGATCGTCAAAGAGCCGTTCGGCGGCTACGCGAAAGGCGACGAAATCACCGATTCTGCCGAGGTAGCGCGCGTGCTGGCCTCGGAGAACGAGAACCACGTGACCAAGCGCGCCGCGCCGCCGGCCGAGCCGGCCAAGGCGGGCAAGACCGCCGACTGAGCCGCCCCTTACCTCAAAGCCCTGAAGGCCCGCCAAGCGCGGGCCTTTTTCATTGGAGTCTCAGATGACCCAGATTGTCCAGTACGGGCAGGTCAACACGACGGCGCTGATCGTTCCCGACCTGATCGTGCAGATCATTGCGCCCCAGGTGGCGCAGCTCAACGGCGTGCCGACCAACGTGGCCGGCTTCGTCGGTACCGCCCAATGGGGCCCTGTCAACTCGCCGACCATCGTCGGCAGCATGGCCGACTATGCGCGCAACTTCGGCGCGATTCAGAACCGCCTGTACGACATGGGCACGGCCGTCGCTGCTGCTGTGCTGCAGGGTGCGAACAACTTCCGCTGCGTGCGCGTGACGGACGGCACCGATACGGCCGCAAGCATCATCGCGCTGGCGACCTGCATCACGTTCACGAGCAAGTACACCGGTACCCTTGGCAACAATGCTCAGGTGCAGGTTGCTCCTGGCTCGCAGGCCAACACGCAGAAGGCGATCGTGTCGATGCCTGGCCAGACGCCGGAAGTGTTCGACAACATCCAGGGCTCTGGCAACGCGCTGTGGGTCAACATGGCGAACGCCATCAACAATGGCCAGGTCGGCGCGCGCGGTCCGTCGCAACTCATTGTCGCGACGGCGGGTGCTGGAACGACTGCTCCGGCCGCGGCGACGTACTCGCTGACTGGCGGCACGGACGGCGTCACCACGATCACCAGCGCGATCCTGCTGGGACAGGACACCATCCCCCGCAAGGGTATGTACGCGCTGCGCGGCACTGGCGCCTCGGTCGCGGCGCTGGTCGATGTCTCGGACACCACCACCTTCGCCAACCAGGTCGCCTACGGTCAGTCCGAAGGCACGTACATGGTCGGCGTCACGCCAGCGGGCGACACGATCACCAACGCCGTGTCGACCAAGGCGACGGCCGGTATCGACAACTACTCGTTCAAGTACCTGTTCGGCGATTGGGTCTACTTCAACGACCCGGTCAACGGTGGCGTGCGCCTGATCTCGCCGCAGGGCTACGCAGTCGGTGTGATCGCCAACCTGGGCCCGCAGCATTCGTCGCTGAACAAGCAGCTGTACGGCGTCGTCGGCACGCAGAAGTCGTTCCAGAACCAGCAGTACAGCTCGGCGGAACTGCAGACGCTCGCGCAAGCAGGTATCGACCTGATCACGAACCCGATCCCTGCAGGCAACCAGTTCGGATTCCGGATCGGGCACAACAGCTCGTCCGATCCGACGCGCAACGGCGACAACTACACGCGGATGACCAACTACCTCGCGGCCACCACGGCTGCCGGCATGGGCATCTACGACGGGCGCCTGCAGTCGTCGCAGCCGACGGACCCGCTGCGCCGGAACGTGAAGGCCACGCTGGACAACTTCTATCTGGGGTTGCAGCAGCAGAACATGATCGACGACTTCACCGTCCAGTGCGATCTGAACAACAACCCGCTGGCGCGCATTGCGCAGGGGTATCTGCAGGCCGATGTGCGTGTCCGCTACCTGGCGGTGGCCGAGAAGATCCTGATCAACCAGGAAGGCGGCCAGTCGGTGACGATCACGCGCCAGCAATTGCAGAGCTTCTAACCCATCCCTGACCTGAGCCGCCTCCGGGCGGTTTTCCCATTTCTGGAGCTGATTCATGTCTATCGGTCCATTCAATACCGGTCGGGACGTGGTGCTGGACGTCACGCTGCCCACCGGCCCGCTGCGCCTGCCGAGCACCACCACTGGCTGGGAGGCCAAGCCAAAGTACAAGCAGATCGAGAGCATCGCCATCACCGGCGAGAACAACCACGCCAATATCCCCATCGGCTGGACGGGCACGATCGAACTTGATCGCACGGACAACGTCGTCAGCGACGCGTTCGCCACGATCGAAGCGAACTACTACGCCGGCATCAACATCGGCTACGCGACCATCACCGAGACGATCAGCGAGTCGAACGGCTCGGTGACGCAGTATCGCTACACCAAGGTGTCGCTGCGCCTCGAGGAGAACGGCAAGTTCGTGGGCGACGACCGCGTGCAGGTCAAGATCGGCTTCGACGCGTCGCGCCGGATTCGCCTGTAAGCCTTTCCGGCTGCGGATAGATTGGCCGATCGACAAGCGCGCATCCCTGAGCGCGTTTCCGCAGCCCCTTATCAGGGGTTTTACAGGGGAAACCCAACATGTCGAAAATACCCACCCTCGAACTGACTCCTGGTCAAGACGCGCCGGCGCCAGAAGCGCCGAAAGACGACAACATCGTCATCGATTCGACGGGCCGCGTCCTGAAGCTCGCCGAACTCGATGTGCTCGCCGAGAGCCGCCTGATCCGTCTGGTAGGCGCCGAGGCGGCGATCAACCAGGCTTACATGCAGCTCTACGTGATGCCTGCGATGGCGGTGGTCGAGATCGATGCCGAGCCGATGCCGCTGCCTCAGACGCAACGCGAGATCGACGCCGCGATCAGCCGACTCGGGCACCATGGCATCAATGCTGTCATCAAACACTGGGCCAAGCAGCGCGAGGACAAGGCGGATCAGGCCGACAAAGAAGCCGCCGAGAAGGCCGCGCTAAAAAACTAGCCCGGAACCCTGCCTTTCAGGAGGCCTGCCTGCTCATGAAGAGCGGGGTTCCATTTCACACGGCTCTGCGCATGCCCAAGGAAAGGGCCGACACGTTGCAGCTTGAACGGCTGGAGCGCCAGGCCTTCGCCATCAACTTCTCGATTCTGAACGGCGCCCAGTTCGACTGGGATGCTATGCGGTTCAAGGAGCCGAACGCATGAAGCAATTCAACAGCTTCGGGGCCTTCGCTGCGCACCTCGAGCGTCTGGCCGCTGCCGGGCCGGCCGTGACGCATCACATCGCGGACAAGGCTGCGGAGGAGATCCAGAAGACCGCGCAGGGCATGATCGGCGACTACCAGGAGGCGGTCGGCCCCTATCCCAAATGGGAAGAGCTGGCCGACTCGACTAAGGAAGAGCGCGCGCGGCTGGGGTTCTCGGAGAACGACCCGGGCTACCGCTCCGGGGCGATGCAGGCCTCCATCGAGCGCACGGTGCACGGTTCCGAGGCCGCGATCGGCTCGAACGATCAGCACCTGGTCTGGTTCGATCTGGGCACGCCGAATCAGCCCCCGCGCCCGGTGCTCGGGCCGGCGGCGATTCACAGCGAGGGCAGGGTGAAGAAGATCATCGGCGCCACGGTCTTCGCGTGGCTGACGGGCAGGGGCTGGCGCAGGCCTCAGCGCTTGAAGTAGACGAACAGGAAGACGGCGGCAAGGATCGCCAGATAGACCCCCACGCGGGGGACAAACAGCATCGCCGTTGGCAGGCATATCGCGACGGCAGTGTTCATTTTCGGGCGCAGTTGCCAGCGCAGGCGCCAGCCGTGGGCGTGGCCACTGAGACTCCGGACGCGCGGTTTCGGGTACTGGATCCAGCTAACCCGGTCTGCCAGCCACTCTTGGGCGCGGTAAATGAGGTCCATGGAGTCTCCCTGTAAGTTCTTGATTGTAGTGCACACATGATCAACGTCTACGAGATCGGCTCCACGCTGAAGCTGACGGACCTCGTCACGCCCAAGCTGCTGCAGCTGTCGCGCGAGTTCGCCAAGGTTGATTCGACCATCCTGCAGATCAACAAGCGCCTCCAGAAGATGGGGGCGGAAGTGGTTGGGGTCCGCAACCTTGCCGCCTCGGCCAAGTCGCTGGGCGGCAGCCTGAAGAATATCGGCGACCAGGCGAAGATCGCCGAAAGCCGGATGTTCGCCATGCGCGGCGCGTTGCCGGCTGGCGGTCTGGGCATCGAGGCAGAGCTGATCGCCGCGAATGCGCAGGCAAAGGCGCTTGCGGCCACGCTGACCGGCATCCGTGGCATTGGCCGTGGTGGCGCGCCGCTCCTGCCTGGTGCCGGTGGCGGCGGCGGTGGCCGGCACGGCGGCCGCATCCATAGCGGCAACATGTACGTCGGCCCGAACGGGTTCGACATCGGCGGCGTCGGTCTGGGCATGGCCACGAACATGCTGGTGCCGCTCGCAGCCGCTGGCGCCGCAGTCTACGTCGGGCACAAGCTCTACGATTCGGCCAAGGATCTCCAGACTGAGCAAGCACGCTTCCGACTCTATGGTCTGAGCGACGAGCAGAACCGCAGCGCCTACGAATTCGCGCACAAGCTGCGCCCGTTCGGCACGTCTGAGATCCAGACGATGCACTTCATGAACGAGGCGCAGGGCGTGTTCCGGGAGTCTGGGGCCAGCGGCGAGCACGCGCTGGAAGGCGCCAAGATGGCTGCGCCGTTCCTCGCCAAGATGATGTCGGCCAGCTCGGTCCTGTCAAGCGAGTCCAAGGCGAAGCTGGAGCACGAGTCGCTGGCCATGCTGCGCGCGGTCGAGCTGCAGGGCGGTGCCCGGGATACCGCGCAGTTCAGCAAGCTCGCTGACTTCGGCTTCCGCATGACGCAGACGTCCGGCGGCCAGGTGAACTGGGAACAACTGCGGCAGTTGTATCGGACTGGCGGTGTTTCGGTGCAGCGCATGAGCATGGATGCGATCGCCGAGCTCGAACCGCTGATCGGCGAATTCAAGGGCGGCCCGTTCGCCACGTCGATGCGCACGGCCTACAACCGCATGAACGGCATCGTCAAGCTGCCGAACCAGGCTACGCACGAGCTGATGAACGCGGGGATCTGGGATGCGTCCAAGGTCCAACTGAACGCCAACGGCGGCATCAAGCGTTTCCTCGGTAATCCGCTGCAGCACGCCGATGAATACGCGACGAACCCGGCGGAGTACTACTTCAAGTACGTCAAGCCCTACTACGACAAGCAGGGCTACAAGGACACCGAACGCGATCGGATGAACGCCATGTTCTTCGGCAGCACCGGCGGCGCTCTGTTCTCGAAGTTCGATCAGCAGGAAGAGGTGATCAAAAAGGCCGGCGAGGCATTCCGCAAGGCCCTCGGGATCGACGCCGCGCTGGAGATCGCCAAGGGCACGGCAACGGGTGCGGAACAGGACTTCCAAGCGGCCTGGACGGACTTCAAGACGGAGTTCGGCAAGAACGTGTTGCCCGCGGTGACCAGCATGCTGAAGGGCGGCGCGGACATCCTGAGAAAGATCACGGATGCGCGCGGTACAACCGAGGGACAGGCGCAACTGGCGGCCGGCGGCTCGGTATGGCACGCCTACACGTGGCCCTGGCGTGCGGCGAGCAATGCGCTGTTCGGCAATGCCGAGGCCAAGACCCCGGGGCAGGATAGCCCGTATGTGAAGACAGGGCCGCAGCAGCCGATCAAGCTGCAGGCAACGATCAACCTCGACAAGCAGAAGGTCGGTGAGGTGGTCGCGGATTACCTTGCCGGTGGGCTTGGGCATGCGCAGACCACCAATTCTGGCTTCGACTTTACCCGCACGGCGCCGCCGATCGGGCACTCATACGCGAAATAGGCATGGCGACCATCCTCTCCCTTGGCGACGTGCTGTTTAACGATCTGGAAGCGCCTGAGCGCATTCCGTTCGGCGGTAGCCAGCAGTTGGTCGTGCACAAAATGGTCGGAGGCACGCGCACGGTCGATGCAATGGGCCGCGACGACTTGCCGTTAGGCTGGTCTGGCACCTTCATGGGGAAGGACGCTCTTTCGCGCGCACGGTACCTCGATGCGATGCGGATTGCCGGACAGGCGCTGCCTTTGGCATGGTCGGAATTGCTCTATACGGTGGTCATCCATCGCTTTTTGCCAGTTTTCGAGCGTGAATGGATAATCCCCTATTCGATCGTCTGCGAGGTGGTGGCAGACCATTCGCAACCGCAGACGTCGCTATCCGGCCCGTCGATCAATGACCTGATCGGCGCGGATCTGTCGACGGCGAACTCGCTGACAGCATCGATCGGAAACGGCACGCTGACGGGCCTGATGGGCACGGTCAACACGGCCATCGCTGGGGTGTCGAGCCTTGCCAACGCCGCGCAGAGCACGATCAACGGCGTGTTGGCGCCGATCGCAGCCGTGCAGACGCAGGTATCGACGCTGATCGCCAGCGCCTCGAACACGATCGCCAATGTGTCGACGCTCGGCGGGATCGTGCCGAACAATCCGATCTCGGTCGCGGCGGCCAAGCTGACGTCTCAGGTCACGGCGTACCAGAGCCTGCCGACGCTCTACAACCTGCAATCGGTGATGGGGCGCATGTCGGCCAACCTGGGTGGCGTCTCTGGCGCCGCGCAGCAGATCACGATGGCCGGCGGCAACCTGATGCAACTCGCGGCCAATGTCTACGGCGACGCCAAGGCATGGACCGGCATTGCCAAGGCCAACAAGATCACGGACCCGGTGGTACAGGGCGTGCAGACGCTGAATGTACCGGTGCGGCCGGACAACGCTGGCGGAGTGCTGAGTGGCTAACAGTCTGAACATCGTCCCGGCCGTGCCAAGCGCACGAGCGCCGCGGGGGATCGTCCTGCTCGGAGACCCGAACCAGCCTGGTACCCGCGTGCCGTGGGTGGACTGGGAGGTCGAGCAGAACGTCTGGCACTCGGCCAGCACGTTCCGCATGCGGTTGCCGATCTCCGCGCTGTCCGACCCGATCAACCTGAACTACATCCTAGGCACCAACCCGATTCAGGCACAGGTCTATGCTGGATTCCCCCCTAACCCGGACCAGTACGGCACATCGGACCTGCAGCAGCTGATCCTTGGCAACGTCGACAGCGTCAACTTCGATCCGTCTGGGCGGACGGTGGATATTTCAGGGCGGGACTACACGTCGCTGCTAATCGATTCGAAGACGTTTGACCGGTGGGCGAACCAGACGGCAAGCCAAATCGCGACGACGCTGGCCAAGCGGCACGGCCTGACGCCGCAGGTTACGCCGACCACAGGGCTCGTCGGCAAGATCTACGAGATCGACAAGATCCACGATCGCCACGGCACAACCGAGTGGGAGTTGCTGACTTGGCTTGCTGGCGTCTATGACTATGTGGTCTATATCCAGGGCATGACGCTTTACTTCGGGCCCAAGCCGGATCCAAAGACGGCGACACCATACCTGATCCAGTGGCAGAACCCCGACCAGAACAGCGCGTTCTTCCAGGCGAACGTGCTGGATCTGGGGTTCTCGCGCACGTTGACGGTAGGCAAGGGCGTGATTGTCCAGGTGCACAGCTTCAACCACAAGCAGAAGGCCGGATTCTCCGTGACCTACCCGCAGGGGAAGGCGAAGGGCATCACGCCGGGCACGGCGAAGGCGCCAGCGCAGGTCTACAGCTACATCATCGCCAATCTGAGCCAGCAGGACGCCCAGGAGCGGGCCGCGAAGATCTACAACGACATCATCCGGCACGAGCTCAAGATGAACGCCAACCTACCGGGCGACAACATCCTGGTGCCAAACGTGATGGTGCAGGTGTCCGGTACGCAGACGCCGTTCGACTCGCTCTACTACGTCGAATCGGTGGCGAGGCGGATGAGCTTTGATGGTGCCTACCGGATGTCGGTGCGCGGCAAGAACCACAGTCTTGATACCTCGGTGATCCCGTCATGAGCGTCTCTCACTTCGCCAACATCATGCGCGCGCATGCGCAGATGGCGCAGGGCGAGAAAACCACGCACCGGGTCGGGCAAATCACGGCTTATGACCCGAGTAAGTACGCCGTCCGGGTGAAGTTCTGGCCGGACACCGTGGAGAGCTCTGGCTGGATCCCGCTGGCCTCGACCTATGTAGGCGCGGGCTGGGGGCTGGTGGCTGCGCCGACCATCGGCGACCAGGTGATCGTCGCGTTCGATCGCGAGGATCAGGATGCCGGGGTTGTGGTCGGCCGGTTCTTCACCGATGTCGAGCAGCCGCCAGCCGCGCCGTCCGGTGAATTCTGGCTGGTGCACAAGTCGGGCTCGTTCCTGAAGTTTCACAACGACGGCACGGTGGAGCTTACGGCGAACAGCACCATGAAATACACGGCCACGCAGCATCACTTCGTCGGGCCAGTGCAGATGGATAGCACGCTGAACGTCAACCAGACGATCAGCGGCGAAGGCGGCATGTCGATCTCAGGCGACAACGGCAGTGGTCACGCTTCGACGGTTACCGGCAACACCAATTTCGTTGGCGGTGTAACGGCGAACGGTCACGACATCGGCAGCACGCACCAACACATCAACTCCGGTGGCTCTGGCCTCGGCGGGGTGCCGCAATGACCGTCCAATTACTCAACGACCTGAACCATCTCTGGGGCCAGGACATAGTCACGAGTCCGACCGGGGACCTTGGCGTGGTGAGCGCGGGAACGCGCAGCCAGCAGCGAGTGATCCGTCGGCTCTTGACCAACCCGCTCGATGCGAATGGGCCGCCGGATTATCCGTTGCACCCGACCTATGGGGCCGGGCTCGCGCGGTACGTCGGCCAGGCCGTCGACGCGGGCAAGCTGCGCGCGCTGATCCGCGGCCAGATGCTGCTGGAGGATTCAGCGGCAAGGAATCCCGAGCCGCAGATCACCGTGACGCGCCCTGACCCGTCAACGATCTCGGTCTATATCCGGTACACGCTGGCCGGGACGGGCGCGCCGGTAACGCTCTCATTCAACGTGAACGCATAAGCGCTCACTGCCTGACAACTGGGCCGCCTTCGGGCGGCTTTTCCATTCCTGGACGCCATGCCTCAAATCACTTCGTGGGATCTGCCGACGACCATCCAGAACATGGCCACGTCGGTGCAGCAGAAGGCCAAGGTCCTGGTCGACTTCACGGTCGGCTCCGTGACGCGCGCGGTGGTCGAGGCGACCGCGCAGGTGGTGATCTGGCTGGAAAGCCTGATCCTGCTGTTACTGCAGGCCACGCGCGCGGCGACGTCGAGCGGCGCGGATCTCGACAGCTGGATGCTCGACTACGGCCTGACTCGCCTAGCGGCCACAGCGTCAACGGGCCAGGTCACGTTCTCGCGCTTCACGCCGACCTATCAGTCCGTCATTCCCGTGGGCACGGTCATCCAGACGTCCGACGGCACGCAGCAGTTCACGTTGATCGCGGACACGACGCAGTCTGCCTACAGCGCGGCGCTCGGGGGCTATGTGATCGCGGCGGGGATTGCCAGTGCTGTGGCCACCGTCCAGGCGGTGAATACCGGCTCCGTGACCAACGTGCTCGCCAATACGATCACGACGCTGACGCAAGCGGTCCAGTACGTGGACACGGTGACGAATGCGGCAGGCTTCACGAACGGCACCGACGCTGAAACGGACGGCGCCTTCCGCGCACGGTTCATCACCTACATCAACGGCCTGTCCAAGGCCACGAAGACGGCGATCGGCAACGCCATCCTGGTTGTCAAGCAGGGCTTGAGCTATGTGCTGGTCGAGAATCAGACTTATGGCGGCGTTTCTCAACCCGGTTACTTCTATGCCGTGGTCGACGATGGCACGGGCAGCCCACCGAGCACGCTGCTGTCGTCGGTGTCCAATGCCATCGATGCGGTGAGGCCGTTCACATCGACCTTCGGGGTCTTCGCGCCTGTGGTCGTGACGGCGAACGTGGCCATGACCATTACCACGGCGGCAGGCTATAGCCATTCCGCGGTGGTCACCCTAGTGCAGGCCGCGTTGCAGAGCTATATCAACTCGCTGGCAATCGGTCAGACCCTGAGCTACAGCCGCCTGGCGCAAGTAGCCTACGACGCCTCTCCGGGCGTTACCAACGTGACCGGCACCACGCTCAACAGCGGTACCGCCGACCTGGCGGCGACCAACCAGCAGATTGTGAAGTACGGGACTGTGACGGTGGCGTGATGGCGACAGGCGACAACAACGATATCTTCGCGCGCCTGAAGTCAGCGCTGCCATCCCGGTGGTTCGGATCCACGGCCGACTCCATGCCGGTCGTCGACTCACTGCTGGCGGGCATCGCGACGGCGCTCAGTTTCGTCTATTCGCTGTATGTCTACGCGAAGCTGCAGACGCGGATCCTGACCGCGACGGATGGCTGGCTTGATCTGATCGCTGCCGACTTCTTCGGTTCGGCTGTCCAGCGCAAAGCCAACCAGTCCGACGCATCGTTTCGCGCCAACATCATCGCGAACATGTTTCGCGAGAGGGCGACCCGGAACGGGATGGTCAAGGTCTTGAAGGATCTGACCGGGCGCACGCCGACGATCATCGAGCCGGCAAGGCCGGCGGATACCGGCTCTTATGGCGGCCCGTTGATCGGCTACGGCGTGGCGGGAGCCTACGGTTCGCTGCTGATGTCGTACCAGTGCTTCGTTGTCGCTTACCGTCCCTTCGGGTCTGGCATTCCTAACGTTGCAGGATATGGGGTATCCACAGGCGCCTATGGGACGCCATCCCAAGCCGAATACGCATCGCTCTCGATGATCCAGGGCAGCGTCACGGACGCCGACATCTACGCCGCGATTGAGGCGACAAAGCCTGTCGCTACGACCATCTGGACAGCGATCCAGAACTGATACCGACCCTACCTTTCGAGCAAGCCCGCCATAGCGCGGGCTTTTTTCATTCTTGGAGCCAGTTGAATGGACCGCCAGATCATCTATCCGGGGCAGATTCCCCTCGAAACGGACCTGCTTAACACCAACAAGAACGCCATGATCGGGCTGTCCAAGCTGGCTGCGGCCATGCTTGGTACGTCGACGGTCGTCAACGGCCTGACAGTGGGGCCAAACAGTCCCGCAGCGCTGAATGTCGTGGTTTCCGCTGGTGAAATCTATGCCCTCACTAGTGTCGACGCGAACGCCTACAGTTCGATCGCCGCGGATACTACCCACCTAATCGTCAAGCAGGGCATATCGCTCGATCCCACTACGATCTCATGCCCGGCCCCGACCACATCAGGCTTCTCGATCAACTATCTGATTCAGGTTGCATTTTCGGAGACGGACGGCTCACCTGTCGCGCTTCCCTATTACAACAGTTCCAATCCGTCGCAAGCCTTCAGCGGTCCCGGTAACAACGGCGCAGCGCAGAACACCCGACGCTATGGCCTGGCTGTTGTGAACGCCAAGGCTGGAGTTGCTGCCGCCACTGGAACGCAGACCACGCCGTCTGCTGATGCAGGATTTGTTGGGTTGGCAGTGGTGACCGTCGCCAACGGCCAGAGCACGATCGCGGCCGGCAACATCACGCCATACGCCGGCGCGCCGGTCCTGCCGTCTGACCTGCTGCACGCTATTCAGGCCAGCAGCCTGACCGTCGGCGTCGATACCGGTGCCGCGAACGGCTGCGTTGTCAACTATAGCTACCCGGTCACCGCCCTGAAAGACGGCATGCCGTTGTGGTTCAAGCCGGCTGCGGCTAACACCGGCGCGGCAACTCTCAATGTCAACGGCCTCGGCGCTTTCCCGCTGATCGGTGGAGCTCATTTGGCTCTGACTGGCGGGGAGATCATTCCTGGCGGGAAGGCACAGGTCGTCTGGCGTGCGGACATCAACTCGTTCATTCTGATCGAGTGCACGGGGGGCGCGCTGCAAGTTGCCCCGGGAACGGGGTCACAGCACGCTCCACAGATGAGCCAGGTAGCGGGCATCGTCGGATCAATGCGCAACCTCGTCATGAACGTGGCGGCGGCCAGCTCTGCCGCAACGCTGACTGCGGACGAGATCGTCGTCGAGACGGCGCTGGGTGGCGTTCGATATTGCCTGCCGAACTTCAACAAAACGATCAACGTCGGAACGACCGGCGCCGGCGGGATGGATACCGGCACATCGCCTTTAAACGGCTACGTGGCGATCTATGCCATCTACAACCCGGCCACCGGTGCAAGCGCTCTGCTTGGCAAGAACGCGACCTCGGCAGTGCAGCCGAACGTGTATGGTGGCGCGAATATGCCGGCCGGTTACACCGCGTCTGCGCTGGTGAGCGTCGTGCCGACGGATGGATCGGGGAATATCAAGCCGCTCTATCAGCGCGATCGGGACATCAGCATCGCGAGCGCCGTTGCATTTACGACCTCGACCACCCAGGCATCGCCAACCTCCTTCTCGATTTCTGGACTCGTTCCTCCTAATGGAGTGAGGGCCAGCGGGAACATCTCGATTTCCTCGACTGTCGCCAGCAATATGTCGACGTCCATATATCCAACGACAGGCAGCCTAGGGGGTCAATCGATTGCTGCTGCTGTCAGCGCCGGCTTTTCTTCGGCGTGTAACGCGAATTGGAATATTGCGACCCCGCAAACCTTGTATTACACAGCTGCAAGTTCTGCAGGAACGCCGACATTCACGCTGACAATTGGTGGATATTCCATTTAATCGGGGAAAACTATGGATCTGATTTATGTGCAGTTTTCCGACGCTTCGGAGACGAAGGTCATCGGTTACTTCTGTTCGGGCGACAACGACCCTAAGGTGTGGCCGAATCAGGGAGAGGTGACGGCGGCCGATCCGCGCTGGAAGACGTACATTAACTCGCAGACAGCATTCTTGCAGAGCATGCTGCCGCCACCTGTAGCGTAGCCTGGATCGGTCAGGCCACAGTCCCGGTCGGCATGAGCGTCCTGCCGGCCGGGAACCAACGATCTCGCACCCAGAGGAATGGCTTCTCGACAAAATAATAGCTGAGGGCAGACACGGCAATGACCGCTGGGAAATATGCGGCGAGTCTTATCAGGTTGTCTGCGGTGCTATTTGTGACTCCCACGAGATACAGCATAACGAGGAGCACGGCGATGTTCGATAGATACATCGAATAGGACAATTTCGCGATGGCTGATGTAATCGCCGTCACCATCCTGGGAAGGCTGAACTTCAGGCCCAGGGAGAGAATTCCGCAGATTCCCAGTGATGCAATGGGGAACAGCCAGAACTTTGCGAATAGGCTTTTGTTCATCCAATCGGTCCCGTGCGTGGTCGTATAGACAGCTATCGGCAAGAGGCAGGCGATCGCATAGCTTCCACGTTGAAGAATGCATCTTCGGCTTGCGGGAATGGTTCGGTGGAGGATGGAAAGCAGAACGCCCCACATTAGGGAGTCAATTCGAAACAGGGTCACCTTTCGTACCTGTTCATCCCAAAGCGTCGCCTCCATGGCCCCGTGATACCTGAGGGCCATTGAAACGCTCAAGAGAAGGAATAGGGTGGCGAGCAGAGCCGGTACTGGTTTGCGCAAGATCGCCCAGATTCCAAAAAACGTGAGAGGAAGGAGGAAATAGAAGATCTCCTCGATCGATAGGCTCCAGGCTTCCGGGAAGAACGTTGGGTGCGGTGACACTATGTTCTGTGTAAAGACCAGGTACCGCCCGATGTCAGTCGGGATTGGAGCCGCCAAACCGACAAGCGAAATCGTGATGTTCACCGCAAGATAGAAGTAGTAGTTAGGCAGGGTTCTAAACCACCGCCGCGTCATAAACGTGGTGAGCTTGGTAAGGCTTCCATCGAAGTTTCTGATCACGTCTAGGAAAATCCCGCCAATAAGGAAGCCACTCAAACAGAAGAATATCTCTACGCCAAAGAAGCCCAGCATTGTGCGAACCAGCATGATGGTGTCGCTGCCGGGAATGAAGTTCAGGCCATGTGATATGACAACCATTAGCACGGCCAGAGCCCTCCAAAGGTCGAGCCATTGATTCCTCTTTTCCACTGCGCTCATCGTTCTATGTTATTGGGGTCGATATGTGACTCGTGCGATGTATGCCGCCAAAGATCTTGGGGCGCGGAGGATTTTACCCGCTCTGCGGGGCGATAGCCGCCTGGGGCCGCAAACCAAAGACGTCACACAGCCGCCAAAGGGTGGCTTTCTTATGCCCGCCGCGCGCGGGCTTTTTTCTATTCCGGGGTCACAACATGTCCGAACCAATTTCCACCAGCCTCGCTGGGGCTGGCGGCTGGAAACTTCTCGGCGGCGCGGCGGGCGCCGGCGCAATCGGTGCGGGCTTAGCTTCCATCGTCGTCATGTGCATAACAACTCCGCGAAGCCCGAAGGAATGGGCGGTAGGGCTGGTTTCCACTGTCGTCGGATCGATCGGCGGCGGATCGGCCGTGATCATGAAGTTCGGGCTGCAATCGTGGGCTCACGATCCGTTCGGCTTGGTGGCCATGCTGGGTCTGGTGTTCTCTTGCGGGCTGCCGGCCTGGTCGATCGTCCGATGGGTGTTCAACTGGATCGAGAAGCGCAAGGGCGCCGACATCGCCGAGATTGCGGCTGAGGTCCGCAAGGAGCTGGGGCAATGACCGCGCCGACGACGAGTAAGGCGCCGCGCCGGAGCTTGATTGCCATCGTTGGAGCGGCTGCAGCAGCAGTCCTTATGGTGCTGGTGCCTCAGAACGAGGGCACCGTCTATAAGACCTACCGCGACCTTGGCGGCGTCCTGACCTACTGCACCGGCGCGACGGAAGACGCCCAGTGGGGCAAGACCTACACCCCGCAGCAGTGCGCGGACCAGCTCGACAAGGATTTGGCCGTCCACGCTGACGGCATCGCTAAGTGTGTACCCATGGATAAGTTGACCGCCGGGCAGCGGGTGGCCTTTGTCGACACGGCCTACAACATCGGGGTGCCGGCGTTCTGTGGCAGCAGCATGGCTCGCAAGGCCAATGCCGGCGACATGGCCGGCGCATGCGCGGCGCTGTCGCTGTGGGTCAACGTCAACGGCAAGCCTGTGAAAGGCTTGGTCAATCGGCGCGCGGTGGCGCGGGCGTTCTGCGAAGGCAAGCGCCCAGTCTGAGCGATCCGATTTCACCCAAGCCCCGCTTCGTGCGGGGCTTTTGCATTTCTGGAGGGCCCAATGGCCGTCACCGATACCCACGAAGAGAAAGAAACCCTGGCGGTCGACGTGCTGCTGCCAGGCCACGAGGCGCGCGTCACGACGCCGCTATTCCTCCGCTCCAAGAAGGCGCTGATCGCGCGGGAGGGTGGGCGCTGCTTTATCTGCGGATGCACGGCCGAAGAGAGCGGCCATCCGCTCGAGGCGCACCACCACCCGATCGAGCGTTCGCTGGCCAACATGATCGACTGGGCGATCGTAGCCGGCCTAGCCAAGATCGGAGCGCTCGGGCCATACGCCGCAGCGTTCAACTGGGACGCGTTCGACCCCTCCAACCCATACACCTTCGTCGACGACATGACGGCGAACGGGTTGTTGCTCTGCAAGCAGCACCACACCGGCAAGGACGCCGGCATCCACGACATGCCTTTCCCGCTCTGGATCGCCCAGAAGTACGCGCGGGATGGGTACCAGTTCAGCCCAACGGAGGTGATTCACCATGCTGATGACAATCCTTGAGGCGATCGGCGCCGCGCTGAAGGCAATCTTTGCCACGCCGCAGCGCATATTCATTGCGGCGGTGCTGGTCATCCTCGCCGTGGCCGGTGGCGCGGTGCTGACCTATCGGCACGAGCGCGACGCAGCGCGCGCCGAGCTCGCGCAGACGAAAGGCGATCTGGGCAAGTTCAAAGACGCGTACACGGCTTTGGCCGGCTCGCTGCAGGCGCAGAACGCCGCGGTGTCCGATCTTGAGGCGCAGGCCAAGCTGCGCCAGTACCAGGCCGCCAAGGCCGATGCCGATGCCCAGGCCGCGCAGTCGAAGTACACCCTGCTGGCCGGGAAGATCCAGGCGCAAGCCGCCGGCGCAGACCAATGCGCGTCGCTGCATGGCCTGCGGCTGACCTACGTGAAGGAGCGCCCATGATCCGCGCGCTGATGTTGTGTCTGCTGCTGGCAGGCTGCGCCGCGCCGCAAGTGGTCGAGAAGCCGGTGGAGGTGAAAGTGCCGGTCCCGGTGCCGTGCAAGACGGCCGAGATTCCGGAGCCGGACTGGCCGCTGGCCAAGGTCGCCGCCACTGCCAGCGATTTCGAGTGGTTCAAGGCTGCGCTTGCCGAGCTGGCGCTCCGCGCAGGCTACGAGGCTCGCCTGAAGGCGGCAGTCGCGGCATGCCAGTGATCCGCGTGCTGGTTGCCGTCGGCGCGGCTGTGCTGCTTGCCGCCTGTGCGGCGCTGGACTGTGGCGCCGACGGCGGCAATGGCGGCTACGAGGCCGAGTGTAGTGCTGAAATTCGCTTCTGATTGGCATCCAATAATTGGACTAGAGTCGCCCGGAAACCCGCATGCTGTCGTGCTCACTAATTGAGCACTTTCTTGGATGGATTCCGCGCCGCGCCTTACTGCATAAGGCTTTGCTGCCGTTTTTCACTCTGCATGGGGTGCAGGTGGTCGGAGGTTCAAATCCTCTCGCCCCGACCAGAAAATGAAAGGCCTGACAGGTTTCCTGTCAGGCCTTTTTGTCATTTGTTGCTGTCGGTCCCGCAAATGGAAGGTTTGGAATCTGAGAGTCAATAGCGCCGTCGACAGGCTGGCTTCAGTATGCTAAAAACGCACGTCCAGAAAAACAGAGGAGAGTACCTATGCGTATCGCCATTTACGGCTGCAGCGGATTCGGTCGAGAAGTCGCTCCTATTGCCAGAGATACAGCACGTCGCATTGGTTCTGGCACTTTGAATGAGGCCGTTGTTTTTGTAGACGATGATGTCTCCAACATCGGGACCATCAAGAACGGGATTCACGTTATTTCCTTTGACGAGCTTCAGTCGAAGCAATCCGATCGCTTGGTAGTTGTTGCGGTTGGCTCCAGCACCGTGCGCCGGGCGATTGTTGCCAAGTGCGAGGCGGCGGGCCTGAAGTTCGCGAGCGTCAGCGCACCGTCGGCCAGATTCCTCGATGAGGTCAGTCTTGGCGATGGCGCCATTTTCTGCGATTTCTCCATGGTGACGTCCAACGTCAGGATTGGACGTCACTTCCACGCAAACATCTATTCCTACGTGGCGCATGATTGTGTGGTCGGTGACTTCGTGACGCTGGCACCCAAGGCCTGCGTGAACGGTAATGTGATCCTTGAGGATGACGTGTATGTCGGTACAGGCGCGGTGATCAAGCAGGGGACGCCTGAAAAGCCGCTGCGCATTGGTAAAGGTGCAATCGTCGGCATGGGCGCCGTGGTTACCAAAGACGTTCCGCCTGGCGCGGTGGTCGTTGGCAATCCTGCACGCGTCAAGGAGTGACTTCCGTTCGGCGATTTGCGGCAAGGGCTGCCAACTGATGTTGGCCCCTGTTTCCGAAGGAAACACGATGCCGGCACTCGCGTTGTAAATGCGAGCGGCAAGAATGCGGGGTAGGAACACCTCTTACCCCAGATGGAAAGCGAAAGGCCTGACGGGAAACCTGTCAGGCCTTTCGCTTTCTTTCATCTTGTAACGCTGTCCGAAATAAGCGCAGCACGCTGCAATCCTTCCTTACATTTCGGACATAGGTTCTCACCCTGTCATCGACTAGCCTTTCCCCATTGCATCGACACGGCAGCTTGCGCTGTCGGAGTAGGGACGGATGAACTGGCGAGACATATTTCTGATTGGTTTTGGATGGGTGGGGGCTTGCCTGGCTGCGGGCTGGTTCCTGACGATAGCGGTCAAGGTGCTGGGTTGACCCTGGCGCCATCTCTCACCGATCGCTTCAACCTCCCTTCGATACCAGCACCGCATCATTCCGATACACGTCCGGGAACATCGTTTTCAGATTGCCGATCTTCGGCAGGTCATTGATGACGAT
>Ga0209426_1000444_pt1 | contig 43790 bp, 40 predicted proteins | sample Deesub1362B_J571_FD_187697 | JGI IMG/M metagenome (GOLD analysis project Ga0209426, IMG submission 187697) | Deep oceanic, basalt-hosted subsurface ecosystem from Juan de Fuca Ridge flank, Pacific Ocean, CORK Borehole 1362B_J2.571 (SPAdes)... ...
GGTTCTGGGATACAGAACTGCTAGTCCTTGCCCAGCGCAAAGGCCTGAGCATCAAAGAAATTCCAGTTTCATGGGAGCAAGGCGAGGATACCAAAGTGAAGCTGGGAAGGGATTCGGTGTATATGCTTTCGAGACTCATTAAAATGTACGGCGAGATAAAGAACGGAGCGTATGGTGAGATAGGAAGAATAGGAAGCGAGATGGAAAGCGGAAAAAGGGGGAAAAAGCTAATTTTGCTTTCTGTTCTGACAGCTCTTCTAATTCTTTCTGCTACGGCCCTATATGCTGGCATTGGCAATCTTATTGATGCCATCTCCAGAGCAAATACCACATACGTCTTCTATGCAGTCATACTCTACTCATCTACCTTCCTGCTCAGGGGCTTCAGATATAGAATGATTCTGAAAAAGCTGGGATTCCCGTCAACCCTTTTGTTCGCTGCTGAGAGTGTGGCAATAAGTCAGACCATGAACGTCATTACTCCGGTGAGGATCGGTGATGCAGCTAGGGCATATGTGTTCAAAAAGAACGGTGTTCCTTACACCTCATCCTTCAGTGCCTTAGCTGCTGAAAGGATATACGACCTCGCTGCTGTCGTACTAATCTCATTCACGTCCCTCTTCATGCTCTCTGGGATCTCTGGAATCTCAACTTCTACACCCTATTATGGTCTGGTTTTCCTGATCTTCATCATTGCCGCCGTTTATGCAGCCTCAAGGCTTCAAAATGTGGTCGGGGAGATTTTCAAGAAAGCAACAGAGCTCGTGGGAAATCGAACCTCCCCTATTATCTTTGCCCTCTCCATCGTCATCTGGACAGTGGATATTCTGGTGTGCCAGCTTGTTCTGATGGCCTTCTCAGTCTCAGCACCAATTGCCTTAACGGCTCTGGCGGTGTCAGCAGGAAACCTTGCAAAGATTCTTCCCATCACGCCTGGTGGAATTGGCACCTATGAGGCGTCGCTGACTGCAATCCTCTCATTCAGCATTCCTCTACCATCAGCCTTTGCTGCTGCGCTCATAGACCATGCCATAAAGAACTTGGTGACCATGGTTCTTGGAGTTGCTTCCTCGGCAAAGCTGGGAATGAAACTCTCTGAGGTCAGGAGGGCTGGAAATTGATGTGGATTTTGGGGATAGTTTTTCTGATTTTATTCTCCATAATAATCTCTCAGATTTTCCCGCTGAAGTATTATGCATCTCGACCATTCTCAATTCTCATTTTATCACTTCTGGCGTTTGTTCTTTCATTTCTGATGCCGTTCAAAACAGCCTTTCTAATCTCTTCAGTTTTCATGCTGGTAACAGCCGCAGTGATGCTGTGGAAAAGAAGAAAGCTCTATATTGATGAAAGCGAAGCAGTTTTCCTGATTTTCTTCATCTACTTCTTTTTCCTCCGCTCGCTTGTTCCAGATGCAATAGGAGCAGAAAAGCTGATGGATATTGCCTTTCTGAACTCCGTGATACATGCTGGAAAATTCCCGCCACCCGATCCTTTCTTTGCCGGTGGAACTCTGAACTTCTATTACTATTTCGGGTATGTTATTGGAGCCGTCACTACTATGTTGTCATTATCGCCTCCAGAGATTGGTTTCAACATTAGTCTGGCTTATATAGCCGCTCTCAGTTTTTCCACAGTCTACGGCCTCCTGAAAGAATTGATGGATTCAAGGAAATTCGCTGGAGCAGGAACGGTTATAATGCTGTTCTCTGGGAATCTATACGCTGCAAAGGAATTTTTCGAAAATCTGATGGCTGGAAAGACACCGGGATTTCTGTTTTACTGGAATGCCACAAGGGTAATTGATGACGCCACATACGGCAAAACCATTAACGAGTTTCCATACTTCTCCTTCATCCATGCAGACCTCCATGCACACGTTTTTGCTATTCCGCTGAAGCTGCTGACCTTGGCCCTTCTGTATGCGTATCTAAAAGACAGAAAAAAGGGATACTTCCTGATTCCAGCCCTTTTCTCCCTCTTTGCATCCAACAGCTGGGACTTCCCGATCTTCTTTATGCTGACGTTTCTGGTTGCCGTGCTCAGGGTGAGAAAAGATGAGAAAGTGGTTAAATTAACCAAAAACCCGAAAAAATTTGAAGAGATTAAAACTGCAGTCGCAATTCTGGGTCTTTCTGCTGTGGCTTCACTTCTCCTGTTCTCCACCATGGAGGTTGCCTCAGCCAGACCCTTCATTATCTCTGAAAGAAGCAATTCTCTGCAATTCTTTCAGTTTTGGGGACTTCATTTGCTGCTAGCATACTGCTACCACTGGCGGGAGTGGAAGATCGTTTTGGCTTCTTTTATCTTCTCAATCCTCTTCATCCCAATTCTTCCCATCGCTCCTCTCCTCATCCCGCTGATGGTGGTGAGTCTGAGGCGTCTGGATGACTTTCCCTCACTTCTGGCCTTTGTCTTCTCATTAATCGTTCTAGCCACGGAATTCTTTGCCATCGAGTCCAGAATGAATACCTTCTTCAAGTTTTATCTGGCCGCATGGATTCTTTTATCAGTACCAGCTGCTCTGGCCTTTAAAGACTTCTGGGAAAACAGAAACCTGAGGCCTGTGGCGACAGTCATCCTCGCTCTTATGCTGGTTTATCCGGCTATAGCAACGCCTGTCAGGCACTATAAGGCCGATTTTAACCTTGATGGAATGGAGTTCGTCAGGATCAGAAGCCTAGGAGATTATGAGGCAATTAGGTGGTTGAGGGGTGCGGAGCAAAAAATTGTTCTCGAAGCAGCTGGAGACTGCTATGGATATGGAGGGAGAATAGCAGCCTTTGCAGCCAAGCAAACCGTTGTGGCATGGCAGTGCCATGAAGTACAGTGGAGAGGAAATGGAGAGGAGCTGGCCAGGAGGATAGCAGAGGTGAGGGCTATCTACACCTCTGGAAATTGCAGTGTTGTGCTTTTTCTCCTTCAGAAATACAACGTGTCGTATGTGGTTGTGGGCTCCTTTGAAAGGGAGATGTATGGAGTTAAGCCTGATCATTTTGAGAAATGTGGGCTGAAAAAGGTGTTTGAGAGCGGTGAAACGGTTATTTACAAGGTTTTAGGTTTTCAGAGTTTGGGAAAGAGTGAGGCTGGGCTGGAGCTTAATAGTTAAAATCTTAAAACCGTTCAAACATCAGAAGAACTCCTGAAGCCTCGTCTGTCCTTTCATGTATGCTGCAGTCCTTTTAAGGCTGATGCCCATTTTTTTAAGCTGAATGAGGCTGTAACCTTTCTCAATCAGTCGCGCTGACTTCAAACCAATTCCTGGTAGAAATATGGGTTCTTTAATCTCGCCTAATTCGCCTAATTCGAACCCCCTATCCATCAAAGCCTCAGCAATTGCCATTTTTGGGTCCCGCCTGATAAAGCCATCTTCAAGGGCAAGGTTGATGAGCTTCAAATCGTAGCCATAAAGACGCATCAGAGCATCTGCTGCATAAAGCCTTGCAACCCTCTCTCTTCGTTCAGCTCTTTCGGATTCTAAAGGTGTGCCACTCACAGGACGGAAAGGGGAGAGGTAGAATCTCGAAACACCAAATTTCTCGTAATGCTCGTTCATAACTCTAACAATTTCTGCATCGCTTTCTCCAAGTCCCACGATTACTTGAGTTGTGTGACCTCTTCTCAGGCCATTTCTCCTTGCTTTCTCCACTTCATCAGCAATCCATCGCTCTCTTTTCAGAATATCGGTTTTGAGATTTTTGACGCTGCTCAACTCGCCAAGACGGGATTCAGAAGTGGTTTCGATGTTTATGCTCACTCTTGAGGCAAGCTCTACAGCTCTTTTTATATGGTCTCTGTCGGCTCCGGGAACTATTTTCAGGTGGAGGTAACCTTTATGGAATTCTCTTATGAGCTCACCACACTTCAGAATCCTCTCCATGACTTCATGGCTGTCACTGCTCATGGAGGAGCTTATGAAAGCCCCCTCAACCAGCCCTTTCTCCTTCATGGCCCTGAACAGCTCTGCTATCTGTTCAGGCGTCGCTTCTATTCCTCTTCTCCAGGGATTAGGGCAGTAGGAGCAATCATAACGACAACGGGTGGAAATGAGTATTTTAAGGAGATTGACCGTCTTCTTTCCTGTTTTGGCTCTGTAAACAAGCTTTGAAGCGTCATAACTGCATCTCGCATTGCAGATGTCGAAGGCACTTCCTTCAATGAGCCTTATCATGTCCTCGAATCTCACTTATGAGGGTTGGCTAAACAACACTTCAGGGTTTCGGGTGATGTGAAAGTAAAGGCAGGAAGTGAAGCAGCTTCCGTCCAGAAGGTATTTATCTTCAAAAATTATTCGCTTTCCAGTGATCTCTCATGATAGGAAGCAGGCTGGCTGAGGTAATGGATTCTCTGATAGACACCGCAATGAGCAGAATAAAGGCAGATTTGATGATTGAGAACTGTAATGTGGTTGATGTTGTCACCGGAGAGATTTACGAAGCTTCAATAGCCATTAAAGGTGACAGGATTGCTTATGTAGGAGACTCTTCCAATATTTCCGCAATTAAAACAATTGATGCAAAAAGCAGGTATGCTGTGCCTGGCCTCATCGACGCCCATGCCCATCCGGATTACTATCTCACCCTCTTCGAGATGGCCAAAATTGCTGTAAAGCATGGAACTACCTGTCTTTTTGCCGAACCAGACGCTGCATTCAATGCTATGGGTATTGATGGCTTCCGTCTCTTCGTTGACTGGGCTAAACGCTGCGATGCTAGAGTCTACGTTCTGATTCCGTTCATTTCTCCTCAAGATCCGGGAGTTGAGGATGCAAACTTCCCTATCGATCTGGATGATCTGGCTGAAATTGCTGGAGAGCTTCTTGTGGGAATGGGAGAGGTTGTAGCATGGAGTGCACTTATAAATGGTGATGAAGGTGTCAGGAATAAGGTAAGGTGGGCAGTCGAGAAGAACTTGAAAATTCTTGGCCATACTGCAGGAGCAAGAAGACAAAAGCTGGCAGCCTACGCTCCTATAGCCAGCTCCTGCCATGAAGCCATAAATACTGAACAGGCTTATGAAAAGCTCAGGAATGGGCTACATTTGATGGTGAGGCACGGCTCCATCAGAAAAGATTTGTACGATGTTCTACCTGCTGTGCAAAAGTGTGATGTGTCTTGGATATCCCTTGTTTCTGACGGCGTGGAACCTTCAGATGCTGTGAATAAAGGATACATGGACTGGGTTGTCAGGGAGTCCATAGAGCTTGGTATCGATCCCATTGATGCCATTAGGATGGTTACAGTGAATCCGGCTAGATACTATGGCATGGAGAGGGACTTGGGCATTCTTGCGCCACCGAGATATGCAGATATGCTTCTGTTAAAAGATCTGGAAAAGGTTGAGATTGACAGGGTTATTGTTGGTGGTCAGATTTATAAGGAGGATGATTTTGGCGATTCATCCAGTTATTCCTCCTCGACACCCTTAAGCGTAATGAACGTGAAAAGAAAGCTGAAGCCCGACGATATTAAAATTCCTGTAGACGACAGAGCAAAGCTGAGGATTGCCGAACTCCTAAGTGAGACCGTGAATCGTGAGGTGGTGAAGGAGGTCAAGGTGCAGGATGGGTGGGTTGAGGGTTACCACAAGGCAGTTCTGGTGGAGAGGTTCAGGGCTAAGTGGCCTCCAGTGGTATCATTGCTGGATGGATTCGGATTGAAGAGTGGAGCCATAGCATCTACTGTCTGTTTTGACGAATACAACATCGTTGCTATTGGATGCAATGATGAAGATATTGTTGCAGCGGTGAATAGAGTAATTGAGCTGAAAGGAGGCATAGTATTTTCTGAAAACGGTGAAGTTGTCGAGGAACTTCAATTACCCCATGGCGGCGTCATGTCGGATGGTGCTAAATACGTATCTGAAAAATTGCTGAAGTTTGAGGAGATATTGAGGAATAATGGCGTATCCTTCGAAAAGCCCATCAATGTGCTTCACTTCCTGACCTTTGTCACACTTCCGGATCTCAAACTGAGTAACAGGGGAATTGTGAAGGTCAAAGAGAGGAAAATTGTACCTCTTGTAGTAGGTTCTGAATCTGGATAAGGTTGAAGGTTAGACAAATCGACAAAAAGTTTCAGCTCACGTGGAAATTTCTTAAATATCTATTCAGCCAAGAAGAATGAGTGAATATCAGGAAAAGCCAGCGCAACTTGAAGCAAAATCTGGAGCACAACCCCCTCTTCAAACCCTGGAAGAAAGGGATGGGAAGGGTTGCACTAGTCTACCCTAACAGATACGTGGGCGGCATAACCAACATAGGCCTCCAGTACATTTATGCAAAGATTAACTCCATGGATGGCTTTGTATGCGAGAGGTTCTACCTTGACGTTTTCGATGGGCTGAGGAGTCTAGAGACCGGAACTCCTCTGAAAGACTTCGATATTGCCCTATTCTCTCTCCAGTACGAGGAAGATTACTTCAATGCCGTCAGAATAATCCGGAAGAGTGGGTTTTCAGGGCTCAAGGTTGCAGGAGGGCCGTGTGTGACAGAGAATCCACAGCCACTGCTGGATTACCTTGATGTTTTTGTGATAGGCGAAGTGGAAAACAGCGATATTCTGGAAAAAATTCTGAAAGGTGAGATTGAAGGAGATGGAATTTATACAGGTGGAGGGGAGAGGGTCAAAAGAAAAGTCAGAAGACTGAAGCCAGATAAGCTTGAGGATCACCTTCTCACCCAGATCGTGGGAGAAGGGGCTTACGACAGATGTGTTTTGCTGGAGATAGGCAGGGGGTGTGGGAGGGGCTGCACTTTCTGCATTGTCAGGCAAATCTATTCTCCCCTGAGGTGGAGAGATGCGGAACTGATTCTCTCGGTGGCCGAAGCTAACAGAGAAGCTGTAAGCAAGGCTGCGATAATTGCCCCGTCCCCCTCTGACCACCCGAAATTCAAGGAGATAGTAGCAGGGCTTCTGGAAATGGGGTTTATGGTCTCACCATCTTCGGTCAGAGCAGACAAGCTCACTCCCGAGCTCATGGAGCTTCTTGCAGAAGCAGGACTGAAAAGCCTCACCGTCGCTCCGGAAGCGGGAAGCGAGAGGATGAGAGACAGTCTCAGGAAAGGCATAGATGAGAAAGATGTCATTTCTGCGGCAGAGATGGCAAAAGAGAAGGGTATAAGCTCAATAAAGATGTACTTCATGATCGGTCTGCCCGGGGAAACTGAGGAGGATGTTAAAGCCATTGTGGAACTCACTTCCAGAGTTAAGGAGATAGTTGGGTCCGTGAGCGTCTCCGTGAATCCACTGGTTCCAAAACCTCATACACCCCTTCAGTGGATGCCTTATGGAGGGGACTTCTCAGCATCACCACAGGATAACCTGGAGAAACTGGAAGAGAAGTCGAAACTTCTGAAAAAGGAATTTGCAAGAATGGGTGTTAAAGCTGAGGTTGAAAGCGTTGAAAAATTTGCTGTTCAGGTAGTTCTTTCAAGGGGTGGAAGGGATGTTGCTTCTCTCCTTACCACGAAACCCAAGTTGTCTGCCATCAAAAAACTGGGGCTGGAGAAGTATCTGGGGGAGATTGATGTAAATCAGCAACTCCCGTGGGATTTCATAGATGTGGGATACAAAAAGAGCAGGCTTGTGAGGGAATATGAGCGAATACTTGAAAGGGCTGGCATCAGCTGATGTCACCACATGCGCAGAAAAGCTCGTTTAAGGCAGAAAAGACATCATCAAAACCTGCTGAGGTGATTGAGGACATCCTAATGAGCCTGTAAGGCAGCGTTGTGTACTCTACAAACTCTACAAGCTTCTCCATTAGCTCTGCCAACACTCCTTCTTCCTCCCCAATCCTTCTCTTTACTTCATTCAAATCGGGGATTTCGGTAATATCACATTTGTTGAAGACCGTCAGCGTAGGAATAGAGAGGCGGAGCGATACTACTGCGCTCTGGGCGATAATCGAAATGAAATTCTCTGGAGTTGATACTCTGGTGGAGTCGACGATGAAGATGCAGGTGCTGAATCCATTTAAGCTCTCAACAACATTCTCACCAAAATTAGAATACAGAAACAGCTCCATCTGGCCAGGGGTGTCAATAATCACGTATTCTGCATCCGGTATGAGCTTGGTGATGTGTTGCTGAGCAATTTCAACGGATTTCAGGAGTGCTCCGTTGACTCCCAGATTGAACTGCTCCATTACCTCCTCCGCTTTCACGAACTTCCGGATATCCCACTCTGTTTGATAGATGGGGGGCGATGCTGGGTCGAGATTTACTGTTCCCACCAAGTATCCCTTTCTCCTAAGATAATCTGAGAAGTTCAGGGTGAAGGTGCTTTTTCCGCTGCCAGCGGTGCCCACAACTATAATGTTCACATTTATTGCGAAACAGCTGGGCAGATAAACTTAATTCCTTAACTTTATTCCACTCTTATTCGACTCCAAGCTGCCTGAGAACCTTCTCCGCAATTCCCTTCCCGATTATCATGGGCAATTTGTCCTTGCTGGCAATAATGTCATCAACGCTCTTAATTCCATGCCGGTAGAGCTTTCTCGCCCTGACCCGACCAATTCCCTTGAGCCTGATAAGATCAAGCAGCTCTTCCTTCACTCCGTAGTTCAGCCTCTCCTCCAGCCCTGCGAAAAATCCAGTCTGAGGATGGGCGAGATGCTCTGCAACTCTTCGCAACGCATGCATGAGCCACTGGGCCGTTTCAACAACTCTTCTGAGATCACCTGGAGCGATGCTGAACTTGTCGCATATAACGTCTTCATCCCTCTCGTTAATCCAGTCATGGAGGCAGAGGGCAGTCTTAACCTCAGACAGGAACCAGTCGTAGTCGGATGAATAGACAGATGGTGCGTAGGTGAGCCTCTCCTTGAGAGCCAGAGCCTCCTCCTCTATCCACTCCTCACTCCTCCTGACATAAAGAAGCTCCATGTCTGGAGACCTGCATATCAGATGGAGAGCTCCGATCTCTGAAACCTCTGATCTGCTAAGCGTATCTCTGAAAATGAAACCCGTCATGGGGTCTATGTAGAGTCTTGAGACAAGCCTTCCAAATTCAGTTGGAGAGACATTACCGTCCCACTCAACCATTTCCCACTTCTCAAGCTGTCCGATTATTCTCTCAAGCTCGTATCTCGCTGAGACCTCGTTTTGATGGAAAAAGAAGGTGGATGAGAAGAACCCTTCCAGCTCTTCGAGAGTTCTGGCGAAGCCTTCAGCTATTATGGAAAGGCTGTGGAATCTCAGATGGGCTTCGCTTCCAAGCTTGGATTCCACCCTCTCAGGCTCACCCAGAACGTAATTGTTCAGCACAAAGTCCTTATCGGATTCTTTTCTGGCTATAACAACCGCCTCCCCCCACTCATCCATCCCTGGTCTGCCTGCTCTGCCTGCCATCTGCTTGTACTCCAGAACCTTTATTGGCTTGCTGTAACCGTCGAAGCGGCGGTAGCTCTTAATTATCACTCTTCTCGCCGGCAGATTCACTCCGGCAGCCAGCGTTGGTGTTGCTACAACCACTCTGATCATCCCCTGCCTGAAGGCATCCTCAACAACCTTTCTCTGCTCGTTAAGCAGTCCAGCGTGGTGGAAGGCAACGCCATGTCTGACACATTCTGCCAGTTTCTGACTCATCTCGCCTTCGTTCTCTTCAAGTATGGCCTTTGCCAGCTCTGTCAGCTCCTCTAGATTTTCCGGCCGTTCAAACTCCGCGTATCTCCTGGCTGTAGCAGAGAGCTTTACTGCCGTAGCTTCAGCATTTCTTCGAGTAGAGTCAAAAATGAGGACGGAACCGCCATCTTCGAGAGTATCCTTTACCAAGGAAGCCACTGCATCTCCTTTGAGACTCTTTTCTGCAATTTTAATCCCATCCTTATATAGCTCCAGCCTTCCCCTGCAGATCACTCCTTCGTAGAGAGGCGTTGGGCGCCATTCGCTCTTTATCAGCTCTGCATCCAGCCACTCAGCAATCTCACTGGCGTTTGGAATTGTTGCTGACAGCGCAAGAATTCTGATGTCAGGATTAACCTTTCTGAGCTTTGCTATGAGCACCTCCAGAACTGCGCCACGCTTTGCGGAATCCAGCAGGTGGATTTCGTCCACAACTAAGCACGTCACGTCTTTGATCCATCTCGCTCCGTTTCTGATGAGGGAGTCAGCTTTCTCGCTGGTTGTCACGATTATGTCGCAGTCTCCAAGCCATTCATCTCTTGCTTCATAATCTCCCATAGACATTCCGATTTTCAGGCCGATCTGCTCCCACTTCTTGAAATCTTCAAACTTTTCCGCAGCCAGAGCTCTCAGAGGAACTGTGTAGAGAGCTTTACCACCATGAAGAACGGCGTGAAGCATGGCAAGCTCTGCTATGAGTGTTTTTCCGCTGGCAGTTGGTATGGCAATCACCATGTTGCGCTCGCCAAACAATCCTTTTTTTACGGCATCCTCTTGAGGGGGGAAGAGAGAGCTAATGCCATTCTCTTCCAGAACCTTAACAGCGAAGCGTGAAATGTGGGGTTCGAGTTTGGTTATGTGCATCATACTTTGCATCGTATCTTCTCGACAAGACTTACTTAAAAAGGTTGCAGCAGGTTACAGGAAATTGATAGCACAAATTATAAAACTACAAAATATTTGTTGAAAGCTCAAAATGGTTAATGAGGTAAAAGCTAAAAAGGAAGAAATTCAAATTGTTCAAAAGGAGGGTTTGAAGATGTCTGAAGAGAAAAAGAAAAAATACTACTATTATGCGGCGGAGGAAGTGAAAGCTAAGAAAGAGGAAAAAGAAGAGGGGAAGAAGGAAGAGAAGAAGGAATAGTCACTCTCGATGCAGTTTTCTGAAATACATTTCCTTTCACTGACATGACTGACTAAAAAATTCATTTTGAAAGCTTTTCTATCAAATCCAAAGATGAAGCTCCAGGAAGGAGGAGGGGCAGGGTGGGCGGATAAAAATTGAGTAAGTCATTTATGGCAATTAGCCTATACATCAAAGTTAAACAAACAATCTCAGGAAAATGCACAATTATTTTTAGACCGCAAACTTCATAAATCTCATCTCCTCAGCCTTTCTCAGGCCACGGTAGCTCAGCCGGTAGAGCGCGTGCTTGGTAAGCACGAGGTCGCGGGTTCAAATCCCGCCCGTGGCTCTTTTTGTTTTTTAGTGTTTTGAGGGGTTTTTTATTACTCTTACTATTTCACCGTCTTCTCCATCCAAATTTTAAGAATAAAACAGCTCCCGCGATAAATGCAGCAAACAAACTCCAACCAGTTGAACAAAAATTGAATCTAATTCACAAAATTGATCGCGATTACCCATAATATGTATGCAAAGAATAGTATGACCACTGCACCAATAGCCCAGTCTAGTATATTATCAATCTCATTGCTCATTCTCCGCGCCCGACATGCTTTTCTCTTTAAAACAAATCAAACCCAAATTCATCTTTTTTCATCCTCTTTCTGCCTCCTTTCTTCTTCTTACCACCTAATGGGTCTGAGATGTCAAGTTCTGGCACGTTTAAAGCGAACGGGGTCTTTCTTCTTCTTTCCTTGTACTTTTTTAGGCAACATTCTTTTGTACTTTTTTGGGTCAATACCAAGTTTTTTCAGTTGTTTCTCGGTCAACAAGCCTCTGTCATACTTTTTGTGACAGGTTGGATACATCGGAACTACTTGGGAGCCACCTTTAGAATGTGCTTTTTAGATGGGCTTTTTCCAACACTCCAACGCTTTTCTCACTCTTACCGCATATAACACATTTATTTCCGAATAGTTTCTTCTTTACTTCCCATTCTGACTTGCTTATGTATTGTCTTCTTTTCTTTTCCTCTTTTTCACCCCAAATATTAAACATTTAACTCACTCAAAGCCCCTTTGGAAAATTCTATCTTGGAAATATTTATGGTTTTCTTTTCAAAGTTTTGACTTTCTATTTATTCAACTTTTACTTTTATTCCACTAGCCAAAATCAAGTATTTAATTTCAATAATAATTTAATTTATCAATTTAATAGCTATGCCCACCCACCCGTCCCTAAGCTTCATATTTTGACAGTATTCTAAAATTTTCACAAAATCTCACCAAATCAACTAAAATGAATCTCCGAGACGGAGGAGGAGCTGGGTGGGCGGGATAAAAAACACATTATAATTTTGAGATCTTAACAGAGTGGACTCAAAAACCACATTCAAAAATTTCAGAGAACTCAATCATCGATTAAACAATTAAACACTTACTCAATCCTACTACTCTTATCCAGCTCCTTAACAACAATCGCATCCTCTTCACTCAACCCAACCCACTTTATACGATATCCCAGAACCGGAAGAACCTCATACCCGACGCCGTATCTCTCCAGCACTGATGCAGCATCAGCAAGCTTCTCTGGCTTTATTTCCTCTAGTTTTTGGGCAATCTCATCCAGAATCTCCTTTTTGATGGCAAAGGCTCCGGCAAGAACGTAATCTTTGGGGAGCTTTTCAGCTACTTCATTAACTGAGACGCCGTATTCCTCTGCCAGCTCTTTCAGATGTATGACTTCTTTTTCCTCCATGTCAAAACTCATTTCGCTGATGTCGGCCCTCAGATACAGGTTTATTCTCCTGATGACCTCGTTATACGGAATCTTGGTTGAGAAGAAGATCACGTCTTCATCTGCTTTGATGCCACGTTTTTTGCTGCAATATTCCTTTCCGTATTCTTCTCTAGCAATGACTATCAGCGGCACATTTACCTGTCTGATCTTCTCCATCTTCTTCTTGAGATATTCCTCCGTCCAGAAACCCACTATCTCAACATAAACTTCCTTCTCACCTCTCCTCACTAGAAAATCCGGTATGAATGCGTATCTTCCAGCCTTAATCACATCCGGTTCTCTGATGACTTCAGCCCCTGTTATTGCCCTGACTTTCCTCTCAAACTCCTCCTCAAGGGAAGAGTCAAACTCAATCCTTTCATCATATTCTGGGAAAAGGTGTCCTTGCCTATAGTCTAGCTCCAGCAGGTAGATTCTATTGGTATTTTCATCCAGAATCTCTGCTCGAATCCACCATTCATCAGCCTTCAATATGGAGGGTATCAGCTTGGCAATGGAGGTTCCGTACTTTCTTGTCATTTTCAGAATGGATGCTGCTCCTGTCACGCTGATTAGGATTTTACCTTCCTCATCCTTTCCTTCCTCCTCATAAAGCTCATACATGAGGCCCAGCCACTTTATTCGTCGAAATATCTCCTTGTGGTTTGAAGAAGTCCAGAAAGTCAGGCGAAGGCAGTTAAAAATGGCAGTCTGGAGGAGCGAGAGATTGTAGAGTCTGATCAGCTCATCAGGTGAAATCTCTCTGACTTCCGCTACCACTAGCTCTTCATCCATGTCTGCAAACATGACCTTCTCAACATCCATCGGACTAACCCTAAAGTATCTTGCAGCCAGCTCGATAACCTGCTGCCTGTCCTTCTTTGAAGTGACATACCCCCTCTCAAAGAGGTACAGCCTCACTTTAACCGGGTCAAGATGGGAGACATCAAAAGGGCATACCTTCTCGATGCAGAAGTTCTCAATAACTCTGACGAAGCCTCTGACCTTCCTATAGTTTCTGGCATTCTCCACCTTTTTCAGAGCTGCCATTATCGAGCCGTACTTCTTCCCTTTCCCGGCCTTAAAAATGCCGATGATCTGCTCAGCCAGAGGGTACTCCCTTTCTCCAGCAAATCTCGGGAACATCTTCCCCTTATACTTCCTGACCTCAAGGAGATCTTTTGGAAGCATTGCTCCTCCTCCTGGCAGTGTGCACCTCCCCAGTCTCTCTGGAGATAAGCTCGTAAAGGATGGCCTTCTCCTTCCCTTTAGACGGCCTGAGAATCCTCCCGAGGCGCTGGATAAACTCCCTGACACTCCCACTTCCGCTCATGATTATTCCAACGCTGGCATCGGGCACATCAATTCCCTCATCAAGCACCTGACTGCTGACGATGGCCTTGAACTTCCCTTTCCGGAATCCATCAAGTATAATTTTCCTCTCATCCTTCGAAGTTCGATGCGTTATGGCAGGAATCAGAAAGGCTCTGGATATTGTGTAAACAAGTTCATTGTGCCGGGTGAATATGATTATCTTGTCTCCCCGATGCCTCTCCAACAGCTCTTTCAGCTTTCTTATCTTGTTTCTGGAGTTAAAAGCAATCTTTCTGGCCTCATCCCAGGCTCTGAGAGCATCATATGCTCTGGCATCGTATCCAGTGGCCATTATAACTCTGTGGAAATCCTCCACGCTTCGCAGAACTATCCCCTTCCTTCTGACATATTCTCTGAAAACTTTCGCCTTAGCTTCGTATATCCTTCGTTCTTTCTCTGTCAGCGGCACGTATATTCTTTTCACCACATAGCTTGCAAGATGCTTTCCAGCCAGATCTGAAGGCTTTAACTCGAATATTTTTCCACCTACAAGCTCTGGCAGAAGCTCGTGCTTTCCATCGTCTCTCTCAAAAGTGGCGGTGAGGCCAAGGCGGTAAGGAGCGGCGCACATCTCGGCTATGTGTATGTAGGACTGGGAAGGAAGATGGTGCACCTCATCAAAAACAAGAAGCACGAATTTATCTCCCAACAATTCGGCGTTTATGTAAGCAGAATCGTAGGTTGCAACAGTAATGGGCTTCAGCTCCTTCTTTCTTCCACTGAACTCACCTATCCATTCGCCAAAGACCGAAAGCTTCTCTACCCACTGGTCAAGTAAGTCGAGAGTTGGAACAACCACCAGCGTTGGGACTGATAACTCCTTTATGACTTCAAGAGCCACATAGGTCTTCCCCGAACCGGTAGGTAGAACGATGCACCCTCTCCTGTCCAACATCCATCTCTCAACAGCCTGCTGCTGGTAATCTCTAAGTTCAAGCTCAGCTTCAAAAAAGGGGCAAGGTATGGGGTTGAGCACATTATCCTCAAACTCAATTCCCGCTTTTTCCAGATATTCCACCACATCCCTGTACCTGCTTGCTTTCGCTCGGTAACATTTGGAGCGGGAGTCATAGGTGGCAAAGGGGATGTGGACACCCCCATCAATTCTTATGGTGCCTTTCTCGTAGCTCATCCTGGTCTTCATTTTTCTTATCCTTAACTTCTCATTGCATTTTTCACAATTAGTGCTAGTCTCTTGTGGGAATGAGGGAAGAGAGCCACCCTATGTAATCCCCAATGGACCTCGTCTGAATCCAGACCTTCCCAGAGCCTTTGAACTCGGCAACCAGCCCCTCTCCACTTAACAGAGTGGCTTTGAGCCCTCCTGCTCTGCTTATACTGTAGTCCAGAGACTCCTCGAAGGCAACTATATGGCCAGTATCCACTTTCAGCCTGCCATCAACGTCGATGTTCTCGACTCCACCAAATGATGAGAGCCAGAGATCGCCATGTCCTTCAAGTTTCAGCAGAAACAGTCCTTCTCCGGCAAAAAACGTCTTCGCACCACCCCACTTCGTATCAATATCTATCTCAGGGGATGACGCAAGAAAGGCACCACTTTGAGCGTAGATTTTCCCATCCACATTCAGATGGACTATGTCTCCCTGATATGAGGGAGCCAGCCCTAGCAACCCTTCTCCCCTCGAAACGAAGCGGTTTATGAAAAAGGACTCGCCACCCATCAATGTTCTCTTGAAACCACTCAGCAGCCCCCCTTTCATCTGGGTTTTGAGCTCCACGTTTCTCATGTAAACCATGGCTCCAGTTTCGGCCTGCACTTCCTCTCCATCCTCCATTTTGAGTTCTAGAAGGCTGTAACTTGGCCTAGAAAGAATTCGAAACTCCATGGAAATGCTTGGCATCCTCTATTATTAACCTTTTGACCCTCTTGTAACCTTTTGTAGGTTCTTGGCTGTGGATGTTGAGAGTGCAGTATATAGGCTGCAGCATCCAGAATCAACCCAAATTTTAAAATCTCAGCAGCAAATCCTTCACGATGAGAATTCAGATAATGGGTGCTGGTGCCCTCGGATGCCTTTTTGGCGCCTTAATCCAGCAAGCCGGTTATGAGGTGATTTATGTAGCCAGGGGAAAGCAGTATGAAGCTTTAAAGAAGGGATTGAAGGTCTCAGGTCTGATGGAGGCGGAGTTCTTGGTTAAAACGTCATCAAAACCTATTGATGCTGATGTAACTTTTGTTACCGTTAAAGCCTATGACACAGAAAATGCTGCGAAAGCTCTGGCAGAGATTGATCCAGGTATTGTATGCAGTTTGCAGAACGGCGTAGGAAATGAGGAAATACTCATGCAACACCTGAACAGGGTCATCGGCGGCACAACAACCTATGGGGCCAATATGCTTGAGCCAGGACACATAATCTTCGCTGGCAAGGGCATAACCTACATTGGAGAAATAGATGGTGGGATAAGTGAGGACGTTAGGATCGTTGAAGAAGTCCTGAAAAATTCCTACATAGAAGTTGAAGTGGTGGAAGACATAAGAAGGAGAATATGGGTAAAAGCGGCTATCAACGCCTGTATAAATCCAATTACTGCCCTCGCCAGAGTGAGAAATGGCAAAATTGCTGAGGTTAAGGAACTCTGGGACATAGCAGAAAAAATTGCTGAAGAGTGCGAAGCTGTTCTGAATGCTCTGGGTTTTGAAACAGGAAATCTTAAAGAAGTGGTAAGAGAGGTTGTCATCAAAACTGCCAACAATCGCTCGTCAATGCTTCAGGATATTGAGAAGGGGAAAAGGACAGAGATAGACTTTATAAATGGAGCTTTTGTGGCGAAAGGTGAAGAGGTAGGTGTGGATGTGGTGTACAACAGAATAATGTGGAACATGTTAAAGGGGGTAGAAAGAGCTCATGGAATGGTATGAAGTTGTATTCGTTTCCGCCCTACCTATAGTCGAGTTGAGGGGAGGAATTCCTCTAGCATTATATGCTGGTTTTACACCACTGCAGGCCTATATTCTTTCAGTGCTTGGCAATATCCTGCCTGTGCCTTTCCTCCTTCTCACCCTCCACAAAATCTCTGAAATCGCTCAGCGATGGAATATGACTGCCAGAATTTTTGGGAAGCTGGTATTGAGAACTGAAAAGAAGAGGGACATCATAGATCGTTACGGCTATCCTGGCCTTGCTCTTTTCGTTTCAATCCCACTACCGGTTACCGGTGCCTATACTGGCTGTCTTCTGGCATTCATTCTGGGATTGAAGCCACTTAGGGCAAGTATCTATATTGCTGCAGGAGTAATTATTGCGGGAATTGTTGTAATCGCAGCATCCATGGGGGTGTTTGGAGCTTTCAAATTCATCAATTTCCAGTTTTTCAATTATTTATAATTGAGATTGTTTCAGACAAGGGAGAAATTAGAAATGGGAAATTTCTTTTTTCAAATCTCATCTTTGCGGCAAAAAGCTTTAAAATCCCGCTGGAAATCATCTGTTGTCTGGTGATGGAAATGGAAACAGACCTTCCAGTGAAGGAAATAATGACGAGGGAAGTCTGTGTGGGTGAAAAAGATGAATCGCTTCTGAATGCCTCCAGAAGAATGCTAGAATATGGTGTTGGAAGTATAGTTGTTGTGGAGGACGGAAAACCGGTAGGCATCGTCACGGAGAGAGACATTCTTGAGAAGGTGGTATCCAGAAACAGAGTGCCTTCTGAAGTAAATCTTGGAGATATAATGAGTTACCCAGTAATAACTATCAAACCCACCTACAGCCTCAGAGAAGCTGCTAAGATAATGCTGAAACGTGGGATAAGAAGGCTGCCTGTTGTGGATGGAGACAGGCTCCTCGGAATAGTGACTGATACCGACATCCTTACTGTCTCACTTGACCTTGGCGAATTCATGGGTTTGATAACTGACAGGTTTTATGACATTGAGGAGGAAATTGGAGGAAAGTGTGAGCGATGTGGCAAGTTTACCGAGAACCTTTTTGACCTTCAGGGCATGAAGGTTTGTGAGGACTGCTACGAGTCAGAGTGAGGGTTAAAGTGGAAATAGTGAGGTATAGTGGGGTGTATTAATGAAAGTTAGGCGAAACGACTTTATCGGAGCAAAAATAGGTGATGATGAGCGTAAATCGGGAAAAAATGTCATCAAGCCAGGTTCTGTGATGAACGTGGCCACCAAAAATGTAATCACAATTCCTCCAACTTCTACCATCATGAGTGCAGTCAAGAGTATGATCACTTACAGCTTCAGGAGGCTTCCCGTTGCCGATCCTGGCACAAAGAGACTTGAGGGAATAATCACCGGAATGGACATAGTTAACTTCTTCGGCGGTGGAGAGAAGCACAGAATAGTTGAGGACAGGTATGATGGAAACCTTCTTGTGGCAATTAATGAGGAAGTCAGAGAGATAATGGAAAGGAATGTTATTGCAGCAGATTTTACCAGTAGCTTTGAGGATGTTCTGGAGCTTTTGCTCAAGAATAGAGTTGGAGGCATGCCGATAGTTGATAGAGAGGATAGAGTTATCGGAATTCTAACGGAGAGGGATGTCCTGCATTACCTCTCATCCCACAAGAACTTTGATGGAATCGTTTCAGACTATATGACGAGAGGAGTGATAACTGCTGAACCTGACACTACCATCAGAGATGCTATGAAACTGATGGTGGAAAAAGGTATCAGAAGACTACCCATAATAAAAGACGGCATACTTATGGGTTTGATAACCTCAACAACTCTGCTCCAGTACTTTGCTTCTGGCGAAGCTTTCAAGCTTCTGGTTACTGGAGATGTGTCGGAAATTATAGACAAGCCTGTCAAAGTGATCCTGTCCAATGAGAAGGTTCTGCAGTACCGGGAACCCCTTACATTCCCACCATATGCCAGCATAAGCGAAGTGGTTGACAAAATGGTGGAGACGGGCCATGGAGCAGCCCTCATTGTGGGAGATGAGGATCTGGAAGGTATAGTAACTGAGAGGGACCTTGTCAGATTTCTCTGCCAAGTCAAGTGCTAATTTTTATGAAGTTCGTCGCTGAAGCCCTCAATTTAACGCCCCCTGCTGCAGAAAGGCTGGGGGAAAGAAATATATTAAAAAATGCTCTGATTAAACACCCTTTTTTTGGGGATGTCATCGAAGCTTACAAACTGGAGAAGAAATTTGGAGAATATGAAGAGGGAACACTCATAGCAAAGACAAAACACGGCTTGGAAGTTGTGAGGGGATATCCCAAAATCCGAAGGGCTCTGACCCTCTATCCCACCATCAAAAGACGATTCAGTGGAGAAGTCGCTTTGGAAGAAAAAATGAACGGATATAATGCCAGAATAGCCTTGTTGGGAGAGAACATCTACGGGATAACCCGGAGAGGCTACATATGCCCTTACACTACTGAGAAAGCAAGAGAGCTAATTGATATTGCTTTTTTTCATGACCATCCTGACCTCATGCTGTGTTGCGAAGCTGTCGGAGAGGAGTCTCCCTTTGTACCCAAGGCTACTTACGGAGTAAAACTGGAGTTCTACGTTTTTGATATCCGGGAGAAGAGAAGCAACAGGCCTCTGAGCATCAGGGAAAAGGAAAGGCTCTGCCAGGAATATTCGTTAAACATGGCGCCCATACTTGATGTGGTTGAAGTGGAGATTGCCCATGAAATAGCCTTTGAGGTGGTGAAGAAACTTGGGGAGGAAGGCAGAGAGGGTATAGTTTTCAAGGATGTTGAGATGAAAAAAGAGCCCATAAAGTACACATCAAGTCAGTCGAATTGCGGGGATCTGAGATACGCATTCCGTTACTTCAATGATTATGGAAGGGACTTTATGTTCTCCAGAATTGTCCGAGAAGGTTTTCAGAGCTTTGAGCTAAAGGAGAATGAAAGAGAATTCAGGGAGCGCTGTTTGAGACTTGGAATGTCAATTCTTCAGCCCATGGTTGAAAGCATCAGGGAGGTGGCTGAGGGTAAGAAGATAACCGAGAAAACTAGGCTGAGCTTTTCCAGCATGGAGACGCTGAAGCTCTTCAAGGAGCACGTGAGGAGGATGGGGATTGAGGCAGTCTTTGGAGATATTGAGGAAAAGGATGGCAAATACGTTGTGACCTTCGAAAGGATGATGGTGAGCACCACAGATAAAATAAAGGGGCACCTGAAGGGTGGGCTCTGGTGATAGCGGCAGGAATAGATGCCGGAACCTCTGGGTACGAGATCTTCATCATGGAAAACGGGAAGGCTGTAGCTAAACTCAGCTTTTCAAAGGAAGAAGTTAAGGAAAATCCGGGGGCGATTGTTGAAGCTCTGAAAAGCTGGAGTGTTGATGTGGCTGCCGGCCTCTCAGGCTATGGGATGCCCGTAAAGAAGTTCTCTGAGCTTACAGACGATGAGATCTTCCTGATGACACTCAACCTTGATAGAAAAGCCACACTTGGGCTGAGAACGCTGATAGATGTGGCCAGAAGAAGCAATGTGCCTATTTACACAATACCTGGCCTCATCCATCTCGATACCGTCCCAAAGCACAGGAAGATGAACCGCATTGATATGGGAACCTCTGACAAGCTCTGCAGTGTTGCACTGGCTCTTGCGACTATTGAGGGGCTTGCAGAACAGAACTTCATTCTCGCAGAAATCGGTTACGGTTTCAGCTCCTTCATAGCGGTTGATAAGGGTAGGGTTGTTGATGGACTGGGGGGCACATCTTCCTTCCCAGGTTGGAGCAGCCTCGGCTTTATGGATGCCGAATTAGCTTATCTGCTTGGAGGCTTTGAGAAAAGTCTGGTGTTTGCAGGAGGAGTTAAGAGTTACGCCGATGACGAGGGGTTGAGTGAAAGGGAGGCCCACGAAATTCTTGCTGAGTTCGCTGCAAAGAGTGTAAAGGCTCTTGAACCTAGCATTAAGTGGGATAGAATTATTTTGTCGGGGAGTAAGGCTAAAGCAATATCGAAAAAGCTGTCTGAGATATTTGAGGATGAAGTCACGCTTCTGGAAGGTTTTGGGGTTGCGAAGCAGAGTGCTGAGGGCGCTGCAGTAATTGCTGAGGGGATTGAAGGGGGAGAATACAGTTGGGTGGTGGAAAAGCTTCGCATAAAGGAGGCTAAGGGAACCGTTCTGGATTATCTAACATCTGACGTGTTGAGGCATCTGAAACGTGCCAGCCACATCAGCCACATCAGATATCCTCCTTGATTTTAATCACCCTTACAGCTTTTTCAATAACGCTAATCGTTGCTCTCCCCTTAAGCTGCGGGTTTCCATCTGCTGATATAACTGTATCACACTCAATAACAGCTTCTTCACCATAGTCTAGGCTGAGTGTTACGGTTTCTATGGGCTCAACCTTTCTCAAGTCTTCTTTTGTGTAGTCTGCCACCACGATAGGGTGGCTTACACAGCCAACAACAGCAGGGAAGCCGACAAAGGTAGATATAGCTGTACCTCCAGCAGTCCCTTTACCAAGAAAACTTTCTGAAGTGAGGTTGACGAAAACGTTGCCGAAAACTCCTTCAATGGTCTTTTCATCAATAGTCACCTTGGCACGGAACTTTTTCGGAGTGCATGGCACTTTCTCCCCTTTCATGAACCTTTCAGCATCCACATGGGCTATTCTGTCCTCCATGGTGGTCAAGATGGTGTTTCCTGCAGCTATATCATTGAACGCCAGCTTTCCAGTCTCCTTTAGCAGCAAAGCGTCAACCTCAACAACTTTCAACCTCTCTGGATTGAATTCTGGTGGGGTTATCAGCCATCCCGCATTGGTGGTGCCAGTACCTATGCAGAGGAGTGGAGTTTCTGGCATGGCTGAGGCAGCGTCACTTGCAGTCCCGTCGCCACCAAAAACAACGATAGCGTCCACCTTTCCATCCATTGCTTTCACGAGCTGCGTGGTGTCCTTGCCACTGTAACTGCGCTGAATTTTGACAGGTTTTGCGTTCACGTAGCGTTCTCCCAGCTCTTCCTCACCTGCCAGAACAGCCTCACCCAGCTTTTCAACAACGCTCCTCACAAGCTTTTCATCCACACCTCTGCCGGCAAAGGGATTCACCACAACGCCGAGCTTCATGTAGTATGCAGCCCCCTTAACTTCCTTCAAATCTATCTAACGCTATCTACGACAGTCTTAAGTACATTGCTGTCAACTCTTGTTCATGAGACGTCCCGCAGTGGCAGGTTCCTTCTATCCCCGGAACCCTGAATCGCTGATTGCCATGCTTAAGGAGTTCACTTCACCAAATCCTGACTCCAGACTTGTGGCGTGCGTGTCACCTCATGCAGGATACATGTATTCAGGGAGAACAGCCGGCAAAGTGCTCTCTTTAACGCCAAAGGCTGACACCTACGTCATTCTCGGCCCCAATCATACGGGTTACGGCTCTCCGGTTGCAGTTGGTATGGACTCATGGATGACTCCTCTGGGCGTTGTAGAGGTTGATCAGGAGTTTGTTGATGCAATGCCGAAGATATGTGTGGTTGTTGATGATACTGCCCACAGATACGAGCACAGCTTAGAAGTGCAAGTGCCATTTCTCCAGTTTCTGCATGGGGACATAAAAATCGTCCCAATCTGTCTGGGCTTACAGGATCAGGAGACTGCCAAAGATGTTTGTGATGAGATAATTAAGGCTGAAGAAGAGACTGGCAAGAGGGTTGTGGTAATTGCATCAAGCGACATGCACCATTATCTACCAGATGATGAGTGCAGGAGGCTGGATGGAGAGGTTATAGATGCCATTATCTCGATGGATATCCCAGCTTATTACAGGAAGATCTACGATATGCAGGCCAGCGTTTGTGGATACGGGACGATAGGAGTTGCTATGTACTATGCCAAGCACAAGAACGCCAGACCAGAACTGGTGGATTACTCCACCAGTGGTGATGTGGCTGACAGAAGCAGCGTTGTGGGGTATGCAGGTATAGCCTTTAGGGTTTAGCCACTTGTGTTATGTGGCAAGGGTAAAAAGCTTTGAAAGCTCTCCTCGTCTTATTTAGCAGCTAGACAATGGAATGATTGAATGTGAAACAATTTCAAGATATAGTATTAAACCTTCTTCCACCCAAAATTTATTAATCACCCTGCAGTGCGGAAAACGATGAGAGCCTCAGCTCCGGGGAAGGCCTTTCTGTTTGGGGAGCATGCGGTGGTGTATGGCAGGCATGCTCTCGTTACTGCCATAAATCTCAGGTGCTATGTAGATGTATCAAAGGGTTCAAGCATCAGGATAACCTCCCCTCTCGGGACAACCTCACTGGATTTTGAAGTGCACCCCTATGTCAGCTTCGCCATCAAGCGCTTTTCTGAAATTGAAAAGATTAACGGGGTAAACGTAAAGATTGAAAGCGAAATTCCCGTCGCATCTGGGTTGGGCAGTTCTGCTGCTGTCACAGTCGCAACCCTTGCTGCGTTGGATGCTGAATTTGAAGCTGGGCTTGATAAAGAGGATGTATTTGAACTGGCAAGGAAGGTGGAACTTGACGTTCAAGGGGTTGGGAGCGGAACCGATCCCTTTGTTTCAACCTTCGGTGGTGCATGGCAAATCCCCGAGAGAAAGCCAATTAGTCTCGATATGGAATTTCTGGTTGTGGATACAGGGGAGAAATCTATAACCTCGGAAATGGTGGGAGGAGTTGCAGAACGAAGAAAGGTCATGCCGGAAGTTTATGAGAAGATTTTTGATGCCATCGACGTTGTGTCGATTGAAGCCATCAAGAACGTGTCAAATCAGGAGAATTATCCAGAGCTGTTCAGGATAAATCAGGCTCTGCTCAAAGCCATAGGAGTTTCCAGCAGGAAAATTGAGGAGCTAATAGAGAAGCTTGATGAATTCGGCATTGCTGCCAAGCTCACTGGAGCTGGAGGTGGCGGATGCGTTATAGGGATTGGCCAAGAGGATAAGCTTATGAATGCAGCCCAAAAATTTGGCGGGATGATTGTGAGAGCAGAGAAGGAGGGCGTTAGAGTTGAGCAATAGATCTCTTAGAATACTCAAGATAGGAGGGGCAGTTATAACAGATAAGACCAAAGGAGTCACCAACAGGGCGAAGATGGAGGAAATCAGAAGAATAGCGGAGGAAATCTCCAGAATTCCCGACAGGCTCATACTGGTTCACGGTGTTGGCTCCTTCGGTCACCCTCATGTGGAAAAGTATGATCTGCTCCACAGAGTTCATCCATTAGGCCTAGCAGAAACTCATGCTTCGTGCAGGGAGCTAAATCTGATGATATGCAGAGAGCTGATGGCCAGAGGAGTTCCAGCAATAAGTGTATCCCCATTCAACGCTTTCTCCATTGAGAATGATCGATTCACAGTTCCCTTAGAGCTCATACAGCAGCTTGTGGATAATGGAATGGTACCAGTTCTTCACGGTGATATGGTGGCAGGAGATGGCCAGTATAGGGTCATATCAGGGGATAAGATAGCGGAAATGCTCGCCAATGGGCTTGGAGCGGATAGAGTTGGCTTCGCTACCGACACGCCCCTTTTGATTGAGGATAAAGTTATGGATGAACTAAGCCGCGAGGAGCTTCAGAAAATCCTTGATAAGATCGGAGACGCTGGAAATAAATCGGATGTGACCGGGGGCATGAGGGGTAAATTAGAAGCTATACTCAGGATTGGATGTGAAGTTGCTGTTTTTCAGGCTAATCCGGGAGCTATAGAGAAATTTCTGAGGGGTGAGAGGGTTGGAACCATCATACGGTAACCCATCAAATGCAACAGGTGAGAGGGTTAAAAGTAGAAAGCTGGATCATGTCAGGATATGTATTGAGGAGGATGTGGAATCAAGCTATACGGGCTTTGAGGACGTCATGCTTATCCATCGTTCCCTGCCCGAAGTGGATCTGGATGAAGTTGATACATCTGTTACCTTCTTGGATCATGGCTTTTCTGCACCACTTCTTATTGCTTCAATGACCGGTGGCCATCCAGAAACCAAGGTGATAAATGCAAATCTGGCTGAGGCTGCCGAAATGCTGGGTATAGGTATGGGTGTTGGAAGTCAGAGAGCTGCAATAGAAGATGAGAGTGTTGTTGACACCTTCTCTGTTGTCAGAGATAAAGCTCCGAACGCTTTCATATACGCCAACATAGGCATTCCCCAGTTGATAGAGAAGGGAGTCGAGATAGCCGAGAAAGCCATCGAGATGATTGATGCTGATGCCATTGCGATTCACCTCAATTTCCTTCAGGAGGCAATTCAGCCTGAAGGCGAGACGAAGGCAAAGGGGGCTTTGAAGGCGATAGAGGAAGCAAGTAAGGAGTTGAAGGTTCCGGTAATAGTGAAGGAGACAGGAGCTGGAATAACGGGAGATATGGCCGCAAAACTGAAGGAATGCGGTGTTGATGCAGTGGATGTTGGCGGAAAGGGTGGAACCAGCTGGAGCGGGGTTGAGGTGTACCGATTGAATGATGAAGTCTCGAAAAATATAGGAAAGGATTTCTGGAACTGGGGAATTCCAACAGCCTTTTGTGTAGTGGAGACACGTAGGATACTCCCCACCATTGCCACCGGTGGGATTAGGAATGGGATTGACGTGGCCAAAAGCTTAGCCCTAGGAGCATCTATGGCTTCATCAGCCCTACCATTTCTTCATCCTGCAACGGTAAGCGTTGATGAAGTAGTCAAAACCATAAATTACTTCATCAGAGGTCTCAAAACAGCTATGTTTCTCACTGGCTGCTCCAGAATTGATGAGCTGAAGGATGTAGAAGTGTTCATCACCGGAAAGCTTAAGGAATGGATGCAGTTCAGGGGGTTAAGCAGATGAGTGAAATGAGCGAAATGGATAGAATGAATCAGAGTGATGAGAGTAGTGGTATGAGCGAGAGTGATGAGCTCAAAAAGGAAATTGCCGCAAAAGCTGGGATAATCGAGAAAGCCATCAGAGAATATCTTCCAGTTAAAGAACCTGAAGGCCTGTATAAAGCTACTCGACACCTCCTCTATGCTGGCGGGAAAAGACTTCGCCCTGCGTTAACTCTAATTTCATGTGAAGCAATCGGGAGAGACTGGAAACCCATTCTGCCAGCTGCTCTGGCTGTAGAGGTAATACACACATTTACTCTTGTGCATGATGATATTATGGACAGAGATGAGATGAGGAGAGGCGTAAAAACAGTTCATGCTGAATTTGGTGAACCTGTTGCCATCCTTGCTGGTGACACTCTTTTTGCTGAAGCCTTCGAAATTCTTGCAGGCTGTAATGTCGAGGCAGAGAATGCTGTCAAAGCTTCAAAGCTTCTAGCAGATGTGTGTGTGAAAATATGCGAGGGACAGTACTTGGACATGAGTTTTGAAGATAGAGAGAGTGTGAAAGAGGAAGAGTATCTTGAAATGGTGCAGAAGAAGACTGCAACTCTTCTTGCAGCATCTTCAACCCTTCCAGCGGTTCTTTATGGCGAAGGGGAAGAAGTAGTTAAGGCCCTCTGGGATTATGGAATAAATTGCGGCATAGCATTCCAGATTCAGGATGACATTCTCGATCTTGTGGGCAAGGAGAAAATCGGAAAGGACTGGGGTAGCGACATTGTTGAGGGCAAAAAGACTCTGATAATGTTGAGAGCTATGGAAATGGGAGTGGAGATTGACATCTACGGAAAAGGGAAGGCTAGCTTGGAGGAGATTGAGAAAGCAGTCAAAAGACTGGAAGATTGCGGGGCAATAGAATATGCCAAAAGCAAGGCATTGCAGTTTGCTGAGAGGGCAAAGGAGAGTCTGAAGGTGCTGCCTGAAACCCATGCCAGAAAGCTGATGGAACAGCTTGCAGATTACATCGTCACTAGGGAGCACTGATGTTGTGAGTTATTAGATAATTTATTAGATAATTAAAGAATAATTAAAGAGTGATAGATTATGATGAGTTCAACGGAATCAAACAATACCAGAGATAAAATTCTCAGGATAATTGCTGCCAACGCAGCAAAGTATGGGAAGCCCAACCTCAAGGCAGTCATGGGTAAAGTTATGGCCGAAATTCCAGAGATGAGGGACAATCCCAAGGAAGCTATAGAAATTGTCAGAAACCTGATATCGGAATTCGAAGCTTTGAGTGAAGCTGAGAAAAAGAGATTTTTGGAGGGAGTTGAGGAGAAAAAAGTCGTTAAGGAGCACCACCTTCCACCGCTGGAAAGAGCCGAAAAAGGCGTTGTTATGCGCTTCGCCCCAAATCCTAACGGACCTCCAACTCTGGGGTCTGCTAGAGGAATCATAGTCAACAGCGAATACGTAAGGATGTATGGCGGGAAATTCATTCTCCGCTTTGATGACACTGATCCGAGAACGAAGAGACCAATGATAGAAGCTTATGACTGGTATCTTGAGGATTGTGAGTGGCTGGATGCAAAGCCGGATGAAGTTGTTTACGCTTCAAAACGAATTTCCATGTATTACGATTATCTGATGAAGTTGCTGGAGATGGGGAAAGCCTATCCTTGCTTCTGCTCCCAGGCTGAATTCAAGAAGTACAGGGATTCTGGCCAGGAATGTCCACATCGCAATACTGCTGTAGAGGACTCTCTTGAGATCTGGGAGAAGATGCTTGAAGGCGTATATCAGGAAGGAGAGGTTGCTGTAAGGATAAAGACAGATATGAGGCATAAAGACCCGGCAATCAGAGACTGGGTCGCCTTTAGGATAATCTACGCCTCCCACCCAGTTGTTGGCGATGCATACCACGTTTATCCAACCCTCGACTTTGAATCGGCAATTGAAGACCATGTTTTAGGCATAACCCACATACTGAGAGGGAAGGATTTGATGGACTCAGAAAGAAGGCAGAGGTACATCTACCAGTACTTCGGCTGGGAGTATCCCATCACAAAGCTCTGGGGGAAGGTGAGCATCTTCGAGTTCGGAAAGCTTTCAACAAGTCAGCTGAGGAAGGAAGTGGAGGCTGGGAGGTATAGAGGATGGGACGACGTAAGGCTGCCCACCATAAAGGCTTTCAGAAGGAGGGGCTTCAGACCTGAAGCCATACGGAAGTTTTTCCTATCTCTTGGTGTTAGCGAGAACGATGTGAGCGTGAGTCTGAAGAACCTCTACGCAGAAAACAGGAAGTTAGTTGATAGTGAAGCTAATCGCTACTTCTTCGTTGCAGACCCTGTCAAGATTGTAATAGAGGATCTTGAGGAGGTCAGGGAAGTAAAGATACCTCTCAAACCCGGGAGCGATGTTTTCAGAACTTTGAAGGGCGAGCAGGAAGTATACATCACCTCTTCAGACTGGAACAGGTTTGAGAAAGGTGAGATTTTCCGGCTTAAGGAGTTCTGCAATGTGGAAGTGGTGGGTGAAGGCAGAATAGGGAAAGTAAGGTTTGTATCCTGGGAGATGGGCGAGGTCAAGAAGGGGAAGAACATTATCCACTGGGTTCCGGTGAGTGAAGCCATTAAATGCATGGTTGAAGGAGTAGATAGGGACTGCGAAGGCTACGCAGAGCGAAATGCGGTCAGCGATATAGGCAAAGTTGTGCAGTTTGAACGCTTCGCCTTCTGCCGGATAGAGGAAATGGACACAGTCCTTAAATGTATTTACACTCACCCATGAAGGCAAGAGAGGATTTTAAAAGGATCAATCCGGCTTTTGTTGAGAGATACGATGAGATAGACGGCTCTGCAGAGTTTTACGAATATCTCTGTAAGCCGCTAAGGCAGAGCATCAGGGTCAATACGCTGAAGGGAGATTATGATGAAATTGTATCTCTCCTTCAGGAAAAATACAGGCTGGAGCCTATAAGTTGGTGCAGGGAGGGCTTTTTCATTGATGTAGAGGGTGACAGGGCAGAGGGAGATGAGACAGAAACAGCAATTGCCACAATTGGCAATACCATAGAGCATCAGCTCGGCCTGATTTTCTCCCAAGAAGCCTCATCCATGCTCCCTCCTGTTGTTCTCTCTCCCAAGCCAGAAGAACTTGTTTTAGATATGGCTGCGTCTCCGGGAGCGAAAACAACCCAGATTGCTCAGTATATGGAGAATAAAGGGTGTATAATTGCCAACGACGTCAAATGGGAGAGAATAAACATCCTAATTTCAAACATTCAGCGCTGCGGAGCTGCCAATGTGGTTGTGACAATCAGAGATGGACGATCCTTTAAACGTTTCAATTCGAAATTCGATCGGGTCTTGCTTGATGCTCCATGTAGCAATGTGGGGATGATCAGGAAGAACTTCAAGTACCTGAAGATTTGGAATGAGAGGGAGGTTTACAGTCTCTCTAGGCTGCAGAAAGGCCTCATTATGGCTGCTTACACTGCTTTGAAGCCAGGTGGGGTTCTGGTTTACTCTACCTGCACCTTGGAGCCTGAGGAAAATGAGGAGGTTATAGATTATCTCCTCTCAAACACCAACGCTAGGCTTGAGGAAATTGATGTGCCGTTACACTCCACCAAACCGCTGCTTGAATGGAGGGGGAAAAGATATGACAGAGAAGTGAGGAAGTGCCTGAGAATTCACCCTCAGGACAACGATAGCGAAGCCTTCTTTGTTGCAAAGGTGGTGAAGGATGAGGATTAAAACCGAAAGGGTAGAAGAAGTGTGGATGTTACTTAAAGAGCAGTTTGGTATTGAAGAGTTACCCTTCAAGCTGGAAGAGAGGGGAAAAGGCAGGTTTTATGCGTTCACGTGCGATTTTGAAGGAAGCCACCACCGGGGCATTTATTTCGGAACCCTTGAGAGAGGTGGTTTCAGACTGTCCATTGATGGTGCAGCCCTTGCGGGAAAACTAGCCACGAAGAATGTTGTGGAAGTAGGGGACAGAGAAGCTGAGCGATGGATGAGGGGAGAGGATATCGAAGCTGAAGATGTTGGAGAAGTTAGAGGATATGTTTTACTCAAATGGCGAAATTTTTTCATAGGCTGCGGAAGAGGAGATGGGAAAAAAATAAAGAATTTTGTAGCAAAAAACCGGAGAATTTCTTAATCTTTTCGTCATCACTCTCTTTCTTTGATAAATGGGTTGCACGTACCACCATTAATCACGTTCTCCTTGCAGTACCAGCATTCAAGATCGAACCTTTTCATGTATCTGTGAACCTCACAAAACACTCTTGCCCACATGGCCAGCAATATAATTTTCACTTCAGCAGTAATATAATTTTCCAAACAGTTGATTTTGAATCTAGATTATATCAAAGTTTATAAAAAATTTAAGAAGAGTTCGCTCTGAATATTTCTCCGAATTCTTCAATGTCCTTTTCAGAGTTAAGCAACTCCTTAAGGGTGGGAATCAGATCCTCTCTTTTAACCCTGATCTGTTTTGTGGTATCTCTGTCTCTGATTGTGACACTTCCATCTTCTAGGGTCTGGTGGTCGATGGTTACGCAGAATGGTGTGCCTATCTCATCGTATCTCCTGTACCTCCTGCCTATGCTTCCCGAATCGTCGTATTCGGTGAAGATTCCTGCTTTCTTGAGTTCGTCTGTTATCTCCAAGGCAACTTTCTCAAACTCTTCTCTGGAAAGCAGTGGAAGAACCGCAACCTGCACTGGAGCCATCCATCTCTTCAGCCTCAGCACTCTTCTCTCCTCTCCATCAACTACGTCCTTATCGTAAGCATGCTCTAGGATGGAATAGGTAATTCTGTCAAGGCCAAAGGATGGTTCGATGACGTGCGGGATGATTTTCTCGCCATGCACCTCTTCTTCAACCTCTTTGACCTCGTAGTACTCACTGGAAACCTTAACCTTCTCTCCATCAACTTCGAGCTCAACGTAATCTCCTGCATCCTCGAGTTTTTCCAGCATTTCGGCAATCTTCTTTGCCTTATCCTTGAAAACGGGGCCAAGTTTCTCCATGGAAGGAATTACTTTTCTCTTTTTCACCTTTATGGGCTCTTTATAGGGTATGAACACACTCAGATCTTCTCCGCTGAACTGAGTATGTCTGCTCAGATCGTAGTCGCTCCTGTCGGCTATACCAACGATCTCAACCCAGCCGTAGCTTGTTAGCGCTTCGGCATCCCAGCAGTCCACAGCATAATGGGCTCTCTCATCATCCTTGTGCTGCCTAAATCTCAGCTTGTCGTCCTGCAAGCCAGCTTTCAGCAGAAAACGCCTTGTTTTACCTACGAAGTATGCAAGGAGCTGATGAGCAATGATACCCTTCTCAACAGCCTCTCTCAGCGTAACCCTATGCTCCCTATCGAATTTATCCACCAGCGTGATAAAATCATCAGCAACATCATCGAAGTTCGGATGGGTTTTATTCCTTGGATCAACAAAGTATTCCAGCTCGGCCTGATTGAACTCTCTCAGTCTTATAACACCCTGTCTTGGGCTTATCTCGTTTCTGTATGCTCTTCCTATCTGTGTAACACCGAAGGGGAGCTTGTCTCTAAAATAATCTGATAGCCTCTTGAAGGGGATGAATATACCTTGGGCTGTTTCGGGGCGAAGATATCCTTTTTTGCCCTTACCAGGTCCTATTTTAGTCTCGAACATCAGGTTGATGTGCTCTGGGTCTTTAAACTCTCCCTCACACTCACATCTCAGTTCATATTCCCGAATGACTTCCTTGACGGCCTCAATGGTAGGATCAACCTCTATGTCCAGCTTCTCCTTGATGAAGTGATCTGCCCTGAAGATTCTGCCGCATGAGTTACATTCTATAGCAACATCTGTGAAGCTTGTGGCATGGCCTGAGGCTATGAAAACTTCCTCAATACCTATCGTGGGGGTATCAATCTCAACAGCCCTCTCATTTATTACGAAAAAGTCCCTCCAGAGATCCTCAAGATTTCTGCGCAATCCGTTACCAAGAGGACCGTAATCAATGAAACCTGCCATTCCGCCGTAGATCTCGAAGGATTGCCACAAATAGCCCCTTCTCACCAGCATTTCCATGATTTCACTCATGGTTGAGCGAAAGGTTTTATTTTTTATAACCTTTTTTGTTGGTGTCAGCCAATTGGTTAGAGTATAAGCTAAACATGACTTGTAATGGGTGTGCAGAGGGATGAAGGAAAGTGGGATGAGAGAGGCCCTGAAACAAACTGATAAAGGCGTTCTTATAACCCTTGAAGTCACTCCTAACTCAAAACAGACGGAAATCCCTGCGGGCTACAATGAGTGGAGGAAAAGCGTGGTTGTGAGGGTGAAAAGCCCCCCATCGAGAGGTAAGGCAAATTCAGAGATTGTGAAGGTGATGGAAAAGCTGTTTGGCAGAAAGGTTGAGATAGTTAAAGGGGTAACTTCCAGCCATAAACAAGTAATTGTATATTCTACCACCATTGATGAGGTGTTGGAGAAGCTGGAGGAAGCTGGAAAAGGAAAGTTGAAAGAGTCTGAAGGTAAAAAATGATCGGTAAAGAGGAGTTTCTGGCCATAAGGAAGGCAATAGAGGATTTGATCTATGAAGCCAGTAAGGGGGCAATTATAGTTGTAGAGGGTAGGAGAGATGCAGAATCTCTCCGTAACCTTGGAATCAGGGGAAAAATCCTACTTTCATCGGTTCTGAGCGATGCTGAGCTCGTTGATTCTCTGATGGGTGAAAAAGTTGTGATTATGACTGACTGGGACAGGAGAGGTGAGATTGCAGCAGTGTCTCTCATGAAAAAGCTCAACTGCAACGCTGACGTGGAGATACGGAGAAGGATTTTCTCTGTTGCCTGCAAAGAGGTAACGAAGGTGGAAGAACTATACAGTTTTCTCCAGAAGTACTCCCGGATATATTAGGGGCAACAGATATTCGAACTTCTACAGAAAAAAGATCATGAAAAATGCTCTCCCATCAATGCACGGTTCTTGGAGCATCTGGCTCGCCTCAACCCTTATGGGAATCATAAATTACTTCAATCCATATGGTGTAGCCTTGAGCTTTTTGCTCCTCCTTTCCATTCAACCTCTTCATAGATTTCTGAAGGAGGGTGTTGCCAGTCCGATGCTGGCATTTCCTGCCCTATTTACGATTACGGCAATCGGGATAGCAATCAGAGATGATGAGGTTTTACTGGTTTTGGTACCCTATGCACTGCTGTTCATGCTTCAATTTCTTGTAAGAAGTCATCTGAGAGTTTATATAATTCTTGGAGCCATGGTACTAACCTTTCCGTTTCCAATGATTGCAGCCATGTCGGATGAGAGCATTGGAAACTTCCTCCATCTCTGGATACCTCTAGTCCTGATCTCCCTTTATTCTGTGCTTCTTGCAGATACTATAATTTTTGAAAATGGAAAAAACTGGAATTTATGGAGTTTAATCTCAACAAGGCGTGTTTTGATTGTCCTGATAATTTTATCCATGGCAATGTATGAGCTCCTGCCCCTTCGCGTTTTCTTGCCTGTTATCGGTCTGGCAATATTTATCACGCTTATGGCAGGCAGAATATCTGTAAAAAGACTGGGGCTTTCACTGCTCTTCTTTCAGCTATTTTTTGCCCTTTTGAGTTACTTTAGCTGATGCACTATAGTTATTGATCTCTGGGTGTATTAATAGGGACATTGATTCATTAATAAATAAAACAATAGAAGATTGGAAACCTGAACCTAGAGGATGGAGGGGCAGGGTGGGTGGGACAAAATATGAATAAATACAAACAATCTTAGGAAAGAGACATCGAAACAACTTCACCGAAATTTATATATTCTGCCCACCCGAAGGTAGCAGGAGTGACAGTAATAAATTTCCTAGGAGGCTGCAGAGAAGTAGGAAGATCTGCAATAATGGTGGATTCTGTTGTGTTAGATTATGGAATGAAACCGTCTGACCCTCCAGAATTCCCGATAAATGGTGTTTTCCCAACCCATGTTATCATCAGCCATGGCCATCTTGACCATGTAGGTGTAGCCCCAAATCTCATGGATAGCGATCCCACAATTTACATGACTCCTCCAACCAAAGAGCTCTCCCACATCCTACTGAAGGACTCCATGAACATAATGGAAATGCCGCCCTACGGCAGGAGGGAATTCAGGCAGTTTGAGAGCAACAGCCAGGAAGTTGATTATGAAGAGTCTTTTGAGATTGCAGGCTGGGATGTGACCCTTTACAACGCTGGCCACATCCCTGGAAGTGCAGCAGTCCACATGAGCAAGGATGTCAGAATCCTCTACACCGGAGACATCAAGCTTGAAGACACGAATTTGCTTGAGGGAGCCGACACCTTCTACCCAGAGACAGACATCCTCATTGTGGAAAGCACCTATTTCGGAGTGGACCATCCTGACAGAAAGGAGCTGGAAAAGGCCTTTATCGAATCGGTTCTTGAGACCCTTGATATGGGAGGACACGCAATCATCCCTGCCTTTGCTGTGGGTAGAACCCAAGAAGTTCTGATGATCTTGGAGAAATACGGTGTTACAGCTTATGTTGACGGAATGGGGAGAGAGGTAGGGAGGATTCTAAGTAATTACCCTGATTATCTAAAGAACGCCAGACACCTGAGGAAGGCAATAAAGAAGGCAATACCCGTTGAGAGGGGTAAGAGAGAAGAAGTACTGAAGGAACCGGCAGCAATAGTCACAACTGCCGGTATGCTGAACGGTGGACCGGCTCTATTCTACATCTCCCGCCTTTATAACGATGAGAAATCCAAGATAATTCTGACAGGCTATCAGGTCGAAGGTACTAACGGCGAGATGGCCCTTGAGAAGGGCATGATAAATCTTGGAACCAGGCTTGTGAAGCTTAAGATGAAGGTGGAGCAGTACGACTTCTCAGCTCATGGCGACGATAAGCAGCTCAAAGAGGTTGTCAGAAGAGTGGCCAACAGGGGGGCAGAAATTGCCTTCGCTGTCCACGGCGAGGAAACCGAGGCCTTTGCAGAGTGGATAAGGGAGGAAGTGGGGATAGAAGCCTATGCCCCCAAGAACGGCGATGTTTACGTGATATGACGTTATATGAAGGCCTTAGTGGTCTCAGATATTCATTCTGCTTTTCGAAGGTTGAAGAGGATTATCTTCGCTGAGAACTTCGACGTTATAGTGGTTTGTGGCGACATAACAGATTTCGCACCAAATCATATCTTACAATTTCTGGAAGTGGTGGCAGATTTCACGTGTATAGCCGTTCACGGGAACTGCGATCCTCCAGAGGCAGTTTCAATCCTTCAAAATTCGGATATTTACTTTATCCACGGCAGGAGCGTTAAGCTGGATGGCATAACCTTCCATGGCCTTGGAGGGAGCAACCTCACTCCTTTTTTCACCCCGAGCGAGTACAGCGAGGATGAGATAAGTACCACAGCATCGAACTTCACCTTTGGAGAGTACAACGTTCTTGTTACCCACTGTCCGCCTAAAGGGATTCTTGATTTCACATACACCAGAAAAAGAGCTGGAAGTAAGGCAATTGCTGAAATAGTAGAGAAGTTCGAAGTGATTCTCTGTGGACACATCCACGAAGCGAGAGGGATTGAGAAAAGAGGATTTCTGGCTGTAAATCCTGGCAGTGTTTCTGCTGGCAGGTATGCTGTTGTGGATTTGAAAGAGAAGGAAGCTGAGCTGAAGCAGATTTGAGTTTTGGTTTATGTATTTATGTAATTATGTGGTTATAATTGTCTGGAATTAATTAACCTAGCCCATCCTACCTACTCCTCTACCTTGGTCAAATCTCATCCTTTCCGCTCAAGCACCATCTCAAGATAAGACCTCCTTATGCTCTCTCCCTTGTCAAACCCTAGCTTTTCCGCTATTTCAAAAATCTCTTGCTTCCCCTTTTCGAGGTCATCACATTCAACCTCTATTTCCACAAATTTTCCCAGCCCTTCCACGTCATCTAAACAGATTATTGCATTACCTACCCTGTATATTGTCCTCTTCTTTACAACTCTGCCGGCTTCTCTGAATCCAAGCTTTTTGAACAGCTCCACTGCCGCATTGAAGTCATTTACTCTGAGCTTTATTTCTTCCCGACTTTTTGTCTCCGAATCCACCTTGGGCCCCTTGTAAGTTATGGAAAATCCCTCAACATCTTTTCTGACCCTTAGAGCTTCGTCCGTCTCCCTAAAATCACGGGATGGAGAGTTGAAGTAAATATCCTCTTCCACTTTCTCAATTTCAAAGGTGGCGAACTGCTGTATTATGTGTTTAATGTCCCTATCCAACCTGAATTTCACTTCGATCTCCATGCTCACACCAACCTTTTTATACCGGTTGCCAGCCCTTAAAGTTTGCTGAAGGTTTGCCGAGGTGATGTCATGAGTATGACGGTTCAGAAGGGAGATTTCGTCAGGATCAGCTATACTGCGAAACTGGAAGACGGAACAGTAATAGATTCCACAGATGAGGATGTAGCGAAGGAACATGGTGTTTACGAGGAGCACGCCAAATATGGCGACATCGTTGTGGTGGTAGGAGAAGGACACGTCATAAAGGGGCTTGATGAGGCATTGGAGGGCAAGGAAGTTGGTTTCAAGGGAAGTGTGGAAGTTCCGCCTGAGAAAGCCTTTGGAGAGTATGATCCTGAGAATAAAGAGGTTATTAGCATATCCCGTTTCAAAGAGAGACCCGAGCCCGGTACAAGGGTGAGGGTGGGTGAGAGAGTTGGGATAATTGAGAGGGTAATTGGTAGAAGGGCTGTTGTTGATTTTAACCATCCGCTTGCTGGAAAAACCATCACATTCGATTTTGAGATAAAAGAGAAGATAGAAAGCCCTAAAGAAAAGATAAAATCCATATTCATGATTCACACTGGCCGAGAAGTTTCAGTAGGGCTGGATGGGAAGAAAGCTGTTATAGAGGTTCCAAGAGGCTTATCATTGGATCAGGCCTTTTTGCTCGGGAAGTATGCAGCAGTCAACGACATCTTCCGCCTTACAGATGTGGAGGAGATAGAGCTGGTTGAGAAGTTCGAGAAGAAAGTAGAAACAGCAGAGGCAGCAGAAGAAACTGGTGAGACTGAGGAAACCAAAGAAGCCGAGAGAAAAAAGGAGGAAGAGAAGAAATCAGAAGAAGTGACTGACGGAGAGGAGGAAGTATCAGAGGAAGAAGAGGGGAAAGGAGAGCAAACTGAAGAAAGCTAACTTTCTCTTTTTTGATTGTATCTTCGTCACTCTGTCTTCATCATGCCTCCCTATTTTTTCCGTATTTCATGATATTCCTGCAGAACTGGCATATTTCCGATGTGGAAACCTCCCCGCAGATAGAGCAGTATCTGAAATCTGAGACCTCCTTTTTCTCTTTAAACATATTCCTGACGAAGTTCTGTTTGAAACCCGGAATCTTTGCTTCAATCTCGTAAATTATCTCCTTCCATCTGTCCTGTGGAGCATTGGGGCACTCATCGGCCAGAAATGGAAGATGTCTCGTGAGCACGTATATTGCATTCTCTTTCTCCGTTCGCAAAAAGAGTGGGCGAATACGGGTGATCACTCTGTCAAAACCCTCTGTGCGGGGTGATTGCTTTTCGATCCACCATCTGTTGCCTGAGAGCCAGTTTTTGAAAAAGTTGGCCAGAATATCGTCAGCATTATGTCCTGTGGCAATGACATCGAACCCGTTCTCTCTGGCGAATCTGTTGAATATGTATCTCTTGGCATTTCCGCAGACAGAGCAGACCTTCTTGGTACTAACATCCGAAATTGTGAAGCCATATTCAGCCAGCTTTACCGTGTTGAGCTCAATCTCAAGCTCTTGGCAGAGTTTCTTGCAAATCTCCGTTGATTTCCTTGAGTATTCTCCGATTCCCAAATCTATGTGGAGGGCTTCAATATGGAAATTAAGGCTGGATGATATGGCTTTCAGGGTTGATAAAAGAGCAACACTGTCTTTCCCGCCAGAAACGGCAGCAAGAACTCTCTCATCCTCTTTGATTATTTTGTACTTTTTCACGTCTCTTTCCACAAGCCTTTCAAAAAAGGGAGGGAAGCAGGTATCGCAGAGGGAAATTTTGTAGGTTTTGAGGCTCACAACAGCCCTTTTTCTGCACTTTCTGCACTTTTTAGTCTCTCCACCTTTCATAGATCCACCATCTTTACAGACCCATCAGTGGCAGATTCGGGATTATGATGGATATGGCTATTGAGCTGAAGATTGCAAGAGCTAGGAATTTAACAGCAAACTCGCTGATTGCCTCTCCTCTGTCCCCGAATCTCTTGGCAAGGATTGAGGATAGAGCTTCCTTGAATACTCTTCCACCATCCAGTGGAACTGCTGGGAGGCAGTTGAACAGACCAACGTAGAAGTTCAACCAGGCCGTCCAGTAAAGGGCGTTGAGTACATAAAAGAGCAGATTTCCAAACTGGCTCCAGAAACCTGTTGGTGTGAAATAATTTAGCATATCTCCTCCGAAACCGGGGAAGAAGAGGAAAGGCATGGACATTATTGTAAGCCATCCCACCGGTGAGGTGAGTGAGGAGGGAATGCTTTGGAGCATCTCAAGCATCTGCTTGGAGTAGCCCAGCCTTAATCCGCTGAGATAGGTCAATCCCTCTATTCTAACCCCAAGAAAACCATAATTTCCTTCAGGGGCTTTTGTAAGCGTTACTCTTATCTCATCAAACTCTCCATCACTGAAAATTTTCAGCTTAATGGTCTCTCCGGGTTTTGTGGATCTCATTATTTTCTGGAAACTTGTTAAAGTGGGAGTTTCGATACCATTAACTGAGATGATAACCATACCCCTTTGCAACCCTGCAGCCTCGGCAGGATAGCTGGAAATTGTATCAGCAATTTTTATCCCTGCAATTTTAGGCAATTCTACACTTCCACCGTCCTTGAACTGGATCAGTACTTTATCCGGTTTATCTGAACCTCTCAGAGCTTTCTCCACGTCTTCCTGCCCCTGAATCGGGATGCCGTTTATTGACGTAATAACACTGCCTTTCTCAACAAGCCCGAAGGCTGGACTGTTCTCCTCAACATCAACAACCGTCACAACCGGGGAGAGGAAAGAAAGGAGGTAGAAGAAGAGGGAAAAGGCTATTGCCGCAACGAAAAAGTTGCTTACTACACCGGCGGAGAATATCCTTATCCTCTGGATTGCCCTCAGATTCGACTCCTTCCCTAGCAATTGCTTCTCATCCGGTTCTGCGAACCCGCCAATTGGCACCAAGGCCAGCACAACACCAAGAGCCCTTACTTTAACCCCTTCCACCCTGCACAGAATTGCATGGCTGAATTCATGCACGATCAGCGTAACTGCTAGGCCTATCAGTCCCCAAACTAGGGGGATGTAGGGGTTCACACCCGGAATAAGAAGGGCACTTCTCGGATGGGTGAGTTCTGATGGCTGGGGTGGGGCGGTCAGAATTATGTAATCCATTGCCAAAACCAGCGTGAACATGAAAAGCATACCAATAAATACTGCTGGAATGCCTATGTTGGCGTAAATCCTCCAGAAGGTTTTGAATTTAGATACTCTGTCCAGAAATCTGAGACCTTTCGATGTTCTTACTAGGAGTATAGGGCCAAAGGAGGATAGGGAGTATTTTTCAAGTTTTCCAGATGCCTTCAGGTATTCTATGGCTCCCCAGTATATGAAGAAGATTGCCAGTGCAATTCCGGTTGTGTTCAGCATTGTTTGAGGGGTTAGAGGAGGTGGTATTAAAAACTGACGGGTAATTTTGGAAATTAGGGAGACCTCGGCTGCACCTTTTTATCTTTTAATGCCCTTAAGGATGTTGTCTGAATCGGTTTCAATCAAAAATTTTAATCAAGCTATTTTCTGAACTCGTTCAGTTGATTCCTGTCAAACGTCAGTAAATCTTGTTTTAACAGCTTTGCCAGAGATATAGCAACGCAATCGAAGAAAGATAACTTATCACTCTGATTCAGAAAGAGCATCAGCGCTTTGTCAGAGTACCTTTCACCTTTGTAATACACCACAAATGTCTCCGCGGATTCGATGAGTTCGTGGACCGTTCTAACGAGTTCAATGTCTTCTTTGTGCAAAAGGACAGTCAAAGTCTCCATCAAAATTTCGTAAGGCACAATCACGTAATCAGTATTTTTGAACAGTTCCTTGGCTTTTTCGTGGTTGATGTCATATGGTAGAAACAGTGCGACAAGAAAAGACGAATCTGCTACCGCCATAGCACATCATCTATCTTTTCACTCACGTTCTCCTTCTCTCTGCCGGCATATCTTGTTTCGAGTTCATTTAATAGCTCCAAAAAGTTGTCTTTAGACAGTTTTTTCTTTTTCTTGTACTCTTCCAGCAAAATATTGATGGTTTCAGAGAAAGACAGCCCTTTCTTGAATTTCTTTAACTCCTCGTACACGTCATTGGGCAACTGAATTGTCTTTGCCATATACTATATATACATACTGTTGATTTAAGATTTTCGGGGGGTTTCAACTGGACTTGTACTTTCTAAAGAAAGCACTGACATGAATAGCATGAATAGCTTTATCAACATCTCCTCCTAAACTCCTCACATGTATACTTTTGTATATGTCACAGCCTCCTCGAAAGAAGAAGCCGAGAGAATTGCAAGGTATTTGCTGGAAAAAAAGCTGGCAGCATGCGTGAATTTCTTTCCTATACACTCAATGTACTGGTGGGAGGGGAAGATTGAGGAGGCAGAGGAATATGGCTTGATTATTAAAACTAAAGCCGAAAAAATGAAGGAAATAAAGAAGGAGGTTAAGGAAATTCACAGCTACACTGTCCCATGCATTTGTGCCTTTGCCGTTGAAGATGGGCTACGTGAGTATCTGAAGTGGATTGACGAAACGGTACAATAATGATGGTGTAGTATAAAGAATACAATAGAATGGTGCAATAATGCAATGAGGAGGAGAACTGCCACGTTCGGTGAACCAAAGGAGGTTGTATACAGCAAAGAGCAGTGGAAGTTGCTCCAGGAGAAGCGTGAGATAGCTAGAAGAGTCATGGAAAGGTTGAGAAATAGTGGTATCCCAAGTATGGTTTATGGTAGCGTTGCAAGGGGGGATGTGAACAAGGACAGCGATGTTGATGTCTTCATCCCCATCAAAATCCCATCGTACCGCATAGAACTCGCCCTTTCAGAATTTGAAATTCTCGAAAGAAGGTTAGTTCAGGCAACTCCAAATTATGCCATTAAAGGAGAAATAATACTGAGTGACGCAACTGTGAGCTTCCCTCTGGTTAGAATGCGAGAGAGGGAGCTTGATTTCTATAATTTCGGAGGTGCTGTAGATCTCAGAGGGATTGAGGAGGAAAAAAGAGTCATGGGGGTTGACAAGAGGCTGATGCTGATAATACCTACGGAGAATGGGCATAAAGAAATTCCGTGCTGCGATATTAGCCCTTCAGAATTATCAAAGCTTCTTGGAGTTGGTATGGAGATAGTGGTTGAAAGGTTCAGAGTTCTTGAAAGAAGGAGAGAGGTGGGTAGGACGGGTGTTTTTCTGAATGAGCCAGTTTTTGACAGTTTTGAAGCAAAGTTGAAGGAGATTGCAGAGAGAAATCCTTTTGTGAAGAAGAGGCTCGTTGATTGAATTGGAAGTCAGAACTCCCACAGCCTTGGTTGTGAAAGAGGAATTCTGCCGATCTTTTACAGCTCCAGCAGGTTTATGTTCCTATAGGTGGGGATGGAATACACTGGAACCCTACATCCACCAAAGTTCCGCAGTTGCTTTGCAATATGTTTTTATTGAGGTGATCATCATCTGACAATTATTTTACGACCTATTTCATGCTAGATCTTAACTAAATCTATAATAATCGTTATGAGATAAAGTTTAAATAGTTTAATGAGAAAAATTTTGAATTGAAGTGAAATAAGTGATTGCCCCCCTTGTGGGGGTGGTTGGGGGGAGAATAATGTGTTTGGAAAATAAAAAAGGAACCGTTCTAATGATAGCTTTAGCTATAGCTATTGTTCTTAGTGTAACGTTAATTGCAGAGGCTGCTAGGGATGCCCAGATGTACTGGATCGATTCAAACAACAACAAGCAACCAATCAAGGATTGTTCTGCTAACGGAATGTGTCACGGATTGGATGCAAAGAACAAGCTTGGTGGAAAGCACGGTGCACATAAAAATTTCTTGCAATGCAGAGCCTGTCATGCAGGGATGAACCATGGTGATGGAATAATAACTGTAAATCTCGCTAATACGAATGCTATTGACACGAGTTCTATGAGCGTGGATGTAAATGGCGGTAAATGTAGTGGAACTTGCCATGTATATGATCCGAGGACTGGAAATGAGATAACAAACAAAAATCACGGTACATTAAGCTGGGGAACTGGAAAATTTAACGACGCACCACAAGGGAGCTGGTATCAATCCAGCGATGATCCTGATAACTGGGGGTTTGGAACGCAAGGTTATGTGCCGTGCAGCAACTGCCATGAATTCATGCCCCTCGAGGAAAGAGAGACAGGCAAGTTCAGTGCCCACTCTTGGAAAGCGGTAGAGAAATCATATAGCAATCCTGGGCCAAACGGTGAAGTAGGCTGTTATCACTGTCATCCTGACAGCATGGATCCTAGGCATAACAATGGTGTCGTGGACTTTCTTCCAGAACATAGCTGTAACAATTGTCATAACGGGAAAAAAACATGGTCAACTCCTTCCAACTTAAAACCGGAACCCTATGCATGTGAAGCATGTCATAATGCTTCAGCAACTGTTGTAAGCTCTGATGAACAGACAGCTGTCCCATGGAAGTATTTCTCCATTTCAGGAGCCTCACCAGGAGAGGTCGACTTCTCAGCCTTTAACGTTTCCATCCACAACAACCTCAACACCAGCAACCCCTCCGGCTCTTACTGGGACTGTATGGAGTGCCACACCAACGCAACTAACTACATGGAGAAGGACTTCGTTGCCACCGATGCAAACACAAATTACTGCTACGAATGCCATGATGGAACTTACTCAGGAGCCCCCGTTGTAGCAGAACATTTCAAGTCGGGGCAAGACATAAAAGCAGCAATTTCAGCAGCAACCGATTCCGAGTCCTGTACCCTCTGCCATAACCTTGATGAAATGAAAAATACCTACTCCATTCCGACAGCAGCAGAAAACAACTTTGCAAATCCAAGCCATTACGGAAAAAGCAGAGCAGATTTGAGAACATGGGATAGTGGCGCATCAGACAATTGTGCCTACTGCCACCAGAACACCACAACCGCTTTCAGTGTTGCAATGTCTGACATATGGAGTAAAAACGTGCCTGATCATGCAACAAACTATCCATCTCCTACTTGTACAAATTCCACATGCCACAATACTGGTCTGATACATGAGTCCACCCTTCAAAAACCAATTGTAACGTTAGACACATATTGTCAAAATTGTCATGGCGATAAGAGTTCCCACAATGGTGGCAGCATTGTGAATTGTGAAACCTGTCACTTCGAGACAGGTGAGAACAGAAATATTCACGGCGTAAGGTATCTCACAGCATTTGGTACATTCACAACTTCTCCAGCTTCTGCCGTTGACTGTACATCGTGCCATCAGCCCGGAACCTCTGTTTCTGGTATCAATGGAGCCCCGATTATACCCGACCCGCTTAAGCACTCATCAAATGTTTCAAATGGGACGATCTGGGGCAATTACTGGACAAGCGAACTCGAAGCATGCGACTACTGTCATGGAAATACCAAGCATAATGTCACCGCGTTAGGAAACGTAATGTGGCTTATGGACGACCCCAACAATGTTAAGAACAGTCCAGATCTAGCTAGCACATATTGGTGTGCCGACTGCCATTACAGTGGTGCGATTTATTATAGGGGAGATCGATTCAGTCCAATACCACCACTCATTGATGTTGACAATACAGGAAAGCCGGGTTGGACAGATCATACGAGCTTTTTATCGACAGACTATTCAGACAGTGTGTGTAACACCTGTCATGCTCTGAATGGAAGTTATGCTTTAACCACTCTCAACTTCTCCCACAGCTTGGATCCAGGAACTGCAGGCGGACCAGACTGTGTTTCATGCCACGACACCGGAGGAATAGCTCCCAAGCATGTCGACGTTAACGCCATGAAATCCAGCATCCACGCGAACTTGAACAGCGGAGCAACCAACACAACACCCCTTA
>Ga0209426_1000445_pt1 | contig 43619 bp, 43 predicted proteins | sample Deesub1362B_J571_FD_187697 | JGI IMG/M metagenome (GOLD analysis project Ga0209426, IMG submission 187697) | Deep oceanic, basalt-hosted subsurface ecosystem from Juan de Fuca Ridge flank, Pacific Ocean, CORK Borehole 1362B_J2.571 (SPAdes)... ...
CGCGCACCGCCTCGCTGTCACGTCCGTTGTCCGTGGACAGCATCGTGCTGGTGCCGCTTCCGGCCACGGCCGCCGCGCTCGCTGCGCAGCGCGGCTACCTGCCTGTGCACGTGCCGCTGCTCAAACGTGTGGGCGCGGTCGCGCCGCAACACGTCTGCATCGTCGCCGGTCAGGTACGCATCGACGGCGTGCCTTCGGCCGCCGTGCTGCCTGCCGACCGGCTGGGCCGGGCGCTGCCGGCCTTGCCGCTTTGCCGCCGCCTTGAACCGGGCGAACTGTTCCTGTTGAGCGTGACGAATCCGGCATCGTTCGACAGCCGCTATTTCGGCCCGGTCAGCGCATCCACCGTGATCGGTGTCGCGCATCCGGTCTGGCTGGAGACACGCCCATGATGGCCGCCGATTCGCTGCGCTCCGGCGTGCCATCGGGCTTGCCGTTCTCGCTGCTGCCGCCATGTCGCCGCGCCTGCCGTGTCGGTGCATTCGCACCGCACGTCGCGCTGCCTTCGGCGCAGCCGTCCAACGTGCAGGCGTCTTGCCTCGAACGCGCCCGGCCTGCGGCCATCGCCGCGTTCGCCGGCGCGCTGTCGGTTCACGCAGCAGCGCCGCCGGGCCGCCGGTGCCTGGAGCGACAGCGGAAGGCAAAGGCGGAAGGCAAGATAAAAGGTCGCGGCACATGGCCGCTTGAAAACCTTGTCTGCACATGGGGGGAGCGCGGCACGCGCCACGGGGCGGCAGCGTGCCGCGAAGGTGCGCAATGCCGCATTGGCCTTGGCGAAATCGCGTGCTTCGTCTGCTGGACTGCGCCGATCTTGGATGGGGCTACGCTATGAGCCAGCGCGACGATGACCACTTTCGCGTCCGGCCTGGTGCTCCGAAACAGCGCGGCGACGCCTACATCAACAAGGTGCTGCGGCAGGCCAACAAGACCGGCGCGAAGCTCGGCAAGGCGGCCGGCAAGGTCGGGCAGCGCCCCGGTTCTCGGCTGGGCCGCGGCCACGTCGCGGCGCGCTTCGCCGGTCGGGGACTTGGGGCCAACGCCCGGCGCGTGACGATCAAGGCGCGGCTGGTGAATCTGGCGAAGGCCGGGCTGCGTTCGACCGCCGCGCATCTGCGCTACATCGAGCGCGAAGGCGTCGATCGCCAAGGCGGGCCGGGCCATGCCTACGGGCCGACGACCGACGAGGCGGACACCAAGGCGTTCGAGGAGAGCGGGCGCGAGGATCGGCACCAGTTCCGTTTCATCGTCTCGCCGGAGGACGCCGAACAGCTCGACGACCTGCGCACCTACACCCGGCACCTGATGGCGCGCATGCAGGCCGACTTGGGTACGCGGCTGGAATGGGTCGCGGTCGATCACTGGAACACCGACAACCCGCACACGCACGTCGTCTTGCGCGGCAAGGACGACACCGGCAAAGACCTCATCATTTCCCGCGACTACATCGCCGAGGGAATGCGCCGCAGAGCATCGGAACTAGCGACGGAATGGCTCGGGCCGCGTACCGAACTGGAGATGCAGCGCGCCATGCAGCGCGAAGTCGATCAAGAGCGGTGGACGGGGCTGGATCGCACCTTGCAACGCGAGGCCGTGGACGGCCTGGTGCGACCGGAGACGTTGGCCGAACCCCGGTTGCAGCGCCAGCGGCAAATGTTGATCGGCCGCCTGCAACGCTTGCAGCGTATGGGGCTGGCGACCGAACAGCAGCCCGGCACCTGGGCTGTCCACGCCGACGCCGAAACCACGCTGCGGGCAATGGGCGAGCGCGGCGACATCATCCGCACCATGCAACGGGCCATGAGCGGCCAGCAACGCGAGCTGGCCGTGTTCCAAGCTGGCGAGGATGGCCGCGCCATCATGGGCCGCGTCGCCAGCAAAGGACTGGTCGATGAGCTGTACGACAAAGGCTATTTGATCGTCGATGGCACGGACGGCAAAGCGCACTACGTCGCGCTGCCGCCGCGGTCGGAACTGGAGCAGTACCCGACCGGCGCCGTGGTGGAAGTCAAAGGCGCGGCCGACGTGCGCGCGGCTGACCGCAATATCGCCGCGCTGGCCGTCGATGGCGTGTACCGTACCGATCATCACCTGGCCGTGGCGCTAGGACAGGCGACGTCCGACCGCGACCCGCGCGAGGTCGTGGCCGCGCATGTGCGCCGGCTCGAAGCCCTGCGCCGCGCCGGCATCGTGGAGCGCGAGGCCGAAGGCGTCTGGCGCGTCCCCGGCGACCTGGCCGAGTGTGGCCGCCAATACGACGCGCAGCGGCTCGGCGGCGGCGTGGCGGTGGAACTGAAATCTCACCTGCCCATCGAGCGGCAGGCGCGTGTGATCGGCGCCACCTGGCTCGACCAGCAGTTGATCGGCGGCGGCAAGGGGCTGGGCGACCTGGGCTTTGGGGCCGAGGTGAAGGATGCGCTACGCCAACGCGCGGACTTCCTGGCCGAGCAGGGCTTGGCCGAGCAGCGCGGACAGCGCGTCGTGCTTGCGCGCAACCTGCTGGCGACGCTGCGCGGGCGCGAGCTGGCGAAGATCGGACAGGACATCGCCGGCGAAACCGGCCTGGAGCATCGGCCAGTGGCCGACGGGCAGCGCGTCGCTGGTATCTACCGGCGTAGCGTCATGCTCGCCAGCGGGCGCTACGCCATGCTCGATGACGGCATGGGTTTCTCGCTGGTGCCGTGGAAGCCCGTGATCGAGCAGCGGCTGGGCCAGAAGCTCGCCGCCACAGTACGCGGTGGCGGCGCATCTTGGGAAGTTGGGCGGCAGCACACCCTTTCCGTTGGTTAGCTGCCAGTGCACGGGCTTTGCTTTTCGATAGGTGCTATCAGGTGCCTTTCTTCAGCGTGGTCATGAAGTCACGGAAATGCGGAGCGAACACCTGGAAAAGCGGATGCTCCCTATTTTCCAGCATCACTTCGCTGAACAGCTTGAGCCCCACTGCGAGGGCTGCTGCGGAGGCGGGGTCAAAATCGACACGCTCACGGACACGATCAACGATCGCAAAGATATTGTCGTGATTGCCTACCTCGAACTGTAGCGGTTGCCTGTTGGGCAGCAGGCTATCGTGGGCATCGACAAGGTGTTCGACGGTTATGCGGTAACGATGCTGTTTCATGGCTGGTCCTTACCTATCGCGTCCGTAGGCGCGCATGAACGTCGTTACAGCGTCTTTCGCCCACCGATCTCTTTGGGCAGCGGACGCCGGAGCATCAGGGTGCATTACGCACTGCATCTGGGCCTCACCGCGCACCATGTTCACGAACAATGAGGCCGCGGAGTCGAGTCCGATGCTTCCAAGATCCAGCTCTCCCTTCGAGGCAGCGACTTCCAGCGTCTCCGCAACGATGTTGTTTATGGCGGCGGGGCCGGCCAGGTAGAAGCGTCTCCCGAGCTCGGGAAACCTCGGCGCTTCGGCCGCAATCATGCGGTATAGCGCCAACCCGTCGCGCGACAGCACAATCTCCAAGTAGGCGAGCGCCATCGCGTTCAGAATATCGGCGAGCCGTTCTTCTGGAAATTTGGGTTTACGAACTGCTCTAAGAAACCGCTCACATTCGGCCTCGACCACGGCCACGAACAAAGCTTCCTTGTTCGGGTAGTGTGAATACACCGTCGATTTCGAGACGCCGGCGGCCTGCTGAATCATGTCGGTCGTCGCAGCGCTAAAGCCGTTTGCCAAGAAGACAGTCCTTGCGCCGGCAAGGACAAGGCGTGCTTTTTCTGATTGCACTGCGCCCCCAACGGACGAGGGATGCTTGGAAGGCGTGCTCGCCTTCGAGCGCGCTGACGAAGTGGTCATGTGTTCGGTCCACCGCTGCGGAAAGTAAAGCCGCACGATAGCACATAAGTGGTTCAAATCAAACCGATCGGTACTGCATCGTCTTGACGCAACACGTTGACAATGCTTGATTTCCTGTTTGTGATCGGCTCTTGACTAAACCGAACCGCTCGGTTTAGCATGGCGCCATGCCAAGTCACGGGTGCCTCCATGTCAAGCCCATCGCTCCAATATTCATCCTTCGTCGATAAGCCCTCTACCGCATGGCGTAAAACCGCTGCGGCGGCGATTTGCTGCGCAGTCCTGGCGTCATGCGCCTCCATCCCGGACCTGGGGCCGATGGAAAAGCCCGCATCAATGGACGGGCTTGCGGCCGACAAGAGCCTTGAGGCGCCTGTCGGTGAATGGCCGACGCAGGCGTGGTGGAAGTCCTTTGGCGATCCGCAACTCGACCAATTGATGGGCGAAGCGCTGGCTAACTCGCCGTCGATGGCGCAAGCGCAGGCTCGCCTCAATGCCGCTATTGCGCGATCGAAAGGTGCGCGCGCAGCGCTGTTTCCCTCTGTCTCACTGGACGCATCCGCCAGCGAGCAGAAGCTGACGTACAACAGCATCTTCCCAAGGGATGTCGTTCCCAAGGGGTGGAACGACTATGGCGCGGCTTCTCTGAATTTCGGATGGGAACTCGACTTTTGGGGAAAGAACCGCTCCGCACTGGATGCGGCCACATCCGAGGCGCTGGCGGTGCAAGCCGATGCCGCCGCAGCTCGCGTCCTGCTGACGACGGAGCTTGCAAGCCGCTATGTCCAACTCAATGGCTTGCACGTACAGCGCGATCTGGCGAGAGACACGCTCAGAAACCGTGAGGACTCCGAGCGCATGGCGATGCGCCGCGTTGACCAGGGCCTCGATACACAGACAATGCTGGAACAGGCACATGCGAGGGCCAAGCTGGCACGGGCTGACTTGGCCGACGTGGAAGAGCGGATAGAACTGGCTCGCAATGGGATCGCGGCTCTGCTGGGGCGTGGACCGGATCGTGGTCTGGATATCCACGAGACGCATCTTTCGCCGAGCCTGTCCCTAGCGCTTCCGGAAACATTGAAGAGCGATCTGATCGGGCGCAAGCCCGAAATCGTGGCAGCGAGATGGCGTGTGGAGTCGGCCGCCAAGCGTATCGGCGTTGCAAAGGCAGGCTTCTATCCCAGCGTCAATCTGGTCGCCCTGGTTGGCTACGAGTCGCTGGGTCTGAACCGCCTGTTCGACTCAGGTTCCGATGCGGGCCGCGCTGGAGTCGCCATTCACCTGCCCATTTTCGAGGGCGGAAGGCTCCGGGCGAATTACAGCCGAGCCTGGGCCGAATACGAGTTCGCAGTAGCCAGCTACAACGATGCGCTGGTCCAAGCATTGAGAGAAACCGCGGACGCGGTGAGGAGCTTGCAAGCGCTTCCGATTCGCCTCGAAGCAACGGAGTCGGCGGTCGTCAGCAGCGACAAAGCCTACCAACTCGCCAAGCGCCGCTACGAGGGCGGCCTATCCAACTATCAAACCGTGCTGACGACGGAGGATGCCGCGCTCAATGCGCGGATGGCCGTCAATGCCCTGTGGGTGCGCGGCCTATCCCTCGACATTGCGCTGACAAAGGCCCTTGGCGGCGGCTTTTCCGATTCCTCAATGAATGAACAGGTGACCCGATGAGTGCTCCGATGCCCCCTGACCCTCAGGATTCTTCCGCAACGCCGGAGGCTTCACAAAAGCGAGCGAAGCGCAAACGTCTCGTTTTAATCGCGACGGTTGGTTTGGTCACCATCGGTGTTCTCTACGGTGCGTGGGCGCTTCTGTTCGCAGGCAAATCCGTCACCACGGATAACGCCTACACGGCAGCGGAAGTGGCTCAGATCACACCACTCGTTGCCGGCCCTGTAAAGGAAGTCAAAGTCAGTGACACGAAGGCCGTCAAGGCTGGCGACGTGTTGGTGATTCTGGACGATACCGACGCCAAGATTGCTGTCGCGCAGGCCGAGGCGGATTTGGCGCGTACTCAGCGCCAAGTACGGCAACTGCTGGGGAATGACGAGAGCCTTGCGGGACAAGTGGCCCTGCGGGCTGCGGAAATCGCCACCGCTCGCAGTGATCTGACCCGTGTAACTGCCGCCTATGAAAAAGCGGTCATCGACGAGCGCCGTAGGCAGAATCTGGTCGAAGAAGGCGCTGTCTCGAAAGAAGAGCTGACGAATGCGCAGACGCAGTTGCGCGAGGCGCGGGCTGCGCTGGAGCAGGCTCAAGCCCGAGTTCGCGCTGCCGAGGCCGCAAAGGAAGCTGCAAGCGGCGCCCGGACGGCCAACTCGGCGCTGATCGTCGATAGCACGGTCGATGACAACCCCGCCGTACTCGCGGCGAAGGCGCGGCTTGACCAAGCGCGCGTGAATCTTGAACGGACGGTGCTGCGTGCGCCCTTCGATGGCGTCATCGCGCAACGTTCGGTGGAGATTGGACAACAGGTTCAGACAGGCGTGCGGCTGATGACCGTGGTGCCGATCGACCGCATCTATGTCGATGCGAACTTCAAGGAAGGCCAGTTGCAGAAGGTCCGCCCCGGGCAGCACGTGGAACTGACCTCGGACCTCTACGGCAGCGATGTCGTTTATACGGGCCGTGTCGAAGGCTTCGCCGGAGGATCAGGGTCTGCCTTCGCAGCGATTCCCGCGCAGAACGCCACGGGCAACTGGATCAAGGTGGTCCAGCGGCTACCCGTCCGGATTTGGATTGATCCCGAGCAGTTGAAGCAGCATCCGCTGCGGGTCGGTCTGTCAATGGAGGCTACCGTCGATCTGCGCGACCACGGTGAGTCCCAGCCGGTTGCGACGAGGTAGTGACATGACTTCCTCAGAACACAAGCCGCTTTCCGGGATGGATCTGGTCATCGCGGCAATCATCCTGTCTCTGGCGAATTTCATGGTGGTGCTCGATACCACTATCGCCAACGTAGCCATGCCCACGATCTCGGGGTCTATGGGTGTCTCGACGAGTCAGGGCACTTGGATCATCACGTCCTATGCTGTTGCCGAGGCCATCACCATCCCCCTGACCGGCTGGCTCGTTCGCCAGGTCGGCGAAGTGCGGTTGTTCATGATCTGCGTCGTGGCATTCGTTCTGTTTTCCGTGTGCTGCGGCCTGTCATGGTCTCTGGAAAGCCTCGTCTTCTTTCGCGTGTTGCAGGGATTGGCCGGCGGACCGCTGATTCCATTGTCATCGACGTTGATGCTGGCGGTGTTCCCCAAGAACAAGTCAAACATCGCGCTCTCGTTGTGGGGAATGATGACGGTCGTGGCCCCGATCTTCGGCCCAATCTTGGGCGGGATCATTTCGGATAACTGGCACTGGGGCTGGGTATTCCACATCAACTTCGGGTTCGGCATCTTGGTCATGCTGGGCGCCATGAAAGTGCTTCGAGGCCGGGACGAACCCACGGAGCGTTCCCGCATCGACGGAGTCGGCCTGGCGCTTCTGGTGGCTTTTGTCACAAGCTTCCAAATCATGATCGACAAGGGCCGCGAGCTGGATTGGTTCGCTTCGCCGCTAGTGGTCACGTGCGCCATCGTTGCGGCCGTTTCGCTGATCTATCTGATTATTTGGGAACTCACCGACTCCGATCCTGTGATCGACCTGAGCGTCTTCCGCTCGCGCAACTGGCTGGTTTCCTCCATCACGCTGAGCCTGATGTTCGGCATCTTCTTCGGCAACATCGTGTTGACGCCTCTGTGGCTCCAGCAACAGATGGGATACACGGCGACATGGGCGGGCTTCGCCACCGCGCCGATGGGCATTCTCGCGGTGGCGACTTCACCGATCGTCGGTCGTCTCCTGCCGAAGGTTGACCCTCGTTGGATCGTCACCTATGGCATGGGTGTCTTGGCCGTCTCGTTCTTCATGCGGGCGCATCTGACGACCCAGGCCGACTTCATGTCGGTAGCCATCGCGATGTTCGTCCTCGGCGCTGGCATTCCCGCCTGCATGATTACGCTGACCTCGTTGGGTGTTTCCGACCTGCCGCCCGAGCGCATTGCGAATGGAGCCGGCCTGCAAAACTTCCTGCGCGTGCTCTCAATGGCGCTTGGATCGTCCCTGACCCAAACCTATTGGGAGCACATGTCGAAGGCAAGCCGGTCCGAGCTGGTTTCCATCATCGACCCGAATGCAGGGCATGAAATCGCTTCTGCGGCAGTGCACGCCGGAATACCGCCATCGAGTTCTACAGCATTTTTCTCGCGCCTGGTCGATGGTCAGGCAGTGATGCTGGCTACGAACGACTTTTATGCTCTGGCCACCGTGCTGATGATTCTCTCGATCGGCGCTATCTGGCTGATCAAGCGGCCGAAGGGGCCACTCCAGAAAGTCACGGGGCATTGATCCAAGGAGCGCGAATACTGCCGACGGGAGTGTGACATGCAATTGATGTACGCAAGAGAAAGCAACGCCGATGTGCCACATGGTCTCATTCATCTGATGAGTCGGACCAACATGGCGATTTGGCATCTCATCACTCAGAGAACGTCTGCGCTGGGCGGCCTTACAGGCATGCAGGCGAGCGTGCTGCTTCTGTTGGCGTGCCGCCAAAGCATGACCTCCGTTGATCTTGCGCGTGAGTACAAGCTCTATCCGAGTGGCATTACACGACTGATAGATCGTCTGGTTAGTCGAGGGTTGGTTGAGAGGGTTCCTTGTGAGCGTGATCGCAGAGTGACGTACATCCTCGCAACACGCGATGGCAAGGAAGCAGCTTCGCAACTGCCGTCGGTCTTTGACGGCGCTTACGCCATCCTCTTCGATGGAATGAATGAGAACGATGTTGATGCTCTCAAGCGATGCTTGAGGCACATGCTTCTAAACGCCCGCGCAGCGGAAGAACTGAGCAATTCACCTGTAAATCAGAGCTTTCTAACTTAACCGAGGTTCTACTGCCGACAGCTTTCGTGGCCTGCGACAACGATGGGAACCGTGCAAATTGCACCGGCAAGGCGCGAGCGGTCCGCTTAGGAGACTGCGATGGAAATACGCCATCTTCGCTGCTTTATTGCAGTCGCCGAGGAATTGCATTTTGCTCGCGCTGCCGAGCGGCTGCACATTGAGCAATCTCCCCTGTCGCGCGCGATCAAAGAGCTGGAAGAAGACTTGGGTGCACAGCTTTTCGTGCGCAATACACGCAGCACCCGACTGACTCGCGCAGGCCAGCTATTTCTGGAACATGTGCCGCGCGTCTTCACGGCTTTGCAGCAGGCGCGCGACAGCGTGAAGGCGGCTGCCAACGGTTTTCATAACCAGTTGCGCGTTGCGTTATCGGATGGCATCCCGCCTTCGCGCTTCTCAACCTTTCTGGCGTTGTGTCGCGAAGAAGAACCGGAAATCGAGATACGTCTATCTGAAGTTTCGCTGGCCCAGCAGATCAAAGGGCTGCACGACGATCTTTACGACGTGGGGTTTGCTCGGTCGGATGAGGTTGGCGACGGCATCGTCGCCGAAGCTGTCTGGAGCGATCCATTGATGGTGGCGGTGCCCTCTCGGCACCCCCTATTGACGTACAAGCGCATCCCACTGGAGGAAGTTCTGCGACATCCGCTGGTGCTTGGCGATCCCCATGCGTGCGAGGGATATACGCGGCAGATTGAAAGGGTGCTGCGTAGGGTCGATCAAGAACCGCTGATCGCCGAACGGGTGGCCTCCGTTGATCTGATGATGGCAATGGTGGCAGCAGGTTTCGCCCTTGGTCTGGCCGGGGCTTCGCAGATCGCCGCCAGCCGTGAACAGGGTGTGGTCGCGCGGCCTCTGGCTGGTCGCACACCCATGCTCACCACTTACCTGCTGCGCCGGGGCAACGAGCCTTCGGAAGTGTTGGCTCGTTTCATCGAGAGAACAAGCACTCTTGAACCATCCGCGACGAAGAAGCCGACCGTACTACCTGACCTTGATGCTTCGGAGGAAATCGAGCCATGAACAAGATTGTGCTGATTCTGCTTGCTGCGATGCTGACCGCCTGCGGCAAATCCGAACCCACCGAAACGGTAGAGGCACTTGCCGCCAATCCCGAGCGATTGAAGGAACTGCGGCAACAGTGCAAGACGGATCGCGCCAAGCTGGGCGACGAACTCTGCAATCGTGTGGCCGAGGCGACGAATCGACGGTTCTTTGGCGATGGGAAAGCGCCCTATACACCGCCGAAAGAGCAGCCGAAGTTTTGATCGGGCCATCACCTACCTAATTATCAAGCGGGCCCGCGATGCCACACACTAGGCCGGCCATTAGTGCTGCGAAGACGGCTCTCGTGCTGTCCGGTGGCGGTGCACGCGCCGCCTACCAGGTCGGCGTGCTTCAGGCTTTGGTGACGTTGCGCCGCGAATACCTGGGCGAAGGGGCACCCAACCCCTTCGGTATCCTATGCGGCACTTCGGCAGGCGCAATCAACGCCGCCGCTTTAGCCTGTCGCGCAGACTCCTTTGACGCTGGCGTGGAAGCTATTGCCGCAGTTTGGCGCAACTTCAATGCTGGTCAGGTGTATCGCACCGACGCGCTTGGTATCGCTCGCAGCGGCGCACAGTGGCTGAGCGCGATCTCGGTAGGCTGGATGTTGGCACGCTGGCGCAAAGAAGGGCCGCATTCACTACTGGACAATGGACCACTAGCCGAACTGCTGCGACATTGGGCGCCTTTGGAACTGCTGCCGCACATGTTGGCCCAGCGCCATCTGCGTGCGCTGGCGATCGGCGCGTCCAGTTACACCAGCGGCGAGCACTTCACCTTCTTTGAGTCCACCGGCGACATGACGGGCTACGAACGCTCGCAGCGGCTGGCCGTGCCTATGCGGCTGGGATTGGCGCACTTGCTCGCTTCGGCGGCTATCCCATTCGTGTTCCCGGCACAACGCATCGAACATACGGAGCATGCCGGCTGGTACGGCGACGGCTCGATGCGGCAGACCGCGCCGATCTCTCCGGCCATCCACCTGGGGGCACAACGTATGCTCATCGTCGGCGTCGGTCGGATGCATGAACCTCGCGGGCGAATCGTGCGTAACGGCGGCTACCCGACACTGGCCCAAGTCGGAGGACACGTGCTGTCGAACATCTTTCTCGACGCGCTCACGGTGGACATCGAGCGTATGGAGCGCGTCAACCGTACCCTTGGAATGATGACGCTGGGCCAGCGCATGGCCACCTCACTACGCCCGGTGAAGGCGCTGGTGATTGCGCCGAGCGAGCGCATCGACGACATTGCGGCACGCCACCAAAAGCACCTACCGCGGGCCGTGCGCGCTCTGTTGCGCGGCGTCGGCTCGTCCAGCGCGAGCGGCGACTTGAGCGGCGCCGCCCTGGTCAGCTATCTGCTGTTCGAGGCTCCATTCACCCAGGAGGTAATGGCGCTGGGTGAACGCGACACGCTGGCGCAACGGCAGGCAGTCCGCGAATTTTTCGGGTGGCTCTGAGGAGATGGCTGCTGCACTTCGACTTTCAGGATGCGGGCATTCGCATACGCTGCGCGTATATCGCTCGACACGCCATAACCCGCCGCCGTAGGCGGCGTTTTCCGTACATTCGCCCGTGCATGAAATCTTGCTTTTTCCGCGATATTCCTGCCGATAACAGTCTTTGACCAACCCTTGACCTGACTCCGATCCTCACGTGTGCGGCACGCCTTTGTGCCGCGTGACAACGAGGAGAAAGCGGAGGCCGGGATGCAAGGTCAAGGCGTGCTGTTCGGGCAAATCGGTGTCGTGTTCGGCATCGTAATTGCCGGCGTGTGGAGCGCCACGCAGTGGACAGCCGCCGCCTTGGGCTATCAAGTACGCCTTGGCTCGCCCTGGTTCGACTTACTCGGCACGCCGGTCTATCACCCGTGGCGCTTGTTCGAGTGGTGGTTCTCGTTCGACGCATACGCGCCGCGCATCTTCGACACCGGCGGCGCAATCGCTGGTGGCAGCGGCCTGGTGGCCGTGCTGGTCGCCATTGCCATGTCCGTATGGCGCTCGCGGCAATCGAAGCTGGTCACGACCTATGGCTCTGCGCGCTGGGCCGACGCCGCAGACATTCGCAAGGCCGGCCTCGACAAGCCTGCTGGCGTGTTTCTCGGCCTTCATCGTGGTCAATACCTGCGGCATGAAGGCCCGGAGCATGTCCTGACCTTCGCGCCGACGCGCTCCGGCAAAGGCGTCGGCTTGGTCGTGCCCACGTTGTTGAGCTGGCCGGCGTCCGCCGTCATCCACGACATCAAGGGCGAGAACTGGCAGATCACGGCCGGCTGGCGTTCACGCTTCTCGCACTGCCTGCTGTTCAACCCAACCGATCCGAAGTCGGCCGCTTACAACCCACTGCTGGAAGTCCGACGCGGCGCGCATGAAGTGCGCGACGTACAGAACATCGCGGACATCCTCGTTGACCCCGAAGGCGCGCTCGAACGCCGTAACCATTGGGAGAAGACTTCGCACGCGCTGCTGGTCGGCGCCATCCTGCATGTGCTGTATGCGGGCGAGGACAAGACGCTGCGCGGCGTCGCCAACTTCCTGTCCGATCCCGCGTGCCCGTTTGAGCTGACGCTGCACCGGATGATGACGACGCGGCACCTCGGCGACGTGCCGCATCCCGTCGTCGCGTCCGCGGCGCGCGAGGTGTTGAACAAGTCGGACAATGAGCGGTCGGGCGTGCTATCCACCGCCATGTCGTTTCTCGGCCTGTACCGCGACCCCACGGTGGCCGAAGTCACGTCGCGTTGCGACTGGCGCATTGCCGACCTGATCGCGTCCGAGCATCCTGTCTCGCTGTACCTCGTTGTGCCGCCGTCCGACATCAGCCGCACGAAGCCGCTGGTGCGCCTGATCCTCAACCAGATCGGCCGACGCCTCACCGAATCGCTCGACGGCAGCGATGGCATCGCGCGTCGTCACAAGCTGCTGTTGATGCTCGACGAGTTTCCGGCGCTGGGCCGGCTCGACTTCTTCGAGACAGCGTTGGCATTCATGGCCGGCTACGGCATCCGCAGCTTCCTCATCGCGCAGTCGCTCAACCAGATCGACAAAGCCTACGGCCAGAACCATTCCATCCTCGACAACTGCCATGTGCGCGTGACCTTCGCCACCAACGACGAACGCACCGCCAAACGCATCTCCGAAACGCTCGGCACCGCAACCGAGCTCCGTGCGCAGCGCAACTACGCCGGCCACCGGCTCGCACCGTGGTTGGGGCACCTGATGGTGTCGCGCCAGGAAACCGCGCGCCCACTGTTGACGCCTGGCGAAGTGATGCAGCTCTCGCCCGACGACGCCGTGGTGATGGTGTCCAGCGTTGCGCCGATCAAGGCCAAGAAGCTGCGCTATTACGCCGACACCAATTTCAAGCGCCGCGTGCTACCGCCGCCCGCGCTCGCGGCCGGGCGCTACGCAGATGCGCCGCCGGTTCGGCCCGACGACTGGAGCGGGCTGGCTATCCCCGCTGTTCCGGTCGCGCCTGCCGCTGGCCTGGCGGACGACGACACCGCCGCTGCCGACGGCGGGCCGCGTCGGCAGCCAGAGCTATCCGAAATCTCCGAATACAACCCCGAACAGCAGCCGGCCGACAACGACCTGGCGCTGCTCGATGACGACGACCTGCCGCTGCCACTTCCCCGCCAACTCGATCCGGCCATGCAGCGTACGGCTCGGCTGGCGTCCCTCGACCAAAACGACGGGATCGAGCTATGAGCCAGTACCGCCTCAACCTATTCATTCCGCACGAACACGCCAAGCGCCTCGACGAGCTGGCTGCCAAGAAAGGTGTGTCCAAGTCGTCCATCGTCGCGGCAGCGCTTGCGTCATGGCTGTCGCCTGACGCGGGCGACCAGCGCGAGGCCGCTATCGCTAAGCGGCTTGACCGACTGACGCGCCAGTTCGAGCGGCTGGAGCGCGATCAGAACATCGAGATCGAGACGCTGGCGCTGTTCGTCCGCTACTTCCTGACGGTCAGCACGCCGGTTCCCGAGGCGCATCAGGAAGCGGCCCGCGCGCAGGGCAAGGCGCGCTTCGAGCAGTTCGTCGAACAGCTCGGCCGCCACTTGATGCGCGGACGTAGCCTCGTGCGCGACGTGGTGGAGGAACTGAATCCCGACGCCGCGCGGCTCGATGACGCGGCGGCGCTGGCCGAAGCGCAGGAGCGTGCCTCATGAGCACGCAACCGCAGTCCTTCGCCACCACGTCGCTCGACCGCCGCATACGCATGTTGCGCACGGCAATGGGGCCACTGATCGCCGCCGCGCTCGAAGACCCCGACGTGGTGGAAATCATGCTCAACCCCGACCGCACGCTATGGGTCGATCGCCTCTCTTCGGGCCGCGCGCCGTTGGGCGCGGAACTGCCCGAGGAAGACGGCGAACGCATCATTCGCCTGATCGCCGCACATGTCGGCGCGGAGGTGCATCGCGGGCAGCCGCTGCTGACCGCCGAGTTGCCGGAAACCGGCGAACGCTTCGAGGGCATTCTGCCACCGGCTGCGCCGGGGCCAGCCTTCGCGCTGCGCAAGCGCGCTGTCGGCGTCATCCCGCTGGATCGCTACGTCACCGACGGAATGATGACCGTCGAACAGGCCGAGTTCCTGCGCGTCGCCGTGCGTGAACGGCAGAACATCTTGATCGCCGGCGGCACCAGCACCGGCAAGACCACGCTCGCCAATGCCTTGCTCGCAGAGATCGCCGCCACCGGCGACCGCGTGCTGGTACTCGAAGACACCATCGAATTGCAGTGTACGGCGCGTGACCACGTACCGCTGCGCACCCGCGCCGGCGTCGTGTCGATGACCGAGCTGGTACGCGCAACGATGCGCCTACGCCCTGACCGCGTGATCGTCGGCGAAGTGCGTGGCGGCGAGGCGCTGGATCTCATCAAGGTGTGGGGCACCGGCCATCCTGGCGGCATCGCCACGATCCACGCCGGCTCCGCGCTCGGCGCACTCCTGCGCTTGGAGCAACTGATTCTCGAAGTCGCCGTGAACCCGCCTCGGGCGCTCGTCGCCGAGGCGGTCAATGTCGTCATCCACATCGCCGGCCGTGGCCGGCGCCGTCGTATCGAGAGCATCGCCCGCGTCTTTGGCTTCGACGGCGTGGGCTATCGCCTGGCAGATGCGCTGGAGCAGCCGCTTCCAGAAGTGCCGCTTTCTTCCCCGTCCCCTAACCACCTTGGAGAACTGCCATGACGCAGACGCACGCCCATGCTTTCCGCTTTTCCGTAAATCCGGTTTCCATCCCCGCACGCCTGCGCCGCCTGGTCGGCCCGGCGCACCACGGCCTGTTGTCGGCGACCGTCATGCTGGCGACCGCCGGCACGGCACAAGCCGCCGGTTCCTCGATGCCCTGGGAAGGGCCGCTGCAATCCATCCTCGAATCTATCCAAGGTCCGGTCGCGCGCATCGTCGCGGTCATCATCATCATCGCCACCGGCCTCGCACTTGCGTTCGGTGACACCAGCGGCGGCTTCCGCAAGCTGATCCAGATCGTGTTCGGTCTGTCCATTGCGTTCGCGGCATCGAGCTTCTTCCTGTCGTTCTTCAGTTTCTCCGGCGGGGCCGTCGTATGAGCACGACCACCGACCTGCCTGGCTTCGAGGTGCCTCTGCATCGCTCGCTGACCGAGCCGATCCTGCTGGGCGGTGCGCCGCGCACCGTGGCGATCGCCAACGGGACGCTGGCCGCGGCCGTGGGCTTGGGCCTGCAACTCTGGATTCCCGGTGTCGTGCTCTGGATCGTCGGCCATTCGCTGGCGGTGTGGGGTGCGCGCGTCGATCCGCAGTTCATGCAGGTGTTCGCCAAGCACCTCAAGCACAAGCCGCTGCTGGACGTGTGACGGGAGGACGCCGCAATGCTCAACCTCGCCGAATACCGCCAGCGCCCAGCCTTGCTCGCCGACTGGCTGCCGTGGGCCGGCCTGGTCGCGCCGGGTGTCGTCTTGAACAAGGACGGCAGTTTTCAACGTACGGCGCGGTTCCGTGGGCCTGACTTGGAAAGCGCAACGCAAGGCGAACTGATCGCCAAGACTGCGCGCCTAAACAACGCACTGCGCCGCCTCGGTGCCGGCTGGGCACTGTTCGTCGAAGCCGAGCGCCTGCCGGCGGCGGACTATCCGCACTCGGACTTTCCCGAACCGCTGTCGTGGCTGGTGGACGAGGAACGGCGCGCGACCTTCGAGGAATCCGGCAACCATTTCGAGAGCGGCTATCACTTCACGCTGCAATACCTGCCGCCGGAGGAATCCCGCGCCCGCGCGGCCAAGCTGCTCTACGAGAACACACCGACCGCCGGCGTGGACTGGCGTGAACACTTGACCGCGTTCGGCGCCGAAACCGAACGCATCTTCGACCTTCTCGATGGCGTGATGCCGGAGATTGCGTGGCTGGACGACAGCCAGACGCTGACCTACCTGCACGCGACCGTCTCGACGCGGCGCTATCGCATCGGTGTTCCCGAAGTGCCTTTCCATCTGGACGCGCTGCTGGCCGATTCGGCACTGGTCGGTGGCTTGGCGCCCACGCTGGGCGACCAGCACCTGCGCGTGGTGTCGGTGCGCGGCTTTCCGACCTCGACCTGGCCGGGCTTGCTGGACGACCTCAACCGCCTGGGCTTTGCCTACCGCTGGAGCACGCGCTTCCTCTGCATGGACAAAGCCGAGGCGGAAAAGGAACTGGGCCGCCTGCGCCGCCAGTGGTTTGCGAAAAGGAAGAACGTCGTCGCGCTGCTGCGCGAGACGATCTTCCAGCAGGAAAGCCCGCTGGTCGATACCGACGCCAGCAACAAGGCCGCCGATGCCGACGCGGCCTTGCAGGAACTGGGCAGCGATCAAGTCGCGTTCGGCTATCTCACCGCCACGGTGACGGTGCTCGACGCCGACCCGGCCGTGGCCGACGAGAAGCTGCGCATGGTGGAGCGCGTCATCCAAGGGCGCGGGTTCGTCACCATCCCCGAGACCCTCAACGCCGTGGATGCGTGGCTATCGTCCATTCCCGGCAACGCCTACGCGAACGTGCGCCAGCCCATCGTCTCGACGCTGAACCTGGCGCACATGATACCGCTGTCGGCAGTATGGGCCGGGCCGGAGAAGAACGACCACCTCGACGGCCCGCCGCTGATCGTCACCCGCACCGATGGCGCAACGCCTTTTCGCTTGGTCACGCACATCGGCGACGTGGGGCATACGCTGGTCGCCGGCCCGACCGGCATGGGCAAGTCGGTACTGCTGGCGACGCTGGCCTTGCAGTTCCGACGCTACTTCGGCTCGCGGATCTTCGCCTTCGACATGGGCCGCTCCATGCGCGCCACCATCCTCGGCCTGGGCGGCGAGCACTACGACCTGGGCGCCGATGGCAGCATCGCATTCCAGCCGCTCGCCCGCATCGACCATGAGGGCTACCGCTCCTGGGCCGCCGAATGGGTGGAAGGTCGCCTGCTGCATGAAGGCGTGACCGTCGGCCCGGACGAGAAGGTGGCCATCTGGTCGGCGCTGGGGAGCCTCGCCGGTGCGCCGCAGGAACAGCGCACGATGACCGGGCTTTCCGTGCTGCTGCAATCGAACGCGCTGCGCCAGGCACTCGCGCCTTATGTCCTGGGCGGCGCGCACGGAAAGCTGCTGGACTCCGACCACGACCGGCTTGGCATGGCCGGCGTGCAGGGCTTCGAGATGGAAGAACTGATGCACAGCCCCGCCGCCGTGCAAGCAGTGCTGCGTTATCTGTTCGCCCGCTTCGACGAGCGTTTCGACGGTGCGCCCACGCTGCTGATTCTCGATGAGGCGTGGCTGTTCCTCGATGAGCCGTCTTTCGCGGCCCGCATCCGGCAATGGCTCAAGACGCTCAGGAAAAAGAACGTCAGCGTCATCTTTGCCACGCAGTCGCTGGCCGACATCAAGGATTCGACCATCGCGCCAGCCATCATCGAAAGCTGCGCGAGCAGGATTTTCTTACCTAATCCGCAGGCCACCGAGCCGCAGATTCGCACGATCTACGAGGGCTTCGGCCTCAACAGTCGGCAAATCGAGATCGTCGCCACTGCGCAGCCCAAGCGCGACTACTACTACCAATCCAGATTAGGCAATCGCTTGTTCGACCTCGACCTGGGGCCGGCCGCGCTCGCGTTCGCGGGCGCATCCACACCGCAAGACCAACGCGACATCGACCGCGTGCTGACGCAGGCCGGCGCACCCGGCTTCGCCGGCGCGTGGCTGCGCCATCGCGGCCTCGATTGGGCCGCCGACCTGCTGCCGTCCGCACCATCTGCCGCGTCCTTCCTCGCTCCCCAACCACAGGAGATTTCGCAATGAAGATTCGCCTTTTTTCCCTCGTCATCGCTGCGTTGATCGGTGTCACGTCCACCGCGCAGGCGCAATGGGTCGTCGTCGATCCAACCAACCTCGTGCAGAACACGCTGACCGCGGTTCGCACGCTGGAGCAGATCAACAACCAGATTCAGCAACTCCAGAACGAAGCGCAGATGCTCATCAACCAGGGGCGTAACCTGGCGAGCCTGCCGTTCAACGTGGTCAACCGGCTGCGCTCGACGCTGGCGACCACCCAGCAACTCATCGCGCAGGCGCAAGGACTGGCGTTCCAGGTGCAGAGCATGGACCAGCAGTTCGCGCGCCTATACCCAGAGCAGTACGCCGCGACCGTGAGCGGCAACCAGATGTACCAAGATGCCCACCAGCGTTGGCAGAACACGCTCGAAGGCTTGCAGGCCGCGATGCGGATGCAGGCGCAGGTGTCGCAGAACGTGACCGAGGACGAGGGCGTGCTGACCGATCTGGTCGGCCAGAGCCAGTCGGCCACGGGCGCCTTGCAGGCCATGCAGGCGACCAATCAGCTTTTGGCCTTGCAGGCGAAGCAATCCATTCAGGCGCAGCAGCTCCAGCTCACGCAGGGGCGCGCGGTGTCGCTGGAACTGGCGCGTCAGGCCGCCGCCGTCGAACGTGGCCGTGAGGTGACGCGACGCTTTCTCGGCACCGGCACGGCGTACACGCCGCAGTCGGTCAACTTCTACGGCAACTGACGGGCACGGCCATGAAGCACGCGCCCGTCCTGTTTGCCTTCGTGTGCCTGCTGGCGGGTTGCGACCGGCGGCAGGCGCTGTCGGTCGATGCACTGGCCGCCAATCCGGCACGGCTGCACGCGCTGCGTGCGCAGTGCCGGCATGGCGAACATGACGGCGCGTTCTGCGCGCAGGTCGCGCAAGCCGATCTGCGCCGCTTCCTTTCCGGGCGGGCCGGGCCGGATGAATACCAGACGCTGGCCGACCTGCCGCCGATCCCGGCCAGCTTCGACGATCCCAGCGCGCCGATGGAGGCACGGCCATGAACGACGTTTCGATAATCGACCACTTCCTCAACGTCTTCTCAACCTACATCGACTCCGGCTTCGGCCTGCTGCGCGGCGAAGTCGCGTTCCTGACCGCAACGCTGGTGGCGATCGACATGACGCTCGCCGGTTTGTATTGGGCGCTCGGCCACGCTACCGGCCAGGGCGAAGACGTGATGGCGAAGCTCATCCGCAAGGTGCTCTACGTCGGCGCCTTCGCCTACATCATCGGCAACTTCAACATGCTGGCGAGCATCGTGTTCCGCTCGTTCGCCGGCCTGGGCCTGACGGCTACCGGCTCGACCTTGAGCATGGAGACGTTCCTGCAACCGGGGCATCTCGCCAAGACCGGCATCGACGCGGCAGCGCCGATCCTCGACCAGATCAGCGAGATGGCCGGTTTCCCCGAGGTGTTCATCAACCTCACACCCATCGTCGTGATGTTTCTCGCCTGGCTGGTGGTCATCCTCTGCTTCTTCGTGCTGGCGGTGCAGCTTTTCATCACGCTGATCGAGTTCAAGCTGACCACGCTCGCCGGCTTCGTGCTTGTGCCGTTCGCGCTCTGGAACAAGACCGCGTTCCTCGCCGAAAAAGTGCTCGGTAACGTGGTGGCGTCGGGCATCAAGGTGTTGGTACTGGCCGTCATCGTCGGCATCGGTACGGGCTTGTTCGCCGAGTTCCAGGTCACACCCGACGAGCCTTCCATCGACCACGCGCTGGTCGTGATGCTGGCCTCGCTCGCCATGCTCGCGCTCGGCATCTACGGCCCGGGCATCGCCACGGGCCTTGTGTCCGGCTCGCCGCAGCTCGGAGCCGGCGCAATGGCTGGTGCGGCGCTAGGCGCGGCGGGAACAGCCGTCGCTGTCGGCGCTGCCGCTACCGGCGTTGGCGGTGCTGTTGCTGCCGGTGCTCGCATGGCGCCGGCCGCCGCCAGCGCCATCGGCAGCGGCGCCCGTGCCGCTGCTTCGACCGCGACCGGCGCGCGGTCGGCGTTCCAAGCCGGTTCCGCCGCCGCCGGCGGCGGCGCGAAAGGCGCAATGGCTGGCCTGGGCAATGTTGCTAAGACCGGCGCGCAAGCAGTCGGCCAGAAGGCCGCCGCCGGGGTGCGCTCAGTTGGGCAGCGCGCAGCCGCCGCGTTTCGCTCGGACGGCGCGGGCGCCGCCGCATCCGGTGCCAGCGCATCCGGTCAGGCCGCGAGCGAAGCACAAGCCAACACTGCCGAGCAGTCGCAGCCCGCCTGGGCCAAGCGGCTGCACCGCCGTCAACAGATCGCCCATGCGGCGACCACTGCCGCGCACACATTGCGCGGCGGGGATGGCGGTGGCTCGGCGCAAGGCCCAAGCCTGGGCAATTCCGATTCTTGAGGAGAACGAGCCATGCGATTCAAGCGACCGCAGGTGCGCTACGCCGATACACCGCAGCCTGCCACCCCGTATCAAGCCGCCGCGCAGGTGTGGGACGAGCGTATCGGCTCGGGCCGCGTGCAGGCGAAGAACTGGCGGCTGATGGCCTTCGGCTGCCTTGCGCTCGCGCTGCTACTCGCGGGCGACCGAATTCGGCTTTCCACGCAATCGCTGGTGACGCCCTACGTGGTCGAGGTGGAAAAGGATCATGTGCGCGCTGTTGGCGAGGCAATTACGCCGTACAAACCCACGGACGCGCAGATCGCGTTCCACCTCGCGCACTTCGTCACGCTGGTTCGCTCGCTGTCCATCGACCCCATCGTGGTGCGGCAGAACTGGCTCGATGCCTATGACTACACCACCGACCGCGGCGCGGCTGTGCTCAACGATTACGCCAGCAAGAACGACCCGTTCGCTCGCGTCGGCAAAGAATCCGTGACGGTGCAGATCACCAGCGTCACGCGCGCTAGCGATTCGTCGTTCAACGTGCGCTGGACAGAACAGCGATTCATCAATGGCGCACCGGCCGGAACCGAACGCTGGAACGCCGTGATTTCCACCGTCCTGCAAACCCCGCGCACCGAGCAGCGCCTGCGCAAGAACCCGCTGGGCATCTACGTCAACGGGCTGTCGTGGAGCCGCGAACTGGATGCGTCCGAAGGAGCCAAACCATGAAATCACTGCAAACCCGTCCTCTGCCATTACCCCGGCCCGGCAGTATCGAAAGAAAAACCCGTGTTGGGCGCAGCCAACCGGACGCCGACGAAAATGAATACCGCCGGCGTTTGAACGATGGGCTGATGCTGGCTTTCCCGCTGTTTTCGCCGCGCTTCGGACTGGATCGCCAAGTCCTCTACACGGTCAGCTTGTTGACCTTGGTGGCTGCGCTCGCTGGCTGCGCCTCGCAAGGCAAGCCGCCGCCACGCATCTCGCTCGATGAGCCAGTGCAGGCGCAGCCGCTACCGGAACCGCCCAAGCCTGTCGAAGTGGTGACGGTGCCGAAAGTGTTGCCGCTGCCGGCGCAGATGAAGCCACTGCCGGAAGCGGACGAGGCCAAGCCCGCACCGGAGCCGGCCGACGAAACTGTGCGCGTGTCGCGCGCCAACGCCGAGGCGCGCATCGCGCCAACGCGCGAGGGCTACGTCAATGCGATTCAGGTCTGGCCCTTCACCGACGGCGCGCTATACCAAGTCTATGCCGCGCCGGGGCGCGTCACCGTGATTTCGCTCCAGCCCGGTGAGGAACTGGTAACGGTCGCCGCCGGCGATACCGTGCGCTGGATCGTCGGCGACACATCCAGCGGCGCCGGCAATGATCTGCGCGTGAACGTGCTGGTGAAACCCATCCGCTCCGGCCTTAAAACGAACGTGGTCATCACCACCAGCCGGCGCACCTACCTGATCGAGCTGACCTCGACCGACAAGGCATGGATGGCGTCGGTATCGTGGGAGTATCCGAAAGACCAGATGCTCGCGTTGCGGCGTCAGGATCAAGCCGCGCAAGCGGCCGCGCCGGTCGATACCGGCTTGTCGCTGGAAAAGATCCGCTTCCGCTACGCGATCAGCGGCAGCAATCCACCGTGGAAGCCGTTGCGCGCCTTCGATGACGGCGAGAAGGTCTATATCCAGTTTCCACCGGGCATCGCCCAAGGCGAACTGCCGCCACTGTTCGTCATCGGCGCGCAGGGCGACGGGCAACTGGTGAACTACCGCTTCCGCTCGCCGTACTACATCGTGGATCGGCTGTTCGGCGCGGCCGAACTGCGTCTCGGTGGAGACAAGGGCGACATGGTGCGCATCGAGCGTACGGATGGCACGCGGGGGAACTGACCATGAGCCACGACGGAATCCCGGACGTGCCGATTCCTGATGCCACGCCGAAGGTCGCGCCGGAGAATGTGGCGCTGCGAGCGCAGCCGCGCCCGGTGACACGTCTCAATCGGCGCACGCTGGCGCTGCTGACTGGTGGCCTCGGCGTCGCGGTACTGGGCGCAACGATGTGGTCATTGCAGCCGACGCACCGGCGCGGCGGCAACGAGCCGGCCGAGCTTTACAACGTGGATCGCGTGTCGAAGTCCGAAGGACTCGACCAGCTTCCCGCCGACTACTCGAAGCTGCCGCCGAAGGTGCCAGAGTTGGGGCCGCCGCTGCCGGGCGACCTGGGGCCGGCTATCGTGAACTCGCAGCAGCCAGCGGTGGCCCGCTACACGCCGCCCGGCCAGGATGCGGCGGCAGCCGAGCGTGACGCGAGGCGCAAGGAAGCCGAAGCGGCAGCGGGATCGTCGGTGTTCTTCCGCTCCAGCAACCAGCGTGCCGCTTCTGCGCCTGCGCAAGTGGCGGCTGCCGGCCCGTCATCTGGCTTGGCCGGCTTCGACCCGCAGGCCGCTGGGCCGGCCTCGACGGCGGCGCAGCCTGCCGACCCGACCACAGTGCAGAACCGGCAAGACCAGAAAGAGGTGTTCCAGAAAGCCGGAACCACGGAAACCCGTAATTCCGGCAATCTACAAATGCCGTCCTCGCCCTATCAGGTAATGGCGGGGACGGTAATCGCGGCGGCGCTGGTGACAGGCATCAAGTCGGACTTGCCCGGCGACGTGATCGGCACGGTGACGGAGCCGGTGTACGACACCGCCACCGGCCGCTATCTGTTGGTCCCGCAGGGTTCGCGCATCTTCGGCAAGTACAACAGCCAGGTCGCCTACGGGCAGAGCCGGGTTCAAGTTGTCTGGAACCGCATCATCCTGCCCGACACGTCCTCGCTGACGCTGGACAACCTTGCTGGCACCGATCCGGCCGGCTACGCCGGCCTGGAGGATGGCGTCGATTGGCATTGGGATCGCGTCTTCGCCGGTGCGGCGCTGACGACGCTGCTGGGCGTCGGCGCCGAACTGGCCGCGCCGGAGAACCGTAACGGCGATCGCGTCATCATCGCCGGCCGCGACAGCCTGCAGGACAGCGTTAATCAGGTCGGGCAGGAGATGACCCGGCGCAACCTCAACATCCAGCCCACTTTGACCGAGCGGCCGGGCCTGCCGGTGCGCATCATCGTCAACCGCGATCTGGTGCTGCGGCCCTACCAGCCGCTGTTCTTCAATCGGGGAGCTTCGCAATGAGTACGACCAAGAAGCTGCGGCTCGGGCCGCTGCCCAAGACCGAGAGCATCAAGCTGACCTTCGCCTGTCCAGCCGGCCTCAAGGCCGACCTCGACCGCTATGCGGTGCTGCACGCGCAGACCTACGGCGAAACGGTCGATGCAACGACGCTGATCCCGCACATGCTGGAGGCATTCATCGCCGGGGATCGGGGATTCAGGAAGGGAGCGGCAGTCGCCAAGGCTTCGCCGCCGAAACCGCCCTGATGCTGCGGACGAGTCCGCTAGCATCCCCATGACGGAAGCGCAGCTCACGGGCTGCGCTTCGCTTTTGAGGGCGTCTTGCGATAAGTTGGGGCTATGATGACGACGCGACCTTGCCCGCTACGACGCCCCTGCGTTTACTACCGCGAAGCGCCTATGCGGCACCTAGCTCGATAAGCAGCAAGAGCACATGGCGGTCGAAATCTGGCCTAACCTCTTGCCCCATAAGACCTTTCGCACCGCTGCATGTCCGCACTAAGGGCTTGACAGCGGACATTTTTTAATCGGCGCTCATATTCGCGTTTTTCGCGATCCGACCCAGGCGTTCGCGCTCGGATTTGATAAACGCGACGAAGCTCTCCACCGAGCCGCCTGCGGGCTCGATACCGTTCTGGATCAGGCGCTCGCGAATATCGGGGCTCTGCATGCCCGCGCTCAGTTCCGCGTTGAGCTTCTTGATGATGGCCGGGTCTGTGCCCTTCGGTGCGAAGATGCCGGCCCAATGCCCGATGCGAACTTCGGGCAGACCCTGTTCCGCAGTGGTCGCGATGTTCGGTGCAGCGGGCATACGCTTGTCCCACGTCGCGCCCAGCGCCTTCAGCTTGCCCGCCTTGATCTGCGGCAGCACCACGATCGACGCTTCGGACGTTGCCACGACCTGATTGCCGATCACAGCCGTGATGCTCTCCGAACCGCTCTTGTACGGCACCACGGTCAGCACCGCGCCTTTTTCCTTGAGCATTTCCTCGACGAAGTGCGGCGTGCTGCCGCTGCCGGCGGTAGCGAACGGCACGCCACCCTGCTTCTTCGAATACTCGATCAGTTCCTTGACGTTGTTCACCGGCACCGACGGCGAAGCGACGATCACCGACGGGCTCACCGCGATCAGGCCGACGGGAACGAGATCGTCCGGTGCGTACGGCATCTTCGAGCGGATCAGGCCGTTGGTCACGGTGCCTACCGCGCCGACCAGGAACGTGTAGCCATCGGGCTTGCTCTTTGCCACGTAGTCGGCGCCAACGATGCCGCCCGCACCCGGGCGATTCTCGATGACGACCGGCTGTCCGATGCGCTTGCTGACGGCTTCGGCGCCGGCACGTGCCACGAGGTCGTTGGCACCGCCTGCCGTGAACGGCACGACGAACTTGATGACGTGATTCGGCCAGGCATCCGCGGCGTGCGCGGTTGCGGCGATGAGGGAAGTGGTGGCGAGTGCGAGGGCCATGACGCGGCCGCGTGGGGAGAAGCGCATGCTCAAAGTCTCCGGATGTCGTTGTGAAGGCAAACGATCTTACCGAAGGAAGCTGTCACATGCCTGTACACCAGGTGATGTGTGCGAAGCGTGCTCAGGGGAGCCGCCTCACCGTTCGCGCAGGCGTCAGTGAGGCAGTGAATTGCTGACGAATCGCCGCTTACTGCGCGCGCACCCAGGTCTGGGTCCGGCCGATCAGACTAATGCCGATGAAGCCGCGCACGTTGAGCTTCTTGCCGTCTTCGGCCAGCGACATCTTGCACTTGTACAGCTTGCCGCTTTCGGGATCCAGAATCTCGCCGCCGGTCCACTCGTTGTCGGCCGTCTTGCGCAGACCGGTCAGCAGCGTCATGCCGATGATCGGCTGATCCTTGCGCGAGTCGGTGCACTTGTCGCACACCGTGGGCGGGCCTTCATGCGGCACGAGACTCTTCGTGAGCTTGCCGCTGTAGACGCCGTCCTTCTCGCTGATCTCGATCACGCCACGCGGCTTGCCGGTGGCGTCGTCAATCGTCTGCCAGGTGCCGGTCGGCGTGGCTTGCGCCATTGCCGCTGCGCTGGCAGCAAAAGCAGCGGCGAACACGGCGGCACGCAGCAGGGTACGAGGGGCGGTCATGCGCATGGTGGTGGTCTCCAGTTCAGAGTTCAATGTTCGGTGTTGCAAAGTTGGTTCGCTCGATCGGGTAACGGCGGGCGCGACGCCAATCTACTGTCGGATGCCGCGCGCCGCAATCTCCAACATCCGTTTGCGTACGCACCGGCGCGCAATGTAGCGCTTGCTGCAATCGCCCGCCCGGCGCGGCCTGGCGCGGATTCTGTCGTGCAACAACGCCAGCATGAGCGGCGGTTCCGAGATTTTCCTCTAGCCATCGTCCAGCTGCAGCGATGTCGCCACAGTGCTTCGGAAATTGGCCACGCCTGCATCGCATTCGTCTCAGTAGGAACCCGGATGCGGCGCATCGCTCGAATGCAGCTGCATTGTCTGACGACGCAGCGGGTCGACGTGGCGAACATCGTGCTCGGTTGCACGACTGATGCGTTTGCGTCGTGCCTCCTCCAACCATCACGAACCACATCGCCAGTCGCGATGTGGCGACGCGCACGGAGCGTTTCGACGTGGCGAGGAACTTCGACAGCATCGAAATCGAGCGTGCGACTTCGCAACGACGACACAAACCGTTGCTTTGACGCATCACTCTTTCGTCGCTCACGCGCAACTCTCTGAAGCTTGCACGCCGATGCTGGGCATCGCGCGCGCATGGTTCGACGGTGGCGCAAGTCGGAGCGTGTTCGCATGCGTTGCCACTCGCGGGAACGCGACGCGGCAGCGCTGCGCGGAACGCTGTCGCACAAGTATCCGCAGTGCATGGAACGACATCGATGGAGGACCGGAAAGCCAATGCTCATGCGGCTTTCCGGCTTGCGGGCGTGAACGCGCCACCGCACTTCACACGGCATCGCAAGCGTGTCTGAGCAGGTATGTGCGATGCCTTCGCGGGTGTGCGATCACGCGTCATCGACACGATCCGCCGCGCATCGACTCATCGTGCGAAGACCCGATGAAGGAACTCTGGAGCGTGTGTGAAAGTCGAGATCAACATGTGTGTCGATGGTGTCGTCATCGAGACGTGCGCGCCGAGTAGATCGATTCGTAATTGCGCGCAAGTTTTTTTGCACTTTTTTCTTAACATCATCGAACAAACGAATTATGATTCGCCTTGACAAGAGTCTCACTTCATTGCATCGACCGAGTAGCGCGCACGAAGGCAAGCAAGAACGCGAGCGAGAAGGAACGATGAAGCGAAGCTTCGATGCAGTGATGGCGGGTAGCCGAGGAGCACCAGAACTTTGACGCAGACTGAGCCGAAATGGCTTTTTAAAACGCGTGCGGTCTCCAGTTGCCCAGTGACGGTATGGGCGAGTTACCCCCGAATGATTGCCGTCCGCAGTGCGCGAGGCCATGCCCGCACTGTGGACCTGCTGACCGATATCTCCTCTTTCCAGGCTGCGCGCCGACATGACGGGCGGTGCGGGCAGATCGAATTTTCCAGGGCGCGGCTTAGCCCGGGAATCCGCTTGAGCGCTGGGTTTGCAGCTCGCTCGCGGATGCCTGGCCGCCGCGGGCACACCGCCATGAGCGCGCAAGTTCGCGCCGGACGCGGCTGTCTCCCTGCCACCGAATTCATTAGCGTGCGGTCGATGTTGCGTCGTGCGCCGATGAATCGCTCGCTCGATTGGGGCACGTGCAAAACACGCCTCGGGTCGGTCGGGTCGCCAATTTAGGTCATTCGATATTTCACGTTAGTGAAGGAGTTATCCATGGCAACTGCTGCAAAGAAAAAGCCGGCGGCTAAGAAGGCCGCCAAGCCGGCCGCCAAGAAGGCTGCTGTGAAGAAGGTCGCCGCCAAGAAGGCTGCTCCGGCCGCCAAGAAGGCTGCTGCCAAGAAGGTCGCAACCAAGAAGGTAGCCGCCAAGAAGGTAGCGACCAAGAAGGTAGCGACCAAGAAGGTAGCCGCCAAGAAGGCAGCACCGGCCAAGAAGGCTGCAGTGAAGAAGGTTGCTGCCAAGAAGGTCGCAACCAAGAAGGTAGCCGCCAAGAAGGCAGCACCGGCCAAGAAGGCTGCAGTGAAGAAGGTTGCTGCCAAGAAGCCGGCCGCCAAGAAGGTCGTCGCCAAGAAGGCAGCACCGGCCAAGAAGGCCGCAGCCAAGAAGGTAGCCGCCAAGAAGCCGGCCGCCAAGAAGGCTGCTGCAAAGAAGCCGGCTGCCAAGAAGCCTGCTGCCAAGAAGGCTGCTGCGAAGAAGCCTGCTGCCAAGAAGGCTGCTGCGAAGCCTGCCGCTGCTCCTGCTGTTGCCCCCGCGGCCGCAGCCAAGACCGCGCTGAACCCGGCTGCAGCCTGGCCGTTCCCGACGGGCAACCGTCCGTAATCGCCTCGCACTCGTGCGAGCGATCACAACCGGGAATCGCCAGGGCACGCATCGCGTGCCGCACTGACCGGATACGGCGTATCCGGTCCGCAAGACGGCAGTCTTGCCAACCCGCCGATGGCATCCGTGCCCGGCGGGTTTTTTATTTCTGGGTGGACGTGCGAGAGCGGCGCCAGTCGGTCTGGATGACGATCAGGAGTAGCCAGGTCAGGGGCTCGCGCAAAAGCAAAACGCCGCGGCCTGACGGCACGCGGCGTTCGATTGCTGGGGTCGGGTCGACCAGCGCGTGACTTAGTGCGTAACGCGCGTCACGCCGCCCGAGGAGAGCAGCCGCACACGGTCGCCAGGGCGGAAGATCTCGTCCGCATCCTGCGTGATGGCGCGCATCTCGCCATTCTCCAGGCGTACGGTGATCTCCAGGCCGCGACGCTGCGCGATCTTGTTCTCGGCGGCGCTACCGGCCATGCCGCCCAGGATTGCGCCGAGCAGGCCTGCTGCGATGGCGCCATTGCCGCCGCCGATCGTGCTGCCGGCGGCAACACCACCGAGCGCGCCACCGGCAAGCGTGCCGGCGCCCGTGGCCTCGCCCTGGATCATGACGTCACGCACGCCTTCCACCACGCCGAAGCGCACGGTCTGCTCGCGCTGGGCCTGGCCACCCGTGTAGACGCTATTGGAGTTTGACTGGGTGGAACACCCGGCAAGCAGCGTCGCCGCTGCCAACACGGCGACGCCGCCGATACGTAGGATCTTGTTCATGACTTCTTCCCGTGAAAGATTCCGCGTTGCGTTGCTGTGCCGGGGGTGACGCACCCGGCACCAGATCAAGCGTAACGGTAACCAAAGACGGACTGGAAGCGGCTGCCGATTTCGTCGCAGGACATCCAGTGGTTCTGGGGACCCTGCTGGGCGATCTTGAGAGAGCCCATCAGCGAAGCGAGGCGGCCGGTGGTTTCCCAATCCATCCCGTTCTCGATGCCGTGGAGCAGGCCACCCCTGAACGCATCGCCGCATCCGGTGGGGTCGACCACACGTTCGGCGGGCACGGCGGGAATGGCGTACTGCTTGCCGTCGGCAAAGACGCTGGCGCCGCGCTCGCCGTGCGTCACGATGAACGCGCGGACCTTGGCGGCTACCTCTGCGCTGGTCCATGCGGTGCGTGACAGCAGGACCTGCGCTTCGTAGTCATTGACCGTCACGTAGCTGGCAAGTTCAATGAACTGCCGCAGGTCCTCGCCGTTGAACAGCGGCATGGCCTGACCCAGGTCGAAGATGAAGGGGATGCCCTCGGCGGCGAACTGCTGGGCATGGTGAAGCATGCCTTCACGGCTGTCCGGCGCGACGATGCCGACTGCCGGGCGGTTGCCCGTGGCCAGCGCGTCCTGCACCCGGTTCAGTTGCGACTGACCCATGGCGCCAGGGTGGAAGGCCGTGATCTGGTTGTTGTCCAGATCGGTCGTGATCATCGCCTGCGCGGTGAATGTCTCGGGCAGCACGCGGATATGGTCGGTGCGGATCTCGAGGTTGCGCAGGTACTGCAGATACGGTTCGGCGTCCTGGCCCACCGTGGCCATCACGATCGGGTCGCCGCCCAGCATTTTGAGCGTGTAGGCGATATTGCCCGCGCAGCCGCCAAACTCGCGGCGCATACCCGGCACCAGGAACGAGACGTTCAGCATGTGGATCTGGTCCGGCAGGATGTGTTCGCGGAAACGTCCGTCGAACGTCATGATGGTGTCGTATGCGACGGAGCCGCAGATCAGGCTGGACATTCTCTCTCCAAGGGCCCTGGCAAGGGCTGTAACAGATACGTTAATGAATTCCGCCCGTGCATGACGGGCGGAATGTTGAACTACTGTGCCGAATCAAACAAATTACTTCAATGCGGCGAGTGCGGCGTCGTAGTTCGGTTCCTGCTTGATTTCGGACACCAGTTCGCTGTACTTGACCGTGTCGTTCTCGTCCACCACGACCACGGCGCGAGCGCACACGCCGGCCAGCGGGCCGGTCTTGATGTCCACGCCGTAGGCGTTCTTGAACTCGGCGCCACGCATCGTCGACAGCGTCACCACGTTGGCCAGGCCTTCGGTGGTGCAGAAGCGGCCCATCGCGAACGGCAGGTCGGCCGAGATCGTCAGCACGACGGTGTTGTTCAGGTTGCCGGCGGCCTCGTTGAACTTGCGGGCAGATGCCTGGCACACGGGCGTATCGAGGCTCGGCACGATGTTCAGCACCTTGCGCTTGCCTGCGAAGTCGGCCAGCGAGACATCCTTCAGATCCTTGCCGACGAGCGAGAATGCGGGCGCCTTGTCGCCGCTATGAGGAAACTTGCCGCCAACTTCAATGGCGTTACCGCCGAGGGTCACATTGCTCATGGTCTCTCCTGTCTGGAATGGAATACGGCCAGCCGGTCCGATGCGCGCATCGACGGCATGGCAGGGGGGCGTTGGAACTCAGGGGTAGAAGATCAGCACGCGGTAGTTCGCTGCCGCCTGCTGCGTCCGGAATCGTACCCGAACCGGCAGTTCGCTGCCTGCGCGCAGGCCCGTGGTGGCAAAAGCGCGCTGGTCCGGCTGCAGGTAGTCAGCCGGCAGCAGCACGCGCCGCAGCAGCAACTGGTCCTGCAGGTCCGTCATCACGAGTTCGATGGCGGGCAGTGCCGTGGTGGCGCGGCCCTGGTTGCGCATGGTGACCGCGAGCAGATAAACGTCGTCGGACTCGTCCTGCTTTTGCAGTTGCGACGTGTCGATGCGCAGCGCCTCGAGATCGCGCCACGGCGGGACGCTGCAGCCGAATGGCTCACACGCGGCTTCCAGCACCGGGCGCAGTACCGGAATGTTTCCCGCGAGCTGGCTGCGTCCAAGGTAGGCGCCCTGGATGAGCACGCCGAGGCCGAGCACGACGACCGCCACGCGGGTCCAGAGACGTCGGCTACCCGGCAGCTTGCGTTTGGTGGTGGTAGCACTCGCCTGCTCGCGTTCGCGGGTGTGGCGAAGGAAATCGGGGGCGAAGCCGGGGCCGGTTACCGGTCCGGAATCGTCGCGCTGCCAGTGACGCGTGGTCGTCTCGCGGGCTACGGCATCGATCGTGCCGTCCCGCGATGTTGGTCCATGAGCGTTGCTGTCGGCGGCGTCCCTTGTCCAGGCTTCCGTTTCGGCGTCAGTCGGGTCTGCCGCGCGCAGATACTCGCTTGCACTGCGTACCGGTTCGGTGTGCGGGTGCGGGTGGGCTTCCGGCTGCGCGGCGTCGTCGGCGCTATCGCTGTCTGTGCTGTGCTCGCTACTGGTCGCGGCCGTCTGTGCCTCGCGCTGGGGGGGCGTTGGCCACATCGCCTTGGCGCTGTAGGCACCGGCTGGTGGCATTTCGCCCGGCGTCTTCGGCGCGAACGCTGCGGCCGGGTCGAGCGATGAGTGACGCGGCAATGCATCGTCATCGAACACGCCATGGTCCAGGGCAGGCCACGGCTCCGATGCTACTTGCGGTGGCGTGTCGACGTCGGTGGAGTCGGCGTCAGGCAGTGTTTCCTGACTCGCTTCGACCGGTGGCGTTTGTGTGGCGGCTTCAGTGTCTTTCGCCTCGTCGCCAGCTTCGGCAGCGGCGGGCGCGGCGCTTTCGCGCGTTTCGTCGGCCGCTTCCGGTTCGTTGGCCTCGACGGCCTCCGCGGGGGCCTCTTCCGTGGCCGTATCAGCCACTTGTCGATCGGCGCTAGTTTCCGGTTCTGCCACCGCCTCCGCTTTTACCTCGACTGCTTCTTCCCGCTCGGGCTCCGACATCATCGTCGTGGGCGAGTCGAGCGCGGGCACGTCGTAGCCTGGGTCGAAGCCCGGGTCGAACGGCGCTTCGTCCTCGCGCGCCTGGGCGACGGCCTGGGTCTGCTCCGCGTGAGCGAGCGCCGCAGCCAGCGTGACCGACGGTGCCGCAGCCGCAGGTGCCGGCGTGGGCGTGGAAGCGGGGGAGGATGTGGACGCACCAGCCGGCGCAGACGCCGCTGGCACCTCGATCAGGTGCTCGCGGGCGTCGAAGACAGTGTCGCACTGGCCGCAGCGGACCAGCCCCTGGCGCAGCCGCAACTGGTCCGCCACAAGCCGGAACGCGGTGCGGCAGGCCGGGCAGCGCGTGACGAGCTTGGCGGCGGCCATGATGGAAAATCAGGAACGGTCGGCGGGCGCGGCGGGGCGCGTGCCGTGCAGGCACACCCAGCCTTCCTCGCTGCGCCAGACCGACATGGGGATCCAGGGCGCGTAGGCGGCGGCCACTTCCTCGGCCTGCCGTTCGAGCACGCCAGACAGGATCAGGCGGCCGCCCGGCCGCACACGCGCGCTGAGCATCGCCGCCATCAGCTTGAGCGGATTCGACAAGATGTTGGCCACCACGAGGTCGTAGGTGGCCTCGGAGACCGACTCCGGCAGCGCGAAGCTGGCCTCCACGCGGTTGCGTTCAGCGTTGTAGCGCGACGCATCCACTGCGTTGGGGTCGATGTCGATCCCAACGGTGTCACCGGCGCCGAGCTTCTTCGCGACAATGGCCAGGATGCCCGAGCCACAGCCATAGTCGAGCACGGTTTCGCCGGCACGCACGTTGGCTTCCAGCCACTGCATGCACAGGCGCGTGGTCGGATGGCTGCCGGTGCCGAATGCCAGGCCCGGGTCGAGCTCCAGAATCACGGCGTCGGGGTCCGGCGCGTCGTGCCACGAAGGCACCACCCAGATCTTTTCACCGATGCGGATCGGTTCGAATTGCGACTGGGTCAGACGCACCCAGTCCTGGTCTTCCACGCCGCGCAGTGCGTACGGCGGCACCGGGTCGACCTTGAGCGCGTTAGCGGCCGCGGTCACCACGAGCGCGGGATCGGTCTCTTCATCGAAGAGCGCCACCACGCGCGAACGGTTCCACGCGAGCCGCGTCGGCTCCAGCCCGGGCTCTCCGAAGAGCGGCTGTTCGTCGGGCGTATCGGCATCGGCATCTTCCACCGATACCGACAGCGCGCCGAGGTCGAACAATGCGTCGGACCAGGCTTCCGCCTGCTCCTGCGCAATTTCGATCACACATTCCTGGAAAGCCACGGGATTCCTCTGTTACTGCTTTGCCGGCCGATTGGCCACGTTTCAGGCCTTTTCGCCCTGGACGTTGGCCTTTTGGGCCAGACGGTGTTCGAGATAGTGAATGCTGGTGCCGCCTTCCACGAAGTTGGCGTCGAGCATCAGGTCGCGGTGCAGCGGCACGTTGGTCAGGATGCCGTCCACCACCATTTCCGACAGCGCGATGCGCATGCGGGCGATGGCCTGGTCACGCGTCGCGCCATACGTGATGATCTTGCCGATCATCGAATCGTAGTTGGGCGGCACGAAGTAGCCGTCGTACGCATGGGAGTCTACGCGCACGCCGGGGCCACCGGGCATGTGCCAGGCGGTGATGCGGCCCGGCGACGGCGTGAACTTGAACGGGTCCTCGGCGTTGATCCGGCACTCGATCGCGTGGCCGCGCAGTTCCACGTCCTTCTGGCGGAGGCGCAGCTTCTCGCCGAAGGCGATGCGGATCTGCTCCTGCACGATGTCGATGCCCGTGATCATCTCGGTGACCGGGTGCTCGACCTGCACACGCGTGTTCATCTCGATGAAGTAGAACTCGTTGTTCTCGTACAGGAACTCGAACGTGCCGGCGCCACGGTAGCCGATCTTCTTGCAGGCCTCGGCGCAACGGTCGCCGATGCGCTCGATCAGGCGGCGCGGAATGTGCGGTGCCGGCGCTTCCTCGATCACCTTCTGGTGGCGGCGCTGCATCGAGCAGTCGCGTTCGCCCAGCCAGATGGCCTGCCGATGCTGGTCGGCCAGGATCTGGATTTCCACATGGCGCGGGTTCTCGAGGAACTTCTCCATGTAGACCTCGGGATTGCCGAAGGCGCGGCCGGCTTCCTCGCGCGTCATGTTGACGGCGTTGAGCAGGGCGGCTTCGGTGTGCACCACGCGCATGCCGCGGCCACCGCCGCCGCCAGCGGCCTTGATGATCACGGGGTAGCCCACGCGACGGGCCGTTGCCAGGATTTCCTTCGGGTCGTCGGGCAGTGCGCCATCGGAGCCGGGCACGCACGGCACGCCGGACTTGATCATGGCCTGCTTGGCCGACACCTTGTCACCCATCAGGCGGATGTTTTCGGAGGTCGGGCCGATGAACACGAAGCCGGATTTCTCCACGCGCTCGGCGAAGTCCGCGTTCTCGGACAGGAAGCCATAGCCCGGGTGGATCGCCTGGGCGTCGGTCACTTCGGCGGCCGAGATGATGGCCGGCATGTTCAGGTATGACAGCGGCGACGGGGCCGGGCCGATACAGACGGCTTCATCGGCCAGCTTGACGTACTTGGCGTCCTTGTCGGCTTCCGAGTACACCACCACGGTCTTGATGCCCAGCTCGCGGCAGGCGCGCTGGATGCGAAGGGCGATTTCACCGCGGTTCGCGATCAGAATTTTATCAAACATGGTCTCTCTCTGCGAGAACAGGGGCGGGCCCGGCGCACCGGCTTTCGGCGCGTCGGGCTGACGCATGCGGCAGGGCCATCGGGCCAGGCCGCGTCAGCGCCGGACGGGCCGGAATCAGCCGATCACGAACAGCGGCTGGCCGTATTCGACGGCCTGACCGTTTTCGACCAGGATTTCCTTGATCACGCCGGCCTTGTCGCACTCGATCTCGTTGAGCAGCTTCATGGCTTCGATGATGCAGACGGTCTGGCCTTCCTTGACGGTGTCGCCCACGTTGACGAACGGCGCGGCGCCCGGCGACGGCGCGCGGTAGAACGTGCCGACCATCGGCGAGGTCACCACGTGACCAGCCGGGACTTGCGGTGCTTCCGCAGCGGCGGCGGCCGGCGCGCCGGCAACGTTCACGGCCGGGGCGGCGGGCAGTTGCTGGTACTGGGGCATGGCCATCGGAGCGGCCATGACCTGCGGAGGTTGCTTGACGATACGTACCTTGCCTTCGCCCTCGGTCACTTCGAGTTCCGAAATGCCGGATTCGGCCACCAGGTCGATCAGCGTCTTCAGCTTGCGCAGGTCCATCTTCTTATCCTCCAGAATCGGGTTGTCCGGTCACGCTCCTGCTCGGAGGCGACGGCGGCGGTGAATCGTTGATTGGCTTGCCATGCGCGAGAGGCACGGCGGCAGCCCCTTGTTATCTCGTTCTTGCTTGAGGCGGTTTCAGAATGATTCTGGCATCGTTGCGGGTACCTGTACTTACTGCCTGCGGCCCCGCGCCTGGCCAGAACCGCTTCGCTTCATTCTGAAACAGCCTCCCGGGTGCGGCTTGATCTTTGCGGCGTTAGCCAGATGATGCGGTCTGTTCCTGTGCAAGCGCGTAATCCAGCGCCAGCAGATAACCCTGCCAGCCCAGGCCGCATATCACCCCGATCGCCTGATCAGAGAAATAGGAGTGATGACGGAACGGCTCGCGGCGATGCACATTGGACAGATGCACCTCGACGAAGGGAATGGCCACGCCAGCGAGCGCATCGCGCATGGCCACACTCGTATGGGTATAGGCCGCCGGATTGATGATGATGAAGTCCACCCCCTCGCCACGCGCTGCCTGAATGCGGTCCACGAGGGCTCCCTCGTGATTCGACTGGAACGTATCCAACTCGATGCCCGCTTCGGCCGCGCGCTTGGCCAGCGCTTCGTTGATATCGTCCAGCGTCGTGTGTCCGTACGTCTGCGGCTCGCGCGTCCCGAGCAAATTGAGGTTCGGACCATGCAGAACCAGCACCTTGCGGTAACGGACGGGGCGGCTGACGGCAGGAGTAGAAGACACGGCGGCTCGACCAGATCAACGAAATTGCGCGGAGATTACCGTAGCTTAGAGGGATTTGTCTAGCGTGGGATACAAGGCGAAATGTCGATCCGGGGTCATATCACAGCCGTCGAGTGCCTTTTGAGTCGCAAACCGCTGTCGGCTGAGGGTTTGTCCGCACGTTCGAGGCCAATTGATGAACGTTCGGCTTCAGATCGATGAAATTCGGTTGGTTTGGCCTTGCGCGGGATCAAGCCCCAGGCAGTACCGCGCGGAGCTCGTCGGCATGCACGCGGCCCATCTTGCGGTACTTCACAGTGCCGTCAGGCGTGATGACGACCGTGAACGGCAACCCGCCCTGGGTGTTGCCAAAGGTCCGGGACAGTTCCGTGCCGGCAAAGCCAGCCACCGTGAGCGGGTACGCCACCGGCACCTTCTTCAGGAAATCCTGGATATTGCTGGCCGAATCGATACCGATGCCGACGAATTCCACGTTGCGGGGGGCATATTCGCCGTGCAGCGCGGTCAGCTCGGGCATTTCCTCGACGCAGGGGCCACACCAGGGTGCCCAGAAATTGACCACCAGAGTCTTGCCACGGAACTTCGACAGATCGACCTCCGCACCAGCCGGGTCCGGCATCTTGGTATGGAACAGCGTTTCCACTGCCTGATCCGAAACGGCCTTCGGCGCCAGCGCGAAGTGGGCCACCAGCGCGCCGGCGGCCGCTGCGACGATGGCGATGATGATCCACAAGACAAAGGGCGAACGGCGGGTGGGAGCAGATGCGGTCATGTTCGGGCGGCGAAGAGGACAGTTCTAATTAGATAACGGGCGATTGAGGCGATAGGCCAGGGCTGACACCGGGGCCGGATGCTCATTCCCCGGCGTCGGTCGAGGCAATGAGCGTGCGTACGGCGTCGGCATCGGCGCGGGCCACGCGCCCGGAAGCGTCGGCCTTGACCGCGCCGCGTGCATCGTCGGCATCATACAGCGCAAGGTGAATTCCGACTGGGGCACCCAATGTGGCGCGAACTTCTCCTGCGAGCGTGCGGGCCTCGCGAGTGGCCGGCCACTGGCCGCGCCACAGAAAGCTGAGCGTTTCGACATCCCCACGGCCGGCAAAGTGCCGGCTTTCGCTGGTGTCGAAATCCACGCCGGCATTGAGCAGGTGCAGCGCCACATCCTTGGGGCTGTCGCAGAAGCACTGTATATAGACGTCCGAGTGCTCGGTGGCCGTGCCGTTTAGTACCGCGCCCACCAGATAGGGGCGAAATGCGGCCAGGTCGTCCATCGCCAGCAGCGCCAGCTGGCGCATCAGCGCCAGGATGCGCGGCTGGTGGTCGCCGTGGAACAGCGCCTGGTAGGCGCGCACCTCATCTTCGATCATCTCGTTGTCAGGCAGCCATTCGCCGGCCACGCGCACGTCGCCCAGGATCTGGCGGGCGGCCTTGCGTTTGGCCGTGGCGTAGTCGGCGCCATCTTCGGCGATCATGCGGGCTGCGGCCTGGGCGATTTCCTCGCGCAGACGGATGGGGTCGGAAGGCATACGTCGGGACATGCTGCGATGATACCCGCGCGGACGCAGTCGGGGCCTTCGACCCACGCGGTACAATCGGGACCTTGTTCAGTTGCCGCGCCACGCATCGCGCCCGGCGCGGCCCCACGCATTTTCCCGAGCTTCCATGCATATTCATATCCTTGGCATCTGCGGTACGTTCATGGGCGGCCTGGCTGTCCTGGCCCGCCAGGCGGGGCACCGCGTGACTGGCTGCGACGCCAATGTCTATCCGCCCATGAGCACCCAGCTCGAAGCCCAGGGCATCGACCTGATCGAGGGGTTCGACCCCGACCAGCTTTCGCTGAAGCCGGACCTGTTCGTGATCGGCAATGTGGTCTCGCGCGGCAATCCGCTGATGGAAGCGATCCTGAACCGCAACCTGCCGTACGTTTCGGGGCCGCAATGGCTCGGCGAGCACGTGCTCAATGGCAAGTGGACGCTGGCCGTGGCTGGCACGCATGGCAAGACCACGACCACGTCGATGCTGGCGTGGATTCTGGAAGACGCCGGCTACAACCCCGGCTTTCTGGTGGGCGGGGTGCCGCAGAACTTCGGCATTTCGGCGCGCCTGACGGAATCGGACTTCTTCGTTATCGAGGCCGACGAGTACGACACCGCGTTCTTCGACAAGCGCAGCAAGTTCGTCCACTACCGTCCGCGTACGGCGATTCTCAACAACCTTGAGTACGATCACGCCGACATCTTCCCGGATCTGACCGCGATCGAGACCCAATTCCATCATCTGGTGCGTACCGTGCCGGGCGAGGGGCGGCTGGTCGTCAACGGCCAGGAGCCCGCACTGGCACGCGTGCTGGAGCGCGGCTGCTGGAGCGAGGTGGAGCAGTTCGGCGTGGGCGACTGGAGCGAGACCGATCCGAAGACCGCCGCGCCAGAGGGCAAGGATGCCTTCGACATCTGGTTCCGCGAGGCGCTGCAGGGCACGCTGGTCTGGGACCTTCAGGGTACCCACAACCGCCTGAACGCCATTGCCGCGATTGCCGCCGCGCGCCACGTGGGCGTGCCGCCGGCGCAGGCGATCGAGTCGCTTGGCCGTTTCTCCAACGTCAAGCGCCGGATGGAAGTACGCGGCGTGGCGGGTGGTGTGACGGTCTACGACGACTTCGCGCACCATCCCACGGCCATCCAGACCACGGTCGACGGGCTGCGCCGCCGGGTGGGCGACGCACGCATCCTCGCCGTATTGGAGCCGCGTTCGAACACCATGAAGCTTGGCGTGATGGCTGCCCAATTGCCGGCCAGCCTGCGCGAGGCTGACCTTGTGTTCGGATATGGCGCGCCCTCTGGCAAGGACGCGCTGGGGTGGAACCTGGCCGAAGCGCTGGCCCCCCTCGGCGAGAAGGCCGCGGCGTTCCAGGACCTCGGCACGCTGGTGGAAGCCGTGCGCGCTGCCGCCCAGCCCGGCGACCAGGTGCTCGTGATGAGCAACGGCGGCTTCGGCGGGGTACATCAGAAACTGCTCGACGCGCTCGGCGCGAAGTCCTGACCGGGAATCCACATGCTGCTGTACCTGCACGGTTTCCGTTCCTCGCCGCAGTCGTTCAAGTCGCGGGTCGTGCAGGACCGGATGCGCGCCTGGGGCGTGGAGAAGTATTTCGCCTGTCCGATGCTCAATGTCTCGCCCTCGCTGGCGATTGCCCAGGCTGAAGCCGCGATCCGTGGCGCGCGTGCCGGCGGCGAAACCGACATCGCCATCATCGGTTCGTCGCTGGGCGGGTTCTACGCGCGCTGGCTGGCGGAAAAACACGGCTGCCGCGCCGTGCTGCTGAATCCGGCGGTTCACCCGTGGACCGATCTGGAGCGCTATCTGGGCGAGCAGCCGCTTTATCACGGCGGCGGCTCGGTGGTGGTCGAACGCAAGCACCTGCAGGAACTGCTGGACCTGCGGGTGGACGCGATCACCAGACCCGAGCGCTACTACCTGTTGGCCGCCACCGGCGACGAAGTGCTCGACTATCGCGAGATGATCGCGGCCTGTCCGGGCGCGCGCATCCGGGTCATCGAGGGCAGCGATCACGGCATCAGCGAGTTCGAGGAATACGTCGACGACGTACTGGCTTTCTGTGGCTATACCCCCAACGGAAAGACCGTGGCATGAGTGGCGTAACAGGGATGCAAAAGCTGCGTGCGGCATGGCACGCGCATCTGCCGTATGACGCGTCGATTCCGCTGAACCAGCGCCGCTGGATCACTGGTGAAGGCTCACTGACGGCTCGGCTGATGTCGGCGTCCGCCGCCTTCCGCGTGCGGCGACTGGCGCAGGCGCCGCAGTTGCCGCTCGCCGACGAATGGCGGGCGCTCGGCCTGATCCGTCCGCTGCCGGCCATCACGCGCGAAGTGCTGCTGATCTGCGACGAGACGCCAGCCGTATTCGCTCACACGATCGTCGACCCCCGGTATGCGCGGCGCGACTGGCCGTTCTTGCGCGGGCTCGGCAACCGGCCGCTCGGCGGCGCGCTGTTCGTCGATCCGCGCGTGCGGCGCGACCCATTCCAGTTTGCACGGCTGACCCCGTGCCACCCGCTGCGTCAGGCGCTGCAGCGGGTATTGCCGGCGCTGTCGTCGGAGCCGATGTTGCCCGCGCGGCGGTCGGTGTTCCGGCGTGGCGGCGGCGCCATGCTCGTGACGGAGGTCTTCTTGCCGGACCTGCTGACACGGGCAGCGCCTGAGAACACCGGCGCGGGCGGCACCAGACTGCCCCGCCGTATCGACACACATCACACACCATCCAAGCAGGAAGAGAGACCCGAATCATGAAATTGCAGGGACGCGTAGCGATCATCACCGGCGCCGCCGCCGGCATCGGTTTTGCCACCGCCGAACGTTTCGCCGCCGAAGGCGCGAAGCTCATCATGTGCGATGTGCAGGAGGCCCGCGTGCGCGAGGCCGCCGAGCGGCTGGCCGCCAAGGGCGCGCAGGTCGAGGCGCACAAGGTCGACGTCACGCGCCGCGACGAGGTCGATGCCATGGTGGCAGCCACGCTGGCCCGCCACGGTCGCATCGATGTTCTCGTCAACAACGCCGGCATCACCAAGGACGCGCGCCTCGCCAAGATGACCGAGGCACAGTTCGATGCGGTCATCGACGTCAACCTGAAGGGCGTGTTCAACTGCTCACAGGCCGTGGCCAGCATCATGTCCGAGCAGGGCAGCGGCGTGATCCTGAACGCATCGAGCGTGGTTGGCCTGTATGGCAACTTCGGCCAGACCAATTACGCGGCTTCCAAGTTCGGCGTGATCGGCTTCACCAAGACCTGGGCGCGCGAACTGGGTCCGAAGGGCGTGCGCGTGAACGCGGTATGCCCGGGCTTTGTCAATACCGAGATCCTGCAGACCGTGCCGGAGAAGGTGCTCGACGGCATGAAGGAACATTGCTGGATGCGCCGCCTGGCCGAGCCGTCGGAGATCGCCGCGATCTACACGTTCCTGGCCAGCGACGACGCCAGCTACGTCAACGGCACGACGATCGAAGCCAGCGGCGGCATGTCGCTGTAATCTGGCTCCGAAATCGCATTGACCTGAAGCACCCCGTCAGATGCGGCCACGGCGGCCGCGGTGGCGGGGTGCGGTATCATCCCCGGTCGAGTATCCGTCCGGGCATTCCTCATGCCTTGCCCGGCACTTCTGAAAGTCCAATCCAATGCAGTTGCTGTTCGAAGAAGGCGGCGAAATCCGCGCCGGCACCGTGCTCGCCCAGCAGGGCGAGGCCTACCAGGTCGAGTTGCCTGCGGGCAAGCGCACCAAGGTCAAGGCCAAGGATGTGCTGCTGCAGTTCGCCCAACCGTCGGCAATGGAGATGGTGCGGCAGACCGGCGAAATGACCGCCGAGATCGATCTCGACTTCCTCTGGGAATGCGCGCCGGCCGAGGAATTCGGCTTTGCCGAACTGGCCGCCGAATACTATGGCGCCGACGCGGGCCCGGTGCAGCAGGCCGCGCTGGCGATGGCGCTGCATGGCAATCCGATCTATTTCCGCCGCAAGGGACGGGGCCGCTACATGCGCGCGCCGGAAGACCAGCTCAAGGCCGCGCTGGCCGCGGTGGAGCGCAAGAAGCAGCAGGCGCTGGTGCAGGGCGAGTACGAGGAGCAACTCAAGGCGCTGACTCTGCCCGAAGCGTTCCGCGGCAAGGCGCTGCAACTGCTGTTCAAGCCTGACAAGAACAGTCTCGAATACAAGGCCATGGATGCCGCCTGCACCGCGCTCGGCATGACGCCGATGCGGCTGATGGTGGCTGTTGGCGGCGTGGAAAGCCCGCGCGCGCTGCACGAGGCCAAGTTCCTGGCCGATTGTTTCCCGAAGGGCACCGGTTTCCCGGACGTCGATGTGCCGGAGCCGCCCGCCGACCTGCCCGTGGCCGATGTGCAGGCGTTCTCGATCGACGACGTTACGACGACCGAGATCGACGATGCGCTGTCCGTGACGCGTCTGGGCGACGGCAAGCTGCGCGTGGGGATCCATATCGCTGCGCCGGGGCTCGGCATCCGCCGCAGCGAGCCGCTCGACGCCATCGCGCGCCATCGACTGTCCACGGTCTACTTCCCCGGCGACAAGATCACGATGCTGCCCGACAGCGTAGTGGACCGCTACACGCTGCAGGAAGGCCGCACCTGCCCGGCGCTGTCGCTTTACGTGACGATCGACCCGAACGGCGTGGATGGCCTGACAATCGTCGGCAGCGAGACGCGCGCCGAGCAGGTGCCGATTGCCGCGAACCTGCGGCACAACCTGCTCGACGACATCGTGACGGAAGCCGCGCTGGCCGCGGGCACGGGCGACTATCCGTTCCGCGATGAACTGACCGAGCTGTACCGGCTGGCCAACCACCTGCACGACGAGCGTCAGCGCGCGCGTCTTGCCAGCGGCCTGCGCCCGGAGGCGCACAACCGCGCCGATTTCAATTTCTACATCGATCAGATCGAGGGTGGCGGCGAGCGCGTGCGTATCGAGCAGCGCCGCCGTGGCTCGCCGCTGGACCAGATCGTGGCCGAGTTGATGATTCTGGCCAACAGCACGTGGGGCAAGTTGCTGGCGGACCACGGCGTGCCGGGTATCTACCGCACGCAGAAGGCGTGGGGGATGCACCGCACGCGGATGCAGACGTACCCCGCGCCGCACGAGGGCCTGGGCGTCGCGCAGTATGCGTGGAGTACGTCGCCGCTGCGCCGCTACGTCGACCTGGTCAATCAATGGCAGATCATGGCCGTGGCCCAGCATGGCGTGACCGCCAAGCTCGTTGCGCCGTTCAAGCCCAAGGACGCCGACCTGCTGGCGGCCGTGGCCGACTTCGAAGGGACCTATGCGGCCTACGCCGACCACCAGTCGACCATGGAGCGTTACTGGTGCCTGCGCTGGCTCAAGCAGGAGAATCGTGACCGGATGATGGCCACGGTGCTCAAGGATGGCGCGGTGCGCTTTACCGACATCCCGCTGGTCACCCGTGTGCCGGAGTTGATGCAGGCGGTGCGTGGCACGCAGGTGCTGCTGGAGATCGCCACGACGGACGAGATCTCGCTCGAGGTGTCGTGCAGGGTGCTGGAAGTCTTTGCTGGCGAGGGCGCGATGCCCGATGAGGATCTCGACGCCGACGAGGAACTGGACGAGGCTTCCGCGGAAGCGGCCGCCGATGCCGCCGCCGAGGCAGCGGCTGAAGACGCCGTGGAAGGCGCGGCGGAAGGGGCCGATGCTGCGCCGGAGGACGCCGATTCCGAGGCTTCCGAGGGCGATCAGGACGACGAGGCGTCTGCGCCACGCGACACTGGCGCCAATCCGGCTGCCTGAGTCTTCGTTGAGTCTTCGGTAAACAGGTCGACTCCCTTACAATCGAAACCTGTTCCGGCCGCCCCCCGACAGTGGGGTGGCCGGCGTTTCGATCGATTCCTGCCGCCGTCCGCCCATCCCAATCGTGAACGCCGTCCTTCCTGCTCCCCGTCTCCCGCGCCATCCGCGCGAATGGTGGCAATCCAGCAGCACGCTGACCAAGGCCCTGGCCATCTCCGTGGCCGTGCACGCGCTGTTGCTGATGGTGCGGGTTGCAGCGCCCGAGGTGTTCGAGATCAAGCGTTCCGACCCGCAGCTCGACGTCGTGCTGGTCAATTCGAAATCGGCTGTGAAGCCGCGCAATCCGACCGTGCTGGCGCAGGCCAATCTCGACGGTGGCGGCGAGCATGACGCCCAGCGCGCTACCACGCCGCTGCCCGCGCAGACC
>Ga0209426_1000446_pt1 | contig 43551 bp, 50 predicted proteins | sample Deesub1362B_J571_FD_187697 | JGI IMG/M metagenome (GOLD analysis project Ga0209426, IMG submission 187697) | Deep oceanic, basalt-hosted subsurface ecosystem from Juan de Fuca Ridge flank, Pacific Ocean, CORK Borehole 1362B_J2.571 (SPAdes)... ...
CTTCTTTTTTCGGATTTCTTCATTCAGTTCTTCTGCAGTTAACCACTTAACAACTTCTTTTTCAGGTTTTCGTCCCATGTAGCCATTTTGTAGTTATTGGTTAAAAATGTTTTGTCTAATACTCTAAAATTTATGAAATCGTCAAAATCACATCAACTGCAAACTCTCCCTCATTTCCAGTTGCATTTTGTGGCAGGGTTTTATTGGCTCCAATTTCCTTGCGTAGCAAGTGAATCAACTTCGTTGACGAACTTTTAAGGTATTCCAATTTCAACAAGTCTGTCCGCTAAAAGTCTTATAGCATTTTCCATACCCTTCAGAGCTTGCTGCAGGCAATTGCTGTAAGCATTGCCTCATCTCGTCCTGAAAGCTTTGGTTTTTGACCGGGACGATGTCATTTAAGGCTTCTAACCCATTCTCAACGAAGCATTCTCTTGTCTTTGCTACTGTCCTCATACAGACTCCCAAAGCTTCTGATACTTCTTTGTCAGTTTTTCCTGGTCCTTTTTCGCTTTCATCTGCAAGTAGCAGAATTCTTGCTCTGGTTATCCTTCGGGCTTTGTCTGTACCGGTGCTGACAAACTTCTCTAGATGAGATCTTTCCTCATCACTCAAGAATACATGATACTTTTTTGCAGGCATACAATGTTTATGTGCTTCTCTAATATAAGTATTATTATAAATTATGTTGTCAGAGCACTAGGAGTATAAGGATTGAAGGTTTAAATTTCTAAAATTGGGATAGATGGTAACATATATAGATACGAGTGTTATAATTGCGGCTGTAGATAGAGGGAATGTCAGAAATAAAGATACGGAGAAATTTCTTCTGAGAGAAAAAGAAAAAATAATGTCTCCGCTCACCCTTGTTGAAATTTTTTTCCATTTGACACAGAATTCACAATCTTTGGTGAATTACCTGCAGAGTTTAAGCTTGTATTTATCCTTGCATCAAAATTGAAATTGAGGACTCTGGGTCTTTTACATGTGAGTAACGCATGGAATCTCAGATTGAATGGGCATGGTGTTGACGAATTTGCAACACTCGATAACGATATTCTGGAGGGGGCGAAAGGAATCGAGAAGCTGACGAATATTCATATAATCGAGCCTTGAAAGCGTTAAATTATAGTAGTGTTATCAGGGTATCAAAGTGTTTTGTCTCACGTTAAGGGACTGTCGCAGGCTTCGCTGAACTTTGTTCAGGAAGTTCCAGAACTTTCTAAGAACAATCGCTTGCTCCTGACCTTCAGAGAGGTCAATCATCAAAATGAGGTATTTCCTATGTCAATACCTCCTTACCATATCTTCTTAAAAAATAAAACTTTAAGAACCGGTTAAGGGATTACGGAACGGAGTGGAGGAGTCGCTTGTTCTCTCCAGAGGGGCAGCTCTGGGCAGTCAGCTGGATCTGCAGACTGGGGTATCTGAGATACACCATAACCGGTTAGAAATTGAAAATACTTAAATACTTGAAATCACATATTTAAGGTATGAATATCACCCTTTCAATACCTGATGATATTTACATAAAGATGAAGAAATATAGGGAAATAAGGTGGAGTGAAGTAGCAAGACAGGCTATAATCAGATACATCGAAAAACTGGAGAAAGGTGGTCTTGAGACAACAACAAAAGAAATTCTCGAAGAAATGGGTGAAGAATTTAAGAATAGTTTGAAGGAGCTAAGCTTCGAAAAAGCTGTGGAAGGCTATGAAAAGACAAGGGATGCTGAATGGAAGAGAACTTATATGACACAAACAGACTGATTGAAATTTATGGGAAAGGGGAACAACCATACGGTTACACGACTATATTAAATCTTATTGAATTTTCAAAGGCTATTGATTTTAATTTAAAGGTTCTCTATCCATCAAAATCGGATTATGAACTTGCCTTGAAAATATCCACTGAATTACTGAAAAAAGGTAAACCGATACCTGCTGTCGATTCGATAATTGCTGCAATCGCCTTCAACAATAATCTTAAAGTTATTACAAAAGATAAGCACTTTCTTTATGTCAATGAAATAATGGAAGAATTCAAAGTCGAGGTGGATGGGTAATCCTGATTCTCGTTCAAAATCATAACCTCTGATATGACAAAATACCAAATACCTTATTTATTCGATGTCAATGTGGGGATATGGTTGAGATAATCATCCCCTTCAAACCCCACAGCCCAAAATCAAGGCTATCAGATGTTCTCTCCCTCGAGGAAAGAAACAAACTCATGAATTACATGCTTCTCGATGTGATTGATACCGCAAAGGAATGCAGCAAGGACGTGGTTGTTTTATCATCCGGAAAAATTGGATTTGCGGTTGGTTGTGAGGTAATAGAAGATTCAAGAAGTTTAAATGAAGCGGTTAATTCGGTGATAGATAAGAACGTTGCGATAATCATGTCTGATCTTCCCCTCCTGACTCGAGAAGTTCTGGAGAGGTTTCTAAGATGTGAAGGAGATGTTGTCATTGCACCGGGAAGGAGGTGCGGCACTAACATGCTCCTTGTCAGAGATGAAAGGTTCAGGGTTTCATATCACTACGGTAGCTTTATTAAACACGTAAAGATTGCTGAGATGCTTGGAATGAATATAACAATTTTTGATTCATTTTATGCCTGGGTTGATATAGATGACAGAAACGATTTACTTGAACTTATGATTCATGGAGAAGGCAGGTCAAAACATTACCTTGAAAAGATTGGTTTCAGGGTTGATTACAAAAAAGATCCCATTCTATGTAGAATGCAGAATTCAGAAGTTCATACAATTGAGAAATCAACTGGATAATCCATAAAACTCAGATATACAGAGAAAAGCAGGTTGGGCATGTCTCTTATATTCGGAACCCAGAGATAACTGTTTCCAAAGCATGATTGAAGCATTTCCGGGTTTATTTCCGTGCCAATTCCAATTCCGATAACCCGTAAATCCCCAAGCCTGCAGATCGCTCTGAATACCTGCTCCGGCGTTGAGGATGTCGGTTCGCCATCGGTAAAAATGAAAACAACCTTCTCCTTTGCTGTTACAGGCTTTAACCACTCGCCAGCCTCAATAACAGCCTCTCTTAATGGAGTACTGCCAAAAACATCTAATCCCGTGTAATATTCAGGCATATATTTTTCGTGCCAGAACTTGATGGGTGAAAATATAATCTGATTCCCGACTCCAATCTTCTCCTGAAAACCAAATGCAGCTATTCTGTCATTCAGATATTCTGAAGCTTGGGAAACGATGTGGCATGCTTTTATGGTCTCGTAAATCTTCTCCTTCATGCTACCACTCAAATCAAGCACAATCAGAATCGCTCTACCTCCGGTGTCCGCAGGCTTGATTTCGTAGTAAAGATTTCGCCATTTCTCCCCACAGATATGTCTCAGGTAGTTTCTGATGTTTACAGCCTCACCCCACTCGGACTCAACGAATAAATCCTCGTTCTTTATTTTCTCGAGCAGAATAGTGAGTTCGTTCACAATGCTTTCATCAACTTCCGGTTTCTCTGAAAGATTAATTCTCCTGTCTCTTCCTGCGATACTGCCTCGAATCTGCTCACTCTGCTTTTCAAATTCAATTTCAAGCTCACTGAGACTCTCAAGTATCGTCTTTTCAAACTCCGAAGGTGTTAAATCATCGACTCCATTCCATTCCAGAATTTTATCAATATCAAAGGCTATGTCCTCATATTCAGAATACTCAGTTTTCCTGTAGTTTCCATGGGTCAACCTCCAGTCAATCTGGAAATCAATTTTTAAATCGAGATCATAGAATGGCATGAAGTTATGTGGTTCCATTCTTGTAATTTCATTCAGGATTTCTTCAGCTATTCTTTCTCTTTCCTCAAAATTGTGCATTTCTCGAACCTTAAGCATGTTTTTTCTTGCCTCATCAAGGAAAAATCTCAGCCCGCTGCTGATGGATTCCTCACCCTTGGCATACCCTGAATAACTTATCATATACAGTCCTTTAAGGGCAGCTTCTCTTTCACACAGGTGGTTTATTGGGATTTCTTTCTCCATCACAAGCTTTGCAAAAAGAGTTCTTGGCTTCTTCAAACCCCTCCATTTCTTCAACCTTGAAAAATCAGTATAGTGATCCTCGATAATTGTCAGAACCCATCTCGCAAGAGAACCGAGCCTCGTTCTTCGGATGAAGTTTTCAATCCTCTCCCTTGAGAATCCGAGATTTATGTGCTCACACTCGTGATTTAACGCATCAACAATTATCCTTAACTTCTCCTCTTCACCTATTCTGAAATCCGGTTCTCCAATATAGATGATATCTCCATGAATGTGGTATAGATTGTTTCCTGATTTTCGGACTCTGAACTCATGTTTGTGGTCTGTGAATGTTCTGGCAAGTGATTCGAGGACTTTTATTATGGCACTCATGCTCTCATATTATCTGTATCAACTCATTTCTTGGTAAATCGCACATACCGAGAATAATCTGCATAACTGTTGTTCTTGCCTGCCCCTCGTAAAGCGCATCAATGACGGCATCTTTTGCCGCATCTATTACTGGATTTTCTCCAATTCCATGTTTACTGTATGACAAAACGAGATTTGCCCAGTTAATCAGATTTCTTGTTGGTATGCCAATTGTAACAACACTCTTCCCGCTTTTAGCATCAACTCTGACTTTATTTGCTGTCTCGACAAGCAAACTTGCAAGTTCATATTTGATGCCACACCTCTCAATGAGAAGCTCAACCTCTGCTTCCCTGTTTTTCAATCCAAGATAATCGAGAATGATTACGGAAAATCTGCCTTCAACGGCAGCATCCAGTCTGTTAACGAAGTAAGCACCACCCCTATTTAACGTTGATATAATATACAGATTCTCGGGGATTCCTCTTATAACCTCGTCTCTTGCCTCTATTGTAACCTGACATCTGTAGTCTGCAGCTTCCAGCAAAATTGCCTGACTTCTCGGTTCCATTCTGTTGATTTCATCCACAAGCAGAACACATTCTCTCTCCTGACTGCATAGCAGAGCTTTTGTAAGTGTGCCATCAATCCAGATAATATCATTTCCGGCAATCGTGGGTCTGCCTATTAAATCAGCAGGATTAAGCGTGTATCTGCCCTGAATTGTGAATAGTGGTAGCTTTCTTTTTGCTGCGAAGAACTCCGCAAGCATCGTTTTTCCACAGCCTGTTGGCCCTTCAATCCTCCATCTGCCTCCTTTTACAGACTTGAACTTCTTCAACTCGTTACCCTGTTCATAATATACATCGTTTATGCGAGGGATTCTTGCATCCCACTCGTAATTTCTCTCGAGCATCATTTGTCCATGATTGAATTTCATCATTCATCAGATTTTTGGTTTGATTCAATTGCTCACCGATTAATTCAATTTAACACTACTTCAATCCTTTTGCGTGAGTGATTATATGTTTCAAAGAATCCCTGATAAGTTTTATCCCAAGCTTAACTGCTTTTGGAGAACCGGGCAGGCAGAAAACAACTTTATCTTCAATGAGACATGCAAAAGTCCTTGAAAGAATGGCTGGAGCTCCAACATCGATGTGGCTCAACATTCTGTAAATTTCTCCAAAGCCATCGATTTTTTTTGTCATTACTGGCTCGATCGCCTCAACCGTGACATCAGTCGGTGTGATTCCTGTTCCACCTGTTGTAATCACCGCATCATTGTTTTTGAGCAGGTCAACGACCTCAGACTGTATTCTTATCATATCATCAGGGACAAGTCTGTACTCAGTGATTTCACATATATCCGAGAGTTCCTGAACTACTGTTTTGCCTGATTCATCATCTATTTTATCAAGAGAGTCAAGATTCCTAACCTCACCGTAAGTTTCGTACTTGGAGGTAGAAATTGTAAGCACTGCAACCCTGATATGGATATCAGCCTCATGCATCAGAACCAGTCCTCCAGCGTCATCTGGCTGACTTCAAGCTCCCTTAACTTTTCCATTGCTTTCTTAACCCTATCTTTGCTGAAATCATGTTCTTCGCACAGAAATTCAATTATTTTCATCTCGTTCGGGCTTCTGAATTTAATACTGTATTCCTCGAGCACGGGAGGTTTGATGAAAAAGTTTCTTATCTCCTCAATGTTATTCAGAGGTAAGCCAAGACTCGATAGAGCATCAAATATGTTTTTCTGCTCTTTTATCAATTTAAGAGCTTTTTTAACGCCTATCCCTTTGACTCCCTCATTGTAATCAGTCCCCACCAGCAATGAGATATCAATCAGCTGTTCTCTCGTTAAATTCAGGTTTTTCAGGTTCTCATTCAGGTCAATAATCTCAGGTTTAACATCTATGTAAATGTTCTTCCCCGGTAACTTCCTCTTTCCAGTAATCGCAAGATTCCTTGCAAGTTTTGGACTTCCAAAAAGTATTGAATCGTAATCCTGACTTCCAGTAAAATTAACATCTCCCCTCTCACACATATAAGCTGCCTGAGCTTCTCCTTCAGAGGGTGCCTGAACGCTTGGAATTCCCATGTAACTGAGCAACTCCGTAGACGATTCTATTATGTAGTCATCGATGGATGCAGCTGCCTGTGCATATTTTCTTGCATCCCTCTCTCCCCTTTCCACAGCAGCTTTCCATTTCTCTCTCATTTCTATTCTTCTCTCTCTCCTTTCTTCAATTTCTCTTTTCTTGAAAACAGGAGGTTCTCCATCAAAAACAAAAACAGGCTTTATACCTGCTTCTATCATATTGGTGAGTCTGTAAAAAATTCCAGAGAGATGAGATGTTATTTTACCATTGGAGTCTTTTAGAGGTGTCCCATCAGGCTGTCTGATGATGGAGATAAACTGATAAATTGCATTGAATGCATCAATGGCTATTCTTCTCCCTGTAAAGTAGTGTATATCCACTTTCTGCTTCTCCAGAATGTCCCCGATATCAGCCCCCATTTTTACACCATGCGGATATTGCAACCTGTTCTAATAAATTTTCTGTGGTAATTCAGCAATTCAATAACTCGCTTTTTCATATTCCTTTTTCAGGTTACTCTTACTATAGCCATGATCAATGAAGTCCCACGGTAGTTCTATATCAACATCAATTTGCTTCAAGCAATCCCTGAATTCCCGAATTTTTACGCCTTTGAGCGCTCTTCCAACCTTCTCATCGCCTCTCGAAAGAATTGTTTGAATTGCAAACCTGTCAACATTTGCAGCCTCAACATTCACTTTCAATTTTCTCAATTCTTTTCTCAGGAAGTTCACTTTGTTTTTAAGGACTTTTATGTTTTCTTCAGGAGTTTTTGATTCGTCACCGCCGAATGGCAGCCATTGAAAGGGTGTATGGGGTTTTGGAACGAGTGGATTTATTGATACTGTGATTCGCGGAATGAATTTTTTAACTTTATTTACAAGCTCTATTATTGCCTTTATGTCCTCTTCTTTCTCCCCCGGTAATCCAATCATGAAGTAAAGCTTTAATTTCTGAATTTTTCTGGAGGAGGTGATCTCTACCGCGTTCAGTATATCATCCTCACTGATGCCCTTATTCACAGCCTCTCGCAGCTTTTCACTACCTGCTTCCGGAGCGAAGGTTATGCTCTTAAGCCCTCCTTTACTCACCATCTCCATAAGTTCTTCATCAACTGTATCTGCCCTCATAGAAGATGGTGAAACCATATAGCCCATGTTCAAGAGTTCAGAAATCAGTTCCTTAAACTGCGGGTGGTCAGATGGAGATGGTGCAATCAGAGCAATTTTATCGGAGTATTTTCTGTTTTCTTCTGCAACCTCAAGCAGCAAACTCAGTTTTCTCCACCGGCATGGGCTATAGAGCTGTCTTACAACGCAGAAGCGACATCTTCTCCTGCACCCCCTTCCAACCTCGAGAAGTACCGCTTCTCCGTATGCACCTGTACCAATTATCTGTGACTTTAAGTGTTCATCAAGTCTGACATATCTTCTTTTTACTTTTCCCCTGCCATCGTACAGACCTTCAATTTTGTCTCCATTCAGGATTCTATCAACGACGTCGTCTGCTTCACCGATGAAAAACGATTTAAAATGTTCTTTCAGAGGCAGTGGATTCATCATAATGCACGGACCACCTGCAATACTTTCTGCAACCTTTATAGATAATTCCACGGCTTTAAGATAATCCTCTTCATACTGAATGGTGAAAAGTCCGGTATCAAAATCCTCGAGTCTGCTTCCACTTTCAACACTCCTCTCACCATTAAAAACATCGGAATAGAATCTTTCACAGATGAAATTATTGAGAGAATTTATCTCCGAATAAATTTGCTGCAATCCCAGATTGGATATGCCCGCTTTATATCTGTTCGGATAAACTAAGGCGATTTTTTTAAATTCTTTTCTGTACTTTTTAGATAGGGGGTTGAACTCTCTTATTTCCACAATATTCTTTTGGCATTCTTTTATTTAATACTTCATCGAGTATTGAAGAACATACATTTCACAATTTGTATTTTTACGAGTTACATATTCAACCTGAAAAATTAATAGATGGTATAATTATCCGAAATCAAATATGCGGGGGGAGGGATTTGAACCCTCGGACCCCTGCAGGACTAGACCCTCAATCTAGCGCCTTTACCTGACTCGGCAACCCCCGCACAGGATTTATGACCTTTTTCATCTTGTTAAGGTAGTACCTGAGTACTGCCTTTCTGATGCAACGAGAGCGTTGCACTCGTCACCCCCGCACAGGATTTATGACCTTTTTTCATCTTGTTAAGGTAGTACCTGAGTACTGCCTTTCTGATGCAACGAGAGCGTTGCACTCTAAACATAACAACAAAATGGTTAATTAAACCTTGTGGTATTTTACCAAGGAGGACGTAAAAATCAGTATTTGAGGACAGGTCTAAGTTTGTCAATTATTTCCGACCTGTTAACTTCCTGAACTTTTACTTTCGACTTTCTTCTCCCACGGGCATAATGCTTTGCTTCCACAACCACCATACAATACTTCGGGCACCTCCCATTCTCAAGAACATTTGAATAGTAACAGACCTCATAATTGTCGCATTCAATGGTTTTTGCTTCCATATTTTCATTAATAGCAATGATTGCTTTAATGCGCGGAAGAATCACCCTGAAATACCTGTCATTACCATGCATAGTAAATTTTCCTTGATTTAAATTTTAATAAACTTTTGGAAAATATTATGATTATGAGATTAAACTATGGAATTAACTAAACTGTAATTTCAATCAGATATACAGTTCAGGCTCTTTGAAAATGTCCTTCATCTGTATTATCGCTTTTTCAGCCCTCTCGAGATAACCATCTATTGTATTTTTTATTTCAATCCATTCGTCCTCATCAACATCTATTTGCTGGATGAGAGAACCTCTTTGCGTTTTATACTTCACAGTAATATTTATTTTTGCAAGAGGAGATTCCCTGTCCTTGATTATATTCAGGGCAATCTCATTCTCATTCAATTTCAAATTTTTTTTCAGGACAATCTGGTAGTTCTCATCCATACTATCTCTATCCCTCTCATCCATACTATCCATATGTTAATAATAACTATTACCATATAACTATTTAAAGATTTCTCTCAGCAAAAAATATATGATTGCCTTCTAATAATTGATTTATTTAATTAAAAATTGAATATAAAATCTTCAATCCTGTCAGATTTTCTGATAACATCAATTTGAGACAGAACAAGCTTCCGGGCTCCTTTCATATCGGATTTTTTGATTACAATACCACCATCTATGTATTTATCAATAACAGGTTCTTTTCCATCTACTTTATCACCAAACAATCTTACCTCATCCATGAGGGTTTTTTTATCTCTGAAAACCTGTTTCATGCCCCCCTTCTTTCCTCTTTTAGCAACAGGTTTCCCTTCTTTCTCTACAATATCAAGAGCAAAATCAACAGGTTTCGCAGCCGAAATGAATGTTCCGACCCCAAAAGCATCCACAATGTCATTTAGATTATAAACGTCATCGATATCAAGTCCCCCACTTAAGACGATTCTTACATCCTCTCTGCCCCTTATGTAAAGCTCCCACTTTATCTCCTCAATAATCTTTCTTATATTTCCCCTTCTCGAATCCGGTGTGTCAATCCTCACACCATTCACTCTTCGAGCATTCTCAACTGCCATAATTGCTTCAGTTTTCTCATCGAAGTACGTATCAACAAGCATGGTTCTCGGAACACCCTCATCAACCACTTCATCAAAAGCATTCCAGGCATCAATTTGACTCCCGAAAGAGATTATCAGAGAGTGTGGCATCGTTCCGATACTGTCTATGTCAAGGTATTTTTCAGCAGCAAAATTACTCACACCGTCGACACCTCCTATATAAGCTGCCCTCTCCAGCATAGCAGATAACGACGGGTGCTGCCTCCTTGTCCCAAATGAGAATACTTTCTTATCTCCCGCAGCAAGCTTTGCCCTGAATGCATTTGTCGCAACACCACTTGCATGGCATATAAAACCGAGTAGAGGTGTCTCAAACTTTGCGAAGTCGAGATACCTGCCGACAATGGTAATCACAGGCTCATGGGGGAAAAACAGTGTTCCTTCCGGCATTGCATAAAGATTAACCGGGATTCCATCCATTAACTTCAATACATCATCCAGTCCAGCGAAAATCCCCCATCTTGATGTGGTAACTTCCGCAACAACAACAGGATTAACACCCTTTTCTCTGAGAATTCTCTCAGTCCAGACGAAATACTTGTCAGTTGTCAACCCCCTCTTTATATCCTCTTCACAGACTATTAAAAAGCTCATTCCTCACACCTGCAAGGTTTTTTCCCACACTTCATACAGTTACCCGGGTATTTTTTGGTAATTTCCTCCTCGATATTAACGTCATAAAGATTTGCTATGGAGAATGTCCATGCAATTACATCCGCAACCTCCTCTCCAATGCTTTCACCTTTCCTCACCGCTTCCGCCAGTTCTCCAACCTCCTCGATTAACCAGAGCATCGTTTTATCCACACCTCTTTTTGAATCCCGATCATAATATATATCGAAAATCATTTCCTGAAAGTCTTTTATTCTCATAAAACCCCTTTCAATATCTTATTTTAAAGTCGGAGAATTCACCCGCTGCATTTTTTTTGGATATTTCAGTATTTTTTACGACTGCAAATTGAGGTCCATGTCTGACAGTTGAAATAAATTTTTCAATCTGTTCGTCAGTTCCCTCGGCAACAATAAATACTCTTCCATCCTTTAAATTCATAACATACCCTGAAACACCGATTTCCTTCGCCATCCTTCTCGTAAAATATCGAAATCCAACTCCCTGAACTACCCCACTGACCAATATTTCTACCCTCAACATCATTTCTTTGACATGGTTTGGTGTAATAAATCTTATCCAGCGCATGTGTTACTCGAGAAGTTAGAAAGCGGGAGCTTTAAATAGGTTCCATATTATAATTTAAAATTTCAGAATCGAATTCTTTAAGATATAATAAGATTATTTAAAGAGGCGTAGAAATAAAAATTATGAGAAGTGCGAGAATAAATATCCTTAAAATCTCTGTTAGACAATCTTTTTTTATATAGTATAGAAAAACTTATTAACTAATATATAAGACGAGTGCTATGAACAAAGTTGTTCACATTATGCCGGTTGGGTTAAAAAAAGACAGACTTTTGGAGAGCATTCGACAGAGTGGATACCCCATTCAGAAAGTATATCTCGTACTGGGAAAGGATAAAAAACTGAGTGGGGAGGAAGAGACCTATAGAATCGCAGATGAAATCGAGAAAACACTCAGTGTTCTCGTAGAGGTTGAAAAGATATATGTCAGCAAGCTGGATGTCTACGCAGCAGCACTTGAGATTCTCTCAGCAGTAAAGAAGGAGATTGTTGAAGGAAATGAAATTCTTATCAACGCAAGTGATTCTCCGAGAACACTATGTATTGCCAGTTACATCTCTGCTCAGCTTTCAGGAAGCAGGATATACATTGCGATGCCACTGTATGACAATGGAAATGAGGTAGGAATATCGAATGTAATCGAAATCCCAATTCCACCGTTGAAAAGGATTAGTAACGATAAACTGACGGTCGTAAAGACTGTTCAGGAACAGGGTGGAGAGGTGGAGTCGATTAACAAATTAATTGACTTATTTGAAGGTAAAACAGACAATCAGAAGAAGTACATGGCACAGAGAGCAAGAATGAGTTATCATCTCAAAGGACTGGAAGAAGACGGTCTTGTCGAGATGCACAGAGAAGGCAAGAATGTTAAAATTAAATTAACCGAACTTGGGAAGGCTTACGCCCTGATGGCTTATTAATAAGTTAGATTTCGTTTACTTGATAAATAGTAAACTGTGGATTGTAGCCATCAATATGAGCGTTAGCTATATTCCCGGATGATTCAGAGAGACTATACTTAGCATGTAGTGGAACTCTAAAGCCTTCTTCCAGCCACACGTAAAGGAATTCCCGAAACAAAATCCGGGTATTTCAGACGGAGAATAGTAATATAAAAATAAAAAAGAAAACAGATTTAGTCTTCGTCTCCTCCGAGGTCGCCCTCTGGCCCACCTGATGGGCCGCCCGATTCGAGACCTTTTCCTGCTATCACATCATCTATTCTCAAAATCATTATTGCAGCTTCTGTTGCACCACTCATTGCCTGCTTCTTTACCCTGAGTGGCTCAAGAACTCCAAGCTCGGTCATGTCCTGAATCTCGTTCTTAAAGACGTTTATGCCTGCAGTAACTTTTCCTTCCTCATGTGCTCTCTTCAAATCTACAAGGGCATCGATTGGGTCAAATCCGGCATTCTCAGCCAGAGATCTCGGAATAACCTCTAAAGCATCGGCAAAAGCTTCGGCTGCAAGCTGTTCTCGCCCTCCAAGACTGGGTGCCCACTGCCTTATTTTCAGCGATGCTTCAATCTCAGGAGCTGCACCACCTGCTACGACCTTTCCACTCTCGACAGCAGCTTTTACGACCTTTATTGCATCGTTAAGTGATCTCTCAACCTCATCTACCACATGCTCAGTCCCACCTCTGACAAGGATTGTAACAGCCTTTGGATTCTTGCATTCGCGGATGAACAGCATTTCATCCTCGCCAACCTTATTCTCTTCAACAAGTGCAGCGCTTCCGAGGTCTTCAGGCTTGACATCCCTCATATCTGTAATTATCTTTGCACCGGTAGCTTTTGCAAGCTTCTCAATATCACTCTGTTTAACCCTGCGGGCTGCCATAACTCCTGCCTTTGAGAGATAGTACTGTGCGAGGTCATCAATCCCCTTCTGGCATATCACAACATTTGCACCTGCTTCAACAATTTTGTTCACCATGTCTTTAATCATCTTTTCTTCCTGTTCGATGAATTTCTGGAGCATCTCCGGGTCGGTAATTCTGATTTCAGCATCCGTCTCAGTCTCTTTGACTTCAAGTGCAGTCTTCAGAAGGGCTATCTTCGCATCCTTTACTTTCTTCGGCATTGAGGCATGTACAACATCCTTGTCAATCACAATTCCATCAACAAGCTCTGTTTCTTCTATACTTCCACCCTGCATTTTTTCGAGCTTGATGTCGTCTTCCTCAACACTATATCCTGTCTCATTTTTCTCTGCAACTTTCCTTACAGCTTTCACAACTATTTCTGCAAGACGTCCTACTGCATACTCAGAATGCTTACCTGTTATCGCAGTTGCTGCTATCTTTTTGAGAGTCTCCTCGTCTTCCACATCAATATCAGTTGAAATACTCTCAATAACCTCCATCGCCTTCTCAGCGGCAAGTCTGTAACCTTTCGAGACAATTGTCGGATGAATATCCTGATCCAGCAATTCTTCAGCTCTCTTCAGCAGTTCACCTGCAATAACAACAGCAGTTGTTGTGCCATCCCCTACCTCATTGTCCTGTGTCTTTGCAACCTCGATAATCATTTTTGCGGCAGGATGTTCCACATCCATCTCCTTCAGAATTGTTACACCGTCATTGGTAATAACAACATCTCCAAGGCTGTCCACGAGCATCTTGTCCATGCCCTTTGGCCCAAGAGTTGATCTCACTGACTCAGAAATAACTCTTGCTGCCATTATGTTCAGCCTCTGGGCATCTCTTCCCGTTGTTCTTTGTGTACCCTCTTTAAGTATAAGCACGGGTGTACCTTGCAAAGTCGGCATATTTTAACCACCTCCTCTAATGTATGATTTGGTAGAACAGTAGTTCTATATATATTTTTTGGTAGATTTTTACTTATCCTGCCACAATATAAAATACTGTTTAAAAAATACTTCAGGTATGAAGAAACATATTGACAGATTGTGGATATATATAAGAGTAGATTAATCATCTGAGATATTTTACTAAACTATATTCTCTTCGGAAAAATTCTTATATTATTAAATTATAAATTTAGAAGGTGATAGGATGAGATTGCCTTTTGGAATAGAATTACTCGATGATTATCTCGGTGGTGGTCTTGACAAGGACACAATCAATCTGGTTACAGGAAGAAGCGGTAAGGGAAAAACTATTTTAGCAGCTCATTGGGCGGCAGAAGGTGCTCGAATCGGAGAAAACGTTGTTTATATCTCCACTACTCTCATAAAAAAAAGTTGTGAGAGTTATCTTAAAAAAATGAGTTTTATGGAAGATGTTTTTGATAGAATTCACTGGAGGTTTGCGAGAATTGAAGCCAGGGATTTCCTGCCACTTTCAAAGGAGAAAGTTGATGACAACATCAGAACTATTCTTGCACTTGACCTCGAAGAAGTTGATAGAGTCATTTTCGATTCTATAACAGATTTTGATAAGGCTTTAGCCGACCCTGTTCTGTACAGAAATGCACTTGGGTTTGTCGCAGAACTATGTTATGAGAACGATATGACGGCTATATTTGTAGAAGAGGCACCAATGTTACAGGAATGGGGAGAAACTAAAAATATAGCAGAGTCAGTCATATTTCTTGAGCTCTTAAAAGTTCCTGATGGATTTGAGAGAGCACTGAAGATAATCAAGAAGTACAGAACCAGCCACCCATTGAACTGGATTCCATTCGAGATAACAGATGATGGCATTGTCGTGAAAGGAGGGAGGCTTGCTCCAAAAGATTTTGATTTTGTTCATAAGTAGAAGTATGTCTGTAGCAGAGAAAATAAACGAGGCGATCGATGCAGGGGCTGAAATTATACTTATCAAAGTTGATGCCAAAAGATATGTGGAAGCATGCCTTGAAATCATTAAATATCTTACCGGGGACTCCTATGGCGTATTTGTAACTCTTAATAGACCATACTCTTCAATGAAGAAATTGATGTCAAGAGAGGGAATTGATACTGAAAAAATTATTTTTATCGATGCACTGACCAGACAGATTCATGGAGAAGAGGTTGATCCTGAAAGATGCGTCTACCTGAACTCTCCAGATCCAACTCAGATGCAATTAGCAATTGAACGGGCAATGGGGTGCATAAACGCAGAAAAAAGATTCATTTATATTGATTCCCTCTCGACAATTTCTCTCTATAAATCATTTGAGACTCTGTTGAGGTTCACTAGACACATAATCGGGAAAATAAGAATCAAGGGCTTCATTGGAACAATCTTTTCAGTTGAGAAAGAGATGGATGAAAGTTATTACTCGCAGATTGCTCTGATGGTTGACGAGATAATAGAGATGTAATTTCTAACGAGCTTTCATAATCACAAAGCTTAGTTAACCATAACAGATTTATCTTTCATTCACTTTGCATTTCTTCCGTATTTTTATCGCATATCCTTTGTCCACCTGAACCATCTCCTCACCGCACATAATCGCCTGTCCTGTACCCAAGAATTTCTCATTAAAGAACACCACAACATCGTTCGGTTTTATTCTCACATCAGCTTCAATCACGCCAGCGGCAAAAATCGTACCTTTTGGTTCGAAATCATCAATTTTCACCGTGTACTTTCTATTTTTTAACAGAATTTCTGCGAATTTCAGGTCTATATCGAGCATGCCATATCTCGTATCAATTCTCAAAATCCTTTCTTTTCCGGAGTAAAGCTTGAGTTCTGGAAATCTACCTTTCACTGTGAAATCTCCATCGAGCTCCATACCAAACTGATATCTAACCATATGCCTGAAAATCTCCTCATAAAGGTTGAATTTCATCCCCTCGGAGTTTTCAAATTCCCTTCTGAGATTTTCGATTGATTTTTCTGAGAGTATACCCTCTTCTACTGTAAAAGTTACTTCAAACCCACCAATCTCTGAAGCTTTTTCAACAACTTTTCTGTATCCGCCCTCAACATGACCGATAACTTTATCGAAATCTCCTTTTGATATCAGATTTGCAAGTTTTTCACCCATAAACTGTACTTCATCGGCACTCCAGTAACCTGTGACAGTTGTATCATAATTGCTGACCGGATAGCATAATTCAAGCTCTCTTGGTGAGACGAGCGGAGAGGAAATAATAATCTCATTAACTCCCCTAAGCTGCACAGCCCTCTTTAATGCTGAATGGGTTCTTGACATCGAATATGGTTTCGTGGACGTGCATGGAAGCAGAACAAGAGTACTGCTGACAGGATGGTAAATCTCAGCACTCTTATCCAGAAAACACCTCACATCTGGGCGGTCAAATTCAGGCACTGTGAAAAGAGCTTTTGAGCGTTTATATAGCTGAAAGCATTTTTTCAATTCTTCGCCACTCCATATTAATTTATCTGCTATTTTGAGCATCAAGGTAAGCTCTGTATTGACCTTCGACCTGTATTCAACAAAATTTCTCAGATTTTCTTTTCTGATTTGCTCTCTGACAATTTTAATCTGGTTCTCGAGAGTTTCAGTGTTGTGGAGTGCAATGAACTCGCTCTTCTTACTGTAACTCATCTTTTTAACATCTTCCGGGTATGTGGAACTGCATACACTACAGCTGCATGGAAACTCCTTGATCGAATTTATGTCAAATCTGCAGTCTGGAAGCAGGTAAATTCCATTATATCCTTCTACAATCGGTAGAATGTTGTCAACAATATCCACACCAAGGTAGATCAGTAACGGAAGGTTCTCAGGTGTTGCCAAGGCAGTTGCATAAAGTGGTTTCCAGTCCCTTCTTCTTAGCGTAAAAATAGTCTCAACGATTTTTTTGGGATAAAGTGTTCTCAATCCGGTAACCACACTTATGGAGCTTTCTTTACCCTTCAGAATTTCGTATCTCTCTTCATCGATAAAAGAAAGTTGATAGGGTGCATAACCAAAGTCAACTCCATCAATAAACTCAAATCTATTTTTATCAAGAAAGTCAATCATCATCGGTAATTTGTGTTCATTTAAGTTAGCAATTCTTGCAAGACCGTCTCTTTTAACGAGAGAGATCATTTAACCACCACAGCATTTGAAGGTATGCCTGCAAGATATTTTTCCCAGTTTTCATCTGCATAAATTCTGAATTTTTTGTTACTGAATTTTATCAGGAATGATCTGAGAGAGCTGATCGCCTCAATTAAAGCCTCCTCTTCCAGCAGCTCAGCCGGTGGAATCTCAGAATGACCTGCAGGATAGACTTCAAGCATCTCAGCTGGAACAATTCCAAAAACAGGTTTCAGGTAAAAATCTGCCGATTTATTTACGTCTGTTGAGATCGTAAATTCTTCTGCTTCAAGTTCAATATTTTTCACCCTTTCATGATGTCTCAACACCGCAGGTCTAAGTATGCTCTCAACACCTGTGTAGAAAAATGTCCGCTTAATTGATGGATCATGCATCTCAATAAGGGTAAGATAATCTCTGATCTGCCTCCAGGCAGTTATCAGGTTGGGATGACTTCTGATTCTCTCCTCTACAAACTCAAAAAGAGTGTTTTCTCTGATAGCTTGCTTAATCTTCCTTATTTCTTCAAAACACACCCACAGGTTATGTTCTCCAATAAGTATCTCTCTTTCACTTTTCCCAGTTTTCTGCAATTCCTCAGCATCAAATTTAGAGCAGATGGGACATGAACACGGTAAATAATGCAATTCTTTGAGTTTCTTTGTACCAAAAGGGGTAAGATAGCGGTCATCTTTTGCATACAGGGCATAAGCGGCAGAGTCAAATAAATCACAACCGAGTGCAACAGATACGGAGAAGAAAACAGGATGGCCTGCACCAAAAAGGTGAACCGGAGCGGATGATGGCAGCGTAGATTTAACTTCGAGAATTATTCTAACAACATCTGCAAAACGGTATTCATCAAGCAAAGGAACAATTGCACCGATTGGATATATATCGCCACCCATAACAGATACTTCTTCTGCACTTCTCCTTCTCAAATCGAGATGGGTGGAGCCCTGAATCGGCAGAGCAAGTAGATTTTCGGATTTTGAGTTTTTAAGTATTTCAGATGCCTCCTTTTCCCTTTTCAGTGTTGTTTCAAGTTCATTTAGGGCAATAGAATGTTCAACATCTGGAGGTGTGGGTATGTCGAGGGGAACGATAATATCAGAGCCTATTTCTTTCTGGAATTCAACTATCTCGGAATTGTCTATCTCCACATCCCCGTATACCATCAGCTGATAACTGCCGCTGTCCGTCATGAGAGGTATCTCAGTATTGAGAAGTCTGTGCAAACCTATTTGAATTGCTATTTCACGCAGAGAAGGAGAGCGGTAAATAATATAAGAATTCGTTATCAGAATCTGTGCTCCAAATTCAGTCATTTTTCGGGCAGGAATAAAGTCTATGTTCGGGTTGATTACCGGCATAAGAGTCGGAGTCTCAACAACACCGTGTGGGGTTCTGAGTTTACCAACCCTGCCCATTATATCTTTGTGCAATATTTCAAAGTTCATCTGAGAAGGTTGTATGTATGGTATAAAAATCTTGGAGTTTATTCCTCGACTTTAAAATCATGACCATGTATCCACATATACCCGAGGGCAATAGAGGCATAGTACCTGTACTGCTCATCTTCTCCGTCTTCGAGTGCTTTTTTGAGGAGCTCAAATGCAGGCTCTCCAATCTTCGAGAGCGCCATTGCAGCCTCCCATTTAACTTCTTCATTACCTTCCTTCAGTACTTTCATAAGCGGCTTGACTGCATCTTCTCCCATTTCCGAAAGAGCAATAGAGGCGTACATCCTTCTATCTCCGTCTTCGGTCATCAACACGGCAATCAATCCTTTAATGTCCCTATTTGCTTTCATTTCCTCGATAGAAGCCATTTGAATCAGTGTGATTTAGGATTTCAACAGATATATCTCTTTCCCCTGTGAGGTTTTTTGGCAATTCATTGCATAATCTAACCAATACATCTATTTTCTAAAAGAATTCATCTATAGACGATTTATTACCACATCATAATAACATAGTCAATAAGATTTTTAAGTAGGTTACGATTATTATAATCATAATAAAACTAAGAGGTTAATTTGAATGAAGGGTGTGGCTATTGAAGTCCTCCTGATAGAAGATAATCCCGGTGACGCAAGATTAATTCAGGAATTACTCAGTGAATATGAATTTTTCGAGTTCGAATGTGTGAGTAGATTATCTGATGCCTTTCAAATTTTAAAAAGAAAAAAATTTGATGTTATAATCTCCGACTTATCGCTTCCAGACAACCATGGGTTAGATACCGCTCTCAAGGTTTGCAAAAATGCAGATAATATCCCTCAGGATTATCTCGTAAAGGGGAAAATCGATACAGATATGCTCATACGCTCAATCAGATATGCAATCGAGCGAAAAAAATCAGAACAGGAACGTAAGAAGATGGAGAGGAATTTAAAGGATTTGAATGACACAGTCCATGGAAAGACAGACAGGATTGATATCAAACTTGTTGAGTGCGAAGAATACAGTGAAATCAGGATTGTAGACTTTGGTTGTGGAATACCCCATGAGATTAAAGACAATGTATTCTCAAAAGGAGAGAGACTTATTGATTATGCAGAGGTGAAAAATGAGACTGCGTGAAAAAACTGTTCTGATTGCAGGAATAACACTGATATTTCTGATTCTTATCCTCTTTATGACTTCCAATACTGTGTTACTGAGCAGTTTCAAAGAGCTTGAAGAACAGAATGCACAGAGGAACGTTGAAAGGGTGATGAATGCACTTTCGGATGATATAGCAGGTCTGGATTCGTTCAATCACGACTGGGCAGCCTGGGATGACACTTATGAGTTCATTGAGGATATTAATGAGGAATATATTGATTCAAATTTAGTCGATGAGACGTTTATTGATTCACGACTCGATGTTATGTTATTTTTTAATTCTCAGGGAGATCTCGTTTACGGGAAAGCATTCGACAGAGAAGAAGAGGTTGAAATTCCGATTCCAGAAAATTTTCTCAAGCTTAAACCAGATGACCCGCTTTTGAATCATCAGACTCCTGAAAGTTTTGTAAGTGGAATCTTCCTCCTTCCAGAAGGTCCGATGGTGATATCGTCACGGCCTATTGTAACAAGTAACAACAAAGGTCCGGTCAAAGGGAGCCTCATAATGGGGAGATACCTCAACGAGGAAGAAATTGAATACTTTTCTGAGCTAACCCGTTTATCTTTGAAGATGTACCTACTTAATGAAGAAATGGAGTCTGATTTCAGAGATGCCATTCCTCATCTCCTTAAAAATCAACAGGTTCATGTCAAAACACTGTCTGAAGACTCGATAGCAGGATATGGGCTTGTAAAGGATGTTTATGGAGAACCTTCTGCTGTCCTGAGGGTTGACATGCCAAGGGATATTTATGCAAAAGGACTGGGAACAATAAAATATTTTACGCTATTCATAGTTGCAATCGGGTTACTATTCAGTTTTATCATGCTGATTCTGCTCGAGAAATTCATTCTCTCCAGAGTCTCAAAATTGAGCTCCGAAGTTAAAGACATAGGCGAAAAAGGAGATTTTTCAGCGAGAGTTTCTGTCTCAGGAGAAGACGAATTATCGGAGCTTGCCAGCACTGTCAATAAAATGCTCAAAGCTCTTGAAATGAATGCAACAGAGTTAAAACGCTCAAATTCAGAACTTCAGCAGTTTGCCTATGTGGTATCTCATGACCTTCAGGAGCCTCTGAGAATGATTAAAAGCTACTTGAAGCTTCTGGAGGAGAGATATAAAGAAAAGCTTGATGAGAAAGCAAAAGATTTCATCAATTTTGCTGTTGATGGAGCTGAGAGAATGCAAAAATTGATTGACGGAATTTTAGCCTATTCAAGAGTTGAGACAAAAGGAAAACCATTCAAGCCCGTGAATACAGAAAAGGTACTCAATACTACTCTTAAAAATCTTAAAGTTGTCATTGAAGAGACAAAGGCTAAGATAACACACAGTAAACTTCCTGTGGTTGAAGGCGATGAGACACAGCTTGTTCAACTCTTCCAGAATCTCATCGGTAATGCAATCAAGTTTCATGGTAGTAAGCCCCCTGAAATCCATATTTCGGCAAAGAATGGAAATGAAGAATGGATTTTCTGTGTTCAGGACAATGGTACTGGAATTGAGTCTGAGAATACGGAAAGAATTTTCATGCTCTTCCAGCAATTGCATGCGAGGGATGAATATGGTGGGACAGGTATCGGGCTTGCAGTCTGCAAGAGAATAGTTGAAAGACATGGCGGAAGAATCTGGGTTGAATCCGAGCCTGGCAAGGGAAGTAAATTCTTCTTTACAATTCCCACAGGTGGTGAAGATGACTGAATATAAACCGGTAAGAATACTGATTGTCGAAGATAATCCCGGAGATGTTAGACTTGTTCAGGAATTTCTTGAAATTTATGATGGATACTTCGAAATCGAGTGTGTTGAAAGATTGTCTATGGCTATTGAGTCTGTGAAGAAAAATAACTTCGATGTAATCCTGCTTGACCTTGCACTACCTGATAGTTTTGGTCTGGATACTGTAGACAGGTTATACAGCACTTCTACTGAAATTCCAATTATCGTTCTGACAGGCAACCGCGATGAGGACATTGCACTTAAAGCTGTTCAGGCTGGTGCACAGGATTACCTCGTGAAGGGACAATTTGATTCAGATTTGCTCGTACGCTCAATCAGATATGCTATTGAGCGAAAAAAAATCGAGGAAGATTTGCTTGAGAGTGAAAGAAGGTATAAGGACTTATTCGAGAACGCAAATATCATGATTCAGAGTGTTAACCAGGAAGGTCGTTTCATCACAGTGAACAGAGAATGGCTCGATACGATGGGCTACAGCTTAGAAGAAGTGAAGAATCTGACGGTTTTTGATATTCTCGACAAAGATTGCATCGAACACTGTTCAGCTGTATTTGAGAAGGTACTTTCAGGAGAGCCACAGAAAAACGTTGAGGCAAGGTTCGTAACAAAAAATGGAAGAAAAATAGATGTTGAGGGTAATATATTCAGCAGGGTTTACGGGGGAAAGATTATTGCCACCCATGGAATCTTTAAAGACGTCTCCGAGAAAAAAAGAGCGGAGAAGGAATTGAAAGAAAGTGAAGAAAGATACAGGACAACCTTTGAGCATACCGGAACTGCTATGTTGATTGTGGAGGAGGATACTACAATCTCTCTTGTAAACTCTGAATTTGAAAAGCTTTCGGGTTACAGCAAGGAGGAAATAGAAGGAAAGATGAGCTGGACACAATTTGTTCATCCCGATGATATTGAGAGAATAAAAAATTATCACTATGCAAGAAGGGAAGGTAGAGCTGCACCAACAACATATGAGTTCAGAGCGATTAATAGAAGAGGAGATATTTTAAATATTTTTATAATCGTGGGCTTAATTCCGGGTACAAAAAAATGTGTTGCTTCTCTGATTGATATTACTCCTCTGAGACGACTCAATAATCTGTTGAGAGCAATCTCTGAAATCAATGAGATTGTAGCGAAGGAAAAAGAGACCGAGAAGGTACTGAAGTCTGTCTGCAGAAAACTGGCACTCGTTTATGGGGCTATCGTCACATCAATCAAACGGGGGGAGGGGCTGTTACCGGTTGGCGCAGAGGGCATCTCACTCAAACCGGTGAGTGAAGTTATAACGTCCTGTCCTGCAAATAGTAAGGCTCTGGAAGGTAAAACAATCAAACTAAGAAAAGATGAATTGCTATGTTCTCGCTGTATGCCTAATCCATACGAATACGTGTTATCAATTCCACTGCTGTATGAAAAGGTACATGGTGTTATCGTGATTCATTCAAACAGTGAATTTAACGATGAGGAGGTGGCTCTAATCGAGAAGCTCTCAAGAAACATCGCATTTGCACTCACTGCTCACAAAATAGAGAAAGAGAGGGAGAGGGCTTTTGAACAACTCACAGCAAATATCATTGCTTTTGATAAATCTGCAGACCGCCTCAGGAATCCCCTTTCAGTAATTATGAGTTCGATTGAACTTCGAAAAGAACTCGGGAGCGAAAAAGTAATCGAAATTATAAAAGAACAATCAAAAAGAATCAAGGAAGAACTTGATGAACTCCGGAAAGAAGAAGTAAACACTTACAAACTGGCGAAAGACAGCATTAAAAAATTCATATAAATTTTGGTTAAGGGGGTTTAACCTGAAATTCAAAAGTATTAATAATAACATACATCACTGTTATTTTTATGGAATTGAAAGATAATCACCTTGCAGCTGTAGTTTTCATAACTATCATGTTTACAATGGTACTATATCGTCTCTCTAACGAGCCAACAGGCATTTACGGTTATTATATGTTCAGATACACTTTGTTGAGAATTTATATAAATCTAATTATTCTTTCTCTCTGTTTTATCTCTATTTTCGGTCTTGTCAGGCTGTTACAGATGGGATGGAGAAGCAGCAAATAATAATTTTTATCGCACGCTATAATTTTAATTCAAAAATGATTACCTCTAAATTCATACCAAATTGAAGAATGGAAAAAGATTATATTTAAGGAAAAGAGTTATTCCAAAATTAATTTAAAAGCCAAAGCCGGGATTGCAGAGCCAGGCTACTGCGGTAGATTCGAGATCTACTGCTCTCTGAGCGCGTGGGTTCGAATCCCACTCCCGGCGTGCATATAATTTTTTTTCAAGCTCGATAGTGCAATATCGCAGATATTGCGGTGTGATGATCGACCTGTCTGCAGGTCGGGGTTCGAATCCCACTCCCGGCGTGCATATAATTTTTTTTCAAGCTCGATAGTGCAATATCGCAGATATTGCGGTGAGAATACATCGTTGTTCATGAATTGTTCACCTGGTTGAGCACAGGCATACAGGAGGTTGTGTTATAATAATCATGAAGGTAAAAGTATTAATCTTATAATAACTATTTTTCTAAAATTATCGAATGGTTAAAGGAGTAGTGGTGATGCCTGTTGAGCGTTCTACCGGGTTAAAAATGAAGTATATTTTAACTGCTGTTTTTTTGACAGTGGTAGTTGCTTTAAGCGGATGTACCAAAACAGTCGAGCAGATGAAAGATGAAAGGGATGTTGAGGGGTTGATTAAAGCTCTTGAAAGTACTGATGAAGAGAAAAGAGCAAAAGCAGCAGAAGCACTTGGAGAACTCGAAGATACCCGAGCAATAGACCCTCTGATTAAACTTCTAAGAAGCGACGATAGCAGTATCGTGAGACAGAAAGTTTCTGAAGCCCTTGTGAAAATGGGGATGCAAGCAACACCAAGGCTTGTAGAAGCTCTGGATGATGATGACTGGCGTGTTAGATCACAGATTGCGTGGATACTTGGAGAAATCGGAGACTCAAGAGCAGTCCCGTATCTCATTAAACAGATAAACGATAGTGTCAGAGATGTAAGGAAAAATGTTGTATGGGCTCTCGGTCAGATTGGAGTTGATGCAAGAGCAGTTGACCCTCTCTTTAATGCGCTGAAGGACGAAGACCCGGGGGTCAGAAGCGAAGCAAGAACTGCTATTGTAAAAATGGGAGAATCTGCGGTTAATCGACTTATTCAGTCGTTAAATGACGAGGATGAATTTATCAGGAACACATCAGCTTGGGCTCTTGGAGAGATTGGTGGAAGAAGAGGCACATCATTCGAGACAAGAAAGAAGATGGCAGAACCGCTTGTTAAATCCCTTAGGGACGAGGATGAAGATGTAAGGAAATCTGTTGCATTGTCCCTCGACAAATTGCGTTTTGAACCGAGGAATGAAGAAGAACAGGCATGGTACTTCGTGGCAAAGAGAGAATGGGACAAAGCTGCATTTCTCGGGAGTGTTTCGGTTGATCCACTGATATTAGCCCTCAGAGCAGAAGTCAGTGATGTTAAGTGGGGGGCAACCAAAGCCCTTGTGAAAATAGGGAATTCAGCGGTGCAGCCTCTGATGAGGGCACTTCAGGATGAGGAGATTCAGATTCAGGCGGTAATTGCTCTCGAAATAATTGGAACTACGGAAGCAAAAGAGGCAGTTAATGATTTCATAGACAAATATGATGCAGACCTTGAGTATATGGCTCAGAACTACAACGAAATTCTGGAGCAGGTCAATATTTCAGGTTATGAGTTTCTGCTAATACTCGCTCTTGAGAGATACGGCGACAATAACATGCTTTCTGCTCTTATTGAGAGTGGAAACCCCATACTGGAGTATGCGGCGAGCTACTGGGCAGAGAGACATGGTCATGTTGTGCTTCAGGAAAAAGGAAGCCCAAAGAAGTGGCCCTAGCTTTTGATTCCAAGTAATATAGACTGAATATGAGAATAAAGGTAGTCCCGGGGGGATTCGAACCCCCGTCGGCGGCTCCAAAGGCCACTAGGATTGACCGCTACCCTACGGGACTTTTTGGTAAAATAACTCCTTCTCAACTCTTTTAAGCTGTAAACTACTGTCGAGAGCAGGAAAGTCAGTGTAATTGTAAGCAATGCCAATGCAATGTAATCCGGCAATAGCATCTCACCGTGAACGTACACGATTTATCAACTACCAGTATACTTAAATCCTTTATGCTCAGGTTCAAGTAGAAGTGTAGAGTTACTCAGCAGTTGCAATGTTTGTATTGAATTCAAATTCCTGCGGGGTTATGTCTATCACTTTTTCCTCTCCTGCAAATTCAACACCAATCTGTAAGTCGATGGATGCTGCTGTCTTTTCGCCATTCTTTATGTGCGTAACCCACCACTCGGAAATCTTTGAGTCATCTATGTCAATTATAACCTCTACGTTCTTCTTACCCATTGCAGGTATTGTCATTCCTTCTGTTTTACCACTCCCAAAGTCGATTCCATTCATTTTTAGTCTGTAGTTGATGAACCCTATAGGGATTGAGTATGGCATGTTGTTCTTCACATCCATTGAAACCACGATTTCTGTATCTCCTTCTTCAACATTCCATTTGAAGATTGTATTTTCCATTTCAATTGCGTCAAATCCGAGTAAATCTACGTTAAACTCCGAACCAGCCATCTGTTCGAGAATATTTGTCTGAATTTCCATTGAGTATCCAGTCGGAATACCTAATTCAAATCCAAGTACATTGAAATACAAATCACCCTTGACTTCTATCTCTGTCTTTTCCCCATCCTCAATGTGCGTAACCCACCAGTCCTTTAATCTCCTGTTCTCGATATAACTGACAATCGTGAGTTTATCTTCTCCTGAGGAGATGGTAGTATCTCCAAGAGCATTTCCCTCACCCATGTGAATATCATTCATAAAAATATTTACTCTCACATCACTGAGCGGAATTGAAAATGGATTTGGGTTATTCAGAGTAATCTCTGATAACAACTCACTCTGTACTGAATCCACATTACCCCATTTTAACTGAATTGACTTTAATTCAGGCTCTGAGACACATCCTGAAACCATAAATCCCAGAACCAGTATAATTACTGCAAGAATTTTCCTCACAAATTAAAATTATTTTCAAGATATATAAAATTTTCTCCAACAGGTTTTTAAAAGCTGACTTCGTTATATATGATGCCGATGATGACTGATGGGCGAACTGAATGATGATGATATCAAATGTCTGAGGCTCACAATCCGGCTATAAAATCCTTGGATGTTATTATTCTTGCATTCAACACCTCCGACATATGCTTCAGACCATAATTGTATTCATACTCGTTTAAAGTTGCTGTACAGTCCCTAAGAACGCTGACATCATATTTCAACAGAATAGCATCGCTGACAGTGTGCAGAACACATATATTCGTCGCAACACCGGTAATGAACAGTCTCGTGATATTCAGCTCCCTGAGCGTTAAATCTAAATCAGTCCCAAAAAATGCCGAATACCTCCTCTTTTTTATGAGATAGTCTCCTCCGACAGGTTTAAGTTCGTCAATTATTTCTGCACCTTCGGTATTCATGACACAGTGTGGTGGCCAGATTTTGAATTCGATGTCATCTTCTCTATGCCAGTCCTGGGTGTAAAATACTGGAATCCTTTCTCCTGCTGTTTCAATTACTTTCTCAATAGGTTCAAAAATCTCTCTGACGTGGTCTCCAATATACAGTGCACCATTCTTATAGCAAAAATCCTTCTGCATATCCACTACTACCAATGCGTCCATAATCAGGCTAAATTTACGGGGTGAAAAAATTTTCCTCTTCTGCTCGAATCACTGGATTCAAATTAAAAATTCTATTTTTTGGTAACCGCAGTAAAACCTATTAACTCCTTCAACAAGCCAGAAAATATGATACTGGACGATAAAGCGTTTAGAGATGAGGCTGTAAAACTAACAGCATATCTGATGTCAATTTCTGCAAGGACAGCTCCAAAGTCGAAGGGTGAGGATGATATTGAGATTATCTATGCTTATGGAGAGGATAAAGACAAAATCGCAGATAAAATGATAGAACTGGAGAAAGAACGTAAAGGATTTAAAAGAGATGGAGAGAATTTAAAAAACTCATCCGGTGTTCTCCTGATAGGTGTTAATGGTGGAAAGACCCTTGGTTTGAATTGCGGAGCATGCGGTTACGACTGCAAGACATTTCCGAAAGAAAGAAAACAGGGAAAGGATTTTGTTGGACCCAACTGCATCTTCAAGATTCTTGACCTCGGAATTGCTTTAGGTTCTGCCGTAAAGCTGGCAAGTATCATCAATGTGGATAACAGGATTATGTACAGGGTGGGTACAGCAGCAAAAATGCTTGGAATGATAAAATCAGATGTGGTTATGGGAATTCCTCTCTCATCGACTGGCAAAAGCCCATTTTTCGATAGACTTGAAACTGAAAAGGCGAAGAAGAAAAAGAAATAATGCAGTATCTTGATTTTCCCTCCACCACGCAATCTCGCAAAATAGCTGAGAAGTATGGTTACAGTGAATTTGTTATAAGGAGATGGCTCAACTTTTTTGAAGATGCTTTAGAGCTCATTGAGAAGTCAGAAGAAGGAATACCAAAATACATCAGAGTCAATACCCTGAAGACTGAGGAGTCAGAATTAATTAGAAGATTGAAGAATCGGAGTTTTGATGTAAAAAAAACAGATGTTCCTTTCTGCTATGAAGTTGTGAAGGAAGCATATTCATCTGGTGCAACACCGGAATATCTCATGGGCTATTATTACATTATGGACAAAAGCTCCTGTGTTCCGCCAATAACACTTGATCCCGAACCTAGTGACGTAATAGCCGACTTCGCATCTTCTCCCGGTGGGAAAACGACATTATTAGCCCAGTTAATGAAAAATCAGGGAGTTATTCTTGCAGTGGAATCAAACTACAGTCGTGCGCTATCATTGATAGACAATATTCACAGAATGGGTGTGATGAATACTGCGGTTATTCAAATGGATGCCAGAAAATTTCCAGAACTCAATATAAAAGCTGATAAAATCCTGCTGGATGCGCCGTGCAGTTGTGAAGGTATAATGCATAGAAATTCCTCAAGAAAGTCAACCTTCAGACCTGAAGACATTGTAACCTGCTCGGATATCCAGTTAAGGTTGATCGACTCTGCTATTAAGAGCCTGAAAAAAGAAGGTGTCCTTGTTTACTCAACATGCTCAATGTCACCTGAGGAGAATGAGATGGTCGTTCAGAGGGTGCTTGACGAATACCCTGTTAAGCTGGAAAAAATTAATTGGGGAGATGCAGCATTTACCGAAGTCCCGAACACTGACATTAAATTGAGCAGAGAAATGAGGAAAGCGAGAAGATTTTACCCCCATAAACACCAGACATCTGGATTCTTTGTTGCGAAAATTGTTCTTGAACGGGAAGTTATTGAATGAGAGTGTAAATTGTAAGCTGGAGATGTTATGAATTTTCTGAACTATTGAGTTTACGGATGCACTTCGAGGTCGAGAAACTTTCTCATCAGCAGCAGGTCTTTGAGCATCAAATCGTATTTTCTGGATATTCTGTGCCTTAATACTCTCATATAAACCTTCCAGTCCTTTCCTTCGCTCTTCCACTTTTCCACAAATTGATTCAGCGTAATTTTTCCGTTTGAATAATCCATCCAGTCCTGTATAAACTCTTTCTCCCGCTTTGAGAGGCACATAATCTGATTATGTTTTGTTATTAAAAAATGTAACGAATTCTTACAGAACTAAAGGATTTTAAACAATTCATTATTTTTGTATTATGCGTCCTGATAAGATATTCATTGGCTTTGCACTGCTGTTCATGGGGATAGCGATGTTGACAGTTTCTGCCAGTGTTGAGTATGGAGGAGTCATTCTTATCGGTCCCATCCCGATAGTCTTCGGTTCGTCGCCTGAAATGGCTATCGCTGGGATAGCTGTGACTGCTGTAATGCTGCTCATAATTTATTCAGCCTTCAGGTGGTAAGATGATTGAGATACCTGCATTTATTATGATGGCTATTGGAATCTACCTGATTTTCAGAGGATTGATAGAGCAACCTGAAATTGAGTACAGGAAGGAAATCCCGCAACAAGAAATGAGCAGAGACGAGAGGTGGGAAGAAAGAAAAGAAAAAAGAGAAGTAAAAGGTGGTGGAGTGATTTTAATAGGTCCCATCCCGATAGTTTTTGGAGAGTCAAGATATGCAGTTTATGCTCTTATTCTCGCAATTGTACTTATGGCATTATCCATCCTGTTCCTTGCGGGTTTGAGGTGGATTTAGGATAAGAATGCTATCTATGTTTCCACCGTTTCAGATTTTTAACTGTATCTTTTGCCATTTTCTTAGCCATGGGTTCAGGGTACATCTTCTTTAAAAATTTGGTGATTCTTCTGACCATCTGGTTTTTGGTCAGTTTCGGCTCTGTGAATTCACCATTCTGATAGCAAAATGCACAGTAATCTTCATTCCTGCTACCATCTTTGTTTGTCCCGTAAAAACCTCCCATCGTTATTGGCATTCCACAGCTCTGACAAATGGTGTGCTTCTCATCCGAGAGTATGTTGGGCTTCATCCTGTGACAGTTTTAATTTCAAATTTATTAAATATTTCGTGCATAATTATCTTCATCTGCAGCTTTTTGAAAACATGATGGACTTTATCTAAAGAAAGGATTAAGTATTCCTCTTTAAGAAATCCTTCCGATGAGACCCGCAAAAATAGTCTATTTCGACAGTCCGGGAAGAGAGAATACAGAATCGACTTTAAAGCTTGCGTTTGAGAGAGCAAAAGAACTCGGGATAAATTACATTGTTATTGCATCGTCCAGAGGTGAAACAGCAACAAGGGCTCTGGAAATGATGGACAAACTCGGAATTAAGATAAATCTTGTTGTGGTGACATACCACACCGGCTTTTATGAAGAAGGACAGAATTCCATGCCCTCAGAAATTGAGAATTATCTGAAAGAGAATGGAGTCAAAATTGTCCGTCAGACCCATACACTTTCAGGGGTTGAAAGAAGTATCTCGAGAAGATTTGGCGGTTTATCGCATGTGGAAGTTATAGCTGAAGCTCTGCGTTCTTTATTTGGGCATGGTCTCAAAGTATGTGTCGAAATTTCGATAATGGCAGCAGATAGTGGAGCCATTCCGATAGAAGAAGTGATTGCAATAGGTGGGCGAAGCAGGGGTGGAGATACTGCTGTTGTTTTAAGGGCTGCCCATATGAATAACTTTTTTGACATGCAAATCAAGGAAATTATCTGCATTCCGAGAGAAAAAAGAAAATGATTGGATCAATTTACCACTAAATTCATCCACTTTTTATTCTTGCTGTATATCAACGAGCTTTGGACAGAATACTCTCTGCAGCAATCAAACCTGTAACTGCGGCACCCACAATACCTCTGCTTATGCCTGCTCCATCACCTATTGCATAGACATCCTCTATATTCGTCTCCATTTCAGAATTGACCTTTAATTTGAGGGAATAAAATTTAATTTCCGGAGCATAGAGTAAAGTCGAGTCGTCTGCCACACCGGGAATTACCCTGTCAAGCTGTTCAAGTGCGTCCATGATGTCAGCAACAACTCTTCCGGGATAGGCTAAGCTGATGTCTCCGGGTATCGCAGACCTTAAAGTTGGTTGTACCAGTCTGTTGAAAGCAATTCTGCTGTCGGTGCTTCTTCTTCCAAGTCTCAAGTCCTTCAATCTCTGTACAAGAGGGTTCCCGCCTCCAAGTTTTGTGGTAATTCTTGCAAGGTCTCTTCCCCACTCATTTGGATATTCAAAAGGTTCCGTGAAGTTATAATGTGCAAGAAGGGCAAAGTTAGAATTATTTGTTTTCTCCTTTGCTTTGCTATGCCCATTTACAAGACTGAATTCTCCATAGTCTTCTCTTATAACCCATCCTCTCGGGCAGGTGCAGAATGTTCTGAGGTAATCATCATGTTTCTTTGTTGTAACCCTGAGTTTCGGGTCGTATATCTTCGACGTTATATCATCCATAATAGAAGCCGGGACTTCCACCCTGACACCAACATCAATTGCTTTTGAATCAAAGTCATCATTCAATTCAAAGTTATAATCATCCGCCCATCTCTCGAGCCATGTGGAGCCGCCTCTCCCCACACCTATAATCAAGTACCGGTATGAAAATTTGCTCCCATCCTCAGTTGTAATCTTTCTCTCTGCCGGGTCGATATCTGTGACTGTGGTATTGGTGTATATCTTAACTTTCTTCTTTTTCAGGTGGTCTTCAATGCTCTTGATAACTTTGGGCAGTTCGTCACTCCCCACGTGTCTCTGTTTGAGTGGCACAAGTTCTATTCCCACAGCATTTGATCTTCTAACAAGGTCATCTATCTCGCCATCATTAACTCCATAAATCTCATCTGGAGCCCCATGTTTGAGGAAAATGCTGTCGACCTCATCCATTTTCTCGAGCAAGTATTTCTCTTTAACCAGACCGATAAAGTCACCACCAACTGAGAAACTGGACGGGTATTCGGGATTAACAAAATTTAACTTCCCGTCAGAGAGGCCACCAGCCCCCCCAACTCCGGAGGTTATGTTACAGGGGTCACATTTCTTACAATAGCTCTCTGAAAGATCACTCGGACATCGTCGTTTATCTATATCCCTGCCCATCTCAAATACAGCAACACTAAAATGGCTGGCGAGTTTATATGCGGAAAACATCCCTCCGGGACCGGCTCCAATAATGGCAATATCGAATCCCTTACTTCTCTTTAAGGTTCTTTTTTTCATACATTTCTGGACGCTCTAAAAATGTCTATTTAACACTTTCCTTTTTTTTGTCAGTTTCTTGAAATTTTTAGCTCGGAACTAATCCCTCATCCTGCTTGCGGTGAAAGCATGGATTGAATTTTATTCTGCATCTCTGTAAGCCTTTCTCTGAGTTTTCCTTCCTGCTTGGTCAGAGCGTTAAGTCTAACCTCGTAGGTTGCTTTCTTTTCTTCAAGCTCCTCTACCAATCTCGATTTCTCAACCTTAACCAGTACGCTTCCAGTTGCTTTGTAAAGTGGAGCGTCATCACCAGCATTCCTTACTTCTTCAAGTGAATCTTCCGCTTCTTTTTTCATCGCCTCTACCTGCATTTTCTGACTTACAACTGATTGCAATTGCTGTTGCAACTGCTGAAGCTGAGCAAGCATATTTTGAACCTGTTGCGGTAATTCGTTCATTCCAACACCTCTAACAATTTTTCACACATTTTTATTAGTCTGAGCCAGCCATTGATGGCTGCTCTCATCTCAGTAATGTCATCTGCATTGAGATTTATTATAAGCGAAGTATTCTCTAAATAAACCTTTGCCTTGATACCTTCTACTTTTAAAGAGTTGTATATAATTTCCGGTTCTTTGCAGTCAACTACGAATTCAGCCTCCATCTCACAGACCACCTGTGTTCAGCAATTTCAACTTGAACAGACTTTTCTCACCATACCTGAAATCCAGAATAGTCCAACCATTAATCTTCTTGACCAGCACCTTCTTCTCTGTCTTGAAATTTACCTTCACCCCTTCCCCCACAGCACCAAAAAGACTGGGATCGAAGGGTGGTTCTCCTTTAAAGATGACAGGAGCTTTACCGGTCTTGACTTTTAAAATATTGCTAACATTGAAATATAAATTGACCGAGTCGCCTTCGGGCGAAATGATTTTCATCGAAAATGGATTCCCATCTTTTTCCCCGATTACAATCATTCTCTCAGAAAGAAATTCTGAAATACCTGTTTTTCCTCTTGGCACGTATTCTAAATTCAAAAAATCCGCAAGAACCTTTGCAAATGTCCGTGTTTTTCTTGATGGCTTCCGGGAAGTTGTAATGAACATTTTTCAAAATTTGAATACAAAAACTGGCACTCTGGAGTGTCGCACTACCGAATCCGTTGTGCTGCCGAGCAACATCCCCTCAATGAAACCGAGTCCTCTTGAACCGATCATTATCATACTTGCATCTTCTTCCTCCGCAGCTTTGATTATTTCTTTCGAAGGATTGCCATCTCTGACGACTATTTTTACGTTTATGTTCTCTTCCTCAAGTTCCTTGCGCGCAGAGTTGAGTAGAGCATCCCTTCTATCTCCCCTGCCTTCAACGACATTTACAATCACCACGTCTTTTTTCCCGACAAGTGCCGCAACTTTCACGTAGTCAATTACTTTCCTTGAATAATCCGAAAGATCATAGGCAAAAAGGATTCTATCAAAAGGATTCCTCTGGATTTCACATTTCATCAATCCATCTTCAGTTTTAAAGCATTTTGGCTTTATCAACATAACGGGAACAGCGGATTTTCTCACAACTCCTTCAGATACACTTCCCATCAGAATTTCTTTGAAAAACCCTTTTCCTTTAGACCCGATTACAATGAATGATACATCTTCAGTCTCGGCATTTTTTACAATCTCAGAAACAGGGTCGCCTCTCGGGATCGGGGTGATATATCTGGCGTTAAGCCCACTACTTTTCAGGAAGTCAACCAGTCTTGCAAGGTTCTTCTCACTCTCTTCTTCCTCATGTTTAATCCACGATTCAATATTGAAACCTGATGTAACACCGACTATCTTTGTCAGATCGATGACCCTGATAAGAACAACTTCTTCAACCCCGAGAGATTTAAGACTTGTAATCCATTCCAGAATACCTTCTGCAACCTCTGAGAAGTCTGTCGGGAACAGAACTTTTTTGAACATGTCCTCACCTTCAAATGAGAAAATGCATCTGTGATACTTATAATTTTACTTCGAAAAGCTGAACAAAATTTTAAAAATAGGTGAGTTTCGTCAATAACAGATGACATAATGGTAAATTATCTATCAATTATCCATGCAAAAGTTAAAATATTCTTCGCAATATTATATACTAATGTTAAAATTGCTTCTTGAGGAGGCTGTTAAGATTGCTAAAAAGGTGAATTCAAAAGTAGTGGTTGTTATATCAAATGAGGAGGTTGAAGAAAGAATAGATGAGGGAATCATGATTTTTGTTGCCCCCAGAAGTTTTTCTATGGCATTTGATGCTCTCAGTTATGAAGAAGATGAATATGAAGCAAAAAAAAGACTCGTCGACAAATTTATCAAGTTTTCTCATGCGGGAGAGTATATCTCAACCATGCTTTACTTTAAAGGTGTTGGTGAAGAGGAATCTGTAATTGGGGTTATTGATAGTGAGTCCGTGAAGGGCATAATAGTTGCTGACCCGGTTCGTAGCCAGATTTACAGAATGGTGAGCGAGTGCAGTGATAGAGTTGACTCAAAAGTTATTCGCTCAGTTTTAAATCTATCCCTGAATATTGCACAGAAGGGTAGAGAAGGAAGGAAGATAGGTACTGGCTTTGTTATTGGAGACGCGGAAGAAGTTTTAAAGAGGTCGAGACAGTTGATTCTGAATCCCTACGAGGGGCATCCTGAAAAGGTTAGAAATCTGATTGAACCGACCACATGGGAGAGCGTTATGGAATTTGCACAGCTTGATGGTGTTTTTGTCATCAACAAGGATGGGATTATCGTCTCAGCAGGCAGGTACATCGAGGCATCTGTGAAGGATTTAAAATTAAGAGAAGGACTTGGTGGAAGACACCTTGCATGTGCTGCAATAACACGCGAAACCGAAGCAATTGCCGTTGTAGTTTCAGAAGGTGGGGATATCACCGTGTATAAAGACGGAAACGAGCTTATAGTAATCAATACGCATATTTTTTAAATTTATTCTGAAAGAATTTGTTGACCTCAAACCTCGATGTTGATAAATTACCTGTATCATACCGAAAGCTTAAAATGTAGTGAAGTTCAGGTATATGTCAGAAGATGAGTCCGGAAGTATGCAACATTTGTGGATTGCCGAAAGACCTCTGCGTTTGTGAAGAAGTTGCTAAAGCGCAGCAGCAGATTGTCATTAAAATCAATCGAAGGCGATATGGTAAAGAGGTAACTGTTATAGAAGGAATTAATACTGGAGAAATCAATGTTGAAGACCTTGCAAAGCATCTCAAGTCGAAACTGGCTTGTGGTGGAACTGTCAAGAATGGAATCATAGAGCTTCAGGGAAATCATACAAACAGAGTGAAGGAATTGTTGATTAAAAAAGGATTCAACCCAGAAAGGATAAAAGCCTGAAATTCTCCTTGGTTATAAATTAATATTGCCTTTTTGTTAGATAACTGAGTTTAGCGTATCAGACTTTGTTCTCGAGAATGGAGAAGTACAAATCCTCCAGCCTTGCAACTTCAGAATCTATTTTCAAAATGGTGCTTTCTGTTTTTGCAAGCGATTTTATGAACGAATTCAGCTCTGAAATCTCATAAGTCTCAAAGGTATCTACTTTCCCATTCTCTTTATATTGTATCACGTATTTCTTGCCCTCTCTGAGCTCATCAAGTGTTCCGTAATAAAGCATCTTTCCCTGTTTGAGAACAATTATCTTATCACAGACAGACTCCACATAGTACATATTGTGGGCAGAAAAGAGAATTCCCTTTCCCTCTTCTTTCAATTTTTTCATAAATTCGGCGATGAACAAAGATGTTGAGGGGTCAAGTCCACCCGTCGGTTCATCGTAAATCAGTATATCGGGATCATGAATCAAAGTTCGAGCAATAGCCACTTTCCTTTTCATACCCTTTGAAAATTCGCTGATTGCTCGTTCTGCAGGAATGTTCAACATCTTGATTAAATTGTAAGCCTCCTCTCTTGCCTTCGATGCGGGAATATCGTAGAGTGAAGCGAAAAACTGAAGGTATTCCACAGGATTCATGTTCTCATAGAGTGAATCCACCTCCGGCAGGTATCCAATTCTCCTTTTTATTTTATCTTTATTTGCCTGAAAATCCTCTCCAAAATACTCGACAGTTCCAGATGTCGGTTCTATCAATCCTGAGAGGATTTTTATGATAGTGGATTTCCCCGCTCCATTTTCCCCGATGAGTCCAAGAATTGTGCTCTCCTCAAGGTCAAAATTTGTGTTACTCAGGGCATTTAAGTCACCATAATTCTTGCACAGTTCTCTGACTTTCAGCATAATCATGATAAGGAGGTTATAATATATTAGGTTTTTCTCCAGAATGATAATGAAATACATAATGCAGAATTTAGCGATTTCTAACTCAATAACTGATTTTCAAATTTATTGTGAATGGAGATAATTCTCATAATGACACAGCAAAAACTTTATTAACATCTTCCTTATAATGATAATTGTGGTGGGTTAGATGTCTGGCTTTATTCTCGACAAACCTTGTAAAGAAGAGTATAAAAGCAAATACTGTTTTCCGTGCGTCTCAGGACTGTGCCCTTACGACATGGATTTCTTTAAGGAATGTTATCCCGGACTCGATTCCGAACAAAAAAACCTTTTTGAGGAGTTATTCAGTCTCCGAGCTGAAATTGCCAGAAACAACCCGAAAGAATATGGAGGATATTATCTTGTAACACACAGACTCACCGGAGAGTCCAAATAATGTTAAAGGTGCTGAAACTCGAACTCAAAAAGTCCGTAAAAAAATACTCAAAAAATTTTATTTTTATCATCATCCTGCTCTCAGTGTTCTCCGGCCTGCTTGCCAGCCATTCTGTAAACTCTCGAATCAATTCTGATAAAGGTTTTTACACTGTTGCAAGTCCCTACAAAATCGAGGATTCAAAATTCATTCAGTACAGAATGGAAGCACAGAATTTCAAAGAATATGAAAACATTGACATATACCTCGGTAAAAGCACAGATTTCTATATACTTCTCCGCAACTCAGAAAGGAGTCATGCTGCTACGGACGAACTCAGAAAAACGATCCATAACAAATTCGAAGAGAAATTATATGAGGAATATGGAGAGGACGCTTTTCCAGTTTTTATTCACGCGATTTATTTGAAAAGGGAGTTAATTTATCAACCTGAGATAACCAACGAAGAAGCTTCGGAAAAAGATACTGAAGAAAGGGAGGAAGTCAGAGAAAAGATTGTTGAGGAAGAAGAGAATGAAGTTGTTAATAATATAGAACAGGTCGGTGGAGATGGTATTATAGCCTACGAGGACACGGGCTACAAGACGCCCGATGACTTTACTCCTCCGAGTTTAATCGGAAAAATGTTATACGCGTTCTTCTTTATTCTCCCATCTTATTTTGCCATTCAGGTTTTTTCCTCCTCACTGATTGAAGACAGGGTTACAAGGAGGATAGATGTTCTGCTATCCACTCCGATATCTGAGATCAGACTGTTGACCGGGAAATTAGTCCCCTATATTACAATCTCTGTTATAACTGTAGCAATCACATCCTTTCTATTCAATAAAAGTCAGCTTTCTCTCGCATTTGTGTTTCCCGTAGTTCTCTTCTTCGCAGCCCTGCAAATGTTTCTTGCCCTTGTATCCAGAAGCTACAGAGAAATGACGTTCCTTGTAATCGCTTCTTCGCTTGTTGTAACCTCATACATATTCATCCCATCAATATTCGGAGGGACAATTCCAGTAAGCAAAGTTTCACCAATCACCCTCATGCTTGCAATGTTTGAGGGAGAAGAGATTGCAATCTCTGATTATGTTTTTGCAACATTTCAATTTTATTCGATGGGGATTGTGCTGATTTATCTGTCCTCAAAGGCTTTAAATCCTGAAGTTATGTATAAATCTGATTTATCCGGCAGATTGCTCACAATCGCCCAAAAATCAGTAAAGAAAGATTATCATACTTTTTTTGCGGCAATAGCCTCAATTCCATTCGTATTTATGATTGAATTCTTACTGCTATCAGTTTTATTTATCATGCCACTCGAACGTTCGATACTGGTCTTCCTGTTTGTCGTTGCATTCGTTGAAGAGATTTTCAAGGGTACTGCTGTATTTGCGGCAAGTAAGAACGGTGCGAATATTTACAAATCCTCTATTTTCTGTGCAACTGGATTTTTTGTCGGAGAAAAATTCATTGTATTCATAAATGTTGCAACCAAGTTCAATAATCTGCTTTTTGCCCAGTACATGCTACTGCCTTTCTTCATACACATAATCTCGCTTTTTGTTTTTGCAGCGCTCATGAAGAGGTCTTTCAGGTATGCAATTGTGGCTTCCACGCTTGTACACTTTATATATAATTACACGGTGGTGAGTATGCTGTGATTCTCAAAATTGCGTTGAAAGACCTGAAAGCTGCGATAAAAGAGAGAACTTTGATAAGTATTATTGGCTTACAGTTATTTGTTGCTCTCTTCGCATCTGTAATAACTTTTGGACTCCTCGTACTGTATAATCCGAGCTTCACAGGATATGCAATTGAGAAAGACGTCAGAATAGGGCTGGTGGGAAATGCACCTGTTCTCGAAAGTGTGTTAGCCCCCTCAGTCATATATAATTCGATTGACCATGCCCTCGATGATTTCTACAGCGGAGAAGTGGATGCAATTGTCTGGCTACCTGTTGAAAGTTACACGGATACAAATATAGTCAGGCTTATAATTCCGAAAGAAGAAATTAAGGCGATACAGTCTTCGCTCCTGCTGAAGGAGAAGTTAAAAAAATACCAGTACGAGATGCGAGAAATCAAGGGGATTCCTGCAACTGTCGAGGTCAATACGTATTCGAGTTCCCTCAAAAAGGTTGATGTTCCAGAGGATATCTCAATCACCTTTAAATTTGTCTATATAATGCTCATCCCTCTTCTGGTCATCACAACTGCCGCAACTGCAGCGGGCATGTTTATTGACCTCATATCAGAGGAAATAGAGACAAAAACTGCTCACGTTCTCCTATCAACGCCTCTCGGAGAAGAGGAGATTATTCGAGGTAAAATCCTGTCATCTGTCATACTGACGGCTGTTCTAACACCAACATGGATTTTACTTCTGATACTGAATGGAATCGAGATACAGAACATAATTCTCGTTATTATCGTTTCTATTTCAATTGCAATGCTCTTTTTATCGGTATCAGCTCTTTCAGTCGCTATTTCAAAGGATAGAGAAAGGGCGCAGCTTGTTTTCTCGCTCGCCATTATTGGTTTAATTCCACTCATGTTTTCGTCACCAGAACTACCAGCTCTACTGACTTCGAGAATAGCTGCAGGTTCTCCATTCAATTTCAGCCATATTCTTTTATATTTCGTGGCAGGAATACTTTCACTGTACGTTTCCTCAAAATCGCTAAGAAATTTATTTGATAATATCTAATTCAATTATATTTTCGGTTAAAGACATGGTTATGATGACCTATGCAATATGGAATATCCTTATTAAACATTAAAAATTAAATTTCTATAAGGATATTAGAAGGGAATGGTGCCGGGAAAATGGAGGAAAATTATCAAATTGTATTAAAGAAACAGTTAAAATTGAATGAAAATGAAATTGACCTCAATATTGTGAAGGACAGAGAATCTCCTCTTGCAAAAATAAATATCGTAGTGAAATATAAAACGCAAAGAGGTTCACTCATCCAGCAAATCGACGTTGATGAGGATGAATGGATGGAAATAAGAGATGCAATAGATTCCTATCTTGAGAGAGCAGAGAAAGCAATAATCAGAATGAGAGATTTGTTCACAGAAGACAGATTTGTTTTACAGATGTAAAAATCCGTCAGGTTTCTTCACAGGTGACTAACTTCTGCTATATCGAAGTATTTAAGCTTAATAATCAAAATCTTCAAAATAATCGATTCCGTAGTCTTCAATTCTACCTCTATCAGCAAATTTTGCGAGCTTCAGGTCAATCGGGATCTTAATCACTCTCTCAATTCCATATTTCGCTGCAAGAATTTCAGAATCTTCTCCCAGGAAGATATTATGTTTTTCACCACATTTTGGACAGATGAAGTAACTCATATTTTCAACAAGCCCGATAATCTCAGTATCAAATTTTTCAGCCATCTTTAATGCCTTCTCCACAACCATGTATGAGAGGTCGTGCGGTATTGTAACCATCACTATACCATCAAGTTCAACAAAGTCCATAACAGTCAGAGGTGCTTCTCCAGTCCCGGGTGGAAAATCGAATATGAGGTAATCAAGCTCTCCGAACGAGCAACCTCCTAGAAAAGTTCTTATTGCCTGATTTACTGCAACTCCCCTCCACATCACAGGTGTCTCACTCTTCGGAAGGAGAAATTGTATTGACACTACTCTTATTCCGAGTCTATCGCTGTAAACAGGTTCGAGACCGTCTCTGCTCAGTATCATTTCATATTTTTTCCTCTCTATCCCGAAAAGACGTGGAATGCTCGGACCAAGAAAGTCAACATCATAAATACCAACCTGATAACCCTCTCTCGCATAGTGGACTGCAAGCAATGCTGATACAGTAGACTTTCCAACCCCTCCTTTACCGCTGAGTACTCCAATCTTCTTTTTGACTTTCTTCATCCTCTCTGCGATTTCTTTTCCAGTTATTATTTTCTCCTTGCTTCCCAGATTCATGTTATCAACCTTTTAGCCGGAATTCAATATGGGGTAGCCCAGCTCTCATCATCTTTATACACTTTCTCGTCGATGACCATTTCGCCCTCAACTACAGGTACTGGCTCTTTAACAGCCTCAATCCTGTAGAGAGTGGATTTGTACCAGTCACAATCAACATTATCTCCGAATTTGTCATAAACAGGTAGTTTTTCATGATAACTGAGAAAATTTTTCTCAGTCAGCGGGTAAATGCTGAATTTTCTTCGCAGGTCTGTAATAACAAAACCCATTTCATATATCATTCTCTCGATTTCATACCACTTTTTACGGGAAGCTTCGAGAGTTGTAATACCGAAGTAACCACTGCACCCAATTCCTTTCAGCGATAAAACGCCTCTCGAGAGGAAGAGACCCAGTCCGGGTAAGGTCTCAACAGGATCCATAACAAAAACATCGAATTTTCGTCTCAGATTTGCAGGTAAAGGATGTTGAACGTCAAATTTTACAGCTTCGATGGGTAGATTAAAAGCCTCACCAACCCTGTTTATAAAGGAAACAAGTCTCTCATCTATCTCTCCAACCCTCACTCTCTTTGGAAGACCTGTCAGCGCTGCAGCAATACTGAGCAGGTCGTCATCACCGACAATAAAAATCTCGCTGTCGAGAAGATCCCCCCTGTCATGCATGAACATTATTCTTTTTATGATACCTTCTGGAGAGATGAAACCCTGATCATACACCTCTATGGCTTCAGGACGTTCTGATGCAATTTCTTCGAATTTTTCAAGTATTTCACTGAAAAAACCTGAGATGCTGTAGCCAGTATAATCGCATTCGGAACATTCAGTTACTCCTGTGTTCTGCAATTTCGTGATGGTTTCATTATCTTCGGCAAGGGAGACGATTCCACCTTCAATTGAGATCATGCCTTCTTTTTTCATCTCGTCAATTATCGAGAGAAATTCCGGTAAGCTTGCATCTTGTCTATCAATTAACCTGTAAACTGATGTTCTACCATTTGCAAGCGCCTGAATTATCTGGTTCTTAATTCTAACGTTCATTTTAACCTCTATCCAGAACATAGTGTCTGTAAGATTCCGGTTTGAATATTTCAAGAAAGAGCTCGAACGCCTTATCAGCCTTTGATATATCTCCACATGTAAAAACATCAAGATTCACAAGCCCGAATTCAGGCCATGTATGAATTGAAACATGAGATTCTGCGATTAAAACAATTCCCGTTACGCCATGAGGGTTAAACTGCTTGAATACTGAACCTACTCTCTCCAGATTTGCTTTCTCAGTCACCTCCTCCAGAATTTGCCTCACTGTCGATTCGTTTGTTATCAACTCCTCTGAGACTCCATAAAGTTCCGCAATTATGTGCCTCCCCACTATCATCGTTATCACCCATCTCTTTTCACCACCTTTTTATTGAGTATTTCGGGGCTGCGTCTTTTTCAGCTGTTATACCGTTTTCTGACAATTAATAAAGTTATTTGCAGCCTCTAAATCGGATTTAATACAGTCGAGTCGAGAAACTGCTATCATATATATGTTTTTAAAGTTTTCGCATATCTGTCATAACCTCGGAAAAGTTTTAAAACAATTGATTCAAAAGCAATGTGACTGACAGCGACATTTCGTGCCGGGATTGCCGAGTGGTAAGGCGTTGGTCTGCTAAGTAACTGCGCAGATAACCAATGGGCTTCGCCCGCGTGGGTTCGAATCCCACTCCCGGCGTGCATATAATTTTTCAAGCTCGATAGTGCAATATCGCAGATATTGCGGTGTGATGATCGACCTGTCTGCAGGTCGGGGTTCGAATCCCACTCCCGGCGTTTATAAGAAAATTAGAAACACGGTCTCATCCTTAGTCAGGAAGATTCTATCTTTGTAGGTTTCATAGATTTTCATTGGGTCACCCATCAGACAAAGTTACAAATCTGACGTATTCTCCTTCTATCCTGAATATTATAACAAACGAACAAGATGTCTTAATCCTTTCATCTCGCCTTTAAGCGGTTTGTAGTGTTCTGGACTGGACAATATTTCCCGAATTCCTTTTTAACCTTTCAATCCACAAATCTATAGCTACTTTGATTTCTTCCAGAGCCTCTTCTTCAGTCTCACCAAAAGCAGAACAACCGGGCAATTCAGGAACTACAGCAATACATCCCTCACCCTCTTCACTGTAGAAAATTTCTATGGCATATTTGTAGATTCCAACACCTAAGCTTTTGCCTTAAACCTGCTTGCATTCAGGACTGTTATATCAACAAGCTTATCATCTCTTAATCTTAGCAAAATTCCCTCATCTGTTACCTCTGTATCTGTTGCTTCCTGAGGTCTTTCTATGCTTATATAGTGAGGTGAACCCCTATTTTGAGACAATAAGTTAAGAGTCAGTATTTAAACCCACCTCCATTTCAAAGTCCTCAGGTGACTTATACCCCAAAGACGAATGCAACCTCTTCCTATTGTAAACCTCCTCT